>Ga0209278_1002053_pt1 | contig 11539 bp, 8 predicted proteins | sample JI81BgreenDNA_FD_187504 | JGI IMG/M metagenome (GOLD analysis project Ga0209278, IMG submission 187504) | Wastewater effluent complex algal communities from Wisconsin, to seasonally profile nutrient transformation and Carbon sequestration -... | ecosystem: Engineered > WWTP > Effluent > Algae... | reverse complement strand
ACCGGGTTTTTACAAAAAATATTCGCGATAATCCGCAGATTAGGAAAAAACCCGGTTTCTTCGATATTCACTCTATCTACGGTATTTGGTAATATGGGTTAGTTGGTTGGGTAGGGGCGGGTTTATCAATATTTGGGATGGGAATTATAGATTGTGGGCGAACCCGCCCCTACGGTATTTGATAATAAAATAATACATCTAAAATAGCAAAATTGGTAGGGCGGGTTAGCCGAAATTTATATCATCAAATAGCATAATTCATCAACCCGCACCCACCCATCCCAGATACTCAAACACCCGCCCCTTTCCCATCGCAGATACCGACAAACCTGTCCGCATTCGTATAAAATAGAAACAACCCAACCCATCCCCACAAATGCTAAACAAAATTTGGCAATTCCTCAAACGACTCATCCAGCGCCTATTAGGAACCGCACCCCCACCACCGCCGCCACCACCTGCGCCCCGCCCCACCCAAACTGACGCGGAATACGAGTCGAAATTCATGGAAATCCTGGAAGGGGTGAATGTCGGCTGGAGTCGAGGAGATGTAGCGGGATTCTTAATCGCAAAACGCCTTAAAGATGGTGAATTGGCTGCTTGGCTGCGACGGTTTGGGACTCGATTGTTAGAGGGGGAAAACCAGCAGGGCGGGTACGGGGGCACCGCCCCTACGGATGCGGTGGCATCGCTTCAGGAATTGGCGCAGCGGCTGGTTTTGTTAGGTAGAATTGGCAGCGGGGAATTGTCAGAGGTGGCGAGGCAAATTGGGCGGGAGATATTGACACGGTTTCCGCTGCCGGAGGTTGAGGAGGAGGAGACAAAGGGGAGGGTGATTGAGGCGGTGTTTGTTGGGGATGGTTTGGGTTTTTCTGGGGCAGTGAACCGCAAAGGCGCTGAGGCTGCGGAGGCAGAATCGGAAGTTAATGTAGAGGCGAAAGCGTGGTGCGATCGAGGGAATGAGCAGTATAATTTAGGAAGATTTGAAGATGCGATCGCATCTTATACCCAGGCAATTGCTCTCCAACCAGACTATCACGATGCTTTGCACAACCGAGAGGTAGCGCAACGTAAGTTAGGCGAAATTAAATAGGCGAACTCGCTGGTATCCATAATTTTTGCTAGGAATTGCGATCGGTATGATAGTATTAATAATTAACCCATTTTTTGTCGCTAAGTATTATAGACTAAAATAGAAGTTGGAGGATTTAAATTATCACTACAAACTTACTTGGTAATGTGTACAGTCCGCACCTTAAAATATGTTTATCCTATGAGGATTAATCCCAAATCCTTGCATCCAAAACTCAAATCGAATGACACAAGTAATCGGCATTGACTTAGGCGGAACCGCAATTAAACTCGGCAGATTTAGCGAAGACGGCATTTGTCACCAATCCTTAACTGTTCCAACTCCTCAACCGGCAACGCCAGAAGCCGTTTTAGCTGCGATGACCGATGCTATTTTACAACTGAATCCGGTGGAAAATGCTGTAAGTGCGATCGGCATCGGCACTCCAGGCCCTGCAGACGCCGCCGGCCGCATAGCCAGAGTAGCAATTAACCTCAAAAACTGGCATAACGTCCCCCTCGCTGACTGGTTGGAAGCTAAAACCGGACTGCCGACAATATTAGCAAATGATGCCAACTGTGCCGGATTGGGAGAAGCTTGGTTGGGCGCAGGAAGGCACTTTAAAGACCTAATTTTAATAACTTTAGGTACAGGAGTCGGCGGTGCAGTTATCCTAGACGGCAAACTATTTGTAGGTCATCAAGGCGCGGCCGGAGAACTAGGATTGATTACTATAAATCCCGACGGCCCGGAGTGCAACAGCGGCAATCGCGGTTCTTTAGAACAGTACGTTTCGGTGCAAGCAATTCGCCGCGAAACGGGTTTGGAACCGCTAGAATTAGCAAATCTAGCTAAGTCGGAAGATGCCAAAGCTTTAGAATTTTGGCAAAATTACGGGCGCTATCTGGGTATCGGTTTGGCAAGTCTCATTTATATTTTGACGCCGGAAGCTATTATTATCGGCGGTGGAATTAGTGCAGGTGCAGAATTTTTCTTGCCGAAGGTTCGACAAGAAATTGAGCAACGTGTACTGCCGAGTTCTCGCGAGGATTTACAGTTATTGGTGGCTGAATTGGGCAATCAAGCAGGCATTGTAGGGGCAGCAAAATTAGCTTGGCAGCTTGTTCAATAGTTAAAATTTCAAAAAGCAGCGCAGTTTATTGCGCTTTTTTCATATCTAAACTTAGGGTGCAACCTAAGCACCTTACCCCAAAAAAAAATAAAATGAATGTTAGGATTTACTAAAAATAGTCTTCCTTCCTCCTTCATTGTTCATACTTATAACTAATGACTAATGACTAATGACTAATGACTAATGACTAACAACTAACGACTAATGACTAATGACTAACAACTAATGACTAATGACTGCTTCATGGCAGAGATTGTCCAGTGGTATTTTTAATGTATTCCTGAATTTCTTGATAAGTTTCCGGGTTGTTTTGGCGCAGGATAATAATATTAGTTGCGCTGTCCGGCAGGCAAAAGCTTAGCCGACCGTTCTGTTCGCAAGCAAAAGAGCTAATTCGACTCATATCGATCGCAAATTCTTTGCGGTCATAATGAATTTTAATCCACGAACCTCTCGAATTGCGATCGATGGTTTTTTTGAGGTAATCGAGAACTTGCTTGTAAGCCTCAGAATTGCCTTGGGGATTGAGGATAATCGGCTGACTGCTATTAGGCAGCCAAAAGGTGAGACGCTTGTTATCCAGTTCGCTAGAAAAAGCACTAATAGTGTCAAGGTCAATTATGTATGTACTTTTCTCATAAGTAATTTTGCTCCAATAAGCCACAAAGCCTCCTCAAACCTGTGTTTCCTGGTATTTTAGGATAGTTTGACAACTCATACCATTTTAGATTTTAGATTTTAGATTTTAGATTGGGCATGACTGATGACTATCGGGGTTGGGAAGTTGCCTAAAGTTACATTTTTTTTTACTGGTATCACCATTGAAATCCAAGCTAAAAAGTTAAGTAAAAATATCAGCATTTTTACCCAATACGCTTGGGTTAAAACTATTTATTCCGGGCGAGATCCCCCTAAATCCCCCTTCCCAAGGGGGACGCAAGAGTAAGTTCTTGTCCCACCCCCTACTCCCCTTTGTAGGGGCGGTGCCCCTGTGCCCGCCCTAGGCGCCAGGGGATCGAGCTTAACTGAACCGTATTGCATTTTTACCTTCTGCCTTCTCCCTTGTGGTACTAGCCCCCCAGCCCTAGCATAGGGGTTGGGGGGGAGGTTTTTCACTCGTTGAGAATGCTGCCCGATATCTAGTCCGATAAGTGCAACCCCTATCAAATCCTATTGGTCTGTTGGGCGGGTTTTGTAATGTCGATTGCCGGGGCGATTTGAATATTGTGTACTCTGAACCGCCCCTACAGACATCTAATATATCAGAACTAATCGATCGCACATGATATGAGATCAGTTTGCTGCAACTTTCTCGGCCACCAAGTCGCGATCCTCATCTTCTAAAACATCCTGCTTTCCCTGGATGCTAGCGGCCTGGATAAACCCTTGAAACAAGGGGTGGGGGGCGCTAGGTCGAGATTGGAATTCGGGGTGAAATTGGCAGGCTATGAAAAAGGGATGGTTGGGAAATTCGATCATTTCTACCAAGCGGCCGTCTGGAGATGTACCGGAGACTGCATAACCTGATTCTAAGAAAAGATTGCGGTAGGCGTTGTTAAATTCGTACCGATGGCGGTGCCGCTCGTAAATCACTTCTTTCTGATAAAGTTTGAAAGCTAGCGTGTCTGGGTTGACACGGCACGGATACAAACCCAGTCGCATTGTACCGCCCAAATCGACTACATCTTGCTGTTCTGGCAATAAATTAATTACCGGATTCGCTGTATCTGGGTTAAATTCAGCGCTGTTGGCATCCTCTAGTTGAGCGATGTTGCGCGCCCATTCAATCACAGCACACTGCATCCCCAAACACAATCCCAAAAATGGAATTTTGTGGTGTTTAGCATATTCGATCGCCGCTATTTTGCCGTCAACTCCCCGAACCCCAAAACCTCCGGGTACAAGAATGCCGTTGATACCTTTGAGATAATTATCGAGGTTTCCCGATTCTAAATCTTCTGAGTTAATCCAGTGTAAATTCAGGTCGCAGCCGATCGCAATTGCCGCGTGCCGCAAAGCTTCGACCACCGAAAGATAAGCATCGTTCAACCGCACGTATTTGCCAACTAAAGCAATATCAATTTTGTGATTGGGACTGTAAAGCCTGTTGACTAAAGTTTGCCACTGATGCAAATCTGGCTGGCGATGTTCGAGTTGCAGCAAATTGAGCGTTTGTTCCGCCAAACCTTCCTGTTCCATCATCAGCGGCACTTCGTAGATACTTTTAGCATCTTGAGCGGTGATGACACATTCTTCGGGGACGTTGCAGAATTCCGACAATTTCTGTTTCATGCCCAAAGACAGCGGGCGATCGCACCGACAGACTAAAATATCTGGTTGAATGCCGATCGACCGCAATTCCTTCACCGAATGCTGAGTCGGTTTAGTTTTCATCTCCCCAGCCGAAGGAATCCAAGGTATCAGCGTGACGTGCATATACACAACATTTTGCCGACCGACATCCTTGCGAAACTGGCGAATTGCCTCCAAAAACGGCAAAGATTCAATATCTCCCACCGTTCCGCCGATTTCCGTAATCACCACATCGGGATTGGTATTTTTTGCTACCCGGTGAATTCGATCTTTAATCTCGTTAGTAATGTGCGGAATCACCTGCACCGTGCTCCCCTGATACTCACCGCGGCGTTCTTTGTTAATCACCGCTTGATAAATGGAACCCGTGGTGACGCTATTGAGGCGAGACATGGAAGTGTCGGTAAAACGCTCGTAGTGCCCCAAATCCAAGTCAGTTTCCGCACCATCTTGCGTGACAAAGACTTCTCCGTGCTGAAACGGGCTCAGAGTGCCGGGGTCAACGTTAATATAGGGGTCTAGCTTCAAAATCGAGACTGAATAGTCCCGCGACTTTAATAGGCGGCCCAAGGAAGCACCGACAATTCCCTTGCCGATGCTGGAAACCACGCCACCAGTCACAAACACAAATTTGCTCATAGGATTTTCGACTTTAGATGTTTCAATGTCAGGTCAGACTCAAATGTGACATAGTTGACACTCCCGGTGCTAAAGCAGCGGGGATTCTTTGTTCGTAGACTCAACTTGCTTGCGACAGGATTTCTCCAGCCAAAGTAGAGGTCGAATCTCCCAAAGCGTTCGGGTCTTTGACCCAAGTTCCGGTATGCCCTACCGTACTCAAGGCTAATTTCAGGATATTAATCGCAGCATTCCAATCCCTATCCATAACGAACCCGCATTCACAAACATGGGTTCTTACGGATAGGGTTTTTTTTACGATTGCACCGCAGTTAGAACATTTTTGCGAAGTATATGCTGGATTGACGGCAACCGTCACCCGGTCAAATTTTACTCCAAAATACTCCAGCCACTTCCTGAATAGATACCAACCCGCATCATTGATCGATTTGGCGAGACAGTGATTCTTTACTAAGTTTTTAATCCTCAAATCTTCGTAGGCGACCAAATCGTTAGATCGGATTACGCAACGCGCCAGTCTCTTAGCGTGTTCTTCACGTTGCCTACTTATTTTGAGGTGTACTCTTCCTAATCGATTAATTGCTTTCTTGCGGTTGGCAGAGCCTTTCTTTTTACGAGAAACGCGGCGCTGTCGAAACTTTAACCGTTTCTCAGTGGTTCGATAAAACTGGGGGTTTGGTTCAGAGTGACCGTTAGAGTCTGTATAAAACTCTTTGAGCCCTACGTCCAAACCGAGTGTTTTACCAGTCGGCGTCGTATCTACTTCGTTTTCAGCACCGATCAAAAACTGAACGTAGTAACCGTCAGCGCGACGGATCAAGCGTACCCGTTTTATTTGATCGAGCTGGTAGAAGTTTAGATCCCACGTTCCTTTTAGTTTGAGCTTACCAATTCCTTTCTTGTCAGTGAAAGTGATTTGCTTGCGGGTTTCTGAAAGTTTCCAGCCGCTCACTTTATATTCAACTGAGCGACAGTTTTTCTTAAAAGTCGGATAACCTTTCTTTCCGGGAAGAGCTTTCTTGCAGTTGTCGTAAAACCGAGCAATTGCAGAATAAGCTCTCTCGACTGACGCTTGGCAAGCACTAGAATTCAAGGTTTTGACGAAAGGAAACTCTTCTCTGAGCGCAGTGCTGTGCCGATACAAGTCTTTTTGCCCAACACCTCGGTTATCCATCCAGAAACGGATGCACTTATTCCGAACGAACTGAGCAGTCCTAATTGCCTCGTCTATTGCTGCGTACTGATTTGGTTTTCCTTTCGCCTTGAATTCTAGAACGAACATCTTACGTGGAAAATCGCTACGCTAAGATACTAACACTAAGCCGTTCTAAAAGGATGGGGCTTTAGACCCAAGTTTTTGGTAATCCATAAGGGCAACCACGGGGGATTGCCCCCTACACCCATTTGACCAAATTATTGACGATTGTTATGTGCTTGCAACCAAGTTGTCAAATCTGACAAACTGGCAAAGTCTAATAGTGCCTCTCCTAGATTCTCTAATTGCTGAGCGGATAACTGAGCTATGCTGGTTTTGAACTCCGGCGACAGCACGCCGACACTGCGCTCCAACTGACGAACAATTAATGTCATATTTCCTTGTTTGATGCCTTGTTCGATGCCTTGTTCGATGCCTTGTTCAATGCCTTGTTCGATGCCTTGTTCGATGCCTTGTTCGATGCCTTGTCTGATTCCTTGTTCTATCCCGATTCTGGTAGCTTTGGTAATTGCACCGCGCTGGTCTTGAATAAAAATTTCTCGCCTTTCTAAATCCTCCAATTCATCAGGATCGAGATTTGCTTCATTGGCAATTGTAAAAGCTTTGCGGAGTTCCGGTACATTTCCCAACTCTTCCGGCACAGACCTTAACGTGCGAGCGGTTTTCATGAAATATATCCACTTGTCAGTCAGAGTCTCTAATTCTGCTAAAGTCTTGTCAAATTTGGGCAACTCAACAAAGACAAATTCTAATTCATCCGCCAAATACTCGACTAAGTTGTTTTTTTCTTTGATACAAAACCGCGAAATTACTGTTTCCAGATGCTCAAACATTTGGAAATCTGTAATCGTCAAGGCAATCACGGGATTTAACAGGTTGTAGTTTTCTCCGCTTTTTAATTGCACTGAGTAAGCTTTGGTAGCATTGTATAAAATCCGTTTCTCAAAGGATTCTACATTCAATACCTGCATTTCAACGATCGCAGTTTTGCTGCCACCAATTTTTGCTTTAACATCCAAGTAAGTATCTTTGACTCCTTTGATTTTGGGAGCTAAATAAGGGTCAAGAATTTCTAAATCTTCGATAACTGGCTGCGCTTCGTAGAGGATGGCATTTAAGAAGCTAATCAAAATGTCTTTGCTGTCAGCCGAGCCGAAGATTTTTTTAAATGCAAAGTCGGTTTTGGGGTTAATAAAATTCATGGCTTTTTCAATTTATTAGAGATTGAGAGGTTGAGGTTAGAGTTATTTAATTATTTAACTATCATACAATCTTCTAGGTTGGGTCGCGGACGATCGCCCCAACCGACCTCACCCAAATACAGATGCAAGCCCACAGCAATCTAGACAAAAGTTCCACTCCCCCATGAGCGCCTGTAGAGTTAATCTAAAATCTAAAATCTAAAATCAGCCCTACGCGCTCAGTCATTTTTCCCAAAAAGCTAACTGAGGAACGTTTCGGCAATGGTAAAGTCATGGTAAACAAAGCACCTCAAGTCTGCTAAAAAAAAACAGCTATGAAGTTTGTCTGCGTTCTATCCCCTCAACGGTTGCTTTGTACTGGTATCGCATTGCTCGCAGCCATCGAGTGTGGCGTGTGGCTCGCTCCCAATGGGGCGCGGGCAAATGCTCTTGGGGAAAATTATTCGTCTGTGTCGCCGAAAATCCTCGCTAGTAACGATGTTAATTGCAATGGCGGACGATCGCCCGAAACTCCCTGTCCAGTCGGCGGTTTGTTCGTCAAAACTCCCAACACGACGCCAGAACAAGTCTTTCCTCTGAAACAGACTGAAGTTAAAGCCAAAATAGCTGGCAATATCTCCCGCGTCGAAGTTGTTCAGAAGTTTGAAAATCCTTTTCCCGAATCTATAGAAGCTGTTTATGTATTTCCTTTGCCCGACGAAGCAGCGGTGGACGATATGGAAATTAAAATAGGCTCACGAACTATTAAAGCTGATATCAAACGCCGGGAGGAAGCTTTGGAAATGTACGAACAAGCCAGAAAGCAAGGCCGGAGTGCAGGTTTGTTGGAACAAGAACGATCCAATATTTTTACTCAGTCTCTGGCTAATATCAAACCGGGAGAAAAAATTGAAGTTACGATTCGCTACACCGAAAGTCTCAAATTTGTCGGCGGCGATTACGAATTTGTGTTTCCAATGGTGGTAGGGCCTCGCTATATTTCGGGAAATTCGACCGATGCCGATCGCATTAACCCGCCTGTTTTGCCTCCGGGAGCGCGATCGGGTCACAATATTGCTGTTTCGGTAGAAATAGATGCCGGAGTTGCGATCGGCGATGTCCGCTCTACTTCCCATCAAATTACAACTGACCGCAGGGGAAATATTGTGCAAGTCCAATTAGCCAATTCTGACACAATTCCCAATAAAGATTTAATTTTGCGCTATCGAGTGGCGGGCGAAAATACGCGCGCAACTGTCTTGACTCAATCCGACCAGCGGGGCGGTCATTTTGCTACTTATTTAATTCCGGCATTAAATTACAAAAATAATGAAATTGTACCTAAAGATGTCGTGTTTCTGATGGATACTTCCGGTTCTCAAAAGGGCGAGCCACTAGCAAAATCTAAGGAGTTGATGCGCCGCTTTATTCAAGGGTTGAATTCCAACGATACTTTTACTATTATTGATTTTGCCAACACTACGCAAGCGCTTTCAACTACTCCTTTAGCGAATACGGCAGAAAATCGACAAAGCGCAATTAATTATATCGAAAAGTTGCAGGCTAACGGAGGCAGTGAACTGCTTAACGGCCTTCAAGCAGTGATGAATTTTCCGGCGGCGGCTACGGGAAGGCTGCGGAGTATTGTATTAATTACGGATGGTTACATTGGTAATGAAAATGAAGTGCTGGCTCTGGTTCAGCAGAGTCTGAAACCAGGAAATCGACTTTATAGTTTTGGTGTTGGCGGTTCGGTGAATCGGTTTTTGCTCAACCGTTTGGCGGAAGTGGGAAGAGGCACTTCTCAAGTAATTCGTCAAGATGAACCGTCGGCAGAAGCGACAGAAAAGTTTTTTCGTGAAATTAATCGTCCGGTATTGACTAATATTCAAATTAGTTGGGAAGGAGTGGGGGAAAAACCGGAGATTTATCCGATCGCGCCCCCAGACTTGTTTGCGAGTGGGCCACTGGTTTTGTTTGGCAAAAAGGCCGATCGAACTAACGGCCAACTTCGCATCCGCGGCACTCTGGCGGGCGGCAAAGCTTACGAGCAAGTTTTACCGGTTAATTTTGCTCAATCCGGCGGGCGGCAGCGAGAGTCTACTTCCGTCGCAGCAACCGCTACGGATTTTGGCAATCCGGCGGTAGCTCAACTTTGGGGGCGATCGCGCATTAAAGATTTAATGAATCAAATGTTTGGTGGCGAGACTAAATCTCTGGTGGAAGCTGTGACTAATACTGCTCTGACTTATCGCTTGCTGTCGGAATACACGGCTTTTGTGGCTGTGAGCGAAGAAGTGCGAGTGGAACCAGATGGATCTCGTCGCCGCGTGCAAGTGCCTGTAGAATTGCCGCAGGGTGTCAGCTACGAGGGTATTTTCGAGTCGGGAGGGGAAGAGCCAACTAGGGGCGGCACTCGCAGCGTTACCTCGACTCGCAACTCGGCACCGGTGAGTCCAGCTCCTGCTATGGCGCCGCAGCAAGGTTACGGTGAGTTGCAACGCCCGAAGCCTTTGGCTTCTCGCCTCCAAGTAGTTAGCGTCGAAGGGTTGGATGCCGGGGCGATCGCGGCTTTGAGTCAATACCTGCAATCTGTTAATCTCCCGGCGGGGGTTAGCGGTGAAACGGTGTGGAAGTTATTGGTACAAGACGGCCGCGTTGCCCGATTGGCGCTCGACACTAAAACCTCGACGCTGCAAGCAACAGACGCCGTAGAGGCTCTCAAGAGGGCCTTGAGTTCCTGGCAACCTCCTGCAGGATTCAAGGGCACGCTGCGTCTGAAGTTGCGAATAACGGTCGATCGTTAAGGAATGACTATCTATGTCAAGAAACATTAATTTTTAATTCAAAAATACCGAAACTGGGATCGCTACCGCGAGGAAGATATAAAATCTTTATTAAGAGATTGCCTTTAAACAGAAAGTGATGTTAATGAAATTTATACCGTTTGAGGCAAACGCTAAAACAGTTTCCTTTCTGAAACAGTTTCCTTTCTGAAACAACCTTAACAGTAAAGATTTCTGGATCGAAACCCCCCAATCATAGAAGGTATGATGCCCTATGGAAGTTAGCGAACTGCTCAACAATTACGAAAAAGGAGAAAGAGACTTTACTGGAGCCGACCTCAGCGGGAAAGACCTCAGCGGAGCAATCTTAATCGGAGTCAACCTTTCGCGAGCTAATCTTTCCGGAGCGAACCTCAGTAGGGCGTTTCTCACCAAAGCAACACTCAAAGATGCACAGATGCACAGAACAAATCTGAGTTTTGCCAAAATGGGTGAAACCCAACTCTCTGGTGCAGATTTGACAAAAGCTAATTTGAGTGGAGCTTTTTTGGTAAAAGCAAAAATGCCCAAGGTAAAGTTAAGCGGCGCAACTTTAACTGGCGCAAACCTGCGGGGTGCTGTGTTGTGGAATGCCAATTTGTGCAGCGCCGACTTGCAATTAGTTAACTTGCTGGGCGCGAATCTGACGGGAGCTAATTTTAAGTGGGCCAACCTTTACGGTGCAAGGCTCAATAGTGCAAAACTTTTTGGAGCTCAATTAACCGGAGTCAGTCTGCGACGAGCGCAGTTGACAGGGGTGAATCTTTGCGGTGTAGATTTGAGCGGCGTCAACGTGAGCGAAGCTAAACTCATGGGAGCTAATTTGGAAGGCTCGAATTTGGCGGGGGCGAATTTCAGCGCGGCTCAGTTGCGTGGGGTGAAGTTGGCGGGTGCAAACTTAACCGGGGCTAAGTTGAGGGGAAGTTGTTTGAGAGGGGCAAATCTGAATTGGGCAAAGTTGTGTCAAGCAGATTTGATATCAGCAGATTTGAGCGAGGCGACGTTAATAGGAGCTAATTTAGATAATGCTTTGCTGGCGGGAGCTATTTTGCCGGATTCTACTAGGCGCTATTTTTCCTTAGCTGGGGCTGGCAGAGTCAATTCTTGGGAAGTTAATGAGATTAACGGTTGATTGTTGACTGTTGACTGTTGACTGTTGAC
>Ga0209278_1002052_pt1 | contig 11541 bp, 9 predicted proteins | sample JI81BgreenDNA_FD_187504 | JGI IMG/M metagenome (GOLD analysis project Ga0209278, IMG submission 187504) | Wastewater effluent complex algal communities from Wisconsin, to seasonally profile nutrient transformation and Carbon sequestration -... | ecosystem: Engineered > WWTP > Effluent > Algae... | reverse complement strand
CCGAGGCGATCCTCGTGAACCGGCTGGTCGACGATCCCGAGCTGCCCGGCGTGTCCGCGCTGCTGTTTGATGAGGCGCATGAACGCGCGCTCGACAGCGATCTCGGGCTCGCGCTCGCGCTCGAAACGCGCGCCGTGCTGCGCGAGGATCTGCGCGTGCTGGTGATGTCGGCGACCATCGACGGCGCGCGTTTCTCTCGGCTGCTGGGCGAGGGCGCGCCGATTATCGAAAGCGAGGGGCGCAGCTTTCCTCTGACAATCAAGTGGCTTGGCGGCGATGCCTCGCTTGCGATCGAGGATCGCATGGCGGCGGCGGTGATGACCGCATGGCGCGAGGAGAGTGGCGACATCCTCGCCTTCCTGCCCGGCGTGCGCGAGATCGAGCGGGTGCGCGAACGGCTGGAGGCGCGGCTCCCGGACACCCCGATTCACCCCCTCCACGGCCAGATCGAACCTGCTGCCCAGCGCGCCGCGATCCGCCGCGATCCCGATGGCCGCCGCCGGATCGTGCTGGCGACAGCGATTGCGGAAACCTCGCTTACGCTCGACGGGGTGAGTGTTGTGGTCGACAGCGGCCTTGCAAGACTCGCCGAGTTCGACCGCGCGGCGGGCACCACCCACCTCGTCACCCGCCGCGCCTCGCAGGCGTCGGCAGCGCAGCGGGCGGGGCGTGCGGCGCGGCAGGGGCCGGGTGTTGCCTACCGTCTGTGGGAAGAGGCCGCGCACGCGGGTCTGCCGCCTTTCGCTCCGCCCGAAATCATGCAGGCCGACCTTGCCCCGCTCTTGCTGCGGCTTGCGAAGTGGGGGACGGTCGATCCGGCCAGCCTGCCCTGGCTCGATCCCCCGCCCGAACCCTCGGTCGCCGCCGCGCGGCGCGCATTGGAGGCGCTGGGCGCGCTCAATGCGGGCGGGCGGATTACCGCTCTGGGAGAGGCCATCGCCGCGCTTCCGATGTCGCCCGATCAGGCCGCCGCCGTGCTCCATGGTGCAGCGGCGGGCGTGGGCGAGGATTCGGCGCGGCTGGTGATGCTGTTGCAGGAGCGCGGGCTGGGCGGGCGCGGCGAGGACTTGCTCCAACGCCTCGCACGCTGGCGCGGCGACCGCGCGCCGCGCAGCACCGCGGCGGCAGGGATCGCGCGCGGCTGGGCCGGGCAGGCGGCCAAGCTCTCCGGTGTGATCGGCGAAGCCGGCGCGCAGGACGCCGCCGAAGCGCTCGCACTCGCGCGCCCCGATTTCGTCGCCCGCCGCCGCGATCCTTCGGGCGAGCACTGGATCAGCGCCGGGGGGCGGGGCTACATCCTCGATCCCGCCGCGCCGCTCGCCCGCGCTGAGTGGATCGTGATTGGCGATGCGCAAGGGCAGGCCAAGGGCGCGCGGATCACCGCCGGGGCAGAACTCTCCCCCGACCGGATCGGCGCCCTGTTTGCCAAGGAACTTGCAGAGCGCATCACAACCCGCTGGAACAAGGAAAAGAACCGGGTCGAGGCGCGGCGCGAACGGCGGCTTGGGGCGATCGTTCTCGCGAGCACCCCCGAACCCGCGCCCGATCCCGCGCTGCTTGTGGATATCCTTGTGGAGAAGGCACTGGAGAAGCTGGGGGAACTGCTGCCCCCCGGTTTCCTCGCCCGTGCCCGCTTTGCCGGGGTCGATGAACTCTCGCCCGAGAGCCTTCGCGCCCGCGCTGCCGACTGGCTCGTGCCGTTGCTTTCGGGCCGCCGCGATTGCGATCTGCCCCCGCACCGCTTTGCCGAGACCGCGCTCGGCCTGCTCGACTGGAACGCGCGTCAGGCGCTCGACCGCGCCGCGCCGACCCACTTCACCTCGCCCGCCGATACCCGCCACGCGATCGACTATGCGGGCGATGATGCCCCGAGCGTCGAGGTGCGGGTGCAGGGTGTGTTCGGGCTCGATACGCACCCGATGATCGGCAGCACCCCGCTCTTGCTCAAGCTCACCAGCCCCGGCGGGCGCCCGGTGCAATCGACCCGCGACCTCCCCGGCTTCTGGCGCGGCAGCTGGCGCGATGTGGTGAAGGACATGAAAGGCCGCTATCCCAAGCACCGCTGGCCCGACCAGCCGTGGCTCGAAAAGCCGAGCATGAAGACCAAAAACGCCTTCAACCGCAGCGATTCGTGATCTAAGGGGCAGGGCCATGAGCGCACGTATCTATCAGAAGACCAAACACGCCATGCAGTCCGGCAAGGCCCACACTGATGAGTGGGTGCTGGAGTTCGAACAGTCGCAGGCGCGCTTTGCCGATCCGCTGATGGGCTGGACAGGCACCGGCGACACCCAGTCGCAGGTGCGTCTGACCTTCCCCGACAAGGATGCGGCCAAGGCCTATGCCGCCAAGTACGGCATTGCCGCGCGCGTTCACGCGACCCCGCCCAAGCGGCTCAAGCTGCAAGCCTACGCCGATAATTTTCGTTGATCGTTTTGCGCAGCCGCTTCCGGGGCTGCATCCTCGCTAGATGCGCAGCAAAGCTGCGCCCGCTGCGGGCGGCCTTGCAGGTGTGCTTTGCACGTCTGCGCCTTCGGCTTCGACTCCGCCCTTGCGGCTCTGCGGGCCGAAGAGTGCTTCAATTGCTGTTGAAATTCGTGCCGACTCCCGCCATATGCCGCTCCGGGAGTCGGGTGGACGTTTGCGTCCGCTCACCGTGTCAGGGCCGGAAGGCAGCAGCACAGGTGGATTGCGGCGGGTCGCCCGGCTCCTTTTCAACGACATCGCTGCCATGCCCGGCATGACAAATGCGGCCCGAGCGCCTAGCTTGGCTCCATGAACGATTCCGATCCCGAACTGGCTGAGGACGACTCCGGCCCGACCGCTGCCGAGCTTGAGGCGGCGGGGCAAAGCGCCCTGTTCGGCGATCCTGCGCCGCCGCCGCCTGCCGCCGCGCCCGCAACGCCGGACTCAGCGCCCGCGTCCAAGCCCGCGCCGGCGTCGGCCAGCCAGCCTTACCGCGTGCTCGCGCGCAAATATCGCCCGCAGACCTTCTCCGAACTGATCGGGCAGGAGGCGATGGTGCGCACCCTCGCCAATGCCATCGCGCGCGACCGGCTCGCTCATGCTTTCCTGATGACCGGGGTGCGCGGGGTGGGCAAGACTTCGACCGCGCGGCTCATCGCCAAGGCGCTCAACTGCATCGGCCCGGACGGGCAGGGCGGGCCCACGATCGACCCTTGCGGGGTGTGCGAGGCTTGCACCTCGATCGCCGAGGGCCGTCATATTGACGTGATCGAAATGGACGCGGCCTCGAACACCGGGGTCGATGACGTGCGCGAGATCATCGAGCAGGTGCGCTATGCCGCCGTCTCGGCGCGCTACAAGATCTATATCATCGACGAAGTCCACATGCTGTCGCGCAATGCTTTCAATGCCTTGCTCAAGACACTTGAGGAACCGCCCGCGCACGTGAAGTTCCTGTTCGCCACCACCGAGGTCGACAAGCTTCCCGTGACGGTGCTCAGCCGCACGCAGCGCTTCGACCTGCGGCGCATCCCGGCGCCGCTGCTGGCAGAGCACTTCGCCAATGTCTGCCGCCTCGAAGGGGTCGAGGCCGAGGGTGAGGCGCTCAGCATCATCGCCAATGCCGCCGAAGGATCGGTGCGCGACGGGCTCTCGATCCTCGATCAGGCGATTGCCCATGCCGACTTGGACGGGGAGGGCAAGGTCGCCGCGGCCCGCGTGCGCGATATGCTGGGCCTTGCCGACAAGAGCGCGCAGCGCCGCTTACTGGGGCACCTTTTGTCAGGCGATGCCAAGGCTTTGCTGGCCGCTGTTGACGAGCAATATGCGCTGGGCGTCGAGCCTCTGGCGCTGATCCGCGCGCTGATGGATCTGACCCACCGGATCACGCTGGCGCAGGTCGCAGGCGATGCGCCCGAAGCGCCAACCGAGGAAGAGCGCGCGGCGCTCGGCGATTTTGCCAAGCGGCTGGGAGCGGCAGAACTGCACCGGCTGTGGCAATTGCTGCTGAAGGGCCATGACGAGGTGCGCACCGCGCCCGATCCGCTGGTGTCGCTCCAGATGGCCTTGCTGCGCATTCTCCACGCCGCACAGATGCCCGATCCCGGCAAGCTTGCGCGGCGGATCGAGCAGCTTGCGGCGAGCGGCTTTGCTGCTGCGCCGGCTGGCGAGGGTGCTGCCCCTGCGCCAACGGCTCCGGTGGCCGCCGCGCCCTCGCAGGATTGGGCCGCGCTGGTCGAACAGGTCGATGCCTCCGGCCAGCTGCGCGTCGCCCAGATGATGCGTGACCGGGTGCGGGTGATCGAACTTGGCCCGGAACGGCTCGTCTATCAGCAGGCCGACAATTTCCCCGATGATCCTGCGCCCGATATCCGCGAGGCGCTGTTCAAGGTGACCGGCAAGCGCTGGCTGATCGAGCGCGGCGCGGGTGAGGCCCAGCCGTCCTTGCGCGAAGCCGCCGAGGCGGCTGCTGCGGCAGAGGAAGCGCGCATCCGCGCTGATCCGCTGGTGATGGCCGCCTTCGAGGCCTTCCCCGATGCCGAACTGATCCCCCCCGCCAAGGCCGCCGCTGGCGGCAGCCCCCCCTGGAACTGATGGAGTCCCCCCGATGAAGTCGATGGAAGAAATGATGGCCGCAGCCCAGAAGGCCGCCGAGACCATCCAGAAGCAGATGAACGAAATGCAGGTGAAGCTCGATTCGATCGAAGTCGAGGGCACCGCAGGCGGCGGGCTGGTGAAAGTCCGCGCCAGCGCCAAGGGCCGCATCCTTGGTGTGCATATCGACGACAGCCTGATGACGCCTGACGACAAGCAGATCCTCGAAGATCTCGTCGCTGCCGCGTTCAACGACGCCCGCGACCGAGCGGACCGCGTGTCGGAACAGCAGATGCGCGAAATGCAGGGCTCGATGGGCCTGCCGCCGGGCTTCAACCTTCCCGGCATGGGGTGAGGCGAGGGTGAGCGACATCCTCGCCCGGATCGCGTTTGCGGGCGAGGTCGTCGAATGGCGCGGCCCTGCGCCGTTTCTGTTCGTGCCGGTGCCTGAGGAACACCTCGCCGAACTGCGCTATGCCGCGCGCGAGGCGAGTTACGGCTGGGGCTGCGTCCCTGTGGCTGCAAGGATCGGGGCGACCGATTTCACCACCTCGCTCTTCCCGCGGGGCGAGACCTATTTCCTGCCCGTGAAGGTCGCGGTGCAGCGGGCCGAAGGGGTCGGGCTGGGTGACCGCGTCACCGCCGAGATCGCCATCACACGCCGCTGACCAATGGCCAATCGCGCGCCCATCCACAGGCGAGTGGGATAAGTTGTTGCAGGGCGCGAGGGCGCTTCCCATATCTCCAACATGACCCAGACGTTCCCCCTTCTCCCCCTGCGTGACATCGTCGTTTTCCCCGGCATGGTCGTCCCCCTGTTTGTCGGGCGCGACAAGTCGGTGGCGGCGCTCGAAGCCGCGATGGAAGCCTCCAAGGACATTGTCCTGCTCGCCCAGCTTGATCCGGGTTGTGACGATCCGGAGGGCGATGATCTCTATGACGTCGGCGTGATCGCGCAGGTGCTCCAGCTCTTGAAGCTGCCCGACGGCACGGTGCGCGTGCTGGTCGAGGGCAAGACCCGTGCGCGGCTTTCGGCGCTCGAAAACATCGGCGCCTATCTGCTCGCCGAGGTGGAGGCCATCGAGCCGGAAACCGTCTCGGGTAGCGAAGTCACCGCGCTGATGCGGCAGGTGACCGAGCAGTTCGGCGAATATGTGAAACTGAACAAGAAGATGGGCGAGGATGCGGGCACCGACCTCAGCGAGGTTGATGATGCCGGGCAGCTGGCTGACACCATCGCCGCCGCAATCAGCGCCAAGGTGGCCGACAAGCAGAGCCTCCTGACCGAGAGCAATCCCTTGAAGCGGCTCGAACTGGTGATGGCCTTCATGGAAGGCGAGCTGTCGGTGCTGCAGGTCGAACGCCGCATCCGCGGGCGCGTGAAGCGCCAGATGGAGAAGACCCAGCGCGAATATTACCTCAACGAACAGTTGAAGGCGATCCAGTCGGAGCTGGGCGGGGGCGACGATGGCGAGGGCAACGAGCTTGCCGAACTGGCCGAGAAGATCGAAAACACCAAGCTGTCCAAGGAAGCCAAGGCCAAGGCGCAAGGCGAGTTGAAGAAGCTGCGCTCGATGCAGCCGATGAGCGCCGAGGCGACGGTGATCCGCAACTATCTCGATGTGCTGCTCGGCCTGCCGTGGGGCAAGAAGTCGAAGCTGAAGAAGAACATCGCCGCCGCGCAAGCCGTGCTCGATGCCGATCACTATGCGCTCGAGAAGGTCAAGGACCGCATCGTCGAATATCTCGCGGTGCAGGCGCGCACCAACAAGCTGAAAGGCCCGATCCTGTGCCTCGTCGGCCCGCCGGGCGTCGGCAAGACTTCGCTGGGCAAGTCGATCGCCAAGGCGTGCGGACGCGAATTCGTGCGTCAGTCCCTGGGCGGGGTGCGTGACGAGGCCGAGATTCGCGGTCACCGGCGCACATATATCGGCTCGATGCCGGGCAAGATCGTCGCCAATCTGCGCAAGGCCGGGACGAGCAATCCGCTGTTCCTGCTCGACGAGATCGACAAGCTGGGGCAGGACTTCCGCGGCGATCCGGCCTCGGCGCTGCTCGAAGTGCTCGACCCGGAACAGAACGCCAAGTTCCAGGACCACTACCTCGAACTCGATCTCGACCTTTCCGACATCATGTTCGTGTGCACCGCGAACAGCCTCAACCTCCCCCAGCCGCTGCTTGACCGGATGGAGATCATCCGGCTCGAAGGCTATACCGAGGACGAGAAGGTCGAAATCGCCCAGCGCCACCTGATCGAAAAGCAGGTCAAGGCGCATGGGCTGAAGAAGTGCGAGTTCACCCTTCAGGAAGACGCCCTGCGCGATCTGATCCGCTACTACACCCGCGAGGCCGGGGTGCGCACGCTGGAGCGCGAGATTGCCAAGCTGGTGCGCAAGAGCCTGCGGCAGATCCTCGAAGGCAAGACCAAGAGCGTGACCATCACGCCCGAAAATCTCGCCGATTTCTCCGGGGTGCGCCGCTTCAAGCACGGCGTTTCCGAAGCCGAGCCGCAGGTCGGCGCGGTCACCGGTCTTGCCTGGACGTCGGTCGGCGGCGAGCTGCTCACTATCGAAAGCGTCACCACGCCGGGCAAGGGCGAGGTCAAGACCACCGGCAAGCTCGGGCAGGTGATGAACGAAAGCGTCGCGGCGGCCTTCAGCTTCGTGAAGGCACGCGCGCCTGCCTACGGGATCAAGCCGAGCCTGTTCAATCGCAAGAATGTGCACATCCACCTGCCCGAAGGCGCGGTGCCCAAGGATGGGCCGAGTGCGGGCATCGGGATGGTCACCTCGATCGTCTCGACCCTCACCGGCATCGCCGTGCGCCCCGATGTGGCGATGACCGGCGAGGTCACGCTGCGGGGCCGGGTGCTGGCGATCGGCGGGCTCAAGGAAAAGCTGCTGGCCGCGCTGCGCGGGGGCATCAAGACCGTCCTCATCCCCGAGGAGAACGTCAAGGACCTCGCCGAAATCCCGGCCAACGCCAAGGAAGGGCTGGAGATCATCCCGGTTGCCCATGTCGACGAGGTGCTCGCCCGCGCATTGGTGGCCCCGCTGGAGGCGATCGAGTGGACCGAGGCCGATGATCTCGCGAGTCAACCCGGCACGGCGGCTCCTTCGGGCGCAACCCCTGCGTCTGGAGAGGTGCCAACCGCGCATTGAGGCGCTAGAAGGGCGCCACTTGCCGTGATTCGCGGCAGGGTCGCTTTCTTCCGGAAGATGGATCCCATCTCGCCCGCGGCTTTGGCCAGCGGTGCGATGGGCTAAGTTTCTGTCCTTTTTGCAGGCTTGGTGACCAAGGCTATTTGGCTTTGACAGCCCTTGCAAAAAGGTCTCAAGTTGCCCGCTTTCGACGAGCGCGATTCACCGACACAACGAAATCCTGACTTGAGGGGGTTCCCAGATGAACAAGAACGACCTTATCAGCGCCGTTGCCGACGCCAGCGGTCTTTCCAAGAATGATGCCTCGAACGCGGTCGAAAGCGTTTTCGATGCGATCACCAAGGCGCTCTCGGGCGGCGACGAAGTCCGCCTCGTGGGCTTCGGCACCTTCTCGGTCGCCAAGCGCAAGGCCTCGACGGGCCGCAATCCGCGCACGGGCGAGCCGATGAAGATCAAGGCCTCCAACCAGCCGAAGTTCAAGGCGGGCAAGGGTCTGAAGGACGCCGTCAACTAATCACCGTTTGACGCTCGCCTCCGGCCTCTCGCCGGGGCATGAGAAAACCCCGTCAGCCCTGTGGCTGGCGGGGTTTCTCTTTGCCGGCGATGCGGCTGATCAGCGCGCGGCGGCGATCAGCGCGGTCGGTGCCTGCGTCGTGCGCGGCGAGACGCGCCAGGTGAGCGCTTCGCCCGAAGCATCGGCGACCGGGCCTTCATCGGTGTTGTTGGCAAGGATGCGCATCCCCGGTGCAGCGCGGATGGTGAAGGTGCCGTCGAGCACCGGCACGCCGGGAATGGCCTCAGGATCATTGCCTGCCTTGGCGGCTTCTTCGGCAGCACCCATCGCGGCGAGGCTTGCAAACGAGCCTGCGCCCAGCAGCGTGCCCAGACCGCCGGTGTCGCCGTTCTGCGCCCAGAAGCCCGGAGCATTGATCCGCACCTGTCCGCCCTTGCGCAGGTACACCTGCACGAAGGGATTGGTCTGAGGGAAGCCTTCGATCATCGGGAAGGTGAAATCGTGGCTCATGGTGCCGCTGATGCGGTAGCTGACATCGAAAACCCCGTCGCCCTTGTGCACCACGCGCTCCCAGCCCTTCTGGCGGCTGAGCAGCTTGACCAGCTCTTCGGCGGCCTTGGGATCGCTCGGGTCGATCCCGCCCATCAGCGCGGCCATCTGATCGGCCCTTTTCTTGGCCTCCTCGGCCCGGTAGGCGGCGCCCGCCTCCCACTCTTCGCGCTGGGTGGCTTCTTCCTCGGGCGTGCAATCGCGGCTTTCGTAGGTTTCCTCGCTGAAGCAGCTGGCGGTAAAGCTCTCGTTCGCCGCGTCCATCTGCGCCAGCTTGCTGAGGCCGAGGAAGAAGATCTCGCCCTCGTAACTGAAGGTGAAGCTGTCCGGCCCGGTGATGGCGAGTTCGGAGCTGAACTTGCCCGGTGTCATGAAGCAGCCGCTCAGCGCGAGCGCGAAGCCCGCCAGCAGCGCGCCCGCGCGCAGACGGATCGTGGAAAACATGGTCATGGAAACTCCCTCCCTCTCGCCGCCTTCTACCCGCGCGTGGCCGCCGCATAAAGCGCAATTGCGGCCGCGTTCGAGACATTGAGGCTTTCCATCGCCGAGGCGATCGGCAGCTTGGCCAGCACGTCGCAATGCGCGGCGATATTGTGGCGCAGGCCTTCGCCCTCGGCGCCGAGCACCAGCGCGATCGGCCCGGTGGGCATGATGTCGGCGAGCACCGCTTCGGCCTCGCCCGCCAGCCCGATGCGCCAATAGCCAGCGTCAGCCAGCTCCTCCAGCGCGCGGGCGAGGTTGACGACCCGCACCCAGGGCACGCTCTCCAGCGCGCCCGAGGCTGCCTTGGCGAGCACGCCGCCTTCGGGCGGGGCGTGGCGATCCTGCGTGACGATCGCCGCCGCACCGAAGGCCGCCGCCGAGCGCAGGATCGCGCCGACATTGTGCGGATCGGTCACCTGATCGAGCACCACGATGGGATGCGCCGCCTCACCCAGCGCGACCTCATCGAGGAACACGTCTTCCAGCGGCGCACATTCCAGCACCAGCCCCTGGTGCGGCGCATCCTTGGCGACGAGGCGCGCGAGGTCAGCCGCCTGCGCGTGCTCGATCGGGAAATCGGGCGGCAGTTCGCCGTCGAGGCTCTCCAGCCCCTCGGGAGTCGCCCACAGCTTGCGGTGCTGGCGTTCCGGGTTCTTGAGCGCGGCTTCAACCGCATGGCGGCCCCACAGGCGCACCTGCCCGCTCGACGCGCGGCCCGAACCGCGCCCGCCCTTCATCCGACCAGCCCGGCCTCTGAGAGCGCGCTTTTTTTCACCTTTGCTCATTATCTGTCCCGCCTGCGGTGTTACAAATGCGCCCCCTGCCAGCAGGGCCATTGACAGGCAAGCAGTGCTTCGCCAAAGGGGCGCCTCTCGGCGGCGGGCCCCAAGCGGGACTCGCGCAATTTCAGAGCCCCTCGCGGCTCAGGATCGCCCCCCTCGAAGCAGGGGACTGTGTGGACAGGTGGCCGAGTGGTTAAAGGCAGCAGACTGTAAATCTGCCCGCGCAAGCGTACGCTGGTTCGAATCCAGCCCTGTCCACCAACTTCCTCCCGGCGATCAGGCGACATCGGTTCAATCTTTGGCACAACGATGCGCGCAGCAGGCCGCAAGGCGCGTGGCCTTGTGGGTGGGTTTGGCGGTGATTTCGGGAGACTGGCTGGGGCGGAAGGATTCGAACCTTCGCATGGCGGTACCAAAAACCGCTGCCTTACCGCTTGGCTACGCCCCAGCAAGAGCCGCGCTCTATAGCGGCTCAATCGGGGTTGTGAAGGGGGCGAAAACGCCTGATCGCCCCCTTTTTTGGTTGGTGAGGCCTGTCAGCCGAGCCGCTTGCCTTCGAAGTCGGCGGGGGAGTGGCGTTCCTTCAGCTGGGTGTCCTCATCGCCCCACACCTTGTTGACGATCCGCCCCCGCTGGACAGCCGGGCGCGCCTTGATTTCGGCCACCCAGCGCGCGACGTTGGTGTAGTCGTCGATGCTGAGGAAGGTCTTGGCGTCGTTGTAGATCGTCCCTTCGGTGAAGGGCGCGAGCCAGGGGAAGTTGGCGATGTCGGCGAGGGTGTACTCATCGCCCGCAAGGAACCGGCTTTCCGCCAGCCGCCGGTCGGCGACGTCGAAGATGCGCTTGGTCTCCATGGCATAGCGGTTGATCGGGTATTCGTACTTCTCGGGCGCATAGGCATAGAAATGGCCGAAACCGCCGCCGATGAAGGGGCCGGATGCCACCTGCCAGAATACCCAGCTCAAGACCTCGGCGCGGGCCTGCGGATCGGTGGGGAGGAACATCCCGAACTTTTCGGCAAGGTGGACGAGGATTGCGCCGCTCTCGAAGATGCGGAACGGTGCGGCCGGATCGCTCTTGTCGAGCAGGGCGGGGATTTTGGAATTGGGGTTCACGCCGACAAAGCCGCTGGTGAACTGTTCGCCGGCGGAGATGTTGACGGTCCAGGCGTCATATTCAGCGCCGCTATGCCCGGCCTCGATCAGCTCTTCGAGCATGATCGTCGCCTTCACCCCGTTGGGCGTGGCGAGCGAATAGAGCTGGAAGGGATTGTCCCCCTCCGGCAGCGCCTTGTCCTCGCGCGGGCCGGCGGTGGGGCGGTTGATGCTGGCAAAGCGCCCGCCCGATACGGTGTCGGCGCTCCAGACGGCGGGCGGGGTATAGGTGGGATCGGCCATGACGCGGGGCTCCTGTTTGTGCTGGCGCCACACTTGGGGGCTGGCGCGCAAGCGTGCAAGCCGGACGCGCGCAACGAATGGCTATCGCGCGGCAA
>Ga0209278_1002051_pt1 | contig 11541 bp, 12 predicted proteins | sample JI81BgreenDNA_FD_187504 | JGI IMG/M metagenome (GOLD analysis project Ga0209278, IMG submission 187504) | Wastewater effluent complex algal communities from Wisconsin, to seasonally profile nutrient transformation and Carbon sequestration -... | ecosystem: Engineered > WWTP > Effluent > Algae... | reverse complement strand
TGGGATAAGCTTTGCGGGTGGGGTTGGCAATGATTGGGAGACGACTCATCAACTGGCACCATTCAGCTAGGTCTAGCCTAAAATCGGATCCAGTCATGGCAAGCTGATTTTATATTCTCTTTACAAACTAGCTCTAAGTCCCTTGTTACTTCACAGGCACTACCAGTCAACGGTGTTGTTGTCCGGATTTCATAGCCAGGAAGGAGTCAAATTAATAGTTTCCAAGATGTGGGAGTTCCGGCTTTGACCGATCGCCCGACCCGTTGACCGAGCAGAACATCATAGTATTTGGGTGGCAAGCCCAGCCCTGGGCGGATGCAGCGGAGGTTGTCCGGTGTGAGCGCATCGCCAGCAGTCAGATCCTGGGTGATGTACAGGCTACGGCGAAAGATGCGAGATTTGGTTTCTGCTTCCGTTGCACCGTAGGAAACCTGACCTAGGGCTTGCCAAGCTCGCTCCGATTCTACGACCAGTTGCGCCATTTCGGCGGGTTCCATAGAAAAGGTGGAATCTACGCCGCCGTCGGCACGGGAGAGGGTGAAGTGTTTCTCGATGACGGTTGCGCCCATTGCCACACTAGCCACCGACACGCCAACGCCCATTGTATGGTCGGACAGGCCGACCTGGACGTTGAAGAGTTCCCGCAGGTGGGGAATGGTTGCCAGGTTGCTGTTTTCGGGGGTGGCGGGGTAGGTGCTGGTGCATTTGAGTAACACGAGGTCATGACAACCGGCTTCCCGCGCTGCACGCACGGTTTCGTCGAGTTCGGCAACTGTGGCCATCCCGGTGGAGATAATCAGGGGTTTGCCGGTGCTGGCGACTTTGCGGATGAGGGGAAGGTCGGTGTTCTCGAAGGAGGCGATTTTGTAACAGGGAACGTCTAAGGATTCAAGAAAATCAACGGCGGTTGCATCAAATGGCGTACTAAAGGCAATCAGCCCCAATTCTCGGCATTTCTGAAAAATGGGTTTGTGCCATTCCCAGGGGGTATAGGCTTGTTGATAGAGCTTGTGAAGGGATTGACCGTGCCAGAGCGAGTTGGGATCGTCAATGAAGAATTCCCCCGCTTCTAAGTCGAGGGTCATCGTGTCAGCGGTGTAGGTTTGGAGCTTGAGAGCATGAGCACCCGTTTTGGCAGCCGCTTCGACAATTGCTAAGGCTCTTTCCAATGATTGGTTGTGATTGCCAGACATTTCGGCAATGATAAATGGAGGCTGACTGTTGCCAATTTCACGATCCTTAATTTTGATGGTTGAAAATTTCATCAATTGTCACGCCTTAACTTTCATCAGTAATAGTAATTTTGACATCTGCCAGAACAGAACCTGTTTTTAGGGATGCACGAGTAAACTCAAACCGTAGCGAACCTACTTGAATAAAAGCGTGTGGATATCCTTCTGCATCCAGCATTCGGATATGATCGAATACGTCTTGTAAAGAGATCGCACCTTGTAGATTGCTCTGTTGGGGTTCCCTACGTTTAAAAACTTTTGGTTCGCCTGATTGAGGGATAGGAGTATATTTATTCTCAATAATTTCAGCGATCATTTCTTCTATTATTTGAGATGCACGGATGAATATTTCTTCCGCAGAACCATAAAGACTTAGTGGCTTTTTGAGATAAATCCCACCTGCATCTAGCTCTTCGCTACAGCGAAGCGCTGTTACTTTGGTTTCGTATATTCCTCGCGTAATTAGATTTTGTAAAGGACTACCTCCACGACCAAAAGGCAAGTCTGTCATGTGAAAAACAACGCACTCAAAATCAGTAAAGATTTCCTTCGGAATTCGATAAGACCAGTGAGGAAAAAATACATATTGAGGTTGGATTTTCCGGAGATAATCAAAAGTTAATAAATCTGGATCGGAAATTAAGATGAATTCCAGATTTAGATTTTTCTGTAGGCGATTCGCTATGTTTCGATTCCAAGACCGATGGGAAGCAACAACACACAGATTATTTTGGGGCTTTATTTGAGAGTCCACAGAACATTCAACCTGAAATTACTTAATAGCAACCCATCGGTGTTATCTCTTAGAAATCAAAAATTTGCATTTTGAATCATGTATTCTGATAAATGCTGGGTATATTTTTCGCCGTCTACGACACGCAGAAGATTAAACTGTTCCGCTAGAGGCTGATCGCCATCTAACTGGCTATCCTTGGGTCTCCGGCGAGGATAGAACGACTCCTGCCCAACCTGGGGTTTGGCGGACTGTAACACCTCCGGGTAGCGGTTGACAAATTCTCGACACAGACGCAAAGTTGCTGCTGCTTGAGCTTGCCTGAGTTCGTCCATGAGTTCATGCCCTTCAAACTCTAGCCATTCTTGCAGATAAATATCGCCGCTGTCTACCCGATCGACCGCCTCGAATAGCGTCACGGGAATACGATCCCTTCCTTCTAGAATTTGCCAGGTCAAAGGCGACCAACCTTTCCCACTCGGTAAATCGCTTTCATGGACAACCAAATTATTGCGAAACTGGGCTAAGACTTCCCCGGGAACAATTTGACCACAACTGAGATAAAAGCATAAATCTCCGGGTTGCAGTTCTTCAATTTGATGCGTCCATAAAACTCTGTGACCGTCATGGATCCAAGCTAATACGAGATCGTCAAGATAATCGTTTAGCCAGCTTTGGCGGTCGGAGAGAATGGCAAGCGAAAGACATTGACCATCCCTGAAAATGGGGGGGGGGATTGTTCATCAAAGCCTAAGCGTAAAAAAACCATCCGCGATGCAGCATTTTCCGGTTTCACATCAGCCCGAAGATAGGTTATCTGGGTATTTCGGAGCAGTTGCGTTCCCAAACGAATAAGCTGAGTTGCCCAGCCGCGCCCTCGCACCAAAACATCTAGGGAGTAATCAACGATCGCCTCTTCACCTGTGAGATCGAACCGAATTTGACCAACCGGTAGAGTCTCAGCTTCTAAAACCCCCAGATAACAGTTTGGATCAGCGAACTTTTTCTGGAACCAAGTTTGATGAAGTTCCCAGGAAATCGGCTCCATTTGAAATGACTGACGGCGGACTTCCGGCTCATTCACCCAGTCGTAATAGAGGGGAGCATCCTCAGCCCGAGCAAGTCTCAATTTGAGTTGATGGGGTGAGGTTGGCTTCAAAGCTTCCGCCACTCGCATTGCTCCCAACCCATCCACTTGCAACCTGGCTCGATCGGCCATTTCCAGAAGACGCGAAGGGTTTTGTAGCAGCGAGTCGATCTCACTTCGCAACCGCTCCGCATCCACCGTTTCAACCCTGCCCAGGTACTCAATCAACCCGCGATCCTGAAGCGCCCGACAAGCCGAAACCTGATTGTCCGCGATGCTCACCACCAGCGTGGGCAACCCCAGACACAACCGCTCCCAAGTTGTCGTTCCCCCAGCCCCCACCGCTAAATCCGCCTGAGCCATCAAATCCGCCAGATGAGGACGAGGATCATGTAGCACAGTATGGGGGCGTTGCGCCACTTGCTGCGCGATCGTGGCACGATGGGGATTGGTCGCCCCAACCACCACATCTACCGCTAGAGACCCGAATTGAGGAGCAGATAACGCTTCGATCGCTCTCCCAGTCATATCCTGGTGATCGGTTCCCCCAAAAAACACCAACACCCGTTGCAGCTCTCCCGTCCGAGGAGACTGGGTTTGGCGATAGGCCGCATATTCCGGGCGCAACAGGGCATACCGAGACCCCACTAATAAGCGGCAGGACTCTGGAACCAACCCCTGATAGCGGCTTGCTCCCGTCACACTCTCATTTTGGTCGAGTAACAGATCGCAATCGTGGGGACGGTTAGCTAAATCGTCCAGAATCATAATTTGACCCACATGGGGACGTAGCTGCCCTTCCCATTCGCTGTCCAGACCGTAGTGATCGACAATCAGCCAATCCGGTTTTTCACCAGCTAGGGCGGCGATCGTCTCCGTAGCATCAGCATCCTGAGACACCCCCAACCATGCCGCATAATTTTCTGACATTTCCGGCGGGTCGCCCTCCTGCGGCGCAGCCAGAACCGTCACCAGAAAAGCAGCCTCACGAAGCAGCGGAATCAGGTTTCCAGGAAGATCGCGGCAAATAAACCGCACCTCAAATCCTCGCTGACGCAACGCATCTGCCAGCGTCCGACAGCGGATCAGATGCCCTGTACCCATTTGCTGAGATGAATCGACGCGAAAAAAAACCTTCACGGGATCTCTACCCTAAATATCTACCCAAAATAAATGCCTCGGCGGCCTCGACTCCTACCGTTGCCCCTCGCCACCGGGCGAGCGCCTCCACCGCCTGGAGCGATCGCGGGTGTGGCCAAACTCGCAACTCCTCAGCATAGGCATCTAGTGCTTTTAATTTGCAGTCTAAAGTGCTGGAAATATCCACAAACCAGTTAGGAGTAAATGCGGGAGCAGAACCCGGAGGCTGCCACTCCGTACTGGATGGAACTTCAAAAAACAAAAGGGTTCGCACCGGATGTCCTGGTTGAGGACGGCAAGCGGTGACAACGGCTTGATGGACTCGCTGGTGATCAATATTGACATCGCCAGCGTGGTGCGTCAAAACGGTATCCGGTTGGTGCTGGGCGATTGCTTGTTCGATCTGTTTCACAATATCCAGAAGATCAATGGAATCTAAACGGTTGTCGGGCCGATTTCCGAAGAGAATAGACTGAATACCCAAACGTTGAGCTGCTTGGTTGGCTGATACTTGGCGATGTTCTAACTCTAGAGTGTCGGCATGATCGCGTGCGCCAACACCATCAGCCACAAATAGAACCGAAACATAGGCGTTTTGACTCGCAAAATAGGCAATAGTTCCTCCGCATCCCAACACCTCATCATCTGGGTGTGCAGCAACGACCAGCAGTGACTTACAACAAATTTTCATTATTTCAGTTCAAACATTTGAACCCAATATTTTTCAAACACTCCCTAATAACTGTTGCGGACTGGGATATTCGCTGCTGCTAGGGCTTGTTTTGCAGCAGCTGGTGTTTGTTCTGTGAAATGAAACATACTTGCGGCTGCGACAGCTGATGCGCCAGCTTCTTGAACTGCTTGTCGCATATGTTCATAATTGCCAGCGCCTCCGGATGCGATGACTGGAATATTGACTGATCGCACAACTTTGTCGATCAGCTCAAGGTCATAGCCAGTCATGGTGCCATCTCGGTCAATGGATGTAATTAAAATTTCACCTGCCCCTCTGGCTTCAAGGGCTTTTGCCCAGTTGCCGGGATCTTGACCCGTAGGAACTGTCCCTGAATGACTAAAGCACTCATAGGAGCCATTATCCATTCGCCGAGCATCAATACTTGCAACGATGCATTGCACGCCAAACCGACTGGCTGCCTGTTCTAGCAAAGTTGGATTGTTATAAGCAGCTGTGTTAATACAAATTTTATCTGCGCCAACTCGTAGAAGTTTTTGGATTTGATTGAGATGAGTAACACCACCGCCTACTGTGAATGGCACAAAACACTCATCAGAAAAGTCATGGATTGACTCGTAATCTGGCTCTGAATTTTCAAAACTGGCTGTAATGTCAACTAAGATTAGCTCATCGACATCACGAACGTTATAGACTTTAATTGCTGGCAGCACTGGTCCTACCCTTCGCCAACTATTGAAGCTGATCCCTTTGACCAGTCCAAAATTTTTCCATAAAAGCGTTGGAATGACGCGTACTTTTAGCATTTTTAATGAGTTAGAAAATTTTGCAAAAGACGCAAGCCTGCTTTAGAGCTTTTTTCGGGATGAAACTGGGTTCCAATGACAAGATTTTTCTGGACTGCTGCGACTATAGGTACTTCATAATCAGCGATCGCTAAACAATCAGCATTGTCATCGAGTACAAATGAGTAGCTATGCACAAAATAGAAATCAGTCCCATCAGGAATTGCTTCCATCATTGGAGAGCCTTGATTAGATAGTGTTATTGAGTTCCAGCCCACATGGGGAACTCGTAGTTGACACCCCAACTGCTGTAAGTGTCTAACCCTTCCTGAAATTAACCCTAGTCCAGGTGTGTTTCCGCCTTCTTCGCCAGTAGTTGCCAGTAACTGCATTCCCAAACAGATTCCCAACAGTGGTTTTCCTAGTTTCTGAACATGACAAGTCAGTGCATCTACCCATCCACCACTACTCAGACAGTTCATGCCGTCGGCAAAACTTCCTACCCCAGGCAAGATCAGATGACTAGCTTCCTCTAATTGGCTGGGCTGATCTGCAATTAATGTATCGGTGTCTAGTACCTCGAAGGCGCGACGCACTGATCCAAGATTACCCATTCCATAGTTAATGATGGCAACTTTTCTCATAGATTGTCGTAGTTAATCTTCGTTAGATTGCCATGACGATCTTTGAGAAGATTGCCGCTGGTATCTCGTTTAAAGATCTTCTTGTTCGTGAATTTGTCGCAAATTTTGACAAATTGGTCTACGGTCAAATCTAGTGGTTCTAGAATGTCTACCAATGACTTGCCCAAATACTCCCAGGGAAACTGACCATCCAACCGCTGCACAATACTCAAGGCATCAGTGCGGGTTAACCGGTCTCGGCGCACATGCAAGCAAGCTAGATCGGTTGCACGACCAAAGCCAAACTTGAGAAATTTGAAGTAATCGTGAATGCCTGTTTGGTAATTGTCGAGATTCTCGTAGCTGACCATCGATCCTTCGACGGTTTTCTGATAGGTGGTGAAGCCGTAAGCCTGAGCAATGAGAGCGTTGGATAGGCCATCCCATGGCAGGTAGTAGCCTAGAAATAGTCCGGTCACGCCGACCTTAGCTAAATCTTCATCACTAGGATAGGTATAGGGAATTAAATGCTTGGCTTCGATGCCTTCCATACCAATTAAATCCGAGACTCGTAAGCCTAATAGTCCCCCAAATTCTTCCAGCCATCGGCGTGTGAGAATGTTATTTTCGGCGGCTGATGCCGGTCCCCCATACTCATTTTGAGAGTTTTCACCCCAAATGATGAGAGGAACGTTGAATTGGACGGCAGCCCGTACGGGAATCGTAAAAATTCCCACATGTTCTGGCCAGGAAATGTCACCGACTTGTGTCAAGCCAATACGATTCAGCTTGGCTCGAATCTTGGGATTGGGTGACATTTCAATATAGTCCACTCCTAATCGCTTGATGTTTTCAATATTCTTTCGCCCAATATCTGATAGATCACAGGTAGTCGAGGTGACACATAGGGGATTGAGACCTAACTGTAAAATGCGAATCACCTGGTAGGTACTGTCCTTGCCGCCTGAAACCGGAACGATGCAGTCCCAGTTACTACCTTCTGGACGGCGATACTTCTCTAGAACTTGGAGTAGTTTCTGGTAACGGTTGTCCCAATCAATGACAGTACGATTTTCGTAGTTTCGACAGGCATTGCAGATGCCTTGTTCATCCAGTTGTAAATCAGGTTTGGTGTCGGGCATGACACAGCGTTTGCAATATGTCAGCATGTTTAACCTCGCTTTTCCATCAAAAACCAACTGATATCATCTTGGGGGAAATTTGGATCGCGTTTGTAGGCAAATCCATAGTCAATTAGCTTGAGGTCGGGATATCGGTCAAGAATTTCGCCACAGAAGTCTCGCTTGAAAAGTCGATCAGTGTGGCCTCGGTAATTGATGGTGACAGGACTAGGGTTATAGTACTCACAGACAAGTAAATAATGCCCTGTGGACTGATATAGAGCGTCATAAACTTGTGGTAGCCAGTCGGGGTTTATATGAATTAAAACACCTTTAATCAAAACCAGATCCCAAGCACGATCGGGCGTAAAGCCTAGAATAGAACTGACATGGATATGTTCGGGGGGAATAATTGTTTCTAGTTCTGCTGCTGCTGTTGGATTGATCTCGATCGCGTACTGCTCTTGATTTGGATACAGCAACTGAAGTGCTTTGAGGTTCATCCCAATATTTGCGCCAAACTCAATGCAGCTCTGAAGTTTGCGGGTATGTGCCAAGGCTTTAGTAAAGAAAGCCAGGTTGGAAGCCAGTAACTTACTGCCTACATTACGTCCAATGTAGTCATTGCCAAACTCGCCTGCCCAGAAATTTTCTTGCTCGGTTTGGAAGGTCATCGCATCGTCTCAAGTGATACTGAAATAAGGGACTTGATGTGCTTATCAACTATCAACCTGAATATGGTTGAGTCGATGGTGATAAATTAGAGATTTGTTGAAGTGTCTTGAATAATAACTCTGCCTGTTGCCAATCTTCTGGAGTGTCGATGTCTTGCACCTGGTACTTGGGAAGTACAATCGGCACTGAATTGCTAGAGAAGATGGGTCGACGATCGAGGAATGCTTGAGCGCGCCCCCAGTAAAACTGACCAGCATCATGATAAGCCTTTTCTAGATCTTGGGATCTAGTGGCTTGGTGTTCGGGATAAAACATGGCCACTCGACCCTCGTCAGTTAATCTAAGGGCACGCTGAATTGGAAATGGAAAGCTGGTAATTGAGAAGGCATAGTCGCTTGAGTGTTGAATCAAGGACTGCAAGCCCGTGGCTAAATCGGTAAATGTCACAAAGGGAGCAGTGGCATAGATACAGCAAACAAACTCGGGTGCTTGTCCATCCAGCATCAATTGCCTAATCGCATGATTAATCACGGATAGGGTATCAGTATAGTCATCCGCTAGGTCTGCTGGGCGGATGAATGGGACTTCAGCTCCCCATTCCTGAGCAACATCAGCAATTTCCTGATCGTCGGTGGAAACAATGATTCGATCAAAGCAGTTGCTGCTGATGGCTGCACTGATTGACCAAGCCATAATTGGCTTACCGCAGAATACCTTAATATTTTTGCGAGGAATTCGCTTACTACCTCCTCTAGCAGGAATGATGGCAATATTATTCATTGCAAGACCTCTTTCAGTGTTGTGATCACACGATCCTGCGCCGCCTCAGTCAAGCCGTAGTATAGGGGGAGGCTTATAGCGCGTTGATAGTATTGCTCTGCAACAGGGAATGATTTGCTGCTGAAGCCGAGATTCTGGTAGTAAGGTTGCATGTGCACTGGAATATAGTGCAAGTTAACGCCGATTTCCGACTGACGGAGGGCTTCAAAAATCTGGCGATGGCGACTGATCAAAGTAGGTTCAGCTAACTGAATGACATATAAATGCCAACTGGAGTTAGTCTCTGGATGTTGATAAGGCAGCTTGAGGGGGAGTGGGTGGAGAAGTTGGTTGTAGCGCTCAGCTAGGAATCGACGGCGGGCGACAAATTCATCGAGGCGCTGGAGTTGACTGAAACCCAGGGCCGCTTGCAGATCTGTGATGCGGTAGTTGAGTCCTAATTCTAATTGTTGGTAATACCAAGGGCCGTCAGAGGGACCCCGCATCAGGCTTGGGTCACGAGTGATGCCATGAGATCGCAGCCGAATCAGCTTTTCGTAAAGATCAGTACGATTGGTTAGAACCATTCCTCCTTCGCCAGTTGTAATAATTTTGACGGGATGGAAACTAAACACAGTCATATCTGAATAGGCGCAACAGCCGATTGGTCGTCCACGGTATTGACCACCAATGGCATGGGAAGCATCTTCGATGGTGGTGAAGTGATAGTCCCGAGCGAGTTGGGCAACTGCCTCCATTTCACAGGACTGCCCTGAAAAATGAACGGGGATAATGACTTTGGGAAGTCGTTGATGGCGGCGGGCAACCTCTAACTGCCAGGCTAATTCTGCAATGCTAAGGTTGTAAGTCTCGGAGTCAATATCAATAAAGTCAACATTTGCTCCGCAATAGCGGGCACAATTGGCTGATGCAACAAAGGTATTCGGTGAAGTCCAAGACCAATCTCCTGGTTCTAAACCTGCTGCTAAACAAGCAATATGTAAGGCTGCCGTTGCGCTGCTGACTGCAACGGCATATTGAACACCGCAGTATTCAGCAACGGCTTGCTCGAACTTCGGAATAGTTGGCCCCTGAGTAAGCCAATCCGATTGCAGAATATCAATCACCGCCTGGATATCGGCGGCTGAAATATCTTGTCGTCCGTAGGGAATATAGCCAGTTTCCATGGCTATATTATATCGAGTAAATCTGCTGAGTTCAGCCAGCGATCGTTGCGATCGGAGCTGTACTGAAATCCTTCTTCTACAGGTACTCCTTGTTCCTGTAGTCGATTGACAGTCCAGTTAAGTTCTCGTGAGAACTCAATGGTGGGGCGAATAACGTAGTGGTCGGGAAAGTTAATCGTGAGGTGATAGTCATCTGCAGGACACATCACCTCGTGTAATTTTTCACCAGGACGAATACCCACTAGCCGATGAGGCAAATTGGGAGCAATGGCCATTGCTAAATCTGTAATTTTCATCGAGGGAATCTTGGGCACAAAAATTTCACCCCCTTGCATTCTCTCGAAACTCTTGATGACAAAATCAACTCCTTGTTGAAGCGTGATCCAGAATCGAGTCATGCGCGAGTCGGTAATGGGAATCTCAGAAGCACCCTCGCGCACCAGCTTCTGGAAAAAGGGCACGACTGACCCGCGAGACCCGACGACATTGCCATAACGGACTACGGAAAATCGCGTATCTTGCGCACCAACGACGTTATTAGCAGCGACGAATAGTTTGTCAGAAGCTAGCTTAGTTGCGCCATACAAGTTAATGGGATTGGCAGCCTTGTCAGTCGAAAGGGCCACTACTTTAGTCACATTGCAAGCCATAGCTGCGTCAATGACGTTGCTGGCCCCGTGGATATTTGTCTTAATACACTCCATCGGATTATATTCTGCGATCGGCACGTGCTTCAAAGCCGCAGCATGGACAACGTAATCAATATTGTGCATGGCGAGCAATAGTCGATCACGATCGCGTACGTCCCCGATGAAAAAACGCATGACTTCAGAAGTGAACTCCTGCGCCATTTCATACTGCTTGAGTTCGTCGCGAGAATAAATTATGATTCTGCGCGGTTTGTAACGATGCAATAGGGTTCGAACTAACTGCTTGCCAAACGAACCAGTCCCGCCCGTAATCAAGATAGTTTTATCGTTAAACATAAATTTATAAGATGTAAGGGGTTATTTTTTCTGAAACTGGTACGCAGTAATTGTCTGTCAATGTAAGAGCTGTGTGGTGAGTATTGGCTGTGATCACGGTTCAATACCGTGACCGTTAGAAGCATTGCTAAGTACTATTGAAGTGTTACTTTCTAAAGGACTAGGAAATGCCTGCACTGGCTTAGGGTTTAGCGCTCTGCGATTGTATCTTACTTGTAATTTGAGGGTAGTTCAGACCGTTGGGATTGATGAAAAGCAGGTATTACAATTCAGTAGATCCGAAGTCAACCTGGCGAAGCTCCAGGCCCGGGCTGTTGATACTGTTTCTGAATCGAGATCGTTGGTAGGCATGCAGAAAAGAACGTCTCGGCCTACATCTCGCCGGGTGCTCCCTCAATCGCCCCAACCATCACCTAACCGCCCTTGGTGGTTCTGGCCGTTGATTGGCGGGGGAACCTTTAGCTTGGTGGCGCTGTTGGCAGTCGCAATTTTACTGCGGGTGCCGGCGCTGCCGAATTG
>Ga0209278_1002050_pt1 | contig 11544 bp, 6 predicted proteins | sample JI81BgreenDNA_FD_187504 | JGI IMG/M metagenome (GOLD analysis project Ga0209278, IMG submission 187504) | Wastewater effluent complex algal communities from Wisconsin, to seasonally profile nutrient transformation and Carbon sequestration -... | ecosystem: Engineered > WWTP > Effluent > Algae... | reverse complement strand
TGCCGCCCTGGGTCATGCGTTCCTCATAGAAACGCGCGTCCTCCTCATCGACACCATGGCTGGTCAGCACGCCGAGCAGGCCGCCTGCGGCAGCGCCAATCGCCGTACCGGTGATCGCCGCCCCGCCGATCGCGGCTTCGGCAATCGCCCCTGCCGCAATGAACGGCCCAACGCCCGGTATCGCCAACGCGGCAATGCCAAACAACGCGCCGAGGCCTGCGCCTGCGGCAGCCGTGCCTACGATGTCGCGCGTCTTTTCCTCGCCTGCGCCATCGGTCGTGGTCGGCTTGCCGCTGTCCGAGCGGGCAACGATGGAAATCGCGCTGTCGGGAATGCCAGCGGCCCGGAGTTGATCGACCGCCTGACCTGCCTGATGCTGGTCGTCGAAAATGGCGGATACAAAACTGTTATGCATATGGTTTCTCCTGTGTCACCCATCCCGACACAGGGGGTACGAGGCAGCAGGGCAGAGCGTTCCGTGCGTGCCTAGCCGGGGTTACCGCCGCGTGATTCGCGGCAGGGGGCTGGCGAAACAGCCGAAAGCGGTACGAAAACCGCAATAATCCGTCACTTTTTACAATTTTGCCAGACAGGGTCTGGACGAGGGTGCATAAATCAACTTGTTAACCATTTGGCCTAACCATCAGGGCCTGTCGAAGGCAGTTGGCGCTGGGGTCGACACCTCAAGCCTAAAACACCGGAAACAATAAGTTTTTCGTCGATTTTGTCGCCGCAACCAGCGCAATGCAGTGTCAAAAATAATTTACAGAACTCTTGCCACAACACCGGTTTGTCCGCTTTGCTGGACACTCACTCCCCCGAAAAGCAGGGGTAAGCTAGCGGCAAAATGACGGAAATCTCGCCCACCGTTAACCTTTGCTTGAAGGTCGGTGCACTAGAGGGCGTTACCCCCAGAATAGGGGGAGTTAATCACGGTTACACACCACGGTCGCAATCGATTGTCGGATGGCGCGCAATCGATAGCACTACAGAGGGGCGGTGAAATGGAACTCAAAAAGGCAACGCTTACCGGGTCAGGCATTATTTTTGCCGCAGTCGCTGCCGCCGCCCTTTATGTTGGCTTCACCATCCGCACGATCAGTGTTGGCGGTCCGGTTGTCGCCGACAATCAACAGGCATCCGATCTGGTCGCCGATATCCTGCCGCCGCCGGTCTATATCCTCGAATCCTATCTGGAAGCGCGGCTGGCCATTGTGGAGCCGCGCAAGCTGGCCACCCATATCGAGCGGCTGGAACAGCTGCACGCTGAATATCTGGCGCGCCAGGAGCATTGGCGCGGCTCGACGCTGCCGCCATCGCTCAAGTCGCAGCTCGAAAAGGTCGATGCCCCCGCCAAAGGCTTTTATGGAGAGCTCAATGCCCATCTGCTGCCCAGCCTGAAGCGTGCCGACCAGGCCGGTGCCGCAGCCAGCATCGAGCGCCTGGGCGCCGCCTATACCGCGCACCGCCGCGAGATCGACCAGCTCGTCACCCAGACCATGGCCTATCAGGCAGAAAGGCGCGCTAGCGGTGAAAGCCAGGCCAGCTTTGCCTTCTGGAGCATGGCGCTCGCCGGGCTTGCCCTGGCCATCATGCTCGCAGCGGCCAATATACTGCTGTCGCGCTACGCAATCACACCGCTCAAGTCGGTCGCCGACGCGATGCGGCGGATGGCTGGCGGCGATCTCAATGCCAGGGCCGATGTCGAAAAGCCAGTGCAGGAGATCGGCGACATGATGTCCGCGATCGAGGTTTTCCGCGATGCATCCAAGGCGCGCCTGGCTGCCGAGGAAAAGCAGGCGTTCATTGTCCGCGAACTGACCGCAGGGCTTGATGCGCTGGCCCGGAAGCAGCTGAACTATCGCATCGATACCAGCTTCCCTGCCGATTATGAAGCGCTGCGCATCAGCTTCAACACCACCACCGCAGAGCTGTGCAATGTGCTGACCCATACGGTGGCATCGGCGGGCAACGTGCTCAACGGCGCATCGGAAATCCGATCAGCATCGAACGATCTTGCCCAGCGCACCGAACAGCAGGCGGCCAATCTGGAAGAGAGCGCCGCGGCGATGCGCGAGGTGACCGACATGGTCCAGCAGACCGCCCGCAATGCCGCAACGGTGGGCGAACAGGTCTCCGATGCGCATATCGGCGCTGCCAGCGGCGGAAAGGTCGTCCAGCGCGCCGTCGAAGCGATGGGCACGATCCAGAAATCCGCCGCCGAGATCACCAGCATCATCGACGTGATCGACGGTATCGCCTTCCAGACCAACCTGCTGGCGCTCAATGCCGGGGTGGAAGCCGCGCGCGCCGGCGAAGCGGGCAAGGGCTTTGCCGTGGTCGCCAATGAGGTCCGCGCGCTCGCCCAGCGTTCGGCCGATGCTGCAAACGATATCAAGAAACTGATCACCACCTCGCATGCTTCGGTGGCGGAGGGCGTGGCGCTGGTCGATGAAACTGGATCTGTTCTGCTGCAGATCGGTGAACGGATTGCCGCAATCAACAGCCGCATTTCCGACATCGCCGATTCCGCTCAGAGCCAGGCGCTGCGCCTGCAACAGGTCAACCATGCGGTCGGCGACATGGACAAGATGACCCAGCAGAACGCCGCCATGGTCGAGGAGTCCAATGCGGCAGCGCGCAGCCTGGCCGACGAGGCAAGCGAGCTGGCGCGGCTGGTGCAGACATTCGAAACGGGCAGCAGCCACGCCGCCAGGGCAGGCACGCCAACCCGCACCGCCCTGGCGCGGCCATCGGTGCGCATGCCGCAGATCGCAGGCAATCTGGCGCTGAAGCCCATGCCCGGTGAAGAGGACTGGTCGAGCTTCTGACAACCGGGCAAGGCACGGCGGCAGGGCTCGCCCCGCGCCGCCGCGCTGCAACCCTATCCTCCCCGAAGAACAAATATTCGTGTGCCGGTTGCATCTAGCAGCCGGCACGCGACTGTTTTTGCGGCACGAAAAATGAGGCGCCGATCTCGCCCGGTGCGCGCACCGGGCAACTTGCTGTGATGTGGACCGATCAGGCACTTCATGGATGCCGACCGATCTGTTCCCGGCCGCACGATAAACGCCTGATAAATATGCACCTCGCAGCAGAGCACTCTGCTTTTATCCAGCCCGGCGATGTCTTGTCCAAAAGCGGTGGAAGGAGACTTTTCGGCGCATTGCACGACGTTTGCAAAGCCTCAATCGAACCATGAACTCGTAGAACTACTATTCATGCATAATTTGGCGTTAACTGTAAATTCAGCTCTTTGCGGGAGTTTCGCGCTTGCCCGCTATTTTGGCCGATATTCAGGGACGCTTCAAAGCTACGCCGCGCTTCTTCGCGAGGCCCGGCTTTGGCGGTCGGCAGGCGGGGGAGGGCGAGATTTATGGAGATCAAGAAGGCCACGCTGGCGGGCTCCGGCGTCATTTTTGCAACGGTTCTGGCAGCGGCCTTGTTCGTCGGCAGCGCGATCGGCACGATCAGTGTCGGGGGCCCGATTTCCAACGACAATCAGCAGGCGTCCGATCTGGTCGCCGATATCCTGCCGCCCCCGGTCTATATCCTCGAATCCTATCTCGAAGCCCGCCTTGCCATGGCCGAGCCTCAGCGGCTGGACCATCATGCGGCGCGGCTCGCCAAGCTGCACGAGGAATTCGACACGCGGCAGAAGCACTGGGCCGCGTCCACCCTGCCCGATCCGCTCAAGGCGCAGCTCCGGCGGGTCGACACCCCTGCCCGCGCCTTTTTCGCCGAGCTGGAAACGCGGTTTCTGCCCAGCCTCAAGCAAGGTGACAGCGCCGCAGCATCGCAGAGCATCCAGCGGCTGGGTGCAGCCTATGCGCGGCACCGGCGCGAGATCGACACGCTGGTCGAGCAGACAGCCGCCTATCAGGCGAAAACACGCGCGACCGGCGAGAGCTATATCACCATGGCGATGATCGCGATGGCGGTGGCCGGCGTGATCCTGCTGCTGGTGCTGGCGGGGGCCAATGTCCTGCTCCGCCGCCATCTGGTCGATCCGCTCAAGTCTGTGTCCAGGGTGATGTGGCGGATGGCCGAGGGCGACCTCAAGGCCGAGGCCAGGGTCGAGACGAAGATGGACGAGATCGGCGACATGATGTCGGCGATCGAGGTGTTCCGCAAATCCTCGCTCGCCTGTCTGGAGGCGGACCGCCAGGCGCTGATCGTGCGCGAACTGACGACGGGGCTGGAGAGCCTCGCCGCCAAGAACCTGTCCTATCGCATCACCACCGCGTTCCCGGCCGAGTTCGAGCCGCTGCGGGTGAGCTTCAACACCGCCACCGATGCGCTGTGCGAGGTGCTGAAACAGACCGCATCGGCGGCAGGCAATGTGCTCAACGGCTCGGCCGAGATTCGGTCGGCATCGGGTGATCTGGCGCAGCGCACCGAGCAGCAGGCGGCGAATATCGAGGAAAGCGCCGCTGCCATGCGCGAGGTGACTGGCATGGTCCAGAAATCCGCAGCCAATGCGCTGGAGGTGGGGCGGCAGGTGTCCGAGGCGCATGGCACCGCCACCGAGGGCGGGGCGGTAGTCCACCGCGCGGTCGATGCCATGGGGCAGATCCAGAAATCGGCAAACGAGATTACCAGCATCATCGACGTGATCGACGGCATCGCCTTCCAGACCAATTTGCTCGCGCTGAATGCGGGGGTGGAAGCGGCGCGCGCGGGCGAATCGGGCAAGGGTTTTGCCGTGGTCGCCAACGAGGTCCGCGCGCTTGCCCAGCGTTCCGCCGATGCGGCCAACGACATCAAGGCGCTGATCGGTGCATCGCATGCATCGGTGGCCGAGGGCGTCTCGCTGGTCGACCAGACCGGTGCGGTGCTGGAGCGGATCGGCGAGAGCATCGCTGCGATCAACAGCCGGGTTGCCGATATCGCCGACTCCGCCCAGACTCAGGCCCAGCGCCTGCATCAGGTCAACCAGGCGGTCAGCGACATGGACAAGATGACCCAGCAGAACGCCGCGATGGTCGAACAGTCGAACGCCGCGGCGCGCAGCCTGGCCGACGAGGCCACCGACCTTTCCCGACTCGTCGAGACTTTCGACACGGGCGAGCGCGGCACGGCACCCGGCCCGCGTGCAGCAAAGGCGATGCCGCGCCGCGCCGCCATATCGGGCAATCTGGCGCTGAAGGCCGATCCGGACGAGAACTGGTCGAGCTTCTAGCGAAAGGGGCCAAGCTTTCTGCAAGCTTTCTCCAAGCTTTCGCGCAAACTTTGACCTCCATCAATGTTGCGCAGCATGGCCCGGCATAATCTGCGGGCATGTGGACATATCACCCCGATCTGCTCAGCCGCCCCGTGCCGCGCTATACGAGCTACCCCACCGCTGCCGATTTCGGCGAGGATGTGGGGGCTGGCGACTATATGCGCGCGCTCGATGCGGTGGAATCGGGAGCGCCGCTCTCGCTCTATGTCCACATACCCTATTGCGAGCAGATTTGCTGGTATTGCGGCTGCAACACGGGCGCGGCCAATCGCAAGCATCGGTTGACCGACTATCTCACCGCGCTGCGCGCCGAGATCGCTCAGGTGGCCAAGCGCCTAGGCGGGCGGGGCCGCGTGCAGCATATCGCCTTTGGCGGCGGCAGTCCCAATGCGATCGCGCCGGTCGAATTCGTGCGGCTGCTCGATCGGATCATGACGGTGTTCGATTGTTCGCGCCCCGAAATCTCGATCGAGATCGATCCGCGCAATTTCACGTCGGAATGGGCGCTCGTGCTCGCCTCGTCGCGGGTCAGCCGGGTGAGCATGGGCGTGCAGACCTTTGCGCCACATATCCAGGCGGCGATCGGCCGCATCCAGCCGCTCGACCATATCGAAACCGCGATGACCAGCTTGCGGATGCGCGGCATCGAAGCAATCAATTTCGATCTGATGTACGGCCTGCCCGGTCAGCATCTCGATGATCTGGACGCGACGCTGCAACAGACCATTCGCCTGGCGCCCAGCCGCATCGCCTTGTTCGGCTATGCCCATCTGCCCGACATGATCCCGCGGCAGAAGCGGATCGACGCAGCCGACCTGCCCGATGACCGCGAGCGCTTCGAGCAGGCGGCCTATGGCTATCTGACGCTGACACAGGCCGGCTATGTGCCGGTGGGGTTCGATCATTTCGCGCTGCCCGGCGATCCGCTTGCCCTTGCCGCGCGCGAGGACCGGGTGAACCGCAATTTCCAGGGCTTCACCCATGACGGCGCATCCACGCTGCTGGGCTTCGGCGCGAGCGCGATCAGCATCCTGCCCGGACTGATCGTGCAGAACGAGAAGAATGCAGGCCCCTACCGCAAGCTGGTGAGCGAAGGTCGCCTGACGCCGACGCGCGGCGTGGCGCTCAATGCTGATGACATGAAGCGCAGCGACATCATCAATGCGCTGCTCTGCCGGGGCCGCGCGTCCCTGAATTCCGAGTTCCTCCCTACTGCCCGCGCCGTGCTGACCGAGTTCGAACGGCGCGGGCTGCTTTTTTGGGAGGGTGAAGATCTGGTGCTGGCCAAGGGGTCCGAACCCTATGCCCGCGTGATCGCGGCGCAGTTCGATGGCTTTCGCGGGCAGATTCATCCGCATAGCGGAGCCGCCCGCTTGCATTCCGCCGCGCCAGCCTGTTGAGCTTAAGCCCGATGACGCCACGCCTGCGAATCATTCGGGCGACACGGCGAAAAGGGGTGTGAGCGATGACAGAATCGGAAGCGGCATCGAACTATGCGGGCGTATTCGGCAACCGCATCGGCTTTGGCCAGCGCCCTGCCCTGCTGCTGATCGATTTCGTCCAGGCCTATTTCGACCCTGATTGCGTGCTGTTTGCAGGGGTCGACGATGCTCTGGCCAGCGCCATCCGCGTGCGCGATGCGGCGCGCGATGCGGGCATCCCGATCATCTACACCAATGTCGTCTATCACCCCAGCCTGGTCGATGGCGGCCGCTTCATGCAGAAGACGCCGCTGCTCGAGGTGTTCGTTGCCGGATCGCCGATGGGAGCATGGCCGCAAGGACTTGGGCCGAGCGCCGACGAGATCGTGATTTCCAAGCAATATCCCAGCGCCTTTTTCGGCACCTCGCTCGCCGCGACGCTGACCGCAATGGGCGTCGATACGGTGCTGCTCACCGGGCTCTCGACGAGCGGCTGCGTGCGCGCGACATGTGTCGACACATCGAGCCACGGCTTCATCCCGATCGTCATCGCCGATGCCTGTGGCGACAGGCACCAGGCCCCGCACGAGGCGAACCTGTTCGACATGAACGCCAAATATGCCGATGTCGTGCGCGAGGGCGAAGCGCTCGACTATCTGGCCGGGCTGAAGGGCTGAGGCCCCAGGCCAACATCGTCACCCCCGCGAAGGCGAGGGTCCCGCTTTTGCAGCAAGGTTGAGGCAAGTTAGCGGGATTCCCGCGTTCGCGGGAATGACGGGATCAGACAAAAGAGCAGATCAGATCGCGCCAGCATCCTTCAGATTGTCGATCGTCTGCTGGTCCATTCCGAGCAACTGGCCGTAGATCTCGTCATTATGCTCGCCGATGCTCTGCGGCGCGAGCGTACGGATCGCGCTGGGCGTGCCCGACAGCTTGGGGAAGCTGTTCTGCATGGCGAACCTGCCCCAGCGCGGGCTGTCGACCTCGACCAATGCCTCGCGCGCCTTGAAATGCTCGTCCTCCAGCATGTCAGCCGCACCGTAGATCTTGCCTGCAGGCACGCTGTATTCGATCATCAGCGCCTCGACCTCGTCAACGGTCAGCCTGGATGTCCAGGCCTCGATCAGGTCATCGAGTTCCTTCTGGTTCTGGCCGCGCGCGACATGGCTGACATAGCGCGGGTCGGTCGCGAGTTCGGGCCGCCCCATCGCCTGGCAAAGCCGCGCGAACACTGCATCCTGGTTGGCACCGATCAGATATTCGCCATCGCTGCACTGATAGACGTTGCTGGGCGCAATGCCTTCCAGGATCGATCCGGTGCGGCGGCGGACATGGCCGCTGACCATATATTCGGGCACCAGGCTTTCCATCACCTGCAGCACCGCCTCGTACAGTGCGCTGTCGACGACCTGGCCTTTGCCGGTGCGTTCGCGGGCGTGCAGCGCGGCCAGCGCGCCCATGCAGCCATAGGTTGCCGCCAGACTGTCGCCGATCGATACGCCCATACGGCTGGGCGGGCGGTCAGGATCGCCGACGATCGCGCGCCAGCCGCCCATCGCCTCGCCAATGCCGCCAAAGCCCGCGCGCGACGAATAAGGGCCGGTCTGACCATAGCCTGAGACGCGCACGATGATGAGGCGCGGGTTGATGGCGTGCAGCGCATCGGGGCCCAGGCCCCATTTCTCGATCGTGCCGGGCTTGAAATTCTCGATCAGGATGTCGGCATGCGCGGCGAGCTTGCGCACGATCTCCTGCCCTTCGGCGATGCGCAGATTGGCGCTGACCGACTTCTTGTTGCGGGCCACGACCTCCCACCACAATTTATGCTCGCCATGGCCCCAGTTGCGCATCGGGTCGCCGCCACCCTTGCCGTCGACAGCCGGGGGCTCGACCTTGATCACTTCGGCTCCCATATCGCCGAGCAGCTGGCCGCAGAAGGGTCCTGCGATCAACTGCCCCAGTTCGACGACACGAATGCCGGCCAATGCCCCCCGGTTGTCCTGGCTCATCTCATCCTTCCCTTATTCTGCAGCAATGGCGTAATTGGCCCAGCGCGGCTGGATCGGCGCGGGCAGCCCGGTTTCCTCAAGGCAATTGGCGCGCAATTGCTCGATGCCCGGGCCGTAATCGAACAGCGGAAGATCGCCGCGCCCGGCCAGAATCTCGGCCCTCAGCGCCTCGGTCGCGGCCGTGTCGACCACGCCATCGGCATCGGCCACCACACCATAGGCCCTGGCGCCGGCGGGCGTGACCAGCCCCTGGCGGATTTCCTTGGCCACCAGTTCGGGCGCGCGCTCCAGCGGGTCGCCCCAGCCGCCGCCGCCCCAGGTGATGAAATGCAGCACGTCGCCCGCCTCGATGGCGACATCTTCCACCTTGTTGCCGACAATGGTCTGCGTGCCATCGGGCTTTTCCAGGATCTTGCGCGCGCGTGCGCCCGGTTTGCCGCCATTGACGCCCCAGGGCGGCACGAACCAGCGGTCGTCATGGATCGCGATGACGCCGGGCTCCAGGAAGCGATAGGTCATGATGATGCCGTTGCCGCCGCGATGCAGCCCCGCCCCGCCGCTGTCGGGCACGGTCTCGTAGCGCTCGATGACCAGCGGGAAATAGCGTTCCAGAAACTCGTTGGGCACGTTGGTAAAGCCCGGCCATAGCGAATGGCCATCGGGCCCGTCGCCCATCGGTCGTCCCGGAATGCCGCCAAAGCCGATCTGGAACAGCTGGAACCACTCACCCTTCTTGTCGGTGCCTGCATAGAACAGGTGCGGCGACGACGAGAATCCGGCGGCGTTGAGGAACTCGGGCGTCTTCTGGCCGAGCAGGCCGCCGAGGATATCGAAGATGCGGCCCAGAGCGTGGGTGCGACCCGACAGAGCGGCGGGATAGCGCGGCTTGAGCAGCGAGCCGTCCGGAATGCGCACTTCGATCAGATCGTAGAACCCGTCGTTGAACAGGATCTGCGGATCGAAGACCATGATCATGTAGATGCCAAAGAACATCTTGAACATGTTCTCGTTGAGCAGGAAGTTGATCGAGGCCTGGCTCTGCGGATCGGTGCCGTCGAAATCGAGGATGACCTTGTCGCCGTCGCGCCACATCGTGCACTTCAGCTTGTACGGACCATAGCCCATGCCATCGTCGCAGATATAATCCTCGAAGCTCACCGGATCTTCGCTGATCGCCTGGGCGAGCAGGGTCTTCATCGCGCGGTGGTTGCGCGCGAGCAGCTCCTGCGTCGCCGAGACATAGGTGTCGACGCCAAAGCGCTCGCTCATCTCGATCACGCGGCGTGCGGCGACGCGGCACGAGGCGATCAGGGCGTTGAGGTCCGCCGCGCACCAGGCCGGTGTGCGGCTCTGGTGCAGCACCAGCTTGACCAGATCCTCATTGTACACGCCCTGCTTGTAGATCTTCACCGGCGGAATTCGCACGCCTTCCTGGAAGATGTTGGTCGCATCGATCGGCATCGATCCGGGCACCTTGCCGCCGATGTCGCTCTGGTGACCGAACATCGCGGTATAGGCGAGCAGGCGGCCATCCTTGAACACGGGAAGAAGAACGAGCCAGTCGTTGCAATGGCTGATCGCGCCGCCGACCGAATAGGGATCGGACAGGAAGATCATGTCGCCTTCTTCCAGGGTGCCGTCATAGCCCTGGAGGAAGCCGCCGATGAAGCTGCCGAACTGGCCGACGATCATCCGGCCTTCATGGTCGGCGATCAGCGGAAAGGCATCGCCCTGCTCGCGGATGCCGGGCGACATGGCGGTGCGGACAAGCGTCGCGTCCATTTCGATGCGCGCGTTGCGCAGCGCGTTTTCGATGATGTCGAGACTGACCGGGTCGATGGCCTTTTTCTCGAACGGGGTATTGTTGGTCTGGATGATGGTGGCGGGCATGGTTTCAGTTCCCCGTCTTCAGCGTGATCAGGATGTTGCCGACACTATCGACGGTGCCGGTGCAGTCCGCTTCGATCAGCGTGGTGGAATCCATTTCGATGACGATGGCCGGGCCGGGGATCACGTCTCCGGCAAGCAGCTTGGAGCGATCGTAGATGACCGCAGGCATCATCGCCCCGTCCATCCACAGCTCATGATCGCGCAGCTTCGCCGCCGACGGATCGCCATTGCCCTTCGGCAGCGTGGCGGCGGGCAGGTCGAGCGCCTGGCCCATCGCGACGGCGCGCAGGTTCACGATCTCGTGCTCCGAATCCATGTTGAAGGTGAACAACCGGTGATGCTCCTCGTCAAAGCGTCCGGTCAGCCATTCGATACCATGGGAGTGCAGGTCGTCGCGGGTCACCGCCATCGGCACCTCGAACGCCTGGCCCGCATAGCGGACATCGACCTCGAAGGTTATGGTGACGTCTTCCTTCGCGACGCCCTCAGCGACCAGCTCGTCGCCGATCTGGGTCGCCATCTCGTCGAGAATGCCGCCCAGTTCCTCCAGCGTGGTGGCGCTTGCCAGCCGCGAGAAGCTGCGCGCGGTTTCGGTGCGCATCCGCGTCGTCGCATCGCCGAGCGCGCACAGCACGCCGGGCGACACCGGCGAGATTGCGGGCCAGCTGCCCATCAGCCGGGCGACCGCATTGACGTGCAGCGGGCCTGCGCCGCCAAAGCCCATCAGCGCAAAGTCGCGCGGGTCATAGCCCTGCTGGACCGAGATCATGCGCAGCGCGCCGAACATGTTCTCGTTGACGATGTCGATGATGCCGCGCGCGGCGGCATAGAGGTCGATCTTCAGCGCATCGGCGATGGTCTGCACCGCCTTTTTCGCGCCCTCGCGATCGAGCTTGAAGGTGCCGCCGAGCAAGGCTTCGGGCAGATAACCGAGCACGACATTGGCGTCGGTCACCGTGGGCAGTTCGCCGCCCTTGCCATAGGCGACCGGGCCGGGCAC
>Ga0209278_1002048_pt1 | contig 11551 bp, 8 predicted proteins | sample JI81BgreenDNA_FD_187504 | JGI IMG/M metagenome (GOLD analysis project Ga0209278, IMG submission 187504) | Wastewater effluent complex algal communities from Wisconsin, to seasonally profile nutrient transformation and Carbon sequestration -... | ecosystem: Engineered > WWTP > Effluent > Algae... | reverse complement strand
CGACGAGCTGCCAGACTGCTCCACCCCGCAGCAGAGAAAGCGAGTATACGGGGATACCTACGCGCTGCGCAAGCACCCCGTTCAATCAAGCGAACGCGGCGCGCGTCCAGGCCATGATCAGGTTGGCGAAGACGCCAAGCACCAGCAGCGCAATCGCGTTGGTGGCGAAGACAAAGCGCAGCGTGCCGTCGGCATGGACAACCGCAAGGTCGCGCTCCGGCTCGTCGAAAAACATCACCTTGATGACACGCAGGTAGTAGAAAGCGCCAATCACGGCCATCACCACGCCGGCGATCGCCAGCCACAGCAAGTCGGCCTGAACGGCCGCACGAATGGCCTCCAGCTTCGCCCAGAAACCCAGCAACGGCGGCAGGCCAGCCAGCGACGCCATGACGATCAGGATCAGGGTGGCGTGGAATGGGCTCTGTTGCCAAAGACCCTTGTAATCCGAAATCGACTCGGCCTCGAAGCCCTGGCGGGACATCAGGATGATCGCGCCGAACGCGGCGGCGGCCGAAATCGCGTAGCTGATGGCGTAGAACATCGCCGCCGAGTAACCGGTCGGGCCGGCGTTCGCGAGTGCCATGAACAGGAATCCGACATGCGAGATCGTCGAGTACGCCAGCATGCGCTTGAGATTGGTCTGCGCCAGCGCCAGCAGGTTGCCGATCACCAGCGAGAGCAGGGCCAGCCAAGCCACCATCTGCGACCACTCCGCCGACGTGGCACCAAGTCCCGACTCCAACAAGCGGTACGCAAAGCCGAAGGCGGCGATCTTCGGCACCGAGCCGATGAACAGCGTGATCGCGGTCGGAGCGCCTTGGTAGACGTCCGGCACCCACATGTGGAACGGCGCGGCACCGAACTTGAACGCAACACCGACCAGCACGAAAACCACGCCGAACAGCAGCAGGCTTCGATCACCGAGGCTGGACGCAGCCTGATGCACGGCTTCGAGATCCAAGCTGCCAGTGGCGCCATAGATCATCGACATGCCATAGAGCAGGAGGCCCGAGGCCAGCGCACCGAGGACGAAGTACTTCATCGCCGCCTCGGAAGAAATCTTGCTGTCACGATCCATGGCCACGAGGCCGTAGGAGCTCAGGGCCAGCATCTCCAGACCGAGGTACAGCGTCACCATGTTGCCGGCCGACACCATCACCATCATGCCGAGCAGCGCAAAGAGCACGATCGCGTAGAACTCGCCCGCCAGGAGACCGCGTTCCGTCAGGTATGGACGGGCATAGGACAGCGCGAGCCCGGTCGTGATGCACATGGCGATCTTGAGGACGTCCGCCAACGTGTCGCGGACGAACATGCCGCCAAAGGCCGAGATCGGGTCAGTGGTGAGGCCGCGACCGACCAGAAGGGCCGTCACCAGCAGCGCCAGCAGTGCAAGGGCGTGGATCAGACCGCGACGCCGGGCATCGACGAAGAGATCCGCGAGCAGCAGGCCGAACGCGGCGCCGCAAAGCACGATCTCGGGGAGGACGGGAACCAGGTCCGCGGCGGTAGGCAGGGGCATCATCGCGATCAGGTCTCCGTCACGGCGTCACGAGTTTGGTGGCCGACAGCTGCGACACCAGCTGCACCACGGACGCGTCCATCAGGTCGGTCAGGGGCTTGGGATAGACGCCGAGCAGCAGCACGCCGACGGCGAACAGGCCCAGCACCCAGGCTTCCCGGGCATTGATTTCAGTGAGTTCGGCCACGTGGCTGTTGGCGACATCGCCAAACAGGATGCGCTTCACCATCCACAGCGTGTAGGCCGCGCCCAGGATCAGCGTCGTGGCGGCGATGAAGCCGATCCACGGCTTGGCTTGGAAGGCCGCCAGGATGACCATGAACTCGCCCACGAAGCCCGACGTGCCCGGCAGGCCCGCGTTCGCCATGGCGAACAGCACGAAGAAGCCGCCGAACCACGGCATCACGTTCATGACGCCGCCGTAGTCCTTGATCATGCGGGTGTGCATGCGGTCGTAGAGCACGCCGACGCAGCTGAACATCGCGCCGGAGACGAAGCCGTGCGAAATCATCTGCACCATCGCGCCCTGCAGGCCCAGCTCCGCGGCGTCCTGGCGGACGTCACCGCCGCGCATCAGGCCGAAGGCGATGAAGATGCCCAGGGTCACGAAGCCCATATGGGCGATCGACGAGTAGGCGATCAGCTTCTTCATGTCCTCCTGCACCAGCGCCACCAGGCCGATGTAGGCCACGGCGACCAGCGAGAAGGCGATCACCAGCCACGCCCACTCGGCGCCGGCGTCGGGGACGATCGGCAGGGTGAACCGGATGAAGCCGTAGCCACCGATCTTCAGCATGATCGCCGCCAGCACCACGGAGCCCGCCGTCGGCGCTTCCACGTGCGCGTCCGGCAGCCAGGTGTGCACCGGGAACATCGGGATCTTCACCGCGAAGGCGGCGAAGAAGGCGAAGAACAGCCAGGTCTGCTCGGTGGCCGAGAGCTGCAGCGTGTAGAGGTCGGCGAGCTGGAAGCTGCCGCCCTTCACGTACAGATACAGCAGGCCCACCAGCATGAACACCGAGCCGAGGAAGGTGTAGAGGAAGAACTTGAGGCTGGCGTAGACGCGGTTCGCGCCCCCCCACACGCCAATCACGATGAACATCGGGATCAGCATGGCCTCGAAGAACACGTAGAACAGGATGGCGTCCTGCGCGGCGAACACGCCGATCATCAGGCTTTCGAGCACCAGGAACGCCGCGTAGTACTGGTGCACGCGGCGCTCGACCGAACCCCACGCCCCCATCAGCACCAGCACGCTGGTGATCGTGGTGAGCAGGATCAGCGCCACCGCGATACCGTCGACGCCGAGGTGGTAGAAGATGTCGAAGGCCGGGATCCACGCGCGCTTCTCGACGAACTGCATCGAGGCCGACGTCGCATCGAAGCCGGTGTAGAGCGGGATGCTCAGCGCGAGCGTCGCCAGGGCCACGAGCAGGGCGAACCACTTGGCCTGCGTGCCGCGCGACTCACCGAAATAGAGCGTGACCAGACCGCCCAGGAGGGGCAGCCAGATCAGGGCGCTCAGCAGGGGAAAACCATCCATCAGGGCGTCCTTGGTCGGTTCAGGCGGCGGTCCACCGACCGACCAGCCACATCAGGGCGATCAGGCCGACGATCATCGCGAAGGCATAGTGGTAGAGGTAACCCGACTGCACGTGGCGGCTGACGGCGGCCACGCGATCGATGATCCACGCCGAGCCGTTGACCAGCGCGCCATCGATCAGGCCGCGGTCACCGCGCTTCCAGGCGATCTGGCCGAGTTTGATGCCGCCGTCGGCGAAGCCGTTGATCCAGAGGTGATCCATCCAGTACTTGGCTTCCAGCACCTTCACCAGCGGCGACAGGGCGTTCCGGATCTTGCCGCTGAGGCCTGGACGCATCAGGTAAAGGAACGTGGCGAGCGCGAAGCCGCCAAGCATCAGCCAGAACGGCAGGGCGACGAAGCCGTGCGAGCCGAAGCCGACGGCACCGTGGGCGAAATACTTGCATCCGATGTAGCCAAGCACATCCGGCGTCAGCGCGACGCCCGAGCCGTGGTCGGCGCTCTCGGCAGCGTTGATGGCGTCGCAATCGGCCGGGGCAGCGACCGCCGGCTCGAAGGTCACGCGCGACGGCAGCATGGCAATGGCGTCAGGCGAACGTTCGACGTACTGGTAGATCGCCCCTTCGAAGAACGGCGTGACATCCTTCTGGCCCGTCACGTCCTTTCCGAACAGCATCGGACCGACGGTGAAGAAGCCCACCACGACCGACGGAATCGCCAGCAGCACCAGCGGCACCGTGACGACCCACGGCGACTCGTGCGGTTCGACCGGACCGTGGTGGCCATGGTCGTCATGCGCGTCGTGGTGGTCGCCGTGATCGTCGTGGCCCTCATCGGCATGCGCGTGGCGGAAGCGCTCCTCGCCGTGGAAGGTCAGGTAGAACAGGCGGAAGCTGTAGAAGCTGGTGACGAAGACGCCGGCCAGCACCGCGAAGATGGCGTACTGGTTGACCCAGCTGCCGCCCTCGCCCGCCGCACGGACCGCCTCGATGATGCTGTCTTTCGAGTAGAAGCCCGAGAAGAACGGGAAGCCAACGAGGGCAAGCGTTCCGATCAAGGACGTCCAGTAGGTGATCGGCATGTACTTGCGCAGGCCGCCCATCTTCCGCATGTCCTGCTCGTGGTGCATGCCGATGATCACGCTGCCGGCCGCGAGGAACAGCAAGGCCTTGAAGAAGGCATGGGTCATCAGGTGGAACACGGCGGCGCCGTAGGCCGAGACGCCCAGCGCCACGGTCATGTAGCCGAGCTGCGACAGCGTCGAGTACGCCACGACGCGCTTGATGTCGTTCTGCACCATGCCGATCAGGCCGGTGAACAGCGCCGTGGTCGCGCCGATGAACAGGATGAACTGGAGCGCCGACGGCGACAGTTCGAACACCGGCGACATGCGGCTGACCATGAAGATGCCCGCGGTCACCATCGTGGCCGCGTGGATCAGGGCCGAGATCGGGGTCGGGCCTTCCATCGAGTCCGGAAGCCACACGTGCAGCGGCACCTGCGCCGACTTGCCCATCGCGCCGATGAACAGGCAGATGCCGATGAAGGTCATGGCGTCGATGTTCCACGCCGGGACCTGCAGGCCGAGCAGGCTGAACTCGTTCCAGAAGGTGAGCACCTGGCCCGGGCCGCTGGTGACCTGAGCGAACACCGTCGCGTAGTCGAGCGAGCCGTAGTAGTAAAGGACCGCCGCGATACCGAGCAGGAAGCCGAAGTCGCCCACGCGGTTGACGATGAACGCCTTCATGTTGGCGAAGACGGCGGTCGGGCGCTTGTACCAGAAGCCGATCAGCAGGTAGGAAACGAGGCCCACCGCTTCCCAGCCGAAGAACAGCTGCAGGAAGTTGTTGCTCATCACGAGCATCAACATCGAGAAGGTGAACAGCGAGATGTAGCTGAAGAAGCGCTGGTAGCCCTCGTCCTCGGCCATGTAGCCGATGGTGTAGATGTGCACCAGCAGCGACACGAAGGTGACGACCACCATCATCATGGCCGTCAGGCGGTCGACCATGAAGCCGATGTGCGCCGAATAGCCGCCGATGTCGAAGAAGGTGTAGAGGTTCTGGTTGTAGGGGTCGGCACCGCCGAACCAGAGCTGCCACAGCACCTGGACGGAGAGCGCGCAGCTCAGCGCGACGCCGGCGATGGTGACGGTGTGCGCGCCGGCGCGGCCGACCTGGCGGCCGAACAGGCCGGCGACGATCGAACCGAACAGCGGCGCGAGCGCAATCAGCAGCAGGACGTTCGTGGACAGGGTGTGTTCCATGTCAGCCCTTCATCGCGTCGAGTTCGGCCACGTTGATCGTCCGCTTGTTGCGGAACAGCGTGACGAGGATGGCGAGGCCGATGGCCGCTTCGGCCGCAGCGACCGTCAGGATGAAGAACACGAACACCTGGCCGTGCACATCGCCGAGGAAGCGCGAGAACGCGACGAAGTTGATGTTCACCGCCAGTAGCATCAGCTCGATGCACATCAGCAGGACGATGACGTTCTTCCGGTTGATGATGATGCCGGCGACCGACAGCGCGAACAGGATCGCGCCGAGGGTCAGGAAGTGGCCGAGGGTGATCATGCCTCGCCCTCCTCGCGGCGGACTTCGGCCGCCATCTTGATCACGCGCACGCGATCCTCCTTGCGGACGGCCGACTGCTTGGCCGGGTCCTGGTGGCGGGCGCCCGGACGGCGGCGCAGGGTGAGCATCACGGCGGCGAGGATGGCCACGGTGAGCAGGACGGCGGCGACTTCGAACGGGAAGAGGTAACCCGAGAACAAAGCGCGCCCGATCCACTCGAGGTTGGAGCAGGGCTCGAAAGCGGCGGCGCCCGCCGACGCGCAGTTCACGGCAGCCGCGGGATCGGCGGACGGGAACGCCACGTTGCGCTTGCCCGTCGTCACGCCGAGCAGGACCAGCATCTGCACGAACATCAGGCCCGCAACAGTCGCCGCGACCGGCAGGTAGCGCGCGAAACCCTCGCGGAGCGGCGCGGTGTTGATGTCGAGCATCATCACCACGAACAGGAACAACACCATGACCGCGCCGACGTAGACGAGCACGAGGGCGACGCCAAGGAACTCGGCCTGCAGCAGCAGGAACAGGCAGGCGGTCGAGAAGAACGTCAGGACGAGGCAGAGCACCGCGTGGACGGGGTTCTTGAAGAGGATGACGCCAAGGGCCGAAGCCACCGCCATCGCCGCGAAGAGGTAGAACGCGATCAGTTCCATGCCCTGTCCTCAGCGGTAAGCCGAATCGGCGGCGCGGCGTTCGGCGATTTCCGCCTCGAACCGGTCACCGATGGCGAGGAGCTGCGGCTTGGTGACGATGTTCTCGCCGCGCTTCTCGAAGTGGTACTCGTGGATGTGCGTCTCGACGATCGAATCGACCGGGCAGCTTTCCTCGCAGAAGCCGCAGAAAATGCACTTGAAGAGGTCGATGTCGTAACGCGTGGTGCGGCGGGTGCCGTCGGCGCGGACGTCGGAGTCGATGGTGATGGCCAGCGCCGGACACACCGCCTCGCAGAGCTTGCAGGCGATGCAGCGTTCCTCGCCGTTGGGGTAGCGACGAAGCGCATGCAGGCCGCGGAAGCGCGGCGACTGCGGGAACTTCTCGTAGGGGTAGTTCACCGTGTACTTCGGCTTGAACATGTACACGAAAGTCAGCCACAGGCCCTGGAGGAGTTCCAGGAGCATCAGGCTCTTCAGGTAGGCGATCGCGCGTTTCATGGGGTGCTTCTGCCCTGCCCTTACTGGCCGATCTCGAACCAGCCGGCGTAGGCCATGGCGGCCACGACGACGGTCCAGACGATGGTGATGGGAATGAAGACCTTCCAGCCCAGACGCATGATCTGGTCATAGCGGTAGCGCGGGAACGTCGCGCGGAACCACACGAAGCTGAAGGCGAAGAGGAAGGCTTTGATCAGCAGCCACCAGGGGCCCGAGGCGCCGAGGATCGGCACGGACTCCGGGAACGGCGACAGCCAGCCGCCGAGGAAGAACAGCGCGGCGAGGAAGCTGATCAGGATCATGTTCGCGTATTCGGCGAGGAAGAAGATCGCGAACGCGGAACCCGAGTACTCGACGTGGAAGCCGGCCACGATCTCCGACTCGCCTTCGGCGACGTCGAAGGGCGCGCGGTTGGTCTCGGCCACGCCCGAGATGAAGTAGACGACGAACAGCGGCAGCAGGGGCAGCCAGAACCACTCGAACAGGCCGGCGTCGCCCTTCTGGGCATGCACGATCTCGGTGAGGTTCATGGTGCCCGCGGCGACCAGCACGCCCACCAGGGCGAAGCCCATCGCGATTTCGTAGCTCACCACCTGGGCGGCCGATCGCAGCGCACCGAGGAAAGCGTACTTCGAGTTCGAGGCCCAGCCACCGATGATCACGCCGTAGACGCCCATCGAGGTCAGTGCCAGCAGCACCAGAAGGCCGGCATCGACGTCGGCGATGACCAGCCCGTCGCCGAAGGGGATCACCGCCCAGGCGGCGAAGGACGGCGCCAGGGCGATCAACGGCGCGAGGCGATGCAGGAAGGCATTCGCACTCGAGGGCACGATGCTTTCCTTGAACAGCATCTTGAACACGTCGGCGAAAGCCTGGATGACGCCGAGCCCCGGAACGAGCTGACCGACGAACACCGGCCCATGGCGCACATGCATCCAGCCGATGACCTTGCGCTCAAGCAGCGTATAGAACGCCACGGCGATGGTCAGCGAAATCATCAGCGGGACGATCTTGACCAGCATCCACGCCACCGAACCGGCGGCGCCGAACTCCAGCAGGAAGTCGCGCAGGGGAGCGAACAGATCCATCAGGCACCCGCCTTGGTGATCGTCAGTGCGCCATGGTTCGCCAGCGGCGCGGTGGCCGGATAGCCCGACTCGACCCAGGCCGTGCCCTTGGCGACTCGTGCGTTCAGGCGAACCGGCAGGGCCGAGTGGCCGTTGGCGTCAGCCACCTTGGCGATGGCGCCGTCGGCGAGACCGAGCGCGGCCGCGTCCTCCGGGTGCAGTTCAACGCCCTGCCCCTTCGTGAGCGGGTGGGCATTGAGGGCTTCGGAACGGCGCAGTTGGGCGTCGCGCCGGTAGACCGGAGCCGTGGCGAGGCGCTCGATTCCGGTGACTGCGGCCGGGGCCGACAGGCCGGTGCCCGAGGCGACCGCATTCGGCGCCATCGACTCGCGCAGCGCGCCGAGATCCATGTGGCCGAAGCCCGCGACGCCCATCGCATCCCCGAGCGCACGCAGCACGCGCCAGCCCGGACGGGCCTCACCGCGCGGCTTGCCACCGGCGCTGGTGAACTGCACGCGACCATCGAGGTTGGTGTAGCTGCCTTCCGTCTCCGCACCCGCCGCAATCGGCAGGATCAGGTCGGCGACCTGCTTCAGCGACTCGCTGGCATAGGCCGAGAACGCGACGACCTTGGCGGCCGACAGCGCCTTCAGCGCCGCCGTCGCGTCGGCGAAGTCGTAGGCCGGCTCGACGTTGTAGAGCACGTAGCCGGCCTTCGGCTTGGCGAGCTGCGCCGCGGCGTCATGGCCCACGGACGGCAACACGCCGTGCTGGGCCAAGCCGAGGGCATTGGCGCCCTGCGGGACGCGGTTCACCGCCATGCCCGTGGCCTGCGCGATGGCTCGCGCGGCGGCGCGCAGGTGCGAGGCATTGGCGTGGGTTTCGGCGATCTCGCCGAGCACGATGGCACCGGCCTTGGCGGCCTTCAGCGCTTCGGCGATGCCGGCGAGTGCGGCGTCCTCGATGGCGGCGGCGAGGCCACCCGGCAGCGTCGCGCCGACCTTCGCGGCGAGCGCGGCAAGCACGCCCGGCAGCTTCGACGGGGCGACGATGGCCTTGCCGGCGAGCGCGTGGGCGACCGTGAAATCGACCGGGTTGATGGCGAAGACCTTCGCGCCCTTCTTGGTCGCCTTGAGCAGACGCTGGTGCAGCAGCGGCACTTCGTGGCGGAGGTTGGTGCCGACCAGCAGCACCACGTCGGCCGTCTCGAGGTCGGCGGCGCTGCGGCCGAAGACTTCAGCCACCGCGGCGTCGGCGAAATCAACCTGAGTCAGCCGGTGGTCAATGGCCGAAGTGCCGAGGCCCTTGGCGAGGCGCGCCAGCGAGGCGCCCTCCTCGTTCGACGCGGCCGGATTGACGAGGACGCCGGTGTCGGCACCACTGGCCTTGAGCATCGATGCCGCGAGGCCAAGGGCTTCGTCCCAACCGATCGCCTTCCAGCTGCCGTCGGCCTGCTTGGCGAGCGGCGAGGTGGCACGGTCGTCGCTGTACAGGCCTTCATGCGAATAGCGGTCGCGGTCGGAGAGCCAGCACTCGTTTACCGCTTCGTTGTCGCGCGGGACGATGCGGAGCACTTCGTTGCGGCGCACGTGCAGGAAGAGATTCGACCCCAGCGCGTCGTGCAGTCCGATCGACTCGCGCGCGACCAGTTCCCACGGACGGGCCTTGAAGCGGTAGACCTTGTTGGTGAGGGCGCCGACCGGGCAGACGTCGATGACGTTGCCGGAGAGCTCGCTCATCAGCGGCTTGCCGTCGTAGGTGCCGATCTGCAGGTTCTCGCCGCGGTACATGCCGCCGAGCTCGTAGGTGCCGGCGACATCGGCGGTGAATCGGACGCAGCGCGTGCAGTGGATGCAGCGCGTCATTTCCGTGGCGACCAGCGGCCCCAGGTCCTCGTCGGCCACGACGCGCTTGCGCTCGACGTAGCGGCTGACCGATCGGCCGTAGCCCATCGAGACGTCCTGCAGTTCGCACTCGCCGCCCTGGTCGCAGATCGGGCAGTCCAGCGGGTGGTTCACCAGCAGGAACTCCATGACGTTGCGCTGCGCATCGAGGGCGCGCTTCGTCTGGGTGGTGACCTTCATGCCTTCCATCACCGGCGTGGCGCAGGCCGGGGCCGGCTTCGGCATCTTCTCGACGTCGACGAGGCACATGCGGCAGTTCGCCGCGATCGGCAGCTTCTTGTGGTAACAGAAGCGCGGGATCGCGATGCCGGCGGTGTCGGCGGCCTGGATGATCATCGAACCCTTCCTGGATGATCATCGAACCCTTCGGCGCCTGCATCGGCACGCCGTCGATCTCGATGTTCACCACGTCGGTGGCGGGGGCGGTGGGCGTGGCGGCGCTCATGCGGCCTTCTCCGTGACGACGCCAGCGGCCTGGTCATCGACCAGGAAACGCTTGTTGACGATGGCGTACTCGAACTCGCTCCAGAACTGGCGCAGGAAGCCCTGCACCGGCCACGCGGCGGCTTCGCCGAAGGCGCAGATGGTATGGCCTTCGATCTGGCCAGCAGCGGCCTTCAGCATCTGCAGGTCGTCGAGCGTCGCCTTGTGTTCGACAATGCGGGTCAGCATGCGGTACATCCAGCCCGTGCCCTCGCGGCAGGGCGTGCACTGGCCGCAGCTTTCCTTGAAATAGAAGCGGGCGATGCGATGGCAGGCGCGCACCATGCAGGTCGTATCGTCCATCACCACGACGGCGCCCGAGCCCAAGCCGGAACCGGCCTTCTGGATGCTGTCGTAGTCCATGGTCAGGCCGAGCATCACGTCGCCCGGCAGCACCGGCATCGACGAACCGCCCGGGATCACGGCCTTCAGCTTGCGGCCACCGCGCACGCCGCCCGCCATTTCCAGCAGGTCCTTGAAGGGCGTGCCGAGGCGGATCTCGAAGTTGCCCGGCTTGGCCACGTGGCCGGAGACCGAGAATATCTTCGGGCCGCCGTTGTTGGGCTTGCCGAGGCCCAGGAACCACTCCGCGCCGTTGCGGATGATGGCCGGCACCGAGGCATAGGTCTCGGTGTTGTTGATCGTGGTCGGACGACCGTAGAGACCGAAGTTGGCCGGGAACGGCGGCTTGTAGCGCGGCTGGCCCTTCTTGCCTTCCAGCGACTCCATCAGCGCGGTTTCTTCGCCGCAGATGTAGGCACCGGCGCCCAGCGCCGAGTACATGTCGACATCGATGCCGCTGCCCTGGATGTTCTTGCCCAGCCAGCCGTTCGCATAGGCCTCTTTCAGCGCCTCCTCGAAGTGCTCGAAGGGCTCGTGGTGGAACTCGCCGCGCATGTAGTTGTAGGCGGCGGTCGAGCCGGTGGCGTAGCAGGCGATCGCCATGCCCTCGATCACCGCGTGCGGGTTGTAGCGCAGGATGTCGCGGTCCTTGCAGGTGCCCGGCTCGGACTCATCCGAATTGCAGAGGATGTACTTCTGACCCGGCGCATTGCGCGGCATGAAGCTCCACTTCAGGCCGGTCGGGAAGCCGGCGCCGCCGCGGCCGCGCAGCGAGCTCTGCTTCACCTGGTCGATGATCTGCTCGGGCGGAATCTTCTCGGCGAGGATCTTGCGCCACGCGGCGTAGCCGCCGACCTTTAGGTAATTCTCGTACGACCACGGCTTGTCGAAATGCAGCGTGGTGTAGACGACCTGGTGCTCCTGCGGCGCGGGGCCGACGGGGCCGGTGGCGTGCGAAGCGTGCGA
>Ga0209278_1002046_pt1 | contig 11562 bp, 12 predicted proteins | sample JI81BgreenDNA_FD_187504 | JGI IMG/M metagenome (GOLD analysis project Ga0209278, IMG submission 187504) | Wastewater effluent complex algal communities from Wisconsin, to seasonally profile nutrient transformation and Carbon sequestration -... | ecosystem: Engineered > WWTP > Effluent > Algae... | reverse complement strand
AGAGCCGTTTTTGTAGAAGCATTATCTAGCTTGGGGTATCCTGAAAAAGGACATAACACTTTACTGCATAAAGGGAAATCATTTGTAAGTTGTGCTGTTGGAAATTTGACAAAATAATGGACTTTATAAAATTTTAATACAAACTTTGTATATTTGTTTCGATGAAATTTTTTGCCTATTTACTTTGCTTTTATCTCACTGCTCTAACTGTACTTCCTTCTGTTAGGGCAATAAAAATGCAATTGTCTGAAAAATGTCAATCGACTTGTCAAAAGATGAATTCGGACAATGATGAACAATCGGGTTGTGAAAAGGGTAAAATAATTATGAACTTAAGTTTTAATCCTGTTCATTATATTTCATCAAACAAATTTACAAACAATGATAAAATAGCGTTTATTGAAGTTATTGTTAAAGATCCTATTATTTATAGAGAAGTGTTTATCTCTAGCTATAAAAATTCTATTTGGCAACCGCCCAAGATTTTTTCATAATTATAATTTAAAGTAAAAAATTAAATCTATCATTTTGAGTTTTATCAATTCGGAGTGATGGAATAACTTGATTATTTATATACATGAAAAAATATTTTTTTATGTGCTTGATGGTACTTTTTAGTATCATTGTAACAGCACAAAATACATTTCCATATGATTTGCAACTTAGACCGATTACCATTGCAAATCTTCCTGGATTACACTCCTATGTTTTTGGGCAGCATAACGGAAAATGGTTAATTATTGGTGGTAGAAAAGATGGCATTCATGCTAGACAACCTTTTAACGCATTTCCAAACGCTCAAAATAATACTAATATATATGTTGTAGATGTTGAAACGGAACAATTTTGGACGGCATCAATAAATAGTCTTTCTACTGGATTGAAAGAGCAATTGCAATCGACAAACATGAACTTTCATCAAGATGGAGATACTTTATATATTATTGGTGGTTATGCTTATTCTTCCTCTGCAAATGATCATGTTACATTTGATAAATTAACTTCGGTAGATGTTCCAAATTTAATTACTGCTGTTATTGAAGGAACTGCAATAGCTGGTTATTTTAAACAGATTACTGATCCTATTTTTCAGAATACTGGTGGACAACTAGGCAAGATTGGCAATGAGTTTTACCTTGTTGGTGGTCAGGTTTTTACAGGGAGATATAATCCGATGGGTAACCCTACTTTTGTACAAACGTATGTTAGTAAAATTCAAAAGTTTACTATTGATAATTCGGGTACTCAATTGAGTTTTGGTAATTATACTCAAGTTAGTGATGCTGTTCATTTGCATCGAAGGGATTATAATTTAGTTCCTCAGGTTTTTCCTGATGGTGAAGAAGGTTATACTATCTCGTCGGGGGTTTTTCAGATTAATGTTGATTTACCATTTCTTTATCCTGTTGATATAAAAAGTAGTGGTTATTTTCCTCAAACACAATTTAATCAATATTTGAGTAATTATCATTCGGGAAAGGTTGGTTTATATACTTCAACTGAAAATAGAATGCATAATTTATTTTTTGGCGGAATTAGTCAGTATTATTATAATGGAACGACTTTGGTTCAAGATAATAATGTGCCTTTTGTAAAAACTATAAGTAGGACAACTCGACTGGCAGATGGAACGTTATCGGAACATAATTTTCCTGTAGAAATGCCAAATTTAAAAGGTGCTGGAGCGGAATTTATTCTTAATGTTAATTTGCCTCATTATACTAATGAAGTTATTAATCTAGATGCAATTACTGCTAATGAATTTATTATTGGTCATCTTTATGGTGGTATTCAAAGTCCTACGCAAAATGCGTTTACTAACAATCAAACGACTTCTACATCAGCCGATCCAACGATTTATGAGGTAAAATTGGTTTATAACCCTAGTTTGAATGTTGGAACAGTTGATGGTAAAAATCCATTTACGTTTTTGGTTTCTCCAAATCCGACAAATAGTGATATGGTTAGAATTGAATTCCATTTGCCTTATGTTGCTACCTTGGATTATTACATCACTTCATTGGATGGAAAAATGCTTGATGATGGAGAAATTGATGGTTTGACGATTGGTACTAATGGGATGAATTTTAGTTTAGAAAATGCAAATGAAAATGTGGTAATTATCACTTTTATATTTGATAATAAATTTTACTCCTCACAAAAAGTAGTTAGAAAATAAAAAATGCCTTTTTTGGCAAAAAACAAATTAATTTAAAAATACATTAAAATGAAAAAATCAATTTTTATGATGGCCTTAGTGGCTTTCTTATTCTCAATGAATGTTAATGCTCAACAAGAACCGAAGCAAAAGAAGAAAGAAAAAGCTAAAAAAGAATGTTCAGTAAACGGTAAAAAATGCTGTGCTAGTGAAGAGAAAAAAGGTTGTTCTACTGAAGAAGCAGAGAAGAGTAAAACTAAAAAAGAGGATAAGAAATCGTAATTTTAGTTTAACTTAATTTAAAAAGTGTTTGAGTAATCAGGCACTTTTTTTTTGTTATGTGATAAAGGTTACACAAGAACTCTATTTTAAAATTCAACTTTGCAAAAGAAAATTTTAACTATGGAAATAATAGAATTTATTAAACAACCTTGGCCTTGGTACATAGCTGGTCCATTAGTAGGACTTACTGTACCTGCTTTATTAATTTTAGGGAACAAGAATTTTGGGATTAGTGCTAATCTAAGACACGCGTGTGCGGCTTGTTTACCTGCTAATATTTCTTTCTTTAAATATGATTGGAAAAAAGAGATTTGGAATGTGTTTTTTATAGTCGGTATTCTAATTGGCGGAGTTATTGCTTTTAATTTTTTATCTAACCCAAATCCAATAATCATCAATGATGATTTAAGAACAGAATTAACAAATTATGGCATTACAAACATCGATGGAATGTTGCCGACAGAAATTTTCTCATGGGAAAATCTACTCACATTCAAAGGATTTTTAATGATGGTTGTAGGTGGTTTTATGATAGGTTTTGGCTCACGTTATGCTGGTGGATGCACAAGTGGTCACGCAATATCGGGTTTGTCTAACTTACAATTACCATCACTAATTGCTACTTGTTGTTTTTTTATTGGTGGATTGATTATGGCAAATTTTATTCTTCCTTTCATCTTATCACTTTAAAATAAACTTATGAAAAATATAAATCAAAATAAGGATTTTGAAACTCGTTCATTAGATACTATATGTGTAAATGAGAGTAAATTAGAGCATAAATGGTATCACAATATTAAATATTTGATTGTTGGTTTACTGTTTGGTATAGTCTTTATTAAAGCGGAAATCATTAGTTGGTATCGTATTCAAGAGATGTTTCGTTTTCAATCGTTTCATATGTATGGCGTTATTGGAAGTGCTGTTGTAGTTGGTGCTATTTCTGTTTTCATTATAAAAAAATTCAATATCAAAACCATTTATGGGGAAAAAATTGAATTTCACGATAAGACGTTCAACAAAGGACAGGTTATTGGTGGACTACTATTTGGGTTAGGTTGGGCAATTACAGGAGCATGTCCTGGACCTATTTTTGCGCAGATTGGAACTGGAGTAACTGTAATGATTGTTACTTTATTCTTTGCAATTGTAGGTACTTGGGTTTATGGTTATTTTAGAGATAAACTACCTCATTGATTTACAATGAAATCTAAAATAAATATCATCGTTCTTATTCTATCAATACTATTTTTTGCCCAAAAATTAGTTGCTCAAGAGCATACAAATAGCTGGTTTAGAACTACATTAAGTATTCCTGTTAGCGAAAAAATAAAAACTGATTTAGAATTGCAACACCGAAGGCAAAATGATTTTGAAAGTGACAACCTTTTTGACAAGAACTTAATGTACACCTTTAGAACTTGGATTTACTATAAGCAAAATAAAGATGTCGTTTATGGTATTTCGCCTTTTGCCTATTTTTCCAATTATAAGAGTATACAAAAAGAAGGTGATGCCGATGTTAAGCCAACAAATGAATACCGATTTACTGCATCGGTTGAATTACAGCATGAATTAGCACCTAAATTTTATGTTGTAGATAGAACGGCTATTGAATATAGGGTTTTTGAAGGTTCAATTGAAAATACTACTCGATTGCGAAATAGACTAGCGTTTAGATATGATTTTAATCCGAAATATAATATAGCAATTGGTGATGAAATATTGGTTAATACTACGGGAACAGATGCGCAACATATGTTTGATCATAATAGAATATTCACAAATTTTTCATTTAAACCTAATTCGGTAATTAAGTTTGATGTAGGTTATATTTATATTTCAAGATTGACCAAAAATTCTATTGACTTGATTGATGAAAGTAATTTTTATTTGAATTTTACTTATTCTATTCAAAAATTGAAAGGTATTTAATTTGTTTTTTACTCTTTTAGTGTGATATAATGTTTTTGATTAAACAGCAACTGTTTACTTTCTTTGGAGTTTTTGATTTGATGGTTAGTGTTTTTTATTTAAAGCTTTTTTAGCATAGAATAAAAGCTAGGTATATTGGAAAACCGATTGTAATGTTTAAAGGAAATGTAACTGCTAATGCCATTGGGAGAAAAAGTCCGGGGTTTGCTTTTGGAGCGACAATTTTCATTGCTGCTGGAACGGCAATATAGGAAGCGCTTGCTGCTAGAATGGCGAAAATAAAACGGTTACCAACATCTGGAGTAATCCACTGGCTTAGATATGCTACTAAACATCCGTTTACTAATGGAATTATAAGTGCAAACCCTGTTGCAAACCAACCGCTTTGAAAAAAGTCATTTAATTTTTTCCCGCTAACAATTCCCATGTCTAATAAAAATATTGCTAGAAAGCCTTTGAAAATATCGTTAGTAAAAGGTTTAATTCCCATGGCTTGTTGATCGCTGGCTAGAAAACCAATTAGCAAGCTACCTAGAATTAAAAGTACGCTACCATTAGTTAATGAATGTTTGATAACATAAGCTATTTTGGTTTGTTTTGTGCTTTCATTTTTCTTGCTGTAGAGACGCATTAAAATTACTCCAACAACAATGGCTGGAGCTTCCATTAGTGCCATAACAGCTACCATGTGTCCACCGAAGTTGATTTTTTGAATTTCAAGAAAACTTACAGCTGTTACAAAAGTTACTGCACTTACTGAACCGTAGGAAGCAGCAATTGCTCCAGCATTTTCTATACTGAACTTTCTTTTTAGAAGAAAGAAACAATATAACGGAATACATAGAGCTATAAGAATACCAAAAATAACTGACCACACTATATCTAAAGAAAAATGGCTGTGTGCTAATTCTTGTCCGCCTTTAAAGCCAATTGAAAACAGTAGATAAAGTGATATAAACTTTGAACTATTGGATGGAATTTCTAAATCGCTTTTTAGTCGAGCAGCAATAATTCCGAGGAGGAAAAATAGTAGTGCAGGATTGGTTAAATTGTCTATAAGGAGATTAAGATTCATTTTTTGTTTTGGATTTATCTATTCTTATTTTGTAGCTCTGAAAAGTCGGTCGTTGATAGCTCGACCAAGATTGTTGTTTGGGAATTGTTCTGCGATTATTATATCTAACTCTAACTTGTCTAATCGATGCATAGCTGCATATAAATTTGAAGCTGCTTCGTTTAAATCGGAATTTTTTGAGAGTATTTCTTGATGTAGCATTGTAGTATAGCTATTTTTTGCATTGAATAATAGTAATCCAATCTTTTTGTTATTGAATTCTATTATGGACTGGTTTATGTTTTGAGAGATGATTATAGGGGTTTTAGGCGCATAGTGTTTAAGCATCATTCCTGGTGCGCTTGGTGTTTTTTCTTCAAAATTGTTAACCGTTATGGTGCCAATTTCATTTTCTATAGCTTCTAAAGAGAGAGAACCTAATCGATAGAGTATTGGTTTTTCTTCTTCAAATCCTATTATGGTTGATTCAATTCCATTTTTGCAATTTCCTCCCTCTAAAGTCATTGGTATTTTGTCTTTGAAATAATTTTCAACATGAATTGCTGCTGTTGGACTGATGGAGCCAAATGGATTGGCACTTGGTGCTGCAAGAGGAAAATCAAGTAGTTTTAAAAGCTCAAGTGTTACTGGATGATTAGGCATTCTGATTGCGACCGTATCTTTATTGCTTGTTATGATATTGGATATTGTTTCTTTTTTTGGCAAGACTAGTGTTAATGGACCAGGCCAAAATTTATCGATTAGTATTTTTGCTTTTTCGGGGATTTTTGAAGCTATGTTATAGACTTGCTCTTTTGAAGCGATATGTACTATTAAAGGGTTGTTTTGTGGACGTCCTTTTGTTTCAAATATTTTTTTTATGGCTTGTTCGCTGTATATGTTTGCGGCTAAACCGTATACTGTTTCGGTAGGAATAGCTACTATTTGGTTTTCTTTTAACCATTTTGCTGCTAGATGTACATCGTTAGAAATCATTGGTTTGGATTTATGGGTTACAATAATCACAGTATGCTGGATCTTCGGTTGTTTTTTTATGAGGATATACTTCTTCTTTTGTGAAATTGCATTTTTTGCAGGTGTACAGATAACTTAGTGTTGACCTTGTAGGTGTTTTGCACCAATTGCATAATAAACCCGGTAGCGCCTTTGAGATTGTAAAACCTGGTGTTTTGCAATTGGGACAGCTGGATAATACCGCTTCGAGAAGTTTTTGGGCGGTTTTTTCTATTACTTCCATCCTAGTTGGATTGAAGTTTGCTCTCATGTCGGTTTCGAGATGGACTGTTCCATATTTGTTTTGGAAATTTTGGAAATTTAATTTCAATTCGTCCCAGTTTGAAATTCCTTTGACGATAGATGAAAAATTATTTTCTGAGGGTTTCATTATCAAAGCATGAGAAGGAAACTTAACCCGATTGGCAAATTCTATGAGTTGGTTTTGGTTTGCGATTGTTTCTGCCTTAAAATTAGTATTGGTAGTTAGTTCTTTTACTATTATTTCGAGGTTGTTTTTTGCATCGATGAGAATCATTAGTTCCTCATTTGCTGGGGCAAAAAAAACCGATGGATGAGCGCCAAACGAACCTTCGCTAGCAATAACCAAATCAAATTGATTCTTTTCCATAGCAAGGGTGCCTTTTTTGCGAAGGGTTGTTAGCGCATCATCTTTTCTTTGAACTTCGCCGGAGAATGTTCCTAGTGAGTCGGTATCAAAGACATCGGTAACAAAACATTTTACGCCAAGTTGTTTCTCAAATATTGGGGCTATTACTTTTTGTTTATTATGTTTTGTTGCAATTAATAGTTTTCTGTTTTGAAACATTATTTGGTTAATTCGATATGAACTGTACTTTTTATGGATAGATTTAGTCCCATTAATTTAGCGTTTTCAACAATTTCTTTTAGTTCTTGTTGTGCTGCTTTTAGTTCTTCGATTCTATTTTTTGAATGTTGACTGTCTCTATTGAAACGGATGTGTTGGCTAAAATCGTCGAGTTTATGGTAGTTTATTTTGCTTTTGATAAACTCAGAAAGAATGTTATTAGCATCGATGGGTGTAAAAGTACTGTTGATGAGTATGAACTCGTTTTTTTGATCTGTTTTCATAGTTTTATATTCATTTTTTTTAATTGATTAACTATCAATAGTGTTGAAATTCCTAAAAGACAATATGATAAAAATTCGTTAGAAAAAATCATCGTTGTTATTAAGCAGCCTATTGTTATGAGCAGCAAAAGGATTAGAAAAATTGTGTCTTTGTTTTGTTTATTATTTTTCATTTTAGGGATTTAGAGGTATTTGTTTCAAACGAATTTTTTATTGTCCTTGTCCTAAAGAGAAGCCGATTTTTCCATCAAATTGGTAAAGGTTTTCGGTTTTGATTGTATCAATATCGTTTTGATTGCATTGTTGAAGTAATGAGATTATTTCTTCTTTGGAAATTGATTTTTCGTTTTCTGTTTTAAAACGACATCTCCAATGGTCTGTACAGAAAGTTTGAGAGAAACCGTCGGGCCATACTTTTATTCCTCTGTTGGTAATCATACTCAATTTTAGGTTTTGTGTTTTGATGGTTTCCAGTTTTGAGGCTAGTTGATTGGCATCGGTTCCATTCCAGTGGATGAAAATATCGTGACCGATTAGTTCTTTTTTTGCTGGTGCTTTCTTTTTATATTTAGGAAGGACTAAAGCTTGACCGTTTTGATAGTTAACGGCTTTTAACTCTGCTGGTTTTTGTCCAAGATTGTTGATTATAGCTTGTGCAAATTCATTGGTTCCAACGAGTTGTTTGCTTTTAGTTTCATCGTATATATCGTAGGTATGGATTCCGTCTTCTAGGGTTTTTAGCCAAGCGTTTTGTACTTTTGTTGCTACGTCATTTTGACCTAAATGGTTTAGCATCATTACTGCACCTTGAAGTAGTCCTGATGGATTTGCCATGTTTTGTCCTGCTCTTCGCGGAGCTGAACCGTGAATGGCTTCAAACATTGCGCATTCTTCGCCGATATTTGCTGAGCCAGCAAGTCCTACTGAACCTGCTATTTGCGCTGCAATATCTGAAAGTACATCGCCGTAGAGGTTTAGTGTAACGATTACATCAAAGGCTTCTGGAGTATCGCTCATTTTTGCGGCGCCTATATCAATTATCCAGTGTTCGTTTTCAATGTTTGGATATTCTGCTGCTATTTCATCAAATACTTGGTGGAAAAGACCGTCTGTTTGTTTCATTATATTGTCTTTGGTAAAGCAAGTGACTTTTTTTCTTCCGTATTGTTTGGCAAATTCGAAGGCGTATCGAATAATTTTTTCACAACCTGGACGGCTTATTATTTTTAAGCATTGAATTACTTCATCGGTTTGTTGATGTTCTATTCCTGCATATAAGTCTTCTTCGTTTTCTCTAATGATTACTATATCCATATTTGGATGTTTTGTGGCAACAAAAGGATGAAGACTCATGCAAGGTCTAACGTTTGAATAAAGACCTAGAAATTTTCTGGTGGTTACATTTAAACTTTTGTATCCTCCGCCTTGAGGCGTTGTGATAGGTGCTTTTAGGAATACTTTGTTTTTAATGATTGTATCCCAACTTTCTTTTGCTATACCAGATGTGTTGCCTGAGAGGTAGACTTTTTCTCCGACTTGAATTTCGTCGTATTCTAATTGTGCGCCAGCTGCGTTGATAATTTTAAGTGTTGCGTCCATTATCTCAGGACCAATTCCGTCCCCTTTTGCGATAGTAATTCGTTGCATAGTATTGTTGTTATTAGTTTGCTGGACAAAGGTATATTGGGTTTTTCATATATTTTTATTTATATTTGTTATGTAATACATAAACATTATTTATGAACTATACTTTACATCAGTTGCAAGTTTTTTTGAAAATCACTCAAACGAAGAGTATAACAAAAGCGGCTGAAGAGCTTCATTTAACTCAGCCAGCAGTATCTATACAGTTAAAAAATTTACAGGATCAGTTTGAAATTCCTTTGACAGAAGTTTTAGGAAGGCAATTGTATATTACTGATTTTGGGAAAGAGATTGCATTGGCGGCACAAAACATAATTGACGAAGTATATAATATTAATTATAAAACGCTTTCGTTTAAAGGAATTCTATCGGGGAAACTTAAGATATGTGTTGTTTCGACTGGGAAGTATGTTATGCCTTATTTTTTATCGAATTTTATTAATGAAAATAGAGGTATTGAACTTGAAATGGATGTTACTAATAAACTGAAAGTAATAAAGTCATTGAAGAATAATGAAGTGGATTTTGCTTTGGTTTCTACATTGCCATCGGGTATTGAGGTTTACTCTGAGGAGCTTTTGCCAAACAAATTGTTTTTGGTTGGTACTGGTTTTAATGATGATTTTGATGGTTTGAAAACGGATGGTATTATTAGTGAAAGTCCGATGATTTATCGAGAGGAAGGTTCTGCTACTCGAATTGCAATGGAAAATTATATCAAGATGAGCGGTATTGATGTTAAAATGAAACTACAGCTTACTTCTAATGAAGCCGTTAAGCAGGCCGTAATTGCTGGACTTGGGTTGTCTATAATGCCATTGATTGGGTTAAAAAATGAGTTGGAGAATAGAAGTATAAAAATTATTCCTGCTAAGAATCTACCCATCAGTACCAATTGGACACTAATATGGTTGAAAGGGAAAAAGTTGAGCCCTGCAGCTAATGCTTATTTGGATTTTATTCGTAGTGAAAAATCTACAATTTGTGAGACGCACTTTTCATGGATTAATCAGTATTGAATTTTTTAGAATGCTTTCTATGGGGTTTTGGTTTAAAAAGTTAGTTCTTCAGGCGACGTCTTTATGTTGCTCTGTAGTTTGGTTTTGAAGGGTTATATTGATTTGTTTTCTTACGGTACTTCCTATTGCAAACCTTAAAACTTATTAATTATCTTTCATTATACTCTTTTAAATTTTACATAATACTTGTTTTCATACACTCTTCATACATTAAGTAGGGCGAAGCTATACTTGAGCTATACAGTAGATGGGAGTTGGAAGATGGGAGTTGGGAGTTTGAACTGTTCTAAAATAGCTATGCAAGTTATTATATAAATCATGTTTTAGTTATACAACTACAGCTTTACTTTCTTTAGTTTTTCCTCGCTTTGCTTGGTTTTTAAACCATATAAGAAGTTTAAGGACATTTAAGTTTTGTCGCTTTGCTCTTGGTTTTTTTGCCACGGATTACACAGATTAGCACTGATTGGATTATTTTTAATGGTATTCTTTTTTGGGATGCATTGAAATACATCCCTACCGAAATATCATCCCTAAAGGGATTTTGAAGTGGGTTAGGTTTTGGAGCACTATGTTTCGCGAAGTTTGCACTATGTTTAAGAAGTTTTTTTGCCACGAATTACACAAATTAGCACAAATTATGTTCGCTTTGCTCTTGGTTTTTGCCACGGATTACACAGATTAGCACTGATTGGATTGGATTTGCTTTGCTCTTGGTTTTTTCTCGCGAAGGCGCAAAGACGCAAGGTTTTTTTGAGATGAACTAGACCAATTCTGTTCGCTTTGCTCATTTTTTCTTTAGACCATTTGGGAATTTAAGGGCATTTAAGATTGCTCGCTTTGCTCGTTTTTTTTGCCACGGATTGAACGGGATTACAGCAGATTTATTTTTGCCACGGATTACGCAGATTAGCACTGATTGGATTTGCTTTGCTCATTGTTTTTTTGAACCATTAAGGGCATTAAGTTCATTAAGTTTTTCTCGCTTTGCTCGTTTTTTTGGCACGGATTAAACCGATGAAACGGATTTACACGAATTATGCTTGCTTTGCTCGATTGGTTTTGTTTTGATGGAATTGGTTGATTTTATGTTTTTGGTGGTGTTTTGGTTGTAGTGATTTTTTATTTTACTACTAGTTTTACCGAATTGCATAGTGTTGGTTTGTAAAAAAGTTTATTTTTGTATTGGTATGTTATCCTTTTTGGTTGTTTTATACTATTTTGATTGGTGATTTATCTTGTATGGATTACTGTACTTTTTAATACTTTTATACTATGAGCACGACGAGCAAACCTAGACATATAGGCCGCAATATTTGCCGCATTAGAGAATTACGTGATAT
>Ga0209278_1002044_pt1 | contig 11568 bp, 11 predicted proteins | sample JI81BgreenDNA_FD_187504 | JGI IMG/M metagenome (GOLD analysis project Ga0209278, IMG submission 187504) | Wastewater effluent complex algal communities from Wisconsin, to seasonally profile nutrient transformation and Carbon sequestration -... | ecosystem: Engineered > WWTP > Effluent > Algae... | reverse complement strand
CATGCTGCAACTGCTGGTGACGATGCTGGGGCCGGTATCGGGTGCGCAATTCAACCCCGCCGTCAGCCTGGTGTTGCGTCTGCGCGGCGGCGGCAGCTGGGGGGAACTGCTGGCCATGGTATCAGTGCAGGTGGCCGCCGGCATCGCCGCCGTATTCTGCGTGCACGCCATGTTCGGACAGCCCATGCTGCAGCTTTCTGGCAACGCCCGCGACGGCGCCGGCCTGATGCTGGGCGAGTTCATCGCCACATTCGGCCTGATCCTCACCATATTGCTCACGGCGCGCCACAAGCCCGACGCGGTGCCGACCAGCGTGGCGCTCTACATCGGCGCCGCCATCCTGTTCACATCATCCACCTGCTTCGCCAACCCGGCGATCACGCTGGCCCGCGCCTTGACCGACAGCCTGACCGGCATTGCGCCGGCCAGCGTGCCGGGTTTCATCGCCGCCCAGTTTGCCGGCGCGCTGGCCGCGCATGGGCTGGAGCGGGCGCTGTATCCAGAAGCCTAGGCGGCCGCCAGCCCGTCTTCCGGGATGGCATAGAGCAGGCCCGCCCCGCGCATGGCGCTGGCCGAAAGTGCCTGCACCTGTGGCAGCAATTGTTCCGCGAAGAAGCGTGCGGTGGCGCGCTTGGCGGCGGCGAACTGGGCATCTGGATGGTTGCGCGATGCCAGCGCCTGCCTCGCCAGCAGCCAGCCGCCCAGCGTGAGGCCCATTAGCTTCAGATAAGGCGTTGCCCCGGCTGCCACGTCATCCGGGTTGTTGGCACCGGCCAGCCAGAGCGAGGTGGTCTGCGCCGCGTCCAGCGCATCCTGCAGCCACGGCGTGATGAGCTTCAGCTCGGCATCCTCGTCCAGATCGTGCAGCGTGGCGCGCACTTCGCCCAGCAGGTCCTTCCAGTGCTGGCCGCCATCCTGGTGCAGTTTGCGGCCCACCAGATCCATCGCCTGGATGCCGTTGGTGCCTTCATAGATGGGGGCGATGCGGGCATCGCGCAGATACTGGGCGGCGCCGGTTTCCTCGACATAACCCATGCCGCCGAACACCTGCACGCCAAGGCTGGCGACCTCGACACCGATATCGGTGGCCCACGCCTTGGAAATGGGGGTGAGCAGATCGGCCAACCCCTGCCCCGCCCCATCACCGGCATGGGCGCGATCCACGGCGGCGGCATTCAGATAGACCAGCGCGCGCGCCGCTTCGGTGAGCGCCCGCATCGTCATGATGGTGCGGCGTACATCGGCATGTTCGATGATGCGCACCGGCTCCCGGCCGCCTCCGAACTTGGCCGACTGCACGCGGGTGCGGGCATAGTCCAGCGCGTGCTGCATCGCCCCTTCGGCAATGGCGACGCCTTGCAGGCCGACCTGCACGCGGGCGTTGTTCATCATGGTGAACATGGCGCGCATGCCGCCGCCTTCATTGCCCACCATCCAGCCGATGCAGCGGTCATGATCGCCAAAGCTCATCGTGCAGGTGGGGGAGGCGTGGATGCCCAGCTTGTGCTCCAGCCCCACGCACTTCAGATCGTTGCGGCTGCCGTCGGGCAGGAACTTCGGCACCAGGAACAGGCTGATGCCCTTGGTGCCGGGCGGGCTGTCGGGCGTGCGCGCCAGCACGAGGTGGACGATATTCCCGGCGGCGTCATGTTCGCCCCAGGTGATGAAGATCTTGGTGCCCTTGATGCGCCAGCTGCCGTCAGGGTTCGGCTCGGCACGGGATTTCAGCGCGCCGACATCGCTGCCGGCGGTCGGCTCCGTCAGGTTCATCGTGCCGGTCCATTCGCCGGTGACGAGCTTCGACAGATAGCGTTGCTGCAGTTCCGGGCTGGCGTGCGCGGCCAGCGCCTCGATCGCGCCCTGGGACAGCATCATGCACAGCGCAAAGGCCATGTTGGCGCTGGTGATCTGTTCCTGCACCGCCACCGCCACGGCAAAGGGCAGGCCCTGGCCGCCATGGGCTTCCGGCACGCCAAGGCCTGCCCAGCCGGCCTGCACATATTGATCATATGCCTCGACGAAGCCGGCGGGCAGCGTCACCACGCCATCGTCAAGCTTCGCGTGTGCCTTGTCGCCGCTCTTGTTCAGCGGTGCGAACACGTTGGCGGCCAGCTTGCCCGATTCCGCGAGGATTGCGTCCACCATGTCGGGCGTGGCGTTGGCATAGGCCGGCAGCGCGGCAAGGCCGGGCAGATCGGCGATCACGTCCAGCACGAAGCGCTGTTCGGTGGTGGGGGCGGTGTAGGGCATGGGTGCGTCCGGCCTTGGTCTTGGATGGTCACCGGTATAGACGGCAGCCATGGCCAGCAAAAGCCGCATCCTGTCGCCCGATCCCGCCGGCATTGCCGCAGCGGCCGAGGTGCTGCGCGCCGGCGGGCTGGTCGCGGTGCCGACCGAGACCGTCTATGGCCTGGCCGCCCGCGCCGAAGATGGCGCTGCCGTGGCCGGCATCTATGCCGCCAAGGGCCGGCCCAGCTTCAACCCGCTGATCGTGCATGTGGCCGATATGGCGCAGGCCGAAACGCTGGCCGACGTCCCGCCGCTGGCAAGGCAGCTGGCGGCGCGCTTCTGGCCGGGGCCGCTCACACTGGTGCTGCCGCGCCGCGCCGCAGCGCCGGTGGCGTCCCTGGTGACGGCAGGGCTGGACACCATCGCGCTGCGGTGCCCGGCGCACCCGGTGATGCAGGCGCTGGTGCGAAGTGTTGGCCCGCTGGCGGCACCATCGGCCAATGCCTCCGGCCGCATCTCGCCGACGCGCGCCGGCCATGTGCTGGCCAGCCTGCCCGATGTGCCGGTGATCGATGCCGGGCCGTGCGCGGCGGGCGTGGAATCGACCATCATCGCGGTGGAGGGTGACGGCTGGCGGCTGCTGCGACCGGGCGCGCTGGCCGTGGAGGATATTGCTGCCGTGGCCGGCGCGCGCCAGGCGCCGGTGGTGCCGGCCGGGGTGGAAGCGCCGGGAATGCTCGAATCGCACTATGCCCCGCGCCAGCCCGTGCGACTGGACGCGCTCACGGCACGCGCAGGCGAATTTCACATCGGCTTTGGCGCGGTGGCCGGCGATGCAACGCTGTCGGCCAGCGGCGACCTTGCCGAAGCCGCCGCCCGCCTGTTCGATCTGCTGCACACCGCCGAAGCGTCGGGCCGCGCCGGCATCGCGGTGGCGCCGGTGCCCGCGCACGGGCTGGGGCTGGCGATCAACGACCGCCTCGCGCGCGCCGCAGCGCCCAGAGCTTGATCCCGGCGGCTAGAGCTTGCGGATCGTCTCGGCGGCATCGCGCAGGATGGCGGCGATGGCCTCGGTGCGTTCGCTGCGGCTCCCGCCCCTGGATACCGCGTTGAGCAGGCTCTTGCGGACGGCCTTGCGCAGATCGTACATCACCTCTTCCAGCGGCCAGCGGCCATCTTCGGCGGGCTCATCGCTCGCATCGCGCGCCATCTCGGCCAGCCGTTCCAGCGCTTCCCGTAATTGCGCTTCGGCGGCGTCCAGCGCGGCGTGGCCGGCATTGGTGATGGCATAACGGCGGCGGCCCATATCGGCCGGCAATTCCTCGATCAGCCCTTCATCGGCCAGCAGGTTGAGCAGCGGGTAGATCATGCCCGGTGACGGCGCGTACAGCCCGGCAGACATGGCCTCGATCGCCTTGATGAGATCATAGCCGTGGCGCGGTTCGGCCTTCAGCAGGTGCAGGATCAGGATCTTCAGCGCCTCTGCACCGAAGCGCCGGCGGCGTCGTGGGCCATCGGGGCGCGGGCCATCGCCGCCATCGCCAAATTCATCGGCAAAGGCGCGGGCAAAGGCGGACCAGCGGCGGCTTCGGCTGCTGAACTCCTTGCGGAAACCATCGTGATCAAAGTGAAAGCGGAAATGCATGGGGGCTGCTCCAGCTGGCTGATATGCTCTTAAGATATATCTTCAGTCAGTGTATTGCAAGAGTGATACGGCGGTGAAAAGACTCATCTCTGCCAATAAATGGTATTGCGACGCACTAGCAATTATGACACGTTCCAGCCGTCGCAAAGGGAGCAGCAAGGATGTTCGTGAAGCATGATGCCGAGTGGCCGCACGGCGGCGGCCAGCCCGAACGACGGCCGGCGCGCGACCATCTTTCGGAAGTGGAACGCGATCTGCTTTGGTGCCTGCGGCGTCAGGCGATGGTGCGTCCGCTGGGATCGGCGCGCGATCCGGCCGTGCACGCGCTGTGCCAGCGCCGCTTCGGCGATGCCGGCCTGGAAGCAGAGCATTTGCTGCGCTGTCTGCTGGTCGGCCTTGCTCGCCGCGCCATCCGCCCGTTGACGCTGCGCGTGCCCTGTTTTCCCGCGCTCACCGACGATGAATGGCGCCTGCTGCTGGCCATCCGCGCCGCTGCCGCGCCCGCCCGTGTGGCCGCGCTGCTGGCACCGATGGCCGGCAGCCGGGGCGGTGAACTGGTCCCGTTGGTCAATGGCCTTGCCGGCCTGCCGCTGCGCTGAATAGACTTGGCCTTCAACAGGGGAGGCCGGGATGCGTGCTTTGGTTTGGGCGATGCTGCTGGCGGCGGCACCGGTGTCAGTGGGGGCGGCGGCGGAGCCGCTGTATATCGTCAACGGCCTGATCGTGGATGGTTCGGGCGGGGCGCCGTATCGCGGCTGGCTGTCGTTCGAAGGCGATCGCATCATCGCCATGGGCCGCGACTGGCCGCCCGGCCGGCTGGCGCATGATGCAAAGATGTTCGATGCCAAGGGCCAGGCCATCGCGCCCGGCTTCATCAACATGCTCAGCTGGGCCAACGAATCGCTGCTGGCCGATGGCCGCGCGCTGTCCGATCTGAAACAGGGCGTCACGCTGGAGGTGATGGGCGAAGGCACCAGCATGGGCCCGTGGACCGAGGCCATGAAGCGCATCCGCGAGGCCCGGCAGGACGACATCAAGTACAAGGTGACGTGGACCAGCCTGGCTGACTATCTGAACATGCTGGAAGCCAGGGGCATCGCGGTGAACGTCGCCAGCTTTGTCGGCGCCTCCACGGTGCGCGTGCACGAATTGGGCGAGAACAATGTGCAGCCCACGCCCGAACAGCTGGCCCGCATGCAGGGGCTGGTGAAGACGGCGATGCACGAAGGCGCACTGGGGGTCGGATCGGCGCTGATCTACACGCCGGGCAATCATGCCGGCACCGCCGAATTGACGGCGCTGGCGAAGGCGGCCGGCGACTGCGGCGGCATGTACATCAGCCATATCCGCAACGAAGGCCCCACCATCGAGGCCGCCCTGGACGAGATCATCAGCATCAGCCGCAACAGCGGCGCGCGCGCCGAGATCTACCATCTGAAGCAGGCCGGGCAGAACAACTGGGGCAAGTATGACGACGTGATCTCCCGCATCGAAAAGGCGCGTGCCGCCGGCGTGCAGTTGAGCGCCAACATGTACAGCTATGCCGCTTCTTCCACCGGTCTGGATGCCTCCATGCCGCTGTGGGTGCAGGAAGGCGGCATCGAACGCTGGGTGGCGCGGATGAAGGATCCCGCCAACCGCGCCCGGGTGATTGCCGAGATGAAGAACCCCCCGCCGGGCGAGACCAATTCGATGCAGGAGGCGGGCGGGCCGGAAAAGGTGCTGCTGCTGGGCTTCCGCAGCGAGGCGTTGAAGCCCTTGACCGGCAAGACGCTGGCCGAGGTGGCCGCGATGCGCGGGAAGAGCGCCGAGGACACCGCCATCGATCTGGTGATCGAGGATGGCAGCCGCATCCAGGTCGCCTATTTCTCGATGAACGAGGAGAATGTGAAGAAGCAGGTCGCGCTGCCGTGGATCAGCTTTGGCAGCGATGCCGAGGCGCAGGCCCCCGAAGGCGTGTTCCTGAAATCCTCAACCCACCCGCGCGCCTATGGCAATTTTGCCCGCGTGCTGGGCAAATATGTGCGCGATGAAAAGGTGATCTCGCTGGGCGAAGCGGTGCGCAAGCTGGCCGCGCTGCCGGCCGACACGCTGCGCATCGAGGGTCGCGGCCGCCTGAGGCCCGGCAATTTCGCCGACATCGTGATCTTCGATCCGGATACGATCGCCGACACCGCCACCTTCGCGCGGCCGCAGCAACTGGCGGTGGGTGTCCATCACGTGTGGGTGAACGGCGTGCAGGTGCTGAAGAATGGCGAGGCTACCGGTGCCGCCGCGGGGCGGTTCGTCAAGGGGCCGGGCGTCGGCCGTTGCCCTGGCTGAAGCCACCAGGCTTTCCCAGCCTCAGCGCCAGTGAAGCCTTGTGTTGGCATCGGCGCCCTTCAGGCGGCCAAATCGTCCCACTTCGATGTCGCGCCGGATGATGCGCGCCGGGGTGCCGGCCACGATGCAGCGATCAGGCACATCAGTGGCCACAACCGCGCCGGCAGCCACGATCACCTCGTTGCCGATGGTCACGCCGGGCAGGACCATCGATCCGCCGCCGATGAAGCAGCGTTCACCGATGCGGATGGGCCGCACCTCGCCGCTGGCCAGATCGCGGGCGTCGATCAGGGTCTTGAAGGCGATCAGCGTATCGGCACCAATCGTCACGCCGCCCGGCTGGTGCGGCAGGAAGCGGCTGGACAGCGATATGCTGCAGCTGGGGTGGATCACCAGGCCGGTGCGCCATTGCAGCCACCGCCGGCGCAGGCCTGTAAGCAGCAGGCGCAGGCGGCGCAGCTGATTGATCGACTTGAGCGCCATGCCTGCAGTCTAGCCAGACCGGCTGTCTGCATGCAAATGGCAATCGGGCAGGGAATATTCTTGCGGGGCAGGAGACATGATGCGGCGCAGGGAAAGCTGGAAGCAGAAGGTGCAGCGGCTGGTGCGCCGGCATGTCTGGGGCATGGATATCCAGCCCGGCGTCTGGATTGCGGAAACCGCCCTGATCGACCGCACGTGGCCGCGCGGCATCCACATCGGCAAGGATTGCGTGATCGGGGAGGAGGTGGTGATCCTCACCCACGATCTCACCCGTGGCATCTATGTCGATACGCGCATCGGTGACGGTACCCTGATCGGGCCGCGGGCGATCATCCTGCCTGGGGTGACGGTGGGGGCGGGCTGCGTGATCCAGCCCGGCGCCCTCGTCAATCGCGACGTGCCCGATTTCCACGTGGCGCAAGGCAATCCGGCCAGCCTGGAACCGCGCCAACAGCCGCCGACCTGAAGGCGCCTCAGGCGCCGATCGGCAGGATTTCCACCACCACGTCCCCGGATTGCAGTTGCTGCGCCGCGGGTTCGAACCAGCCGATCGGTTGGCCGGCGCGGATGATGCGCACGCCCAGCCCGGTTTTCAGGGACGACAGCGGTTGGCCCACTTCATGCGCCTCCACCGGGCGCTCGCACAGCGCCACGCGGCCGCGCGCGGCGGCCAGATCGGTGATGTAATCCACCGCGTGGCCGTTGGTGGCAGCGCGGGCCAGCAGCTGCCCGCCCAGCAGCACGGGATTGATGATGGCATCGGCGCCGGCCTGGTGCAGCAGATCGGCATTTTCCTCGGCGCGCACGCCCACGCTGATGCGCGCAGCCGGCGCCAGCCGGCGGGCCGACAGCACGATCAGCGCGGCGGCATCATCACGGCTGGGGGCCACGATCACCCGCGCCGCACGCATGACGCAGGCGGTGTTCAGCACATCGTCATGCGTGGCATCGCCCACAAGCCCCAGCACACCCATCGCGTTGGCCAGTTCGATCCGCGCCGCATCGCGATCGATCACCACGATCTGCGCGCAGTCCACCCCTTGCGCCTTCAGTTCATCCACGGCGGCCGCCCCGCTGGTGCCATAGCCGCACACCACGACATGTCCGCTCAGCTTTCGTTGTGTCATGCGCGTCTTCACCTGATCCCAGCCGCGTTGCAGGAAGAAACTATAGGCCGAACCAAGGAAGATCAGCCAGACAAACAGGCGGATCGGCGTGACCACGAACGTATCGAACATGCGCGCCGCGTTGCTGACTGGCACGATGTCCCCATAACCCACCGTGGTGACGGTGACGGCCGTGAAATAGATCACGTCCAGGAACGAGACTTGATTGTCCAGATTGTCCTTCAGCCCTTCGCGTTCCAGCCAGTGACCGGCCACCGCCAGGGCAAACAGCGCCAGCACCAGCACCACGCGCAAGCCCAGGCTGGCGGCCACCGACAGCCTTGGCGGCAGGCGCAGCACCGGCCCGCCATCGTGGCGGACGCGGCGCGAGGCCGCCTTCACCAATGCCGCGCCGGATGCCTGAACGCTCATTGGCTGCGGGCCAGCAGCGCCTTCAGTTCGTTTTCCCAGAAGATGCTCCACGTGTGGGTGGAGTGGCCGCGGGTTTCGGGGGTTTCCGGGATCAGCACGAAACGGCCCTTGGGCATGGCGGTGGCCCAGCGCGCCGGCTGGCCGATGCCGGGCGGGTTGATCACATCATCGGCACTGTTGACCCACGTCACCGGCACCTTGATCCGCGACAGCCGGGCCAGCGGCTTGTAATTGCGGCTGGCCTCCAGCTGGTAGATGCGGTCGTTGGCATCGGCGCTGCCGGCAAGGCCGCGCTCCATCACCTGCTGGGCCGCGGCGTCGGCGGCGCGGCGGGTGGGCCAATCCACCTGCTGGCGCAGCGGTGCCGATCCGGCCATCACCTGCAGCGCCACGCCCACCTTCATCCCGTTCACGGGCTGCTGGGTGTAATTGCCGCCCGCCCAGACGGGATCATCCTTGATCGCCTGAATGGCCATTGCCCGCCACAGCCGGTTGCGGCCGGCAAGTTCGATGACGTTGCAGGCCATCGGCATCATCGCTCGCGCCCGCGCCGGATCATCGATCCCGAACTGGAAGCCCATCATGCAGCCCATCGAGGTGCCCATCAGCAGCCGCAGCTGCTTGACGCCCAGATGATCCAGCAACAGGCCCTGCGCCTTCACCATGTCGGCATAATCATAGGCCGGGAAGCCCATGCGCAGGCCGTCCGACGGCTTGGATGATCCGCCGTGGCCGATGCCATCGGGCAGGATGATGAAATATTTGCCGGCATCCAGCGTGCCGCCCTTCTCGAACAGGCGCGCGAACTGGGGCTGCAGGAATTGCGCGCCGGTGCCGCCGGTGCCGTGCAGCACCATCACCGCGTTGGTGATCTCGCCCCTGGCGTTCTTCACCGGCGTGCCCAACGTGCGGTAATGCTGCTTCAGTTCCGGCAACCGCCCGCCATCGCCGAACCGAAAATCGGCGGTGGTGAAATCGGCTTCGGTCACGGCAGGCGCCGCCTGCACGACGGTTGCGAACATCGCCATCGCCGCCACGATCACCATCTTCATCATCTTGTGTGCTCCCTTTGCCGCATAGATGCCGCGCCGGCGGCGGAGCGCAACAAAAAAGGCCGCCCCCAAGGGAGCGGCCTTTCGGGAAATGGTGCCCAGAAGAGGACTCGAACCTCCACGCCCTTGCGAGCGCCAGCACCTGAAGCTGGTGCGTCTACCAATTCCGCCATCTGGGCACGAACCCGGCGAACCGGGAGGTAGGCGGCGGCTGTTATGGGGGGAATCGAGGCTTGTCAATCGCCCAGTGCACAAAAAGGCGGGCACCGCCGCCGCAGGGGCAACATGGCCAGAGACAGGGTTGGAATTCGCCGCTATGGCGGAATTCATGACGGAAATCAGCGCAGACCCTGCATCCCCGCTGGCCGCTGGCGCGCTCGTCACGGTGGTGGGCGGTGCCGGTTTCATCGGTCGTTATGTCGTGGAAGCCCTGGCGCGGGCCGGCTGCCGGGTGCGGGTCGTCTCCCGCCATGCCGATAGTGCCCTGTTCCTCAAGCCGCTGGGTGATCTGGGCCAGATCCAGATCGTTTCGGGCGATATCCGCAGCGATGCCGCCATGGCGGCGGCCTTTGAAGGCGCGGTGGCGGGCGTCAACCTTGTCGGGATCCTGGCCGAAAGCGGTGCGCAGCGTTTTGATGTGCTGCAGGCCGAAGGTGCAGGCCGGGTGGCGCGCTGCGCTGCGGCTGCCGGCGCCCGGGCCTTCGTGCAGGTTTCGGCCATCGGCGCCGATGCCGGCAGCGCCATTGCCTATGCCCGCAGCAAGGGGCAGGGCGAACAGGCCGTGCTGGCCGCCTTCCCGGCCGCCACCATCCTGCGTCCCAGCCTGGTGGCCGGTCCGGAAGACCAGTTCTTCAACCGCTTTGCCGCCATGGCGCGCCTGTCGCCGGCGCTGCCCGCCATCTGTGGAGACAGTCTGTTCCAGCCGGTGTTCGTGCGCGACGTGGCCGATGCGGTGATTGCCGCACTCAGCCGCGCCGACGCACGCGGGCGCACCTATGAACTGGGTGGGCCGGATGTGCTCAGCTTCAAGGCGATCCTGCAGATGATCTCTGATCTCACCGGGCTGGATCGCCCGGTGGTGCCGCTGTCGGATTTCACGTCGGGCCTGCTGGCCAAACTGGGTGACGTGCTGCCCTTCATGCCGATGAACAGCGATCAGCTGGCGATGCTGAAGTTGGGCAACATCTGTGTGCCGGGCATGCCGGGGCTGGCCGATCTTGGCATCACGCCCACGCCGCTCAGCGCCTTCGTGCCGCAAATGATGCTGCGCTATCGTTCGGGTGGCCGGTTCGCCAAGGCGGCGAAGGATCAGGCGGCGTGAACCAGCCCGATCTTGCCACGGTCATCCTGCTGGGCATCATCGAGGGGCTGACGGAGTTCCTGCCGGTTTCCTCCACCGGTCACCTGATCCTGGCGGCCGAACTGATCGGCTGGCGCGGGGATGCCAGCGTGGCCTTCAAGATCGCCATCCAGCTGGGGGCCGTCCTTGCCGTGCTGGTGGCCTATCGCCAGCGCTTTGCCGGCGTGATCGCCGGCCTGTGGCAGCGCGAGGCAGGCGCCATCGCCTTTGCGCGCAACATCATCCTGGGCGTCCTGCCGGCGATGGTGGTGGGCGTTTTTGCCTATGAAGCCATCCGCGCCCTGCTCGAATCCCCTGTGGTGGTGGCAATCGCACTGGTGGTGGGCGGCATCGTGATCCTGGCGCTGGAACGGCTGGTGCCAGCCGCCCGCCATGCCAGCGTGGAGGCCATGCCGGCGCGCACGTCGTTGCTCGTGGGTGTTGGCCAATGCGTGGCGATGGTGCCCGGTGTGTCGCGGTCGGGTGCCACGATCATCTTTGGCCTGCTGGCCGGGCTGGAGCGGCGCACGGCGGCCGAATATAGTTTCTTCCTGGCGGTGCCCACCATGCTGGCGGCCACGGTTTATGCACTGTGGAAGAACCGGGACGCGCTGGATGCATCCAACCTGTCGGCGATCGGCATCGGCTTTGCCGTCAGCTTCGTGGTGGCCCTGGTGGTGGTGAAGGGATTCGTGGCCCTGGTCAGCCGCTATGGTTTTGCGCCGTTTGCCTGGTACCGAATCATCGCTGGCAGTGCCGCGTTGGTGTGGTTGGTTATGCGATAAGGCCGAAGCGGACCTAAAATCGCAGCAACAATCCGGGAAATCTGTCGCGCCGTCGCTAAATAGGGCAATAATACTGCCATTTCTGTCGCTTTTTGCGTGACAGCAGCCGTTCATTGTGGTTTCGCCTGCGCCAACGAAAGGACAGGCGGCGATGGGCGCAACAAAATTGCTGAAA
>Ga0209278_1002043_pt1 | contig 11575 bp, 10 predicted proteins | sample JI81BgreenDNA_FD_187504 | JGI IMG/M metagenome (GOLD analysis project Ga0209278, IMG submission 187504) | Wastewater effluent complex algal communities from Wisconsin, to seasonally profile nutrient transformation and Carbon sequestration -... | ecosystem: Engineered > WWTP > Effluent > Algae... | reverse complement strand
TGCACAAGGGCTCGTGGTTCCGGTGATCCGCGATTGCGACAAAAAATCCATCATGCAGATCGAAGCCGACATTGCCGAGGCCGCCAAGAAAGCGCGCGAAGGCACCCTCACCATGGCCGACATGACCGGTGGCACCTTCACCGTTTCCAACGGTGGTGTCTATGGTTCGCTGATGTCGACCCCGATCGTGAACCCTCCGCAATCGGGCATTCTCGGCATGCATAAGACCGAAGAACGCCCCGTGGTGGTGAACGGCCAGATCGTGATCCGCCCGATGATGTATGTGGCGCTCTCCTACGATCACCGCATCATCGACGGGCGCGAGAGCGTGACCTTCCTCGTCGGCGTGAAGAAAGCCGTGGAAGATCCGCGCCGCCTGCTGCTTGGCCTCTAATTCATAAGCGAGAAAATCATGACCGAACAATTTGATGTCATCGTCATTGGCGGCGGCCCGGGTGGGTATGTCGCAGCAATCCGTGCAGCGCAGCTTGGCCTGAAGACCGCCTGCGTGGAGAAGCGCGGCACGCTGGGCGGTACCTGCCTCAATGTGGGCTGCATCCCGTCGAAAGTGCTGCTCGAATCCTCCGAGAAATTCGCTGATGCGCAGCATGAATTCGCCAAGCATGGCATCGAAGCCAGCGTGAAGCTGAATCTGGGGCAGATGATGGCGCGCAAGACCGAAGTGGTCAGCAGCTTCACCAAAGGCATCGAGGGCCTGTTCAAGAAGAACAAGGTGACCTACCTTCAGGGCTGGGGCAGTATCTCGGGCAAAAATGAAGTGACGGTGGACGGTAAGAAATACGCGACCAAGAACATCATCATCGCCACCGGGTCGGACGTCGCAACGCTACCCGGCATCACGATCGATGAGAAGCAGATCGTCAGCTCCACCGGTGCGCTGGAACTCTCCGCCGTACCGAAGCAGATGGTGGTGATCGGCGCGGGCGTGATCGGGCTCGAGCTTGGCTCGGTCTGGAGCCGGCTTGGCGCGCAGGTGCAGGTGATCGAGTATCTCGATCGCATCACCCCGGGCATTGACGCGGAAGTGGCCAAGCAATTCCAGAAAACGCTTGAGAAGCAAGGCATCGCTTTCCATCTGGGCAAGAAAGTCACCGCCGCGAAAACCGGTAAGGCGGGCGTCGAGCTGACGGTAGAAGACGCCAAAGGCGGCAACGCCACTACCGTGAAAGCCGATATTGTCTTGGTCGCGGTGGGTCGCAAAGCCTACACCGAAAAATTGGGGCTGGAGAGCGTTGGCATCAAAACCGACAACCGTGGCCGCATCGAGGTGGATGCGCATCTGCAGACGGCGATTCCGGGCATCTACGCTATTGGTGACGTGATCGCCGGTGCCATGCTCGCGCACAAAGCCGAAGAAGAGGGCGTATACGTCGCCGAAGTGATCGCTGGCCAGAAGCCGCACGTGAATTACGACGCGATTCCCGGCGTGGTCTATACCTGGCCGGAAGTGGCGACTGTGGGTAAGAACGAAGAAGAGCTGAAAGAAGCGGGCGTGGCCTACAAGGTGGGCAAGTTCCCGTTCATGGCGAACAGCCGCGCGCGCGGTGCGGGTACGCCGGAAGGCTTCGTAAAAATTCTGGCCGATGCGAAGACCGATCGCGTGCTGGGCTGCCATATCATTGGTGCGCATGCCGGCACGATGATTCACGAGGTCTGCGTAGCGATGGAATTTGGTGCATCCAGCGAAGATATAGCCCGCACCTGCCACGCGCACCCCACGCTTAGCGAAGCCGTGAAAGAAGCCGCACTCGCGGTGGATGGCCGCGCGATTCATATCTAACGCGCAGCGTTAGATATGTTCTTTTGTGGCTCCGGCAGATCGCACATGCTGTGCGATGCCTCCGCGTAGCTTCGCTAGCTCATGGCTGGCGCGGTCTGCTGACCGCGCTATGTATTCATATGGCGTATCAGTTGCCGGTGCGTAGGCGTAAGCCGAGCCACGAGCGAAGCGACGTGAGGGGGTCAGCACCGAAGGTGCGAAGGGTGGCGGTACGCCCCCTTCCCATATGCCGAAGGCACGCACCAATCTTATATTGCGTTGCACGCATATGGTGCATCGCAATGACGAATTCACGCGAAAAAACGGTGAAATCATGCTATACATAAATCATGAGGATTGTCGCAGGAAACCGGGCCATTTCCCGGGTTCAGGCGATGGGAAGCAGCGTCGCAAAAGGCTGCAACCCCGCCGGGAGAACCGGCGAACGGTGCAGGGTTCATTGGGAACATGTGCCAGCCAGTGAAGGGCCTCATTTAGGGAGTTTCATGTGATGAAACTTATGCATGTACTGACATTGTTCTTCGTTGTGATTGGTGGTCTGCACTTTGCGCTCTCGGGCGTGGGGATTGACCTGCTCGGCGCCGTGTTCGGCACCGGTGGCCATATGACAACGTTGTATATCATCATGGGTCTGTCGACGTTGTACCACGTCGTACCGATGCTGACGACCAAACTCAGTACCCTATAACCACTGAGGGGCGGCGCGACCTTACCGCCGCCTAGGGAATATCGCCCCGGCATGCGCCCCCGCATGCCGGGGTTTTTCTATATAAATCAAGGCCAAGACCGCAGCATTCTTCACGCAATTGTCATGCTTGTCGTGGGCATGTGCGACTACAATGAATCCGGTAAATGCGTATCCATTGATGATGGCAGAGCGCCGTGGATTTTTTTGATTTTGACCTAGGTTTTTTTGACTCGTTCTTCGGCGATCTCTTCAGTAGCGGAGGGGGGCACGCGTTCGGCGATGTGTTGGGCGAGGGAATGTTCTCGCACGCCGGAAACGGGGCACGTTTCTTCGAGGCGCTGAACCTGGGCAGCGATGCCGCTTACGATTACATTCTCTACCGCGATGTCTTTGGCAATCGCCAGAATTATCATCATTTTGAGCGGGCCTTCAGGGAAGGAACCGCCGAGTTGGGAGCGGTCGAGGTGCTTAAAGGGCATGCGTTTTTGAAACAGCAATTGCACAGCTTGCAGTCTCACGAAGGTATGGCAGCGTTACTGCATGAATATGAGGCATTGGGTGCGCATCTTCCCTCGGAAGAAATGACCAAAACAATCCACCGCGCGTTGGCCAAGCATTTGCATCCCGACCAAGCGCGTGCGCCCAACGCAGGAGCATTAATGAAGCAGCTGAACACGGCCAAGGATGCATTGTTGAACAAAACGCATCGTGCGTCTTACGAGGAAGCCCTGCGTCAGCATCCGCAACGGATTGCCAAGCATTTGGAAGAGTTGTGCAAGGGCACATGGAAAGAAACGGCCTCCAGTGCCATGCGCAGCGCCCAGAAGCGGATCGGGAGCCTGGTGGGAACACCCGAGGCGGGCATGAGCAAGTGGTTCAGCGAGCTGCCTTCGAGCACCCGCGGTGTCGTGGTCTTCTCGGCCTTGGCGAGTGTCGGGGTAGGTGCCTACATGCTGGCGAAGGCCATGGAAAAGAAAACGCCCAAAGATCACGGCAAAGAACGATTAACGTATCAAGGCAGTCATGCCGCGGTAGCAATGCGATAGGAGAGTAACATGGCACAATATCAGAACAGGAATCATGCCGGCGATAGCGTATTCCTAGGGGGCGGGGGCGACGGAACCTTCACCGTAGGTGATCGCTTAAAGCAAGCAGACGTACCGGTTGAGACCGTCATGGGGGTGGCGAATGGGGCCATTACCGGCGCGGTCCTCTCCACCGCTATTTCTGCGGCTGTCACCGCAGGGCGCGAAGGGACGCAGGGTCTGTTCGCCAACACCATGCGCAACGCCACCGGAAGCCATATGGCTGCCGTGCTGGGAGGCACGATCGCCTTTGCGGCGTTGACGGGTCTTTCGCGCTTTTCGCGTGCCCGCAAACATAACGAGTGGAGTGACCGTCACTACGAATTCCTGCGCGAAACCAAGGCAGGAGCGGGAGCGCAAACCCACACACAGCGGGAAGAACTGCGCGAGCAAGCGGACCCTGCTGGCCCACAGCGTTAGTTGCACGAAACCAAACAAATCTGCCCAGCGCTGCATCGCCTGCAATGCTGGGCTTTTTCTTTGCGCTTCGATTAATTTTTGATATGCTGAAAGTGCTGATTAATCAGCGGGGTGTCGAAACCCTTGTCACAAGCGGCTCTTAGTGCAGCCGTTACCCGCATTCCCCTACTTTATGGTCGGGGAGGCGCATGTGTATGTCCAAGCTCGTAAGGGCTAAAGATATGCGCAACCTTTCTTGTGACAGGTTTTCGAACTCCCCGATCACCAGTGGGGAGGCAATTGCGATGCGTGGGTTTTCGTTGGTGGAATTATCCATCGTGCTGGTCATTCTCGGCTTGTTGACCGGTGGCATTTTGGCTGGACAGTCGTTGATAAGAGCGGCCGAGCTGCGAGGCGTTAGCACTGATAATGCTAAATTGGTGGCCGCACTTTACAGCTTCCGGGACCGCTATTTCCATTACCCCGGCGATATGCCCAATGCCGCGCAGTTTTGGGGCGCAGCTGATGGCAACGATGGGTCAGGAAGTGACTGCCGAGTGGTGGTGAGCAACGGACCCGCCACCTGCAACGGCGATGGGAATGGTTTACTTGCGGATGCCACGGCCACGTTACCCAATGAAATGATGCGCTATTGGCAGCATCTGGCGAATGCAGGATTGATTGAAGGCTCCTACACAGGCGTACAGGACGGAACAAACACCTTTTCTTCGACACCGGGTGTGAATGTTATGCGCGGGCGCATGTCAAACAGCGGATATGCAATATTATTCGGCACGGGCAGTCAGCGCGATATTTTGCGTAATGGGAATACCGCGCATTTCACTGATCGGTTCGGAGATCATACCCTTATCTTTGGAGCAGCAGTAGCCAATAATCGCCCGTTGGGTGCGATAGCCACACCTCAGGAACTTTGGAATATTGATACAAAATTAGATGATGGCAAACCGGGCACAGGCCGATTTGTTATCTATTATCGTACGGCTTGTACAAACTCGACATCCGTAACGGATTATGCCTCTGATTATCTGCTTAGCTCAAACAGCGTGAGTTGTGCTTTGGTTTATAAAGTTCGCATTTGAATAGATGAACTCTTGCGCACCGCTAGGCTTTTCTTTGCCTTGGCGAAAACACGCGTTTGTGCCATACTAGTAGCATGCATCGCGCGTTCTCCCTTGTCGAGCTTTCCATCGTTCTGGTCATCCTTGGGTTGTTGACGGGCGGTATCCTTGGTGGGCAATCCCTGATTCGCGCGGCCGAGCTGCGCAGTATCAGCAGCGACGTCGCCAAACATACGGCGGCGATCCATAGCTTCCGCGATAAATATTTCGCCTTGCCCGGCGATATGCCCAATGCCGTAAGATTCTGGGGGAATCAGGCGGGCGGCACGGCCGATGGCGTCGATGCCACCTGCCAAATGCTGGATCGCGATAACCCCGCCACGGGTAGCGCCACCTGTAACGGCAATGGCAACGGCATGATCGGCGCCTACGCCAACCTTACCGATGCTGGAAATTTTGAGACCTTCCGTGCCTGGCAGCACATGGCCAATGCCGGCCTGGTGGAGGGAAGCTATGCCGGGGTGACGGATTCCGACATTAATGCGTACCTTACTGGTCCTGGGGTGCGTCCGGGGTGGAACGTGCCGCGCTCCAAACTATCGAATGCGGGCTATGCCCTTGCCCATTGGGGGTCGCACAATGCCGCCTCGATCTACGTGACCGGCGGCATCCTTTTCGTGTCGGACTATGGGCATGTGCTGAATTTTGGTCTTCCCGGCGGCTATCACTCGATGGGCAATGCCGGCGTCATCTTGCCGACCGAGGCGTGGAACATTGACACAAAAATGGATGACGGAAGGCCCGGCACAGGTAGCGTCATGACACCAAGCGCAACGACTGCTCCCGGCTGCGTCAGCAGCAATGACGGAGCCATCGCCGTGTATGAGCTGGCAGGCAGCATAACGGGATGCGCCTTGGTATTTAAACTCGGCTTCTAAGCCGCGCTTTTCTGTGCGTCCTCAAGCCGTGCCGCCACGGCATCGATGAATTCGCCGGTGGTGAGGTAAGGCTGATTAGGCCCGACCAGCAGCGCCAGATCCTTCGTCATCTGCCCGGCCTCGACGGTGGCGATGGTGGCATCCTCCAGCTTTTTGGCAAAAGCAGCCAGCGGGGCGTTATCATCAAACTTCGCACGATAGGCCAAGCCCTGCGTCCAGGCGAAAATGCTGGCGATGGGGTTGGTGGACGTGGCTTTGCCCTTCTGGTGTTCGCGGTAATGGCGGGTCACCGTGCCGTGCGCGGCTTCGGTTTCCACCGTTTTGCCATCCGGCGTGATCAGGATGCTGGTCATCAGGCCCAAGCTGCCAAAGCCCTGCGCCACCACGTCGGACTGCACGTCGCCGTCGTAGTTCTTGCAGGCCCACACAAAGCCGCCATTGCTCTTGATAGCGAAGGCCACCAGATCGTCGATCAAGCGGTGTTCGTAATAGATATTCGCCGCGGTGAAGCTTTCTTTGAATTCCGCTTCGTAGATGCGCTGGAAAATGTCCTTAAAGCGCCCATCATATTTCTTCAGGATGGTGTTTTTCGTGCTCATCAGCAGCGGCAATTTCAGGCCGTGCGCATAGTTGAAGCAGGCGCGCGCAAAGCCTTCGATGCTGGCATCGAGATTGTACATGCCCATGGCCACGCCGGGGGATGTGAACTCGAACACGGTATGCTCCACCGGGGCACTGCCATCGGCTGGTTGGAAGCTGAGTTTGAGTGTACCGGGTTGCTCAATCAGCAGGTCGGTGGCGCGGTATTGGTCGCCGAAAGCGTGGCGGCCCACGATGATGGGCTGCTCCCAACCCTGCACATAGCGCGGGATGTTCTTGCAGATGATGGGGGCGCGGAAAATCGTACCATCGAGGATGTTGCGAATGGTGCCATTGGGCGATTTGTACATGGCTTTCAGGCCAAATTCCTTCACGCGTGCTTCATCCGGCGTGATCGTCGCGCATTTGATGCCCACACCATACTGCTTGATCGCGTTGGCTGCATCCACGGTCACCTGATCGTTCGTCGCGTCGCGGTGCTCGATGCCGAGGTCGAAATATTTCAGCTCGATATCGAGGTGCGGCAGGATCAGTTTTTCTTTGATCATCGCCCAGATGATGCGGGTCATCTCGTCGCCATCGAGTTCGACAACGGGGGTGGTGACGCGGATTTTGCTCATGGAAACCTCTGTGCGCGGAGTAATGAAATGCGTGCGCTAGATAGTGGGCTGTCGGGTCGGATGCAACCTTTTCCCGTGCTGCGATGCACGCATGCGCCGTGGCTTATGCAGCGAGGCGCGTCAGTTTTTCGCGCAGCTCGTCAGGGTCGAACGGCTTACTGATATAATCGTCCATGCCTGCGTCCAGGCAACGCTGCCGGTCACCTTCCAGCGCATGCGCCGTCATGGCGATGACGGGGAGGCGCGCGGAGGAATGTTCCCCGCTGCCGGCGCGTTGCTGTTCCCAATGGCGTAAATCGCGGGTGACATCGAAACCGGTAAGGGCATCGCCGAGCTGAACATCCATCAGCGCGGCGTGAAATGCTTCCCCGCTTTTCAGCTTGGCCAGCGCTTCGGCACCGGTGGTGGCCACTTCATAGCTGTAGCCAAAATCTTCGAGCAGGGTGGTCGCGACCAGTACATTCGCCGGATAATCTTCCACCAGTAGAATGCGTTTACTACCCATAGAACCCTGCCTGATGATACGAAGTGCACCTTCAAAGGCGCCTTATCTTTTGCACCTTTGCATTACGCGAAAAGCCGGTATCGTGATACTGCCGTAACCTAAACTTTTGGTAATGTTAGCCGAAGGCGCGTAGGTGCGGTGGCACGCGATGATAGGCTAACCTATTGATACGCTGCAGCGAATCCGCTTTTCAGGGTGGCGACATCGTCGGCACTAGTGAAGCGGGCGACTTCCTGTTTGCTGGTTGCATCCAGCAGCGCCACATAGCCCACTGCACTGCCTTGCGCTTTCAGAAAATCACCCAGCCCCGTTGCCTGCGCCAGCAGGATGGATTGATGGATACGGGCCGAGTCCGTTAGGTCAAGCGTCAGGAATAGAACGTTTTTTTGTGCATATTCCGCGCGCAGCTCCGATAGTCTGGGGCTTAAGAGTTTGCAGTTGGGGCACCAATCCGCATAGGCATAGACGGCGATGAGCGTGGGGGCAGGCAGCGGGCGTGTGGCCTGTGCTGTGGTGGCCCCACCCAGCAAAAGCACGGCGAAGATAAGCGCGCGACGCAGCATTATTTCCCCTCCGCTGCAAACAGCTTCCGGTAAGCCCCATAGCCTTCTTTTTCTAACTCGGCTTTGGGCACGAAGCGCAATGCCGCGGAATTGATGCAATAGCGTTTGCCACCGGCTTCGGCTGGCCCATCATCGAACACATGGCCCAGATGCGCCTTCGAGGCCGAGGATTTTACCTCGGTGCGCTCCATGCCGAGGCTTTTATCCGTGTTGGTGGTGATACCATGCGCTGAAATGGGCTGAGTAAAGCTGGGCCAGCCTGTCCCCGAATCGAATTTATCGGTCGAGGAGAAGAGTGGCTCGCCGGAGATCACATCCACATAAATCCCCGCTTCTTTATGGTCCCAGTACGCATTGTGGAAGGGACGCTCGGTGCCGCCGCTTTGGGTGACATAGCGTTGCATGGGGTCGAGATGATCGATGCTGTAGGATTGCTCAGCTGCAGCCAGCGCTGGCGCAGCAACGCTAACGCAGAGCATGGGCCATAGGCGGTGAATCATGGGGCGCATGGGTGGTGCCTCTTTAGGTAAGGACGGTGGGTAAGCTTCTATATAGGGAAGATTCGCCCAAGAACGAGGATGGGTTACAGCCAACGGGCGACGCGGCGTTTTTTACGGCGTTGGAGTTCCTCGATATAATCGCTCATGGGTGTAAAGCGGGTATAGAGGAAATTGGCCGCCCCGTAGGTCTGCACCGAAAGCTCATCGGTAATGGCGATGAGGAAGCCGGTATCGATCGTGCCGATTTCCGCATCCGCCAGGGAGATAATCACGATATCACCGCTATCGCCCCCGGGTGCGGGGCGTTCGGATACGGCAGAGAATTCCCGCCGGGCGAAATAACGGGTGGGGTCGGGTTGTTCCGAGGTGGGCGGTACGACCGTGGCGGTTGGGGAAGTGGGTGGCGGTGGCGGAGGCGGTGGCGTTGGGTCCGGTAGCACGGTCAGGGTGCCTGCCACATAGACAAACTGGTAATTATTATCCAGCGCGCCGCTACCGGTAATGCTGTATGTGCCCGATGGACCACCCGCAACCGCAGGGGTGCTGCCCACGGCCAACGTGTCGATGACGCTGGCGTCCTCGCCATTCACGAAGCCGCTATAGGTAAAGCTGAAGGTGGGGTTGGGTGCATCAAAGAAGCGGGTTGCATTGTCTGCCGTGGCGGTCAGCGTCGCTTTGGTGATGGTCAATGTGCCAGGTGCATAGATGAAGTTGTAGTTATTGTCGGCAGCACCTGAGGCCGTGATGGCGTAGCTACCGACATTGCTGAGCGCATTGGCGGTGGTACTCGCGGTGGCCAGCGTATCGATCACCGAGCTGTTCTCGCCATTCACGAAGCCCGTATAGGTAATGCCGAAGGCAGGGTTGGCCGCGCCATAGGTTCGGCTAACGTTGTTGGCGGTCGCGGTGAGGGTCGCGGGGGTGATGGTCAGCGTGCCGGGTGCATAGGTGAAGTCGTAGTTATTATCGAACGCACCGCTGGCAGTGATGGCATAGCTGCCCACATTGCTGAGGGCATTGGCGGTGGTGCTGGCAGTGGCCAGCGTATTGATCACCGAGCTGTTCTCGCCGTTCATGAAGCCGGTATAGGTAATACCCAGCACGGGGTTGGCCGCGCCATAGGTGCGCGATGCGTTGTTGGCCGTGGCGGTGAGGGTTGCCTTGGTAATGGTCAGCGTGCCAGGCGCATAGGTGAAGTCGTAGTTGTTATCGAATGCGCCACTGGCGGTGACGGCATAGCTGCCGACATTGCTGAGGGCGTTCGCCGCCGTCGTAGCGGTGGCCAGCGTGTCGATGACACTCGCATCCTCGCCGTTCACGAAGCCCGTGTACGTTACGCCGAAGGCGGGGTTGGCCGCGCCATAGGTGCGGGTGCCGTTCCCTGCCGTCGCCATGAGGGATGCTTTTGTAACCGCCAACATTCCATCCACGTAAGTGAAGCTGTAGTTATTATCGGCAGCACCCGAGGCAGTGATGGCGTAGCTGCCGACATTGCTGAGCGCATTAGCGGTGGTGCTGGCGGTGGCCAGCGTATCGATCACCGAGCTGTTCTCGCCATTCACGAAGCCCGTGTAGGTGATGCCCAGCACAGGGTTGGCGGCACCATAGGTACGCGATGAATTATTGGCCGTGGCGGTCAGCGTGGCGGGGGTAATGCTGAGTGTACCATCCACGTAAGTGAAGCTATAGTTATTGTCGGCAGCACCCGACGCGGTAATGGCGTAGCTACCGACATTGCTGAGCGCATTCGCCGCCGTCGTGGCGGTGGCCAGCGTATCGATGACGCTGCTATTTTCCCCATTCACGAAGCCGGTATAGGTGATGCCGAAAGCAGGGTTGGCGGCACCGTAGGTGCGACTCGTGTTGTTGGCGGTCGCGGTCAGCGTGGCGGGGGTAATGCTGAGTGTACCATCCACGTAAGTGAAGTTGTAGTTATTGTCGGCAGCACCCGATGCGGTGATGGCGTAGCTGCCCACATTGCTGAGCGCATTAGCGGTGGTGCTGGCGGTGGCCAGTGTGTCGATCACCGAGCTGTTCTCGCCATTCACGAAGCCGGTATAGGTGATGCCGAAGGCGGGGTTGGCGGCACCATAGGTGCGGCTAGCATTATTGGCCGTGGCGGTCAGCGTGGCGGGGGTAATGCTGAGAGTGCCATCCACGTAAGTGAAGCTGTAGTTAGTGTCGGCAGCACCGCTGGCAGTGATGGCGTAGCTGCCCACATTGCTGAGCGCATTGGCCGCTGTTGTGGCGGTGGCCAGCGTATCGATGACCGAGCTGTTCTCGCCATTCACGAAGCCCGTGTACGTCACGCTGAAGGCGGGGTTGGCGGCACCATAGGTGCGGCTAGCATTATTGGCCGTGGCGGTCAGCGTGGCGGGGGTGATGCTGAGAGTGCCATCCACGTAAGTGAAGCTATAGTTATTATCGGCAGCACCGCTGGCAGTGATGGCATAGCTGCCCACATTGCTGAGCGCATTCGCCGCTGTTGTGGCGGTGGCCAGCGTATCGATGACGCTGCTATTTTCCCCATTCACGAAGCCGGTATAGGTAACGCTGAAAGCAGGGTTGGCCGCGCCATAGGTGCGACTCGCGTTGTTGGCGGTCGCGGTCAACGTGGCGGGGGTAATGGTCAGCGTACCGGGTGCATAGATGAAGTTGTAGTTATTATCGGCGGCACCCGAGGCGGTGATGGCATAGCTGCCTACATTGCTCAATGCGTTGGCCGCCGTGGTCGCGGTGGCCAGTGTATCGATCACCGAGCTGTCCTCACCATTGACGAAGCCGGTGTAGGTAATGC
>Ga0209278_1002042_pt1 | contig 11578 bp, 10 predicted proteins | sample JI81BgreenDNA_FD_187504 | JGI IMG/M metagenome (GOLD analysis project Ga0209278, IMG submission 187504) | Wastewater effluent complex algal communities from Wisconsin, to seasonally profile nutrient transformation and Carbon sequestration -... | ecosystem: Engineered > WWTP > Effluent > Algae... | reverse complement strand
ACCACCGCGCCGATCTGGTTGCGGTTGACGTAGCAGTTGCCCACGCGGACGTGCTTGGCGATGTGGTTGATCGTCGCGTCGATGCGCGAGTGGATGCCGAGCGTCAGGCCGAAGCCGGTGCCGTTGATGGCGTTGATGACGCCATCGAGGTTGTCGGCTTTCCAGCGCACCACGTGCAGGATCGGGCCGAAGACCTCGCGGTCGAGCTGTGAGAGCGACGTCAGTTCGTAGGCGCGCGGGGCGACGAAGCAGCCGTGCGCGGCGGCTTCCGGCAGGGGCGCCATCTTGATCAGGCGGGCCTCCTTGTCCATGCGCGCGGCGTGCGCCTCGAGGTTGCGCTTGGCGTCCTCGTCGATCACCGGGCCGACGTCGGTGCTGAGCAGCCCCGGGTCGCCGATGACGAGCTCATCCATCGCGCCGGCGAGCATGTGCATCACCTTGTCGGCGATGTCGTCCTGCACGAACAGCACGCGCGCGGCCGAGCAGCGCTGGCCGGCGGAATCGAAGGCCGACGCCACGGCGTCCTTCACCACCTGCTCGGGCAGCGAGGACGAGTCGGCGATCAGCGCGTTCTGGCCGCCGGTCTCGGCGATCAGCGAGGCGATCGGGGCGTTGCGCGCCGCCAGCGTGCGATTGATGGCCCAGGCCGTCTCGTTCGAGCCGGTGAAGGCCACGCCCGCCACGCGCGGGTCGCGGGTGAGGCCGGCACCGACGGTGGCGCCGTCGCCCGGCAGGAACTGCAGCACGTCCTCGGGGATGCCGGCTTCGTGCAGCAGCTTGGTTGCAGCGAAGGCAACGAGTGTCGTCTGCTCCGCGGGCTTGGCGATCACGCTGTTGCCGGCGGCGAGCGCGGCGGCCACTTGGCCGAGATAGATCGCGAGCGGGAAGTTCCAAGGGCTGATGCAGACGAACACGCCGCGGCCGTGCAGGGTGAGCTGGTTGGATTCGCCGGTCGGGCCGGGCAGCTTCACCGGCGCAAAGAGTTCGCGCGCTTGGCAAGCGTAGTAGCGCAGGAAGTCGACGGCCTCGCGCACCTCGGCCACCGAGGCCGAGAGGCTCTTGCCGGCTTCCTTGACGCACATCGCCATGTACTCCGGCGTGCGCGCTTCGAGCAGGTCCGCCGCCTTCTCGAGGATCACGGCACGGCCGGCGGCGGGCAGGGCGTCCCAGCCGGGCTGCGCCTTCACGCCATTCGCCAGCGCCTGCTGCACGTTGGCCTCCGAGGCGGCGAGGTACTCGCCCACGGCTTCGCGGCGGTCGGCGGGGTTGGTGACCTTCACCGTCGCACCGAAGCCCGACGCCCCCGGCACCAGCGGCTGCGCCGACCACGGCTTCACGGCGGCGTTGATCTTGGCGGCGAGGTCGCGCAGCTGCGCGTCGTTGGCGAGGTTGATGCCCATCGAGTTGTTCCTGGCTTCGTTCTGCGAGCGGTAAAGGTCGCGCGGCTGCGGGATGTGCGGGTGCGGCTTGATGGTGTTGCGCTCCACCGTCGCCACCGGGTCGGCAACGAGGTCGGCGGCGCGCACGCGGCTGTCGGTGATGCGGTTGACGAAGCTGGAGTTCGCGCCGTTCTCGAGCAGGCGGCGCACGAGGTAGGGCAGCAGGTCCTCGTGCGAGCCCACCGGGGCGTAGACGCGGCAGGGCGTGCCGAGCCGATCGGCACCGATCACCTCGGCGTAGAGGTCCTCGCCCATGCCGTGCAGGCGCTGGTACTCGTAGTCGCGGCGCGTGCCGCCCTCGTTCGCCATCGCATGGATCGCGGCGATGGTCTGCGCGTTGTGCGTGGCGAACATCGGGTACAGCGCGTCGGTGGCCGCGAACATGCGGCGCGCGCAGGCGAGGTAGCTGACGTCCGTATTCACCTTGCGGGTGAAGACCGGGTAGCCGCCGAAGCCCTCCACCTGCGCCTTCTTGATCTCCGAATCCCAGTAGGCGCCTTTCACGAGGCGCATCGGCATGCGCCGGCCGACCTGCCGCGCCAGCGCGGCGAGCTCGTCGATCACGAAGGGCGCGCGCTTCTGGTAGGCCTGCACGGCGAGGCCGTAGCCCTCCCAGCCGTCGAGGCTGTTGTCGGCGAAGGCGGTGCCGATCACGTCGAGCGAGAGTTCGAGCCGCTCGCTTTCCTCGGCATCGATCGTGAAGCCGATCGACTGGGCCTTCGCGTGCTGGGCCAGCTCGAGCACCATCGGCACCAGCTCGGCCATCACGCGGGCGCGCTTGCCGACCTCGTAGCGCGGGTGCAGGGCCGAGAGCTTCACCGAGATGCTCGGTGCGGCGAAGACGCTCGCCGCACCTCCCACCGAGCGCAGCGAGGCGCCGATCGCGCCGATGGCGTCCTTGTAGGCCTGGAAATAGCGGGCGGCGTCCTTGGTGGTCAGGGCGCCCTCGCCGAGCATGTCGAAGCTGTAGCGGTAACGAGCGTTCTCGCCTTTGAGGCTGCGATCCAGCGCCTCGGTGATCGTGCGGCCCATCACGAACTGGTGGCCCATGATCTTCATCGCCTGCCGAACCGCCAGGCGGATCACCGGCTCGCCGGTGCGGGCGATCAGGCGCCGGAACGCGCCGCCGAAGTCGCGGCGGGTGTCCTCGGCGAGGCTGACCACGCGGCCGGTCAGCATCAGGCCCCAGGTCGACGCGTTGACCAGCACCGACGAGGAGCCGCCGAGGTGCTTCTCCCACGCCGCGTCGCCGAGTTTGTCGCGGATCAGCTTGTCCGCCGTGAGCTGGTCGGGGATGCGCAGCAGGGCCTCGGCCACGCACATCAGCAGCACGCCTTCCTCGGAGCTGAGGTCGTACTGGCGCATGAAGGCCTGCACCAGCTCCGGATCGGCAGCGCGGACGCGGGTGCGTTCGACCAGGGCCTCGGCCGTGGCTTGGACCGTGGCCTGCACGTCGGCCGGGAGCCGGGCGGCGACCAGCAGTTCGGCCAGATGGTCCGACTCGTCGCGGGCATAGGCCGCGGTGGTGCGTTCACGCGTCGGGCCGGGCGTGGCGGGGAGTTCGGGGCTGAGGATGGGCTTCACGCGTCGACCGGCAGCGCTGAGGAAAGGCGGCAGTGTGCCCGCCGTCCCGAACCCCCGTAACCCCCTGCTGTTTGACTCCCGCCGACCCCGCGGGGCGGGTTCCCGCCGTCTTCACTCACAGGACTTTGCTTGCCCCTCCCGACGGCCGGGCCGTAAACTGCGCCACCTTGTCGCAGGTCCGGTTCGCGCCCCACGTGATCGATGAACTGCCGCCGTCGGCTCCCGGCTCCGAGGCGCAGCTGCTGCTGCGCCCTCGCCGCATCCTGACGTCGCGGCAGTTCTTCGTCCTCTTCGGGCTGATCGCGGTGCCGGTCGCGGCGGTGTCGGGCTATGTGTTCGCGTTGGGCAATGCCTTCGCGCCGTGGTTTGCCCTCCTCGACCTGCTCATCGTGGCCGTGGCGCTGCGCGGGGTGTGGCAATCAGGCGACCGCTACGAGCGGATCGTGGTGGGGGAGCAGCGCCTCGAAGTGCGGCGCTCCCCCGACGATTCGGCCGTGTTCGAGGCGCACCCCTACTGGGTGCGACTGCACACGGACGGCGAGCGCGACGCGCCGGAGCACCTGCGACTCGGGTCGCAGGGGCGCGAGGTGGAGATCGGCAGTTTCCTGCCGCCCGGCGAGCGCAGTGTGCTCGCGGAGCGGTTGCGGTGGATGTTGGCGGCGGCCTCGGGTCGCGTGCCGGCGAACGAACATTGAGGTGAGGTCATCGGCATGAAGAAGTTCCGACCCCAACACGCGATCGCCGCCCTCGTGGCCGGCTTTGGCGCCACGTTCGCCTGGGCCGCCGAGAAGGCGGAACCCTGGCAGCTGAACATGACGCCAGGCGTCACGCGTACGGCCGAACGGGCCTACGAGATGCACATGATCATGCTGTGGATCTGCGTGGCCATCGGCATCGTCGTGTTCGGCGCGATGGCCTATTCGATCCTCAAGTTCCGCAAGTCGAAAGGTGCGGTGCCGGACAAGACCTTCGTGCACAGCACGAAGCTCGAGGTCATCTGGACGGCCATCCCGACCCTGATCCTCGTGGTGATGGCCTACCCGGCGACCGTCAAGGTCATCGAGGCCTACGACACCAAGGACCACGAGATGACGGTGAAGATCGTCGGCCAGCAGTGGCTCTGGACCTACGAGTACGTCGGCGAGGGCGTCAGCTTCACCAGCCGCCTCGACCGGGAGTCGGACCGCCTGCGCCAGAGCGGCGCGGTGGTGGACGCGAACAATCCGAACTACCTGCTCGACGTCGACAACCGCCTCGTGCTGCCGACCGACACCAAGATCCGCTTCATCCTGACGGCGGACGACGTGATCCACGCCTGGTGGGTCCCGGCCCTCGGCTGGAAGAGCGACGCCATCCCGGGCATCGTCAATGAGCAGTGGACCGAGATCCGCGAGCCCGGCATCTACCGCGGCCAGTGCGCGGAACTGTGCGGCAAGGACCACGGCTTCATGCCGATCGTGGTCGAGGCCGTGCCGAAGGCCGAGTTCCAGGCCCGCCTCGCCGCGATGAAGTCGGCGAACGACGACACCGCCCGCACCGCTTCCGCGATCCCGGCCGTCGCCGGCCCGCAGGGTTGAGCCAGAGAGAATCCGCCATGGCAAACATGCACGCTGATACCCACCACGCCGATCACGGCCACCAGCAGACGTTCTTCCAGCGCTGGTTCCTGTCCACGAACCACAAGGACATCGGCACGCTGTACCTGATCTTCTCGCTGGTCATGTTCCTGGTCGGCGGCTCGATGGCGCTCGTCATCCGCGCCGAGCTGTTCCAGCCGGGCCTGCAGCTGGTCGATCCGTCGTTCTTCAACCAGATGACCACGATGCACGCGCTGGTCATGATCTTCGGTGCGGTGATGCCGGCTTTCGTCGGCCTCGCCAACTGGATGATCCCGCTCATGGTCGGCGCGCCCGACATGGCGCTGCCGCGCATGAACAACTGGTCCTTCTGGATCATGCCCTTCGCTTTCGCGCTGCTGCTGATGCCGCTCGCGCTGCAGGCCTTCGGCATCGGTTCGGGCAGCCCGGCCGGCGGCTGGACGCTGTACCCGCCGCTGTCGCTGCAGGGCGGTTCGAACGTGGCGTTCACGATCTTCGCGATCCACCTGATGGGCATCAGCTCGATCATGGGCGCGATCAACATCATCGCCACGATCCTCAACATGCGCGCCCCGGGCATGGACCTGCTGAAGATGCCCATCTTCGTCTGGACCTGGCTGATCACGGCGTTCCTGCTGATCGCGGTGATGCCGGTGCTGGCCGGCGCGGTGACGATGCTGCTCACCGACAAGTTCTTCGGCACCTCGTTCTTCAACGCCGCCGGCGGCGGTGACCCGGTCCTGTACCAGCACGTGTTCTGGTTCTTCGGGCACCCCGAGGTCTACATCATGATCCTGCCGGCCTTCGGCATCGTGTCGGAGATCATCCCGACCTTCGCCCGAAAGCCGCTGTTCGGCTACCAGGCGATGGTGTACGCCACGGCCTCGATCGCCTTCCTGTCGTTCATCGTCTGGGCGCACCACATGTTCACGGTCGGCATGCCGCTCGGCGCCGAGCTGTACTTCATGTACGCGACGATGCTGATCGCCATCCCGACGGGCGTGAAGGTCTTCAACTGGGTCACCACGATGTGGCGCGGTTCGATGACCTTCGAGACCCCGATGCTGTTCGCGCTCGGCTTCGTGGTGATGTTCACGATCGGCGGCTTCTCGGGCCTGATGCTCGCGATGGTGCCGGCCGACTACCAGTACCACGACACCTACTTCGTGGTGGCGCACTTCCACTACGTGCTGGTGACCGGCGCCGTGTTCGGCATCATGGCCGGCGTGTACTACTGGCTGCCGAAGTGGACCGGCCACATGTACAACGAGACGCTCGGCAAGGTGCACTTCTGGGGCAGCACGATCTTCGTGAACCTGCTGTTCTTCCCGCAGCACTTCCTGGGCTTGGCCGGCATGCCGCGCCGCATCCCGGACTACAACGTGGCCTTCGCCGACTTCAACATGTGGTCGTCGATCGGCGGCTTCGGCTTCGGCTTCATGCAGCTGCTGTTCGTCTTCATCGTCTGGAAGTGCGCGCGCGGTGGCGTCAAGGCGACCGATCGCGTGTGGGAAGGCGCCAAGGGCCTCGAGTGGACGGTGCCGTCGCCGGCCCCGCACCACACCTTCACCAAGCCGCCGGTCATCCGCGACGAAGACCTGTCGCACGGCGATATCGCGCACTGAAGCCCACGAGCCCCTGACGTGTCCGCTTCGCGCGATCCCAACGACACCCCGACCCGGCGCGCTTCGGCGCGCCGGACGGCGTGGGTGCTGGGGGCGTTGGCCGCGGGCCTTTATGTGTATGCCATGTTCAAGGTCGTAGGAGAGGCTGCATGAGTTCGAACGCCGCCACCGCCCGCACCATCGCCCTCGTTTCGGCGGGCTGCTTCGTCGCGGCCTTCGCCTTGGTGCCGCTGTACGAGATCGCCTGCGAGAAGGTCTTCGGCATCAAGCTCGAGGACACGCCCGCGGGCGAGCATCGCGTCGTCGGCATGCAGGTCGACCCGAACCGCACCGTGCGCATCGAGTTCGATGGCACGGTGAACTCCAAGCTGCCGTGGAGCTTCCAGCCGGAAGTGCTGACGATGGACGTCGTGCCCGGCCAGGCCTACGAGATGAACTACGTCGCGGGCAACCGCGATGGCAGCCCGGTGGTCGGTAATGCCGCGCCCTCCGTGGCGCCGGTCGTGGCGGCCGGCTACTTCGTCAAGACCGAGTGCTTCTGCTTCACCGAGCAGCTGCTGATGGCCGGTGAGAGCAAGACGATGCCGGTCCGCTTCATCGTCGATCCGGCATTGCCGCCCGAGGTCAAGACGATCACGCTGTCCTACACCTTCTTCAAGAACGACGCGGCCACCGCCCGCGCCGCGGCCGGCCCGGTGCCCACGCTTGCGTCGGCCCCGGTCTTCGCGCCACGCTGACACCATTCCACCGCTGTACCGCTAGGGGTTTCCATGGCTACCGCCCACCACGACGCCGACGTCTACTTCGTCCCGCACCACAGCAAGTGGCCCTTCGTCGGCTCGATCTCGCTGTTCGTGCTGATGATCGGCCTGATCAACTGGTTCAACGGCAGCGACATGGCCTTCTGGATCTTCATGGCGGGCGCCGCGATGATGATCTACACGCTGTTCGGCTGGTTCGGCGACGTGATCCGCGAATCGGAAGGCGGCAAGTACAACGGCCAAGTCGACGTGTCCTTCCGGCAGGGAATGATCTGGTTCATCTTCTCGGAAGTGATGTTCTTCGCCGCGTTCTTCGGCGCGCTGTTCTACGTCCGGACCTTCGCGCTGCCGTGGATCTCCGGTGAAGGCCAGGGGGGGCTTGCGAACGAGTTCCTGTGGAACGGCTACGTCGCGGGTTGGCCGGCCAACGGCCCGGCGGCCATCGGCGGCGCCTTCGAGACGCTCCCGGCCTTCGGCCTGCCGCTGATCAACACCGTGATCCTGCTGACCTCGGGCCTGACGCTGACGATCGCGCACCACGCGATGGTCGTCGGCCAGCGCAACAAGGTGCTGACGTGGCTGGGTGCGACGATCCTGCTGGGCTTCTGCTTCTTCGGCGTGCAGGCCTACGAGTACATCCACGCTTGGGGCGACCTGAACCTGCGCATCAGTTCCGGCATCTACGGCGCCACGTTCTACATGCTGACCGGCTTCCACGGCCTGCATGTGTTCCTGGGGACGGTGATGCTGCTGGTGGTGTGGTTCCGCGTGCTGAAGGGCCACTTCACCCCGGAGAAGCACTTCGGTTTCGAGGCGGTGGCGTGGTACTGGCACTTCGTCGACGTGGTCTGGCTCGGCCTGTTCCTCTTCGTCTACGTGCTCTGATCCCGCCCACCGGCGGAAACGCACAAGGCCGGCTCGCGCCGGCCTTGTCGTATTCAGGGGGAGGGGATGGGGCGTTTACTGGCCGACGCCGTGGAATCGCCAGAACCCCAGAAAATGGCCGGCGGTCATGATCGCGAGAAGCGCGATCGACAGGCCGATGCGCCAGCTCAGCGAGCGCACCATGCGGCCGTCCGCTTGCGGCTTCGACACCATGTGGAACAGCGCGGCGAACAGGTTCCAGACGATGACGGCGAGAAACGCGATGACCAGCAGCTTTTCCACGGGCGGACCTGAGAGGCGAGACGAGCGGCGATTATCCGCTGCCGACGGGAGCGTCGGGTGAAACCGGCGCTGCGCCGCGCGCTGCTGTGGGCGATTGCACTGGGTCTTTGCCTCGCGTTCGTGCGTGCCGGGCTCTGGCAGTCCGGTCGTGCCGTGGAGAAGGAGGGCCTGCTGGCGGACAGTGCGCGCGTGCTCGCCGAGCGCCAGCCGCTGCCGCTTTCCGAGGGCGTGGCGCGCCTGCCGGCCTGGGTGGCCGTCGAAGGGGTGTTCGAGGCGGTGCCTGCGCTCCGGCTCGACAACCAGCGTCGCGGTGCCCGGGTCGGCGTCCAGGTGTACCGCCTGTTCCGACTCGAGGACGGCAGGCGTCTGTGGATCGATATCGGTTGGCGGGCGCTGCCGGGGGATCGGCGCGTACCGGCCGAGCCGCCGCTGCCTGAGGCGCCGATGCGCCTCGAGGGCTTGCTGGTGCCGCCGCCCTCGGCGGGCCTGGCGCTCGGCCCTGCGGCGTCGGCGTTGCCGGACGGTGGGCAACTGGCCCTGCGCCTTGAATCCAGCGTGCTGGGCCAGGCGGACAGTGCCCTCGACACCGCCGTGCTTCGCCTCGATCCCGCCGTACCGCTCGGCCACGAACGCGACCTCGACCTGCTGGCGAATACCCTGTCGCCTGACAAGCACCGTGGCTATGCGCTGCAGTGGTTCGGCTTCGCCGCCGGCCTGTTGCTGCTCTCCCTCTTTCTCCAGTTCCGACGCCGTCCATGACCACTCTCCTGCGTTCCCGCACGACCCTGTTGCTGGTCGTCGCGCTGTTCTTCACTTCGTTCGGCATCGCCCTGTACCTGATTTATTCGGGCTGGCGGCCGACCGCGACGCGCAACGCCGGCGAGCTTCTGGCACAGCCCATCGAACTCGGCACGCTCGGACTGGCTCGCGCCGACGGCACGCCCTACGTGGAATGGGAGGCCGACAAGCGCCTGTGGCGCGTCGTGGTGCTGCCCCCGGCGGAGTGCGGCGAGCCCTGCCTCAAACTGAGTGATTCGCTGTATCGCGTCTGGATCTCGGAAGGCCGACACGCCGACCGCGTGCAGATGCTGTGGTTCGGCGAGGTGCCCGCGCAGGCGCCGGAGTACCGCGCCTTCCTGCCGATGGCGGCGTCCCCCGCGCTGCGTGCCAAACTGCCCGCCTCGCACGTGGACGGCAGCCTCGCGGTGTACCTGATCGACCCCAACGGCTTCCTCGTCATGCGCTACGCGCCGGGCTTCGACCCCACCGGCCTGCGCAAGGACCTCGCCCGCCTTCTGAAGGTGACGGAATGATTCCCGTGCGGCACTTCCATCGCATCGCCTGGGTGGCGGTGATCCTCGCCTTCGGCGTGATCTTCCTGGGCGGCTTCACCCGCCTGAACAACGCCGGCCTGAGCTGCCCCGATTGGCCGACGTGCTACGGGAAGGTGACGTGGCCGACGACCGAGGCCGACATCGCCCTCGCCAACGCCAACTTCGAGCGCGCGGTCGAAGTGAGCAAGGCCGTGTGGGAGCAGGTGCATCGCCACATGGCGGCCACGCTGGGCACGCTCGTGCTGGTGCTCGCGCTGCTGGCCGTGCGCCGCAAACCGCAGGGCGTCGCCACGGTCGGCCTCGGTGCGGCGCTGGTGGTCGCGGCCATCTTCGCCTACATCAAGGTGGACCACATGCTGGCGCTCGGCCTCGCCGCGGCGGGGCAGGTGGTGTGGCTGTCAGGCATCGTCCGCTGGGCCGATGGCGTCACCCGCCTGTCCGTCGGCCTGCTGATGCTCGTCACCTTCCAGGCCCTGCTCGGCATGTGGACGGTCGTGTGGCTGGTGAAGCCGGTGATCGTGATGAGCCACCTGATGGGCGGCCTGGCCACGTTCTCCCTGCTCACGGTCCTCGCGTGGTGGACCACGCCGAACGCGATGCGCGTGCACGTCGACGCGCCGCGCCTGCGGACGCTGATGTGGATCGGCCTCGCCTTGCTGGCCGTCCAGATCGCGCTGGGCGGTTGGGTGGCGTCGAACTACGCAGCGCTCGCCTGCGGTCTCGATTTCCCGAAGTGCAAGGGTGCCTGGTGGCCGAGCACGGATTTCGGCGAAGGGTTCGTGCTCTGGCGCGGTATCGGCGTCGACTACGAAGGCGGCGTGCTCGACGCCTCGGCACGCGCGGCCATCCAGCTCGCGCACCGCATCGGTGCGGCGGTGGTGACCGCGTACTTCCTCTTCCTCGGGTTCCGTCTCGCGTTCGCGCCCGGCTTCCGCACCTCGGGCATCACCTTGCTCGTGCTGCTGTGCGCGCAGGTCGCGCTGGGCATCGCCAACGTGGTGATGGGCCTGCCGCTGTACGTGGCGACCGCGCACCTGCTGGTGGCGGTGCTGATGCTGTTCACGGTCGTCACACTGCTGGCGCGCCTGCGCTCGCCCGGGGCCTGAGCCGATGGCCTCGGTCGCCAGCCAGTACTGGGAACTCACCAAGCCGCGCGTGGTCGCGCTGATCGTGTTCACCGCGGTGATCGGCATGTTCCTCGCCACGCCCGAACTGCCGGGCTGGCGCGCGCTGGTGTTGGGGAGCTTCGGCATCTGGTTGGCCGCGGCCTCGGCGGCGGCGATCAACCATCTCCTCGACCAGCGCATCGACGCGGTGATGGCCCGCACCCAGCACCGGCCGTTGCCAACCGGCTCGCTGACGGCTGCGCAGGTGCTCGGTTTCGCCATTGCCCTGGGTGCGCTGTCGATGCTGATCCTCGCGCTGTGGGTGAATCCGCTCACCGCGGGGCTCACGTTCGCGTCGCTGATCGGCTACGCGATCATCTACACCGGCTACCTGAAGCGCGCGACGCCGCAGAACATCGTCATCGGCGGGCTGGCCGGCGCCGCTCCGCCCCTGCTGGGCTGGGCCGCGGTGAAGGGCTGGCCGGACGGTGCCGGTTTCGCGGCGCTGTTCGACGCGCCGCACGATTACCACCACGCCCTGCTGCTGGTGCTGATCATCTTCGTGTGGACGCCGCCGCACTTCTGGGCGCTGGCGATCTTCCGCAAGGACGACTACGCGAAGGCGATGATCCCGATGCTGCCGGTGACGCACGGCGTGGTCTACACGCGCTGGCAGATCCTGTTTTACACATTGCTGCTTATCGCGGCGACCGTGCTGCCTTTCGCCAGCGGCATGAGCGGGCTGTTCTACCTCGGCGGCGCGCTGGTGCTGGGCGGTGTGTTCCTCTACTACGCCGTGCGGCTGTTCAACCCGCCCAACCCGATGTACCCGATGCGGGTCTTCAACTACTCGATCATCTACCTGATGGTGCTGTTCGCCTTCCTGCTGGTCGACCACTACTTGGTGGACGAGGCGCCGGCGGTGGAGACGACGACCGGCCTGAGCTTCGAGCGGGTGGGTTGA
>Ga0209278_1002040_pt1 | contig 11586 bp, 14 predicted proteins | sample JI81BgreenDNA_FD_187504 | JGI IMG/M metagenome (GOLD analysis project Ga0209278, IMG submission 187504) | Wastewater effluent complex algal communities from Wisconsin, to seasonally profile nutrient transformation and Carbon sequestration -... | ecosystem: Engineered > WWTP > Effluent > Algae... | reverse complement strand
TTTCGAGATCGGTGCTGGGGCGTCGTGGGAGAAAGAACGTTCCTACCAGCGCCGGCCCGAGCATCTGCTGAGCACGCTGGTGATGTTCGAGGCGGATGCTGTTATTGCCCTAAGCCCGATCCAGATCGCCGATTATGCGAGCCTGCGCCTGCTCGCCCAGACGGGCGAGGTGCCGGCTGAGGGCGCAAACGCACCGGATACCATCCTCTCGCTGTTTAGCGCGCCTGCCGAAGCTCCACTCCAGATGACGCGTGCCGACCGGGCCTATCTCAGATCGTTATACAGCTTGCCTCGCACTGCCTTTGCCAAGGAAGTGCTGGAGGCCGCGCTGGTCGATGCGTCAGGCGCTACCGACGAACGTGAGAATGAGGACTGACACCAACGATCCCAAGGACCGCCCCCTTCGCGCGCTTGCCGTTGTGGCGGTCCTCCGACGAAAGTAGACGCCTCGCCGCCAGCGGAGACAGGCGACCCGATCATCGTCCGGGCCCCTCCAAGCGAGGCCGAGCGTGGCAAACAGCTGCGCGACATTGCCCGCGAAGTCATCCACGGGCCGCAGATGCGTCAATAGATGGCGAAGTTTGCCTTTCAGGTCGCATGCCCGTGTTCGGCCTGTAAGTGGATGACGCCGAGGTGTCAGATCGCTGTAGCCGCCGTTCCGTTTTCGAGATCGCGCTCCAGCGCGGCTCATGACCGATTATGGGTTGATACTCGAATGTCCGGTTTTCAGGGGAGTTGCCGGCAGAGCGGACGCGGTAGAGCAAAGATGTCTCGCTCCAAGCCGCCGGGAAACTTCTCGCGCAAAATCTGAGTTCCCCCCAGTTTTTCGACCAGCTTTCTCGCCGCAACGTTTTCGTCATCAATGTGGGTCTCAACCAGGTCCCAGCCCAGCGTATCGTATCCAAATGCAACAACTGCTCGCGAAGCTTCCAGCGCATAGCCGTGTCGACGCGCTGAAGGAGTAATCCACCAAGTCAACTCCGATCTCGGATAGCCAGCGGGCCACCATAGTCCACAGCCACCGATCATTGATCCGGTTGCACGCTCGATAACCGACCATCGGCCATAACCGCGCAGTGCCCAGTGACCCAAGTCCGTTGCCAACACGCGCCAAGCGCGGTCAGCTTCCATCGGGCCACCGTAAAAGCGCGATGCTTCAGCGTCAGCGAAGAAATCACGGTAAACCGGGAAATCATCACTTTTGGGCCCGCGCAGTTCGAGACGTTCTGTCCACAGGTTGGGTATGGGCTCTTGGATTGTCATGGCAGACGTAGGTTTATGACAAACCTCGATATGCAGGTAAACGACCGAAACGGGTCGCTTTCAGAATCTCGGCTTCTGGCGAAAAACCCACTGAAGCGGCTGGGCAGGTTCCGGGATCGCGCATCGCCCCTGGTCATGGCCGGTGGTGAGTGGTTTGCTGAATGACCGCTTTTCTGGCGAAATTATGTGAGCTTGTGACAGGTGAAGGCACCCGCATGGTCGGCTTGCAGATCTTGCCTAACCAATGACAGCAATAACTATGGCAATCGCGATCCCGAAGACGGCCACCGCCAGCGGCACGATTAGGATCTGACCGAACACCGCGCCGCGCGACATCGGGCCGAATGCGGTTTGCAGATGGGTTCCTGGATTCCGCACCGGAGCAGGTTCTTGCTGCGGACCTTGGCGCGTAATCATCCGTGCAGTGCCGAAGAACATCGCGATATAAATTGAAGAAACCGCAATGGCGAAGCCTGCGCGTCCGCCGCCTGTGCTGGCCAGCAGCGCGATCAGAAAGACAGCATAGCAGGCGGTCATAATCTGCCAGACCGACGCAGGCAGTTCAAACGTCCGCCGCTCGCCAACGCGCTCTGCGATGGGGACTTCATCGGTTTGCGCCGGTGATGTCACGACGACCAAGGTAGGCCGGAATGGATGAGACTCGCGAGTGTCGCTGAATGCGCCATCCAGAACAGTTTGCGATGCGGGGGCTTCAAGCATGGGGAAGATCCTTTCCTGCGCGCCCTCCGGCCAAACCGGAACGGCGTATTTGGATGGCAGTGAGCAAACTGTCGGCAATCATGCGCGCCCGTCCGGCGACCAACCCGGTCGCTTGCGGGTGGCTCTCCAGACGGCGCAAGGTGGCGTAAAACAGATCGAGCCAGCGAACGAAGTGGGCGAGTTCGAGCCCTGGGATGGCCAGATGCTTGAGCATCGGGTTGCCCGAAAACTCCCCGCTATTGTGGAGCACCGAGCGCCAGAACCCCTTCATCCGTGCCAGATGCACAGGCCAATCATGGACCCGTTCGGCGAAGATTGGGGCGAGCAAATCGTCCCCTTGGATCGCGGCGTAAAAGCTCTCGACCATCTGATCGATGAAGTCTGCATCGACGCCGATGTTTTCAGCCGCCACCTTCTTTTCCGCACGCCTGCGCAGCGCAAAGGCGCGTGCGTCGGATTCGGCTTCGCGGGAAACAGGAGTGGGACTGATCATCGAAGGACTCGCTTAATAGGCATATCATATACGTATTAAGCGGCGTTGCCGGAAAAAGCAATATCTGATATGCGCATTTTCATGCAACTTAGCCTTCACACCGATTATGCGCTGCGCGTGCTCATGACCCTGGCTGCCGATGACCGGCACCTCTCGGTCGATGACATTGCCCGGCGGTTTCAGATCTCACGCAATCACCTGGCCAAAGTGGTGCAACGGTTACAGGCTGAGGGGCTGGTCGAAACTTTCCGCGGTCGGGGTGGCGGGATGCGACTCGCTCGCCCGGCTGACACCATCACCGTGGGCGAAGTGGTGCGCAGGTTCGAAAACCTCGATGCCTTCGTATCTTGTTTCGCCGCTGGTTCGGGTTGCGTGATCAACGGCGTGTGCGGGCTGAAGCCTCTCCTAAGCGAGGCGATAGAGGAATTTCTTGCCAAGCTCGATCAACGCCGCATCAGCGAGCTTATCCCTGAGCCCCAAAGGTTCCGCGACCGCTTGCTGCGGGAGCCTGCAACACAAGACGAACCGCTGAACCACCCCGCCTGACAGCGATCAGGATCACAAGTCTATCGAGGAACTCATCAAATGGCTCTGCATCATGCCAGCCCCGGCGAAGTGGTCGATCTTGACCTGCCCGCGAATTCGTCCGCGCAGGCCTCCGACCAGCCCGGCACCAGAGCGATCGTCAAGACCGACCGGTTCGAAGCCATCCGTCTTGTTCTTGCACAAGGTGAAAGCATTCCCGCCCACGAGGTGGCCTCCGAAATCACGCTCCACTGCCTCGAAGGTGCGGTATCCGTTAGCCTGGCTGACCAGAGGCTGGCCTTGCATGCAGGCCAGTGGGTCTACTTCGATGAAAGCAGTGTGCATGGCATCAATGCCGATGCGGATGCTGTTTTGCTGATGACGATCATGCTGCCGATTGCCGGTTAGTCAGGCAAGGCGGCGCGGGCGCAGCAACAATGGACCATAGAGCGCGGCGAAGCCCGCAAACGCCAAAATCCAGCCAGCACCTGAAAGGCTGTGCAACAAGGCGGAAGAATCCGACCACACGCCCGCGGATAGTCGCGCAGCCACGGCGGCGATGACAGCTATGTAGATCGCGGTCGTTCCCGGCCCGGCTGTCAAATCATGCCCGCTGTGTCCCAGCGTTGCGCGCGTCATGACCGCCAGCGTCATTAACCCAAGCGCGCCAGCCATCCATACATGTTGCGAGGTGCCTGCACCGATCGTGCCCGGCCCGAGAATTTCCGCGGCACCCGCCAGAGCGCCCAGCGGCACAAACGCATACCCAACGTGCAGCACCAACACGAGCGGTTCGGCAAAGGTGCGGTCGCCTGCCCAACGCGCCAACCGTGCAAAATGGACAAGCCCCGCGAGCAGCAAGGCAATCCCCGTCCCCGCAGCATTGGGCCACACGGTCCACGCCAGCAAGGCGACCATAAGAACGGCCAGCGCAGCCTTGTCGAAATGTTGCATCGGCAGGGCCGGCAAGCGCCCCTCACCGCGTTTGACCAGCCAGTTGCGGGTGAAGGTTGGCACAATCCGCCCGCCGATCACCGCGATCATCATCAGCGACGCGGCCAGACCAAGCCGCAGCCCCATCCCTTGCGCGGCATAGGCACCACGCGCCGCTTCCCAATGAAACAGGCCATTGGCGCCCCCGAACACCACCAGTAGGATCACAACAGGAAGGTTGCGCCAGTTGCCTCCCGCTACAATCTCGCGCGCTAACAGCACCGCCAGCGCGGCCATCATCGCCAGATCGACCAGTGCAACAACCAAAGGAGGCAAGCCTTGTGAAAACATGGTGGCAACCCGGCCGGCCATCCAAAGCGCAGCAAAGGATGCCAGCGGCCAGCCCGTGAGCGGCGGGCGTCCGGTCCAACTGGGAACAGCTGTCAGCAGAAACCCGGCAATGATCGCTGCAAGATAGCCGAACAGGAACTCATGTGCATGCCAACTGACCGGATCGAACGCGGTCGGCAGCGCCATTTTCCCGGCCAGCATCGGCACCCACAGTCCCATCGCCAGCGCCGCCCAGAGTGCGCCGAGAAGAAAGAAGGGGCGAAATCCGACGCTAAAAACCGCAGGGCCACTCCAGGCGCGCACTTGTTTGATCGTGGTGGCCGGATCCATGACTATTCTCCCCGAAATCTGCCTAGGCGATAAATACGGTATTTGATATACCCATTATCAAGCAGATCTACGGTCAAAGGCCGTCATGGAGCGGCCCCAGATCCTGACCGGAATCGTAAGCGGCAGGCGCGCCTTACGCTTTCAAACGAATGTCATCCGCATGCGCCGGATAGGGCGCGGTTTTACCCGGATCGAACGGTTGGCCGCCAAGTTTGCTGGCAAAGCCATGATTGACATCACGGTGGTGCGCCTCATCAGCCCGCACAAGCAGGACGACATCGCGCAACGTAGCATCATCCGCCATCTTCCAATAATGCCTGGCAATCGCTGGCGCAGGCACATTCGGCGAGCGGCCTTCGTCGATCTCTTGCAGATAAAGCGTATAGCTGATCACCGCTTCTTCCTCGAAATACCCTACGACGCGGTGAGCGGTGCGTGACGAGACCAGATACAGGATCGAAAACAGCGCGAGGAAGACCCATTGCGCCATCAGGATCACCAACCGCTCGAACAGTGTTGGCTTGGCGATCTCGATGAAAGTCATCAGGTGCATGCGCTCGTTCTCCGCCTCTTCCATCAGAGTGCGGATCCAGCCTTCATCATCCTTCATACTGCGCAAGCTGGTGAGGTGGGTGAACATGGCGCCGACCATGCCGGGCACAGCAGCCACCGTTTCGAGAACAATCGCACGGTGCCCGTAACGCTTGGCGAAAAAGGTGTCTGCCGTGAAGCGTAGCAGCTTAGTAAAGCCAAGCGCGAACTGGTCCGAAAAGCCGTCCGGAGCATAATGGATCATCGGCTGGGCATTGTGTTCATCAACCAGTGCCTGCTTGTCGGGAGTGAGGATGGAATTGACCATTGTCGGTCCTTTCAGGACGCGCGAGGACGAGGTCTGCGCATTGCAGACAGCAAGGTTCAGTGAGCGGGGAAATGCCTGATCAATCGCGTTATGTGCCCGCAGCTCTAGCGGCAGCAATGTGATGGCCTTGTGCCATACGTGGTGGGCGGCGACTTGATTGCAAGGCAACGATCAAGCTTTGCGACCAACGGAGCGGGCAAGGTGAACTTTGGTTTCCGGTCGCTGACGCGGGTCAATCCCGCACAGCAGGAACGGCCTTTATGGGGTCGGTTCCTGCATGTCGGGCTTTAGGAATCGAACCTCGCAAAGCCGCTATTCGCAGCCTGAGCAGGGCTGGGGCCGCTGCCGACCCCTAGTCGTTCATTTGTCTCGCACAAGATGAATGCCCGCTCCAGATAGAAGCTGCCAGTGGGGCGGTCCGAAGCAGATAGTCGGCAAAACTCTCTCATGTCCGTCAAAGCGGATCAACTGACGATCGCCTGCAAGCAGACATGCTTGCGAATAGGTCTCAAATCCCCGATCTGGGAAGCGTCTGCCAGTTTCGAGCTATTGGCCGAACAGCCTGTCTTGCTGGGAGACGAAAATCAGGATTTGCTCGATCATGCCCGTCAACACGCCGCTTATCTCGATCCGCGGATTTGCCCGCAGCGATCTTGCTCACGCTCTGGCGATCCAGTCGCAGGTCTACCCTGTCTTTCTGGTGGAGAGCGAGACGTCATTCTCCAGCCGCCTCGATGCTACAATGCCCTATTGCCTCGCAGCGACTGTGAAAGGTCAGTTGGCCGGCTACATGCTAGCGCATGGCTGGCAGCGCAATGCTCCGCCGCCGCTGGGCACGCCGCTCGAGGAAGTCGGATCCGCCGAAATCCTTTTCATTCACGATCTGGCGGTTGCGACCGCGGGCCAAGGCCTCGGGATCGGGCGCAGGCTGGTTGATCATGCCTTCGATCTGGCAGTGCACGATGGCTTAAAGTCTGCCGAGCTCGTCGCGGTCGAGGGTGCGGCCGGCTTCTGGAAGACCATGGGCTTCGTCACGCTTGATGCCACGCCTGAAATCGCCGCCAAACTGGCGGGCTACGGGCGCGGGGCCACGTGGATGGGACGCACGATCGGTTGACGCCCAATGCGCGCAGCGCTGACAATACCTGCGCCGATCAGGCCCATGCCAAGAAAATGGAACCAGCGGATTGGTTCGGAAAGGATCGCCACGGCAAGCAGGGCCCCGATCACGGGCATGATGTTGAGATAAAGCCCGGTCGCAGCCGAGCCGAGCAACTCGACGCCGCGATTGAAGAAGAGATAGGCAATCAGCGAGGGAAACAGGCAGACATAGCCGATCGCCAGCCAGCTTTCAGGGCGGCTCTCGATCAAACGACCGCTGGCGATTTCAGCCAGGTAAGGTGGTGAGATGACGGCGATGCCGATCATGAAAGTTGCAGCGAGGAAGCTGAGCGGGTGCACGACCGGGCGCTTTCGCAGTAACACAGAATAGAACGACCAGACGACAACTGCGGCGCAGATCACGAGATCGCCTGTATTGAACTTCAGGCCGATCAGCGCGGATAGATCGCCGCGAAGAACGATGATCGAGGCGCCAGTGATCGAGAGGCATATGCCGATGATTTGCGGAATCCGAACTTGCTCGCCAAAAACGAGGGCACCGAGCATCAGGATCAGTGCAGGCTGCATCGACTGAAGCAGCAGGCCGTTAACCGCCGTTGTGGTCTGCAGGCCTGTATAAAGGAGGGTGTTGAAGGTGCCGATCCCCAGCGCCCCCAGCACCAGCACCCAACGCCAGTTGGCTTTCAGGGTAGCAAAGTCCCGCCGCAGGTGGGGCCAAGCAAACGGCAGGAGCAAAAGCAAAGCCAGCGCCCAGCGCCAGAACGCCAACGCCACGGGCGGCATGACATCACGAGCAGCACGTCCGACAATCGAATTGCCGGCCCAAAACAGCGCAGTGAATGTCAGCAGCAGGTAAGGACGCGACCAGAACCAGCCGGTCATTCGGGTTCCAAGCGAAGGCATGGCGATTTCAGGCCTTATGGGACAAGTATTGCGAGCGCTGCGCTGGCGCATTGCTCGTCGCTTACTGACCCACCTGAGCCTGCGACTCCGATACCGCCAATCACTTCTCCAGCGTGCACGATCGGCAAGCCCCCGCCCAGCAGCAGGAGTTCAGGGACGTTCGCTAGGTTGCGTGATGCGGGATCGGTTGCAGCCCGCTCGGCTAACGCAGAAGTGCCGGTCTTGGTCGACAGAGCAGTGAAGGCCTTGCTCTCGGCGGCACGGGTATTGTGCGGCCCGATGCTATCCCCCCGCTGGAGCGCAATCAGGTTTCCGCCACGATCAACGACAGCGACAACCGCGTCCCTGTTCATGGCACGGCACGATACAAGGGCTGCGTCGGCGAGCGCATTGGCCATTTCTAGCGACACAGACCGCTGCGCAGCAGGTGCCGGCAAGGCGGTCACGGCAGCAACCGCAAGCGGGATCAGCAGGCCAATCATCATCAGTTGCCGCGATAGGTCGAATAGCCAAAGGGGCTGACCACGACGGGAACATGATAGTGCCCAGCCTTGTCCGTCACACTGAACGACACGGTAATCTCAGGGAAGAAGGGCTTCGCTTCAGCGTTCGGATAGGCGGTCATATCGAAATGCAGCCGATAGACTCCGGTGTCGAAATCGGCGCCCGGGCCAAAGCTGCGCACCCGGCCGTTCTGGTCCGTGCGAGCCGTGCCCACCTCCACCCAAGCTCCGGCGGCATCACGCTTCGAGAGAGTGACAGGGACATTTGCGCCGCCGGCACCTTCTGCGAGGTCGAGCACGTGGGTCGAAATATCTGCTGCTGCGGCCGGGGCCGCGATGAGGCAAAGCGCGATTGGCACAAGCAAGCTGGTCATCTTCATCGGTCTGATCCTGATTTTGTGGCTGGGCCAAGCAATGGGAGTATCCGCCCGTAACGCAGAGCCTCATCATATTCGAATGAAATGATTGAATGCCTATCATTCACATCTATAATGATACAGTGTTAGATCCCAGACTTCTCGAGGCGTTTGTGGCAGTTGCTGATGCCGGGAGCTTTACAGCTGCGGCCCACCGGCTGCACTCAACCCAGTCAACGATCAGTCAGCAGATCGGCCGACTGGAGGGTCTGATTGGCAAGGTCCTGCTCGATCGCTCTGCCCGACCCGTAAAGCTCACCCCCGTGGGCGAACGCCTCATCGGATATGCGAGGCGCATTCTCGCCCTTCAGCGCGAGGCTGCCGCTTTGCTGGCTGATCCTTCGGGCAGCCGAACCCTCCAGGTCGGCTTGCCTGATGATCTGATGACGGCCACGATGAGCAAGGGGTTTGCCCACTTTGCCCAGCGCTACCGTGAAATTCGCCTCGATGTCACGACAGGGCTCAGCAGGGATCTGTCGCGGCAGTTTCGCGAAGGGGAATTCGACGTGGTTATCGTCAAAGAACCCCGTGCGCAGGCCGACGCGCGCGCAAGTTTTTCCGAGCCGCTGGCATGGATCGAAGGCGCCAACCAATTGCAGCAGTGGTTTGAACCGATACCGCTCGTCGCCTTCCCGCCGGGCGGGCTCTACCGGGACCAGATGATCGAACAGATCGAGGCTGCAGGATTGCGCTGGTATCTGGCCTTCACCGGCAACAGTCTTGTCAGTGTGCTGCGCGCTGTGGAAGCAGGGCTTGGCGTTTCGGTCCTGCCTGTTGCTACAATCACACCCTACGCAGTTCAGACCTGCCGACAGTTTGAGCCCGTCCCGCCAATGGTCCTTTCGGCTTACGCATGGGAACAGGACGCCGCGACAACCGCGCTTCTGTCGGTTTTGACCGAGATCGTGTCGTTCGAACGCGCGGTGAGCAGTGACGCGGAAAGCCCGGCAGCCGAGGCTGAGCACGGGCCAGCAATGGCCGCCCCAACACTCGGCTGAATGACTCATAGTTCTTGTTTGTTTTCTACCCCTGCATGACGTCAATGATCCGCAGCAGCCGCTCCTTTTTTGCGCGATCAGGCCACATGATTGACTGGCCCGCCTTCAGGCCGAGGAGTCCGGCTCCGACCAGGGACAGGATCGAGATACGACCTGCATCAAAATCGGCTTCCGTCGGATACACGAGCTGCAGGGTGCGTTCGACGCCGTTTGCTTCATCAATGAACTTCACTGTCGCTTGCATGGTCACGATGTCTGCCGGAAGTTCGTCATCAGGGACCACTTCGGCGCGGTTGAGTTCTGCCAGCAGGAGGGCGGCTACCTGCGGGAGGCGGTCTTCTGCTGCAATGGCAAGGTTGGTTACACGATCGGCATCGCTCGCGCGGATCACGATTGGGGTCTGAGCATCGGCAGTTGGCTTGTCTGTCATGACAATTCCTTCCGCGCCATTCGTTCTGGCGCGTTCAATGCGCCTGCGGGCGCAGAATAATAAAATGGTGAAGTTGGATTTGCCCCGGACGGCGCCGGTCGTGTCTATCGCTGTCCGGGGGCACTAGCCCCAAACGAGCGGACTCGTGCGACAGCGTCGAAGCTGAAGAGAGGGGCGGCCAGACATCAGATGTATGTGATCTTGATTGCCGATGATGTCAAACCTGTGTTGCAGCCCGGCAGATCAGTGGGTCAGAGCTTTTCTCAGTCCATTGACCACGCAGTGTGCGGCGTTCGGCGCAACCGCAATCTTTAGCCCGGTCGCCTTGACCAATGCCGATTTGACCAGGCTGACGGCCGCACTGCCGCCGGTCAGCACGATACCACTATCATGCACGTCACGGCTCAACTCAGGAGAGAGGCTGCCTAGCAATTCGAGCACCATCCGGGTGATCCCGGCAGTGTGCCTCGCTGCAACCGGCAGCAATTCGTCTACTGGCAGCCTGATCACTTGCGGAAGCCCGGTTACAAGACTGCGCCCCTTGACCACGACGTCGGTCGCCGAGGTGGTTTCGTCCTGTTGCGCACCGATTATGTCACACTTGATTTTTTCAGCGGTGGTCGGGCTGATCAGGAACTTGTGCTGAAAGTGCAGGTAATCGACAATTGCTGCATCAAGCGCATCGCCTCCTCCGCGAAGTGAGGCCGCTGCGCAGATGCCGCCAAGCGAAACAACGGCGGCTTCCGTTGTGCCGGCGCCGCATTCCACAATCATCGAGCCCCGCGGTTGATCGACATCAAGATCTGCACCGCGCGCGGCTACCAGCGGTTCTGATAGCAGATCCACCCCGCCAAGTCCGGCATCCCGCGCCGCCGTCAACAATGCGCCGCGTTCTGCCTTGGTAGCGTCAGCCGGAACACCGATGATAGCCCGGAACGACCGCAGCCGGCGCTGACCGACGCTGGCTTGAACCGCATAGGCCAGGAAATGACGTGCGGCCAGAATGTCCGCGAGCACGCCGCGATTGAGCGGGCGCACAATCCGCAGATTGCCCGTCGTCCGATCCTTCATAAGCTGGGCCGCATTTCCGGTGGCGACGAGCTCGCCGGAACCAGAACCTATGGCGAAACAGCACAGGGATGGCTCATCAAACACGATGCCACCCTCTGCGGTCACTACGCGGGTATTCGCCGTGCCGAAATCAATTGCGAGGTCCGGTTTGCCAGAGCCATTAAATAGTCTTCTCATCGCGTGCTGGTAGCAGGCCTGAAACTGGAAGTCTTGCTGCACAACGCATGCCATGGCTGCGCACGCCCTTGCAGGTCAGCCAGCGAAAATCTGTTTGGTAGCCGGAGTTTGTTTTTTCCCCTGTGGTCGCAATTTGCGGGCAGGGCTGTATGTGGCGGACGCACGGCAATTGGGTAGGAACGAAAAGGACTGCAATGGCACCCGAGCCCGGAACCAGCGGCGACACTGAAGCCGTTGGCGGACATACCCGAACGCTGGTCGGGTCCGCGCCTCGCTTGTCTCAGACGGGCAGTCTTCGGCGCCGTCTTGTTCGGTCACTCGGCCCGGCGATGCCCCGGCCTCGCCCGCAAGAGGCGCTGCGAGCAGGCCTAGGTGCGGGGATTGCCCTGTCGTTGAGTGGCGGGGTGCTGGTCGTGCTCAACGCCTGGTGCGGTGATTTTGCCAATTTTTTGCTGATCGCGCCGCTCGGTGCGAGCGCGTTCTTGCTGTTTG
>Ga0209278_1002039_pt1 | contig 11589 bp, 12 predicted proteins | sample JI81BgreenDNA_FD_187504 | JGI IMG/M metagenome (GOLD analysis project Ga0209278, IMG submission 187504) | Wastewater effluent complex algal communities from Wisconsin, to seasonally profile nutrient transformation and Carbon sequestration -... | ecosystem: Engineered > WWTP > Effluent > Algae... | reverse complement strand
TGCTTTGACAATGGTTTTGGCAGACAGCATTTGCAGCGTAATTACCTTTCATCCGTTGCTGGTAGACGAAACTCGTCTACCAAGAATTTTTACTACGTGCAACAAAAGCATTTGTGTCATTGCAGGTATTGTACTAAACCTCAACTTTTGAACTTTTATGAACTTTTGTTCCAGCTGGACATTTTCTAATCAACAAATGAACTAATTTTCAACTTCAATCTAACGCCAAGCATTTGTTGTGACTGACGGTAGCGAAGCTGCAACTACACAAATGCACGAACGTTGCACGTAATAAATTCCAAATTTGGTTTTCAAGTTTTTACTTGGTTCTATTTTGGTTGACAAACTTTCATTTGGACAACTACAATTAATTGAAGCATTTCGGGTTGACAGTATTTCGATTTGTTTTAGATTTTAGTTGACGTCTCTCCTACTTTTATATAGTTGTTGATATTTTTTAGCTTGACAAAAAATGCAATTTGAAACTTAAGATTCATTTCAAAACGCTGCATTCGGACTTTGAACGTAGCGAATGACATTTTAATCAGGCTTTTCTATTTGTAGCAGCATTTCGGTTGACAATGAAGCGCTATTCATGGCTTCAAAATAGGTTGACACAACGCAATCTAGCATTTACCGTAAGGACAAAAAGACGAAATGGAATGTTGTTGCTTTAATAATGGTTTTGGTGGACAGCATTTGCAGCTTAATTACTTTTCATCAGTTGCTGGTAGACGAAACTCGTCTACCAAGAATTTTTACTACGTGCAACAAAAGCATTTGTGTCATTGCAGGTGTTGTACTAATCCTCAACTTTTGAACTTTTATGAACTTTTGTTCCAGCTGGACATTTTCTAATCAACTAATGAACTAATTTTCATCTCTAATCTAACGCCAAGCATTTGTTGTGACTGACGGTAGCGAAGCTGCAACTACACAAATGCACGAACGTTAGCCGCAACTTGCGACACAACTAAAATATCATAACAGCAATGGACTCTATCTATGTTTTGCTTCTTACACTATTGTTGTACATCTTCTTTGGGACAATTGTTGATGTATTTGTCGCAACAGACAGTTCGACACAATTACTACGTATCAGAACAAAGGTTTTCTTTCACACATTTGTTGCTCCAATCATATTTGGACTTGTAATCTTATTTGTAATTCTGACAGACAACAAAGCGTTTAATATTTTCTTCGGCGTTGGACTTATTATTGGAAGTTTAATCAGAGCTTTCTTCGGAGAACGCAAATACTTAACGAATTTAAACCTTGACAATGCACACTTAGAAATAAAATATCTGACTTCATTGCTAAAAGCAAAGAACTACAGTTTTGACTTGACAGATATAAAAGACATTGAAATCGAAAAGGCAAATTGGTTAATTGATTATCCAGCATCAATCAACATTAAGAGCAAAGACGAATGGACAAAATTTCATTTGGTTGACAAAAAAATGAAATCAATAATTCAAAGTGACATTGATGCGGCTAACAAAAGTATTGCTGCAAGTGGGGCTGGACATTGAAACATCAGCTATGTGCTACTATCAGCTGTAGTTCGGGCTCGACGAATAAAGCCAAGCAAAAGTTCTTAATTTCATCATCAAATAAAACCAAGCTGTAGTACCGGGCTGACAGTTATAAAATATCCCACCTGCAGCAATACTTGAACGTTAGGTGCAATTATGAAACAAATACTAATTCTTATCTTCCTTTTATTTTACAATTCACTAAATGCTCAGAATTGGGACTTATTACCACATACAAAAATTCAAAATAATATTACTTCATACCGTTTGGACAGTATGGCTTATTTCCAAAAAGACTCTTCTGTGATAGCAGTACCTGTAATTCTTCAAAATGACTTTGCACAACTTTTTGCAAACAATCATGGAGCGTTTGATTTGATTTATAAAGCATGTGACGGAATGTTAATTCAGTTCTTAGCGGACAGCTTACAAAGACACTTAAAAAATTCAGGTGTTAGACATGTGGTCTATTTTACCAAAAGAACAATTATGCAGATAGACAATACAATTATATGGACAATGGAGAATTTAAGTTATCAAGGACAACTATGCTGGCCTATAATCTATCTCAAAAGACTTGACGGTGACAAGAAAAAAATATTATTTACCTCAATTGATTCTGGTCCTTGTGAGATATAACTGCACCTAACAAAGTATTGCCAAAAGCGGGGCGGAAGTAATAGACATGGGCGGTCGTTTCGCTTATCAACTTTGGCTTCAGGTTGACCGGCTTCGCACGGTCATTTTTGGGTGATTGAGCTGTAGTAATTCTATTTATCTTTAGTCGCCAAGCTGGACGTTATAAGATATCCCGCCTTCGGCAATACTCGAACGTTACCTGCAACCCTATTGGCAATCCGTTCGCTGTTCGGGGTGACAGGACGACGACCAAGACAGCCAACGCACATTTTGGCACATTTGCAAGGCACACAAAAGCCGACACACAGAAGCAAACCTTGCAAAAGAGCCAAAATTCTCCAACGCACCTGGCAGACACTTCAACCATTAGGATTAAATTGTGCCCTTATATAAACAAGGCACAAAAGCATGACAATTACAATCTTAGGACAGGGGTTTGAAACTGCTTCTGAAAACTCAGTTGGAAACTATTTGATGAAATTCTTGGCTGAAAAGCGTTTTCATAGTTTTCATGCAATTACCGCTTTTACAAGTTTAGCTGGTATCAATGGTATTCGGAAGCATCTCGAAAATGCAAAGCATCTTGAAAACGCAACAATAATAACAGGTGTTGATCAGAAGGGCACATCGAAAGAAGCTTTAGAGGCATTATCGGAATTAAAAATTAATTCCTATGTATTTTTCGTTCCGCCACCTTCACCAATTTTTCATCCTAAGATTTACCTGTTTGAAGGGGAGAAATCCACGGAATTAATCATTGGTTCATCAAACCTCACTGCTAATGGACTTTTTACGAATATAGAAGCTTCTATCCTTATCAGCGTTGACAACCAAAATGCCACAGACAAAAAGATTGTAGAAGGATTGAAGCAGTATTTTAGTGGACTTTTCAATTATAACGACCCAAATTTAAAGCCTCTTACCACGGAGTTAATTACCGAACTTGTAAATGCCAAAATAGTACCTACAGAAGCTGAAAGAAAGGAACTGCAAGACAAAGGCGAAAAGTCTGCAAAAACTGAAACCCAAACTATACTTTCTAAGATCTTCCCTAAACGAGCCGCTGCTCAAATACCAAAAGATTTTCGCCCAGACAAAAAGATTGAAGCAAAAGCATCAACAAAGGCGACAAAAACCATTGAAGCTACAACTCTTTTATGGGAGAGCGGAGCGCTTACTGAAAGAGATTTAAATATTCCAAAAGGCTCAACCACCAATCCGACTGGCTCAATGCTTTTCAAAAAGGGCAAGACAGAAGACATCGACCAAAGGCACTATTTCCGTGATGTGGTTTTTTCATCCTTGAATTGGGTATTTGATACAAGAACAGGTTCAACACATTTGGAAAAAGCTGCAGCCTTATTCAGAATAGTAGTTATGGGGAAAGACCATGGCACTTTTGCGCTGACCTTGACACATAATCCAAGAACAGACACTCGTTCCTACGAACAGAAAAATTCAATGACTTCACTTAGTTGGGGCGAAGCAAAATCAATAATTGCAAGAGAAGAACTAATTGGCAGGAGTGCTAAGCTGTATGGCAATACTCCTAATAATGGTGAATACACAATAGTAATTGATTGACAATCCCTTCTTTTCACAATTGTTAATAACCCACGCAAAAAAATATTTGCCAATACAAATATGCTTTATATTTTTGGACTGAAGTAGTCCAAAATGAAACTTGAGAAGACATTTGGTGAAACCGTCAAGAAACTCCGAGAAGAAAAGCAACTTCCTCTCCGTGAGGTTGCAGAAGCATTGGACATAGATACTTCTATGCTTGGTAAAATTGAAAAGAATAACCGTAAGCCAACCAAGCAGCTAATTAGCAAAATTGCCAAATACTTCAAGGTTAGCGGCAAGGATTTGATTGTCGCCTTTTTAAGCGATGAAATAGCTTACCAAGTTCTGGATGAAGAAGATTTGTCTAACGAGATTTTTAAAGTGGCTGAGGAAAAAGTAAAGTATCTAAAAACCAAAAAGAAATCTTGAGTATGAAACTGATAACACAAGCATCTGCTGAAAAACTTAGAGGTGGTTTTTATACTCCTGAGCCTATAGCTGAATTTGTTTTACGTTGGGGCATCAATGGAAGTAGTGAGTATGATATTCTTGAGCCGAGTTGCGGAGACGGAGTTTTTTTAGAGCAAATCCAAAAGCACAGGCTAAAATATAATTCTATTACCGCTATTGAACTTGATGAGCAAGAAGCCCAAAAAGCAGAAAAGATTAAACTTAAAAACAAACAGGTAATAAATGCAGATTTCCATACATACTGCAACAATACCTTACAACGGTTTGATTTAGTGGTGGGAAATCCACCGTACATACGTTATCAGTTTTTTGACAGAATACAACAAGTTGAAGCCGCTGACATTTTTATAAAAGCTGGTTTGACCTATTCTAAACTTACGAATGCTTGGGTTTCTTTTGTTGTAGGTTCGTCGCTTTTATTGAAAGAAAATGGCGGCAAAATTGGATTTGTGCTGCCTGCTGAAATTCTACAAGTTTCATTTGCTCAACAGCTTCGAAATTTCATAGCACACTTTTACAATAAAATCAACATCATTTCTTTTGAGAAATTAGTCTTTCCAGACATTCAGCAAGAAGTAGTTCTATTGCTATGTGAAAAAAATAATAGCAAGACACATAACATTGAACATATAGAACTCCACAATGCAAGTGAACTTCAAACTCTTGATGTGGCAAGATTAAAAAGTCCTCAAAAGAAAATTGATTTTAAAAGTAACAAATGGACATTTTACTTTTTAGAGCAAGAGGAAATTGACTTTCTTGAAAATATTGCTGCAAAAAGAAATATCCCTACTCTCGGAAAATTTGCAAACGTTGAAGTTGGAATAACAACAGGTTCAAACGACTTTTTTACTGTACCATTAACAACAGTAGAAGAATACGACTTACAAGATTATGCAAAGCCAATGGTTGGCAGAAGTGTTCAAGTAAATAGCGTAATATTTACAGAGGATGATTGGACAAAAAATAAATTCTCAAAAGCAAAGGCGCACCTTTTAGTTTTTCCAGACAGCAAAAACTTAAATAGAAAAAATGGTGCAGTAAAATACATTGCTCATGGTGAAACCTTAGGAATTCACAAAGGCTATAAAACAGGAATTCGTGATGACTGGTTTGTAGTTCCTTCACTGAAAATCTCCGATGCCCTTTTTATCAGACGTAATAATTTATATCCTCGATTAATCATTAATCAGGCAAAGGCATACACGACAGATACAATGCATAGGGTTTTCCTTAGACCAGGAACCGAACTCAATGCATTTACAGCAAGTTATTATAACTCTCTTTCTCTTGCTTTTACAGAAGTTTGTGGTCGAAGCCACGGCGGAGGAGTGTTAGAACTAATGCCTAATGAGACTGAAAGAGTTTTACTTCCATATCATCAAGACAATGGCACTTTGCTTCCAACTATTGACAAATTAATTCGTACCAAAGCAGATATTGAAGAAGTGTTAAAGGTTACAAATCAAACTATACTTAGAGAGCATTACGGATTGACACAAAAGGAAGTAAAACTTGCTCATACAATTTGGAAAAAGTTATCAGCAAGACGACTAAATAGAGGCAAGTAAGCCGACACACAAAAGCACACACATTTGCAAGCCCTCGAAGCCTGACACAAAGCGAACTTGCAAAAGAGTGTGCTTTTTTCCCAAGCTTCCTGGACACACCCAACTTCGGTGGACACAGACGTTATAGTGACACACCCGAAAGAAGGGTATGCAGGTAACATCGGTTTGGCGTTATGGCGGCTTGAAGGAATAAACATCATCTTCTGTTTCGCTATTGTGCTGCATATCCAGCTTGACGAAACGCTATTGAGAAGTAGAAATAAACTTGTACATTAGTTCATCATTCAGCTTCAGTTGTCGGCGGACGGAACACAGAATATCGCCACAACGCCAAGCCGTCCAACGTTAGCTGTAACCCATTTTGACACATCTTAATATTTGAAAAAAGGTTTGAAAATATACTTATGGACAACTTTTGCAATTGCAGTCATTATCGCAATTGTTGTCATTGGCTTCCCAACGTCAATAGGCGACACAACTATTGATAAAGACACCTTTACAGACATTAAATCAGTTCAGCAAATTTTGACAACTAATAAAAACAAAATTCCGCAAGACAGTACAACTGCATTTTCACCTTTAGCAAAAAAAGACGTCTATGGCTACATAAATGCAAATGCTGTTGACAGTTTATTTTCTTTTTTGACAAATGCTGAAAAAGAAAAAATCAAAAGCTTGTTTTCAAAAGGACAAGTAATCCAAATAGACATTGGCCGACCAAAGTGTATTCGTTTTATACTAAAACATTCATTTAATAATTATTTTCTTGTAAATAAATGGCAGACTTTAATCTTGGTTTACAATGACAATTGTGTTTGCGATTGCCAAACACTTGTGACAGATGAAAAAAAGGTTTCGGTTGACAGCTTAGGTAACGGTTGGTACAAAGTTCTAAGTACAACCAAAAGGACACCACCTCATGCTTGACTTGGGTATACAGCTAACAAGAGGTTTTGTGCAAGTGTGGCTTGACGGAAGAGCAATCGACAAAAGAATATGATTTAACTTTAGTTCCAGCTTGACGGAACGCTATTGAACGACAACAAAAACAATCAACAAAGAACAAGAAATTGGGCTTGACGTTATAGGCGGACGGAATTCTAGTTCCACACCTGCACAAAGCCTTGTTCGTTGCACGTAATAAATTCCAAATTTGGTTTTCAGGCTTTTACTTGGTTTTGTTTCGGTTGACAAACTTTCATTTGGTCTGTTACAATTAGTTGAATCATTTCGGTTTGACAGTATTTCACTTTGTTTGAAATTTTGATTGACGTCTCTCCTACTTTCATTTATAGTTGTCATTTTTAGCTTGACGAAAAAACAGTTTAAAACTTAAAATTCATTTCAAAAACGCTTCATTCGGACTTTAAAATTAGCGATTGGCATTTTTAATCAGGCTTTCCTAATTGTAGCAGCATTTCGGTTGACAAAGAAGTGCTATTCATTACTTCATCACGGGTCGACGCAACGCAGTTCAACATTTACCGTAAGGACAAAAAGACGAAATGGAATGTTGTTGCTTTGACAATGGTTTTTAGTGGACAGAATTTCAAGCGTAATTACTTTTCATCAGTTTCGGGTAGTCGAAAATCGTCTACCACGAAGTTTTACTACGTGCAACAAAAGCATTTGTGTCATTGCAGGTGTTGTACTAATCCTCAACTTTTGAACTTTTATGAACTTTTGTTCCAGCTGGACATTTTCTAATCATCAAATGAACTAATTTCCAACTTCAATCTAACGCCAAGCATCTGTTGTGACTGACGGTAGCGAAGCTGCAACTACACAAATGCACGAACGTTGTAGGCTATGCTATGACAAACCTCAAATTTATATCAACGATTTTCTTTGCGACACTTTTCACTATTGCAGCTTGTTCGACAACGACAGCGAAACTTTATTCTGTTAACAGTTCTCCTAGCGACACAACTTATGCCAGTTCGACACAGCAGTTAAAGAGCGACAGAATACCTGATAGCGTTTTTCAATTAACCGAACTCCGACACTTGTCAATAAACGGTATGGACTGCGATTATGGTGACAGAACAAATTGTTGGATGATAAAAGAAATCCCAAGCGACATAAAGAATTTGAAAAAACTTATGACGCTTAGCTTGACACTTAACGCCATTACGACTATTCCAAACGAGTTAAGTAACCTGAAAAATTTGACGTTAATTGATTTGACCGACAACGCAGGTTTGACAAATATTAATAGTTTGACAAAACTTCCAAATTTGCAATACTTGTATTTATATGGTTGCGGTTTGACAAAGTTGCCAGACAATATAGGCGACTTTAAAAACTTGAAAGAATTAGGGCTTGTAGGTAATCATCTTGACAAAGCAGAACAGACAAGAATAAAAAAAGCATTACCAAATTGTGTAATCAAGTTCTAACGGAGGACAGAGAAGCACAAGCCTACAACAAAAGTATTTGCAAAAGCAGGGCTGGACATTGAAACATCAGCTACGTACAAGCATCAGCAGTGGTTCGGGCTCGACGTTCGATGTTCACCATTAGTTCATAACTTAAACAACATATTTTTAAACGAGCATTTGTTCCAGGCTGGACAATGAATGAATTCCCAGCCTTCGCAAATACTCGAACGTTAGCAGTAATTTTCGTTGCGACCAAGACAAGAAATATATGGTAAACAAGAGACAACTAATAAAGAATATAATTTCTCACAATGACGAGTGCACTTTTTTTGACAAAAAGGACTCAATCGACTTAAAATCAGAAAAAGGTAAAGCGAAATTCTTAAAACACATTTGTGCACTTAGCAACTCAAATCCAGAGAATGATTCATTTCTAATTGTAGGGATTTCAAATGACAACGAAATTGTAGGGACAGACTTTATAGATGATGCCGATATTCAGAACATTGTTAATTCTACATTACATAACGCTCCATTAATCAAGTATGAGAACATATCATTTCCGAACTTACCAAAGGACAAATCTGTAGGGATTTTGACAGTTAGAAATAATTCTTTAATGACAAGTTTTTCGAAAAAAATTGCTGGAATAGAAGTTGGTTCAATTTATCATAGGATTGGCAGCAAATCAGAGCCTTCAAGCGGAGAAATTTGTATAGACAAAGGAAATAAAGAAATCGTAAATAATACTTACAAATACTCTCAAAACAATATAAAAATCTTATTAGACAGTGTATTTGATTTTTATAAACTTTGGGATGAAGCATACAACCCAACATATGTCGTTTTTAAAGACCAGTTTGTTGTTTGTTGGGCAGGTTATTCGATGGGCGATGACTATTTAAGTGAAGTGGATATTCAAATTGTAAATGAAGGAACGAGACTATTTTTCTCCGCAATCAAGGAAGTAAAACTAAGTATTACCGATGAGTTAATCAGTATCATAGAATTTCAACGTCTGGGTTTTGGTGACAATTTTAACAACTATGCAACATATTCAAATACTATATTTTTTGCTGACAACGGAACATATAAAATTGATAAGAAATTTATCTTCAGTCCACCAAAGTTTCAATCTGATGAGATAGAGGTTTTGTATAAAAAAGCAAAAGAGTTTGAGGTTAAGTATAAATCAAAAGGAAAAATTGAAACCAAAGATTTGGAATTTGGGGAGGGACTAGCCAACTATTATTTTCTATGCTATTTAAACGGAATAAAAGAAGCTCGCCAAGATTTTATTCACTCAAGAACATACTTAGACGGAGTTGCAGGTCTTTGGTATCGTGAATGCAATGACTTATTAGAAGAATATGAAAAAAACTACTGCTAACACGGGTTTTGCGTCAGGCGGGGTGACGTGCAAACTTGGAGCTTTGTGCTTCTATTCAAGTTCAGTGCAGGTTGACAGTTTTGTGCTCCGAAATCCGCCCGAACGCAAAGCCCCAAAACGTTGCCTGCAATTTATGGACACACATCAAACACATTTTAAAACTTGGTTTAACAAGACAATAAATGACCAATTAGAAATCCGTCAAGAACTAATTGGACAAAGTATTACAGAAATATTTTACACACCACAAGTTGAAGGTTGGGACATAAATATAAAAGATGAAACAATCATACATCTTCCATTGGGCTATTTAACTTTTGTTACTTCAAAAGGACATATTTATGAAATCAATACAAACTACCAATCCTTTTGTGGTGGACTTTTTGGAATAATGCTGACCAAAAAATTTACAAGAGAAACTCATAACCCTACGGTTTTCCCTTTGACAAATTATATGCTTCTTGACAAAAAATGGACTGATATAAGTAAATTTAAAATAAACCAAATTGACTGGAATTGGAATGAGCCAACTTTTAATTCCAATCAACAGGTCTTGACAAAAAGCGAAGCTGAGAAACATATATTTGAAGACTGCTTTCTACCAGAGAGCTTTATTTTTCACTTTGATAACGGACAAAGAATACACTTTTTTTCTTTCGAGCCAGATGCTGAAATAAAAGACAAACAGACTTACAAATTATTAAGTTGTGGCGAAGAAATAATGATTTTTTTTGACGAAACTAAATTGCAGAGTTGGGACATAAACAAAATTGGCTTTCAAATATCGGTGGACTAAAAACTGCAGGCAACAAAAGTATTTGCAAAAGCAGGGCTGGACATTGTAACATCAGCTATGTGCAAGCATCAGCAACAATTCGGGCTCGACGTTCAATGTTCAACTTTAGTTCTTAACTTCAACAACATATTTTCAAATGGGCATTTGTACCAGGCTGGACAATAAATGAATTCCCTGCCTTCGCAAATACTCGAACGTTGCCAGCAATTTTAAATGAAACTCTCTACTCAAATAAGAAATTGGTTGATGATTGGTTTTGAACAACCAGTTGGTAGTTTAAACGAAGACTTTTATTACGACAAGAAAAATAACGAATTCTTCTCTATAGTATTGACAGACAAATTTATGCTTAATGAAAATTTGAACTTAGCAAGTGATGTAACGACAACATATTCAAAGTAACAAGAAACATCACTAATTGACAGAATAAGACGTATTGAATTCAAAGACCCTGAAATTTTATCAATAGACAGAATATCGTTGGAAGAAAGAAAAGAAGTTATGCAGCAGTTTGTTGACAATCTAACAAATCCAGATTTGATTAAAATATTGCAACAAAGAATTTATAACCAAGACTACAGGACAAAGTTTGACTTTTACCTCGGCAATGAAGCAAATGATTTGACAAAGCAAAAGTGGGAAGAATACAAAGAGGCATTTTTACAACAGAAGGTTGACACATTTTTAAACTTGAACAACATTAATATTGACACTGCAACACTTTGGGACGTTGAAGCAAATGGTTCAATTACCTTAGACTTAACAAAATACGAAGAAGAAATAAATAGTAACACAGTTGAACAAACAGAATATAAAAAACCTTGGTGGCGTTTTTGGTAACACCAACAGTTTTTCTCACGGTGGACAAAAACTGCAGGCAACAAGGGTTTGGCGTTATGTCGGCGGACTGAAACGCAATCGTCAACTTTGGTACATGTGGCAACTGTTGTTCTTAGCTTGACGGAATACAACTGACCTGAATTTTGTAATCATCAACTAATTAACTTTATTCAACTTTCGTTACGGGCTGACAGTTTTTCAAATTCCGCCACATCGCCAAGCCCCGAACGTTGTAGGCAATTGTATTTGGACACTCACTAAATTTTCAATTGGCATATTTGACAGAACTTTAAAATGCAAAAGACTGAAGGATTTATAATAAAAAAATTGAAATGGAAAGCCGAAAAATTTGGTTTACCGACAGAATTTGCGTTTTACTTTGACGACCTTCCTTCACAAA
>Ga0209278_1002038_pt1 | contig 11592 bp, 10 predicted proteins | sample JI81BgreenDNA_FD_187504 | JGI IMG/M metagenome (GOLD analysis project Ga0209278, IMG submission 187504) | Wastewater effluent complex algal communities from Wisconsin, to seasonally profile nutrient transformation and Carbon sequestration -... | ecosystem: Engineered > WWTP > Effluent > Algae... | reverse complement strand
GGCAAGCGCATCCATGATCGTGGCTGGGCAGCGCAAGGGCGGGGCGATGCGTCTGTTCCTGATCTACCCCGAGGGAAATTTCATCGAGGCGACCGAGGACACTCCCTTCCTCCAGATCGGAGAACATAAATACGGCAAACCCATCCTCGACCGCGTCGTGAAACCCTCGACCAGCCTGCAGGACGCGCAGAAGGCCGTGCTGCTCTCAATGGATTCTACCCTGCGCTCGAACCTTTCCGTGGGAATGCCGCTGGATCTCTGTGTAATCGAACGGGATGCCTGCCGCGTGACGCGGACCCGTCGGATTGAGGCCGGCGACGAACAGTTCCGCGCCATGTCCGATGCTTGGAGTCAAGCGTTGCGCGACGGGTTCAGCCAGATCTCGCTGTAACTCTGCAATGCGGCGGTTCGCGCTAAGGCTTGCGCCCGGAACAGTTTCGCCGCCTCGTCGTAGAACCGCGTGCGATGCGCTCGTGTCTCCATCGGAACCTCATGTTCCGCACCGGCATAAAGGTCCAGTCTGCCGTTTCTCCATCCGGCCATCCGGAGATGGATCGGGGCCACATCCACAACCTTCTCAGCTGTCCCTAGCGCGGTGATCGCCGGGGTCGCGGGCGAGGGCAGGGCGGCAAGCGCCCCGCATTCCTGCAACGCGGCCCCCAACCAGCCCAGCGAAGGCCCGCCCAGCGCAAGGTCCGGATGGGCGGCGACCTGACGGCGCATGTACTCCCACATCTCCAGATCGGTGGTCAGCACATTGCCCTGGAACCCCGTCGCCAGCACATAAGTCTGTCCACCCGTGCCGGGCGCATAGCGATGCGCCTGCCCAAAGACCGGGGCAAGCCGACCCAGCACATGGGCCAAAGGCCTTGACCAGGCAGCCATGCTGATGCCCCACATCGGCGCGGAAAAGCAGGCCGAGGCGAAAGGCAGGCCCCGCATCAGGCTGCGCAGCCCGATGCATCCCCCCATGGAATGGCACAGCAGATGGAAGGGGCGGGGCAGCCCCTCCGCCTCTGCCAGCGCAAGGATCGCATCTACATCGCGCTGATACTCGTCGAAATGGCCGACATGCCCGATCAGGCGGTCAGCGTGGGCGCGGGCGGCAAGCCCCTGACCGCGCCAATCCACGACCAGCGTGGTGAAACCGCGCGCGTGCAGGTCGGCGGCAGCGCGGCCGTATTTTTCGATGTATTCCGTCCGGCCCGGAAACAGTAGAACCGTGCCCTTCTGCCCCGTGCCCCAGATCGCGGCGCGGATCTGAACCCCATCTGCCGTGCGCAGCCAGAAGGCCCGTCCATCGGGCGGCCCTTCGGCCTGATCCGCAAAAAGGGGCGCGGCCTGCGTCACGCCAGCGCAGAGCCCAGCTTCATCGCCATGCCCATCGACCCATCGACCGACAGCTTGCCCGTCATGAAGGCCATCGTCGGGTTCATGTCGCCGTCGAGGATCGCGCGGAAGGTCTCGGTCGAGGCGGTCAGCGTGACATCGGCCTCCTCATCCCCGGCGCGGACGCCATTAGCATCCAGCATGATCGCCCCTTCGCCCTTGATCACGAATTTCGCCACGCCGTCGAAGCCTTCGGACAGCTTGGCGGACAGGGCGGCGACGGCGGCGTCGATAACTTCGCTCATTCTTGCAATCTCCATCTTCTGACCGTGACCGGGGAAGGCTGGATTTTCGCCCCGGTTGCGTTACCTTCAATTTATGGAAGCCCTGCGTCGGTTACACAATCATGTCGTTGCGGCACTTGTTGCCGTTTTATGTATGGGGGGCTTGGCCGCTGCCCAGACACCAGACCTCGATTCGCTTTTCGAGGAGCTGAAAGAAGCCGATGCCCAATCGGCAGCGCGGATCGAACGGGAAATCTGGAACGAATGGTCAAAGTCCGGCTCGGCAACCATGGACCTACTGCTGCAGCGTGGTCGGGATGCCATGGCGGCGGGGGATGTCGCGGCGGCCATCGAACATTTCACCGCGCTGACCGACCACGCGCCCGATTTCGCCGAGGGCTGGAACGCGCGGGCCACCGCCTATTTTCAGGCAGGCGAACTGGGCCCTTCGGTGAACGACATTGCGCAGACCCTCACGCTGAACCCGCGTCATTTCGGGGCTTTGTCCGGGCTGGGCATGATCTTCGAACAGTTGGAACAACCGGAAAAGGCGCTGGAGGCCTATGAGGCCGCCTTGGCTATACATCCCCATCTTGAGGGGGTAATCGAAGCCGTGGAACGGCTGGAAGCGGAAACCGCCGGAACGGACCTTTAGCAGGCGCGACGACATGGGCATGGGCGGACGTGTGACGGCGGTCCTTGGGCCGACGAACACCGGCAAGACGCATTACGCGATCGAGCGCATGCTGGCGCATCGGACTGGGGTAATCGGCCTGCCCCTGCGCCTTCTGGCGCGCGAGGTCTATGACCGGATCGTCGCGCAGCGCGGCCCGTCGGTCGTGGCGCTGGTCACGGGCGAAGAGCGCATCGTGCCGGAGCGGACGCAGTACTGGGTCTGCACGGTCGAGGCGATGCCTCTGGAAATCGGCGCGGATTTCGTCGCGGTGGACGAGATCCAGCTTTGCGCCGACCCTGAACGGGGTCACGTCTTCACTGACCGACTGCTGCGGGCACGCGGGCTGCATGAAACGCTGTTCCTCGGATCCGACACGATGCGCGGGGCGATTGCCGCGCTGGTGCAGGGGGTGAGTTTCGTCAAGCGCGACCGTCTTAGCACCCTGACCTATTCAGGTTCCAAAAAGATCAGCCGAATGCCCCCACGCAGCGCGATCGTGGGGTTTTCCGTTGAAAACGTCTATGCCATCGCCGAACTGATCCGGCGGCAGAAGGGCGGTTGCGCGGTGGTGATGGGGGCATTGTCGCCCCGCACGCGGAATGCTCAGGTCGCGCTCTACCAGAATGGCGATGTGGATTATCTGGTGGCCACCGATGCCATCGGGATGGGGCTCAATCTCGACATCCGCCATGTCGCCTTCTCCTCCACCGCAAAGTTCGACGGGCGGCGGATGCGGGCACTTTATCCCCAGGAGTTGGCGCAGATAGCGGGCAGAGCGGGTCGGCATACCGAAAACGGCACGTTCGGCGTCACGGGCGAGGCGCGCCCCTTCGACGAGGAAATGGTGGAGGCCATCGAGAACCACCGTTTCCAGCCGGTCAAGAAACTGCATTGGCGCAATGCCGGGCTGGAATTCGGCACAGTGGAACGGTTGGTCCGGTCACTGGAAGCCCCCACCTCTAACGAATGGCTGACCCGCGCGCGGGATGCCGACGACGTGGTTGCGCTGAAAACCCTCTCCGAAATGGCCGAGGTGAGGGACCGCATCAAGGGTCCGCAGGATGTGAAACTTCTCTGGGACGTCTGCCGCGTGCCGGATTTCCGGTCCTCCTCGACCATGGAACATGCATCCCTCCTTGCGCGGATATTCGAGTTCCTGAAAGGCGGTAAGGTGCCTTCGGACTGGCTCGCGAAGGCCGTCTCAAGGATCGACAAGACGGATGGGGATATCGACGCCATCTCCAAACGGCTCGCCTATATCCGGACCTGGACCTATGTGGCGCAACGGTCGGGCTGGGTCGAAGACGAAAGCCATTGGCGCGACGAGACGCGCGCTGTAGAAGACCGCCTGTCGGATGCGCTGCATGCGCGGCTGACGCAGCGATTTGTTGACCGGCGGACAAGCGTCTTGTTGCGGCGGTTGAAGCAGAAGGAGACCCTCGTGGCCGAGGTGAATGACAAGGGCGAAGTGATGGTCGAGGGCGAGTTCGTCGGGCGGCTGGAGGGGTTCCGGTTCCGGCAGGACGCATCGGCCACGCCCGACGAGGCGCGCACGCTGCGGCAGGCGGCGGTGCAGGCGCTGCGGCCCGAATGGCATCTGAGGGCGGACCGGTTCTACAACGCGCCAGATACCGAGCTGGATTACACTGAGCAGGGCGGCCTGATGTGGGGGACCACGGCGGTTGGCAAGCTGGTGAAAGGGGCCGAGGCGATGCGGCCATCGGTCGAAGGCTTCGTGGACGAAGAAGCGGGGCCGGATGTCGCCGAGAAGGTGAAGCGCCGTCTGCAGCATTTCATCGACCGCAAGGTCGCGGCCCTGTTCGAGCCGCTGACCGCGATGAGCCGGGACGAGCAATTGACGGGTCTGGCGCGGGGCTTTGCCTTCCGCCTCGTCGAGGGGCTGGGCGTGCTGCCGCGCGACGCGGTGGCGGACGAAGTGAAGGCTCTGGATCAGGAGGCGCGGGGCGCGCTGCGCAAGCATGGCGTGCGGTTCGGGCAGTTCACGGTGTTTCTGCCACTTTTGCTGAAACCTGCACCGACGCGCCTGCGGCTGGTTTTGTGGTCGCTCTGGAACGGGTTGGACGAGTTTCCCGAAAGCCCGCCCCCCGGTCTGGTGACCATCCCCAACATCGCCGAAGTGCCCAAGCAGCACTACACGCTGTCGGGCTATCATCCCGCAGGCAGCCGCGCGATCCGCATCGACATGCTGGAGCGGCTGGCAGACATCCTGCGCACCAAGGACAGCCGCGCCGGGTTCGAGGCGACGGCGGACATGCTGTCGATCACCGGCATGACGCTGGAACAGTTCTCCGACCTGATGGCCGGTCTGGGCTACAAGGGCGAAAAGGGCGAGCGGGCGAAGGTGAAGGCGATGGAACTGCCCAAGCCTGAAGAGCCGCAATCCACGCTGCCGATCCCCGAGGAAGTGTCGGTTCTTGCTCCTGTTCCGGAAGAGCCGGCGATGCAAGACGGGGGCGAGGCCACGCCTGTCGAGATGGAGGTTTTCTACACCTTCACATGGGCTCCCAAGCCCCGCTTCCAACGACCAGAGCGGGGCAACCGTCCGGCGCAGGGCGATCGTCAAGGCCGGGGCGAACGTCCTCAGGGCGAGAGCCGTGGCGAACGGCCCAAGCGCGAGGGTAGCGGTGACCGCCCGCAGGGCGAGCGGCGCGAAGGCGGCAAGCCAAAAGGTGGCAAGGGCGGCAAGCCCGAACGGCGCGATGGCGCCAAGCCGCAACAGGGTGCAAAATCCTATGAGTCGCGGCCTCCGCGTCCTGAAAAGCCCATCGATCCGGACAACCCCTTCGCGGTTCTGGCCGCGTTGAAGGCGAAGTCCTGATTTGGCCGGCCCCGGTGCTGCAAAGGCCGTGGGAGGGCGGGCCACGCTCCGCGTGGACAAATGGTTGTGGCAGGCGCGGTTCTTCAAGACCCGCGCTCTTGCCGCAGACCTCGCTGAAAGCGGGCACCTCAGGATCAATGGCCAGCCGACGCGCAAACCTGGTGCCGGGGTCGGCGAGGGGGATGTGCTGACCTTTCCGCAGGGCACGCGCATCCGTGTGATCAGAATTCTGGCACTCGGCCTGCGACGCGGGCCCGCCCCAGAGGCGCAGATGCTCTACCTCGATCTTGACGCGCGGGAAGATGCGCCGGAGCCGCTTGAATGATCGTGAAAAGCCCTCTAGTCAGGCTGCCGAGATCCTAGGAGACCGCCATGACCTATGTGGTGACCGACAACTGCATCGCCTGCAAATACACCGATTGCGTGGAAGTCTGCCCGGTGGACTGCTTCTACGAGGGCGAGAACATGCTGGTCATCCATCCGGATGAATGCATCGACTGCGGTGTCTGTGAACCGGAATGCCCCGCCGACGCGATCCGCCCGGATACGGAACCGGACATGGAGGAATGGGTCGCCTTCAACCGCAAGTATTCCGAGATGTGGCCCGTTCTCACGGTTAAGAAGGACCCGCTTCCCGAAGCCGAAGCACGGGATGGCGAGACGGGCAAGCTGGCCAAGTATTTCAGTGAAGCGCCGGGCGAGGGCAACTGAGGAAAAGCCTCATTTTCGCCATGCCGATTCGGCAAGGCTGTCATGACGATTCGGAATGCCGTTCGATTATTGCCCAGAATGAAGGCATTCCGGGAAGGGCAGACCTGTTGCCGTTGTTGGAATCGGTCTGATTCTGTGGTATAAGCCAAATCACAATATACACGGAAGCCTGACGCCTCGCTCAGAGCTGCTCGCCTGAGCTGGGTCTTTCTGTGACAATTCCTCCTGCAAGCCGGGGCCGCCAAGGGCCCGGTCATGGGATTTGTCGCGTGAGGCAGGCAGTCCATTCGAGGATTCGACTGAATGACCAAGACCAAAAAGCCCGAGTTCCGTCCCAACGAATTCGTGGTCTACCCGGCGCATGGCGTGGGCAAGATCATCTCGATCGAAGAGCAGGAAATCGCGGGGCTCCATCTGGAGCTTTTCGTCATCTCCTTCGAGAAGGACAAGATGACCCTGCGCGTTCCCACGCACAAGGCGACCGAGATCGGGATGCGGCAGCTGTCCTCGCCCGACATCGTGACGAAGGCGCTGGATACGCTGAAGGGCAAGGCCCGGGTGAAGCGGGCGATGTGGTCGCGCCGCGCGCAGGAATATGAGCAGAAGATCAATTCGGGCGATCTGCTTTCCATCGCGGAAGTTGTGCGCGATCTCCACCGCACCGATGACCAGCGCGAACAGAGCTATTCCGAGCGTCAGCTTTACGAAGCTGCGCTGGAGAGGCTCACTCGTGAGGTTGCGGCGGTTTCCGGTGTGGACGAGGCCGGGGCACAGAAGAAGGTCGATGATGTGCTGCTGAGCCGCGCCGCCTGATATTTCTTATGGGTTTCGCAGGGGCCGTCGGGAAACCGGCGGCCCTTTTTGCTTGCAGGCGTGACCCGGCGGAGCCGCTGGTGCGGCGGGTTTCCTTTTCCCATTCGAGGCCTTCGTAGCGCATGGAGTCCCAGGGGGATGCCCGCCCCCGACGGTCTGCCTCCGCCACCCTCGGGGGATTGGGCTCGGGACAGAGGGGCGTTCAGGCGAGATGGGCTGCGGCGAAGGCAAGGGCGGCAGCCTCGGCCAGTTGCTGGGATGCGCCGAGAATGTCCCCTGTCTGGCCACCGATGCGGTTCCGCGCTGCGCGGGCAAGGAAGGCGGTCGTGGCGGCGGCGGCGAGGACCATGGACAGGATGGCGCTTCCGGTTGCCAGGAGGACGATGATGACGGTTAGGGCGAGGGCCGTGAGGACGGCATAGCGGGGGGGGCTGCCGGTGATGTGGGAGAGGCCCGTGCCCCGCGCATTGGGCAGGCCGGCGATGAGGACGACCATGGGCGCGCGGGAGATGGCCCCTGCCGCGATGAGTGCGGCCCAGTGCTGGCCGGCGGTGATGAGGGTGGCGAGGGCCGACCAACGGATCAGGGTGACAAGGAGCAGTGCGAGAGTCCCGTAAGAGCCGATGCGGCTGTCCTTCATGATCTCCAGTCGCCGCTCCTTGGTTTGACCGCCCATGAGGCCGTCGGCTGTGTCGGCGAGGCCGTCTTCGTGCAGGCCGCCAGTCAGCAGGGCGGTGGTGACGAGGGCAAGCGCTGCAGCGGGGCCTGCGGAAAGGCCGAGGGCCAGGGCAGCAGAGGTGGACATCGCGGCGAGCGCACCGATGGCGGCCCCCACCACGGGCCAGGCCCAGGCGGCGCGGGGGGAGGGGGCATCGCGCATCGTGACCGGGAGGCGGGTGAGCAAGGAAAAGGCCGCGGCGAGGTCTGCCAATGCGCTGGCGGCGGTGTCGCGGTTGGTCATGGGGGTGTCCTTTCCCGGCTGGCCTTTGCCTGCGCCACCAGTTAGCCAAGCCGGGGACGACCTTCAACGATGGACCTTTGCCGATGACCTTTTCCTTTGCCTCGCTTTCCGAATTCCATGCCCTTCTGGCGGCGGCCCCCGCGGCGGACGCGGCCGCCCGAGCGGCGGCGCTGGCGCGCAACGGGCAGTTGACCAAACCGCCGGGGGCGCTGGGCCGGCTGGAGGATCTGGCGGTGTGGTTTGCGGGCTGGCAGGGGACGGATCGCCCGCGTTGCGACCGGCCTCAGGTCCTTGTCTTTGCAGGCAATCACGGGGTGGTGGCGCAGGGCGTTTCTGCCTTTCCGGCCGAGGTGACGGTGCAGATGGTGGCGAATTTCCGCCACGGAGGGGCAGCGATCAACCAGTTGAGCCGCGCCTTTGGGGCGGAGATGGCAGTGCATGCGCTGGACCTTGACCGCCCCACCGTCGATTTCACAACTGGGCCTGCGATGGACGAGGCCGAGGTCGTGGCCGCGCTGCGCTGCGGTTGGGATGCGGTGGATCCGGGGGCGGATGTACTTGTGACAGGCGAGATGGGGATCGGAAATACAACGTCCGCGGCGGCGCTGGCGGCGGCGCTGTTCGGGGGGGAGCCGGGCGGCTGGGTCGGGCGCGGGACGGGTGTCGATGATGCGGGGTTGGCGCGCAAGGCCGATGCCGTTGCGCGGGGGTTGGCGTTGCATGCAGGGGTGCTGGATGACCCGCTGGAGGTAATGCGCTGCCTTGGCGGGCGGGAGTTGGCGGCCATGGCCGGGGCAATCGCGCGGGCCCGCGTGGAACGGGTGCCCGTTGTGCTGGACGGGTTCATCTGCACGGCCTCGGCGGCAGTGTTGGAACGGGCAGTGCCCGGCGCGCTGGATCATTGCGTCGCAGGCCATGTGAGCGCGGAGGGAGGTCATGGGCGGCTGCTGGCGGCACTCGGGAAGGAGCCGCTTCTGAACCTTGGGCTGCGGTTGGGCGAAGGGTCGGGCGCGGCGCTGGCCTTGGGCGTGGTGAAGGGGGCGCTTGCCTGCCATTCGGGCATGGCGACCTTTGCCGAGGCGGGGGTGGCGGAGGGCTGAGCACCCCGCCGACGGTGCGGGATCAGGAGACCTCGGCTTTGGGCCCGCGGTCGGCGGGGAGGTCATCCTCCGCCTGATCGGCCGCAGCTTCGGTGAAGGGGGCAGGGACGTCCTCGCCGGGCATGGGGCGCGTTTCGTAAAGTTCGTCGATCAGGGCGGTTTCGATATCTCGGTCAAGCTGCTTGGCGCGTTCGACATAGGCATCGTTAAGATGGACGGGCTGCCCGGGCACCCAAAGGCTGGCCAGATCGCGCATCGCGGCCCGGTCCACCTTGAAATAGGTCTGCGACAGCTTGGCTGCCTCGTATTCCGTGAAGCCCATATTTTCTAGGACATAGCGGCCGGCACGGATCGAGGAGTCGAAGGTCTCGCGCACGATGTCATTCGCACCCGCCTGATAGAGTTCATAGACATGTACGCGGTCGCGGGCGCGGGCGACGATGTGGATGTCGGGGCGCTGGCCGCGGGCATAGTGGACGATCCGGGTGGCGTTGTCGCGGTCGTCTACCGCGACGACGAGGATGGCGGCCTCGGCCAGACCCGCGCTTTCCAGAAGGGCGGGATTCGAGGGATCACCGAAAAAGCCCTTTACGCCGAAGCGGCGCATCGTTTCGATTGTGGCCATGTCACTGTCGAGGACGACGGTGGAAAGGCCGGACATGCGCACGAGGCGGTTCACCACCTGACCGAAGCGTCCGATACCCGCGATGATGACGCGGCCCTTCTCGTCGATCGTATCGGGCGTTGCCTGTGGCAAGCGGGCACGCTGGCGGCGGGCAAGCTGTTCGTAGGCGAGGAACAGGAGCGGGGTAAACAGCATGGACAGGCTTACCACAAGAAGGGCAATTTGCCCCTGATGCAGCGACAGGATGCCCTGCTGGCGCGCGAAGCTGACAAGGACGAAGCCGAACTCCCCCGCCTGCGCAAGGCCGAGCGCGAAAAGCCAGCGGTCATGCGCGCGGAGGCCGAAGACCATTCCCAGCGCCAGCAGGACGAAGGCCTTGACGGCAATCAGGCCAAGGGTCAGGCCAAGGATGGTGATGGGCTCACCCAGCAGGGTGCGGGTATCGATCCCGATGCCCACGGTCATGAAGAAAAGGCCGAGGAGCAGCCCCTTGAAGGGTTTGATATCGGCCTCGATCTGGTGGCGGAACTCCGAGTTGGCGAGGACAACCCCGGCCACGAACGTGCCGAGCGCAGGCGAAAGCCCCACCAGCATCATCAGGAAGGCGATGCCCAGCACGATGAGCAGCGAGATGAAGGTCGACATCTCGGGTAGACGGGCCGCATGGACAAATCGGAACACCGGGCGCGACAGGAAATGTCCCGCCAGGACGATACCCCCAACGATGGCGAGGGTCAGCAGGGTTGTGGCCCAGTTGGGCAGTTGCTCGATCAGTGTGAGGAGCGGTTCTGCTTTGCCTTCGGCGCCATGAGAGGCGGAGTCGGCTGCATTCTGGATGCCGAACAGGTTGGATGTGGGGCCGATAATGGCAGGCAGGGCCAGAAGCGGTAGGAAGGCCAGCATCGGGATGACGGCGATGTCCTGGGTGAGAAGGACCGAGAAAGAGGCGCGCCCCCCCGCCGTGCGCATCAGGTTCTTTTCGCTGAGTGTCTGCAAGACGATGGCGGTGGAGGAGAGCGACAGGATCAGGCCGAACGTCAGGGCCACCTGCCAGGCAAGGCCAAGCAGAAGGGTGCAGATCAATCCGATGGCCGCGGCAGTGAGGATCACCTGGGCGCCACCCATGCCGATGAGGCGGGCGCGCATGTCCCAGAGCGTGCGGGGTTCAAGTTCCAAGCCGATCAGGAAGAGCATGAGGACGACGCCGAATTCAGCGAAGTGCTGCAGATCGGCGGTATCTGCACCGGCCAGTCCGAAGACTGGGCCTACGAGTATGCCCGCGGCCAGATAGCCCAGAACAGAGCCGAGCCCCAGTCGCATGGCAAGGGGCACCACAAGGACCGCGGCGCCCAGATAGATGCTGGCTTCGAGCAGGAAACCTTCCATGCCGTTCCTTCCAAAGCCCAAGGCAGGCCATGATCACAGCAAGTTTGAGCCCAAGTCGCGGGCGACCGCAACGCCCCTTGCACAGGCCGCGCCATCAGCTGTTAGGAAGTTCCAGGACGATCATGCGCCCGCGCTTTTCATAGCGCAGTTCCGATGCGGTGATGGCCGCGACGCGGCCCCCGTCCAGACGGTCGCCGACAGACACCTTGATGTAGCGCCCGTTCGGATTGCGCACGAGGGCATAACGGTCGGCAGAGGTGCCATAGACGCCGATCAGGTTCATTTCCCGCAGGTTGATGGCGTTGCGCAGTGTGGCCTGTTGGGCAACGTTGGCCGAGGCTGGGATGCGCGGGGCGGTGGCCACGACCTCTGGTTCTTCCTCGGTCTCGGGGGTGACCTCTGCCTCGGGCGGTTCAGGATCGGGCTGGCGGATCGCGGCTGCGACTGCAGCCGCCACAGCGAGGTTCATGTCCTCGGGGCGGGCCGCGGGGCGGCGCGATATGGCAAGGCCAAGGGGAGTAACGGTGCCTTCGGGCGCGACAAGGGCAAGGCTGGGATTGCCAGAGGCGGGCGTGCTCGCGGGCTGCAGGAGGCCAGCCGCAGCTGCCCGTTCTGTAAGCGAGGCCGGTCGGGCATTGGGGCGAATCGATGCGATGCGCGAATCGTCCTGCGGCGCGATGGAGGCATCGTCATCCGTGGCCGTTTCGGTGACGGGCGGGACAAGGTTCGCAGGCCGCAGGCGCGGGCGGTTGTCGGCCAGTGCCGGATCGGCGGGGATGGTGAATTCGGGTTCTACCGGGTTGGCCGTGGTTGCCGCTTCGGCGGCGGGGGCAACCTGCGGTGCAGCGGCAATGGTGGGAGGGCGCGG
>Ga0209278_1002036_pt1 | contig 11601 bp, 9 predicted proteins | sample JI81BgreenDNA_FD_187504 | JGI IMG/M metagenome (GOLD analysis project Ga0209278, IMG submission 187504) | Wastewater effluent complex algal communities from Wisconsin, to seasonally profile nutrient transformation and Carbon sequestration -... | ecosystem: Engineered > WWTP > Effluent > Algae... | reverse complement strand
TATTAATTGTAGAGGAAATTTAATCGATTTGACTTCGCCCAAAGTAATGGGAATTTTGAATATTACGCCAAATTCGTTTTTTGATGGCGGAAAATATTCAGATGAAAATTCGATACTAAGCCAAGTAGAAAAAATGTTGGTTGATGGCGCAACTTTTATCGATATTGGTGCGTATTCGAGTAAACCAAATGCCGAATTTGTTTCTGAAGATGAAGAAATTAGTCGATTACTTCCTGTTATTGAATTAGTTTTGAAAAATTTTCCTGAAACGTTGATTTCTGTAGATACTTTTCGGGCAAATGTAGCTAAGAAAGCAATTGAAAATGGGGCTTGTATCATCAATGATATTTCGGCAGGAAGTTTGGATGAAAACATGATGCAAACTGTTGCTAATCTTCAAGTTCCATATATTATGATGCACATGAAAGGCAATCCACAAACGATGCAAAGTTTGGCGCAATATGAAAATATCGTCAAAGAAATGTTGTTTTATTTTTCAGAAAAAGTGTCGCAGGCGAGAAGTTTCGGAATAAACGATTTAATTATCGATCCTGGATTTGGATTTGCTAAAACATTGGAACAAAATTTTGAAGTAATAAATAAATTAGAATTGTTTCAAATGCTGGAATTGCCTTTGCTTGCTGGTGTTTCTAGAAAATCGATGATATACAAAACACTCGAAACTTCGGCTGAATTTGCTTTGAACGGAACGACTGTTTTAAACACGATTGCATTGCAAAAAGGAGCAAAAATCCTCAGAGTTCACGATGTAAAAGAAGCTGTGGAATGTGTGAAATTGTTTAATAAATTAAATTCCAAACTTTAAAATTCCAAATTCCAATGTCACACTGAGTGCATCCTGAATTTTCGGGAGAAGTGTTTTGTTATATAAATTAAATTTTAAAAAAATGAAAAAAATAGTAGTTGCTTTATTGACTTTAATGTTGTTTTCTTGCGGGAAAAAAGAAATCCAATTACCTCAATTGGATAAAACGATTGTTGCTGATGTCAAAGATCATTCACCCATTTTTATGTTTTTTGAAACCAATGGAAAAGATACTTTGATTGATGTAAACCGAAGCAATTCAATTAGTTCGACAAATTGGTTATTTAATATCGACAAGCGATTACCATTGAAATTAGTTATTCCCGAAATTCAAAAATTGCAAGCCAAAAAAGAGAAAAGTTCCCATAAAAAAGAAGGTTCTGAAAACTATTTCACTTATATGGATAAAAAGAAGAAGACATTGGCTTTTTTGCCATTTACAAGTGTTGATTATAAATTAAAGAGTTTTGATGAAAAAAACTTAGAATTTTATTTTCTAAAAAATAATCTTTTTAGAATTGGAGATGACATTAAATCAATTGATAAATTGAATGGTTTTATTAATAAGCTTTCTTCTGAAAATCAAAGTAGAATTATTTTTTCATTTGACAAAGAAATGTCTTTTGAGATGTATATGTATTATGAAATTTTCATCAAAAATTTAGATGTTTCAAAAAAAGTATTGAATATTGATAAAGAATATATTTATTGATTTGAAAACTTTGAACTCGCAACTTTCAATTTAAAACTATTGATGATGATACGGTTCATTTCTTAAAATAGTAAATCCGCGATACAATTGTTCGATAAAAAATAAACGCACCATTTGATGCGAAAAAGTCATTTCAGAAAGCGAAACTTTTCCTTGTGCTTTTTTGTAAACTTCATCGCTAAAACCATATGGTCCGCCAATTACGAAGACCAAAGTTTTAACGCCAGAATTCATTTTCTTTTGCAAATAATCGGCAAACTTCATGCTCGAAAAAGTACTTCCGTTTTCGTCTAACAAAATCAATTGATCAGTAGGAGTGAGTTTGGCTAAAATCAATTCGCCTTCTTTTTCTTTCTGCTGACTTTCCGATAAGTTTTTTACATTTTTAATATCGGGAATAATTTCTAAATCAAACTTGATGTAAAAAGACAAACGTTTAGTGTAATCGTCAATCAATGTTTGCAACGATTTGTTGTCGGTTTTTCCTATGGCGAGTAGTTTGATGTTCATTTTTTATTATTTATTCCAAATTTTCCACGCTTTTTCTGCTTGAAACACCAACATGTCATAGCCGTTTTTTGTTATTGCGCTTTTCTTTTTAGCTTTTTTCAAAAACTGTGTTTCCTCCGGATTATAAATCAAGTCAAAAGCGATGTGTTTTTCGGTGAAAAAAATATATGGAATTGGCGGAAATTCCTTTGTATTTGGACTTGTTCCCAATGGTGTGCAATTGATGATAATGTGATAGTTATCAAAAGTTGTAGCGTTAATTCGGTTGTAATCAATCATCCCTTCTTTTTCTTCTCGAGAAACAAAGGTGTAAATAATTCCGAGTTCGTTTAAAGCAAAAGCTACGGCTTTGGCTGCGCCGCCAGTTCCAAGAATTAATGCTTTTTTATGATGCGATTGTAGTAACGGTTTCAATGATTTTTTAAAACCATAATAATCGGAATTATATCCTTTTAAAGTTCCCTTTTGGGTAAAGCGAATAACGTTGACTGCGCCAATTTGTGCTGCTTTTTTTGATAGTTTACTCAAATAGGGAATAATTTCTTCCTTATACGGAATGGTTACATTCAAACCTTTTAGCTCAGGATTTTCGGTGATTAGTTTTGGAAAATCTTCAATGGATTGTAAATCGAAATTTTCATAAACATAACCGTCCAAATTTCCTAAAGCAAATTTTTCGGTGAAATATTTTTTAGAAAACGAATAGGAAATGTTTTTACCAATTAAACCGAATTTCTTTTTAGATTGTTCCATTAATTGTTATTGGAAAGGAATAATGACATCTTACTTTTTCACCGTTTAGTTCTGCTGGTTTCCAATTTGGAGAATTTTTTAAAAGTTCTTCTACTTTTTCTTTTGTTCCATAACCAATATCGCGGATAACTTTGATGTCAGTTAATTTTCCGTCTTTTTCAATAATAAAAGTTACATGAATTACTTGTTTTTCCTTTTTCTCTGTTACTTCTTCAGGGATATTAAAATTTTTGGCGATGTATTTATAAAACTTTTGGTTTCCTCCTGGAAATTCAGGTTTAATTTCTACGGCATCAGTATTGTAAACAAGGTTGTTTTCTTTTGTTTGACCGAAAGAGTTTAAAGCAATAAAACCGATAAAAAAAAGGATAAAATTCTTCATAATTTATTTTCTGTGTTTCGCAATATATTCCTGAACTGATGGTTTTTCCCAAACGGTTGGAAACATTTCTTGTAATATAGTTTGATGTTTCGCATTCAATCGTAAAGCGTTGCTAAGGTGAAAATTTCCTTTTTCGGTTTCGTTTAAAAGTAAATGTAAACCAGCCAAACGGTATTCGATTTCAGCTTCTTCAGGAAAATATTCAGCGGATTGAATAAGTGTTAAAATAGCATTATTGTATTCGCCCATTTGATGCATCATGTCAACCCAAAATAACCAAGTATCCAATTGATAATCGCCAAATTCAACAGCTTTTCGGTAGCCAAATTCCGCTTCTTCAAAATTGCCCATGGCTTTGTTAATGGTTCCAAAACGTTTCCAATACAAACGATTTTGGTCGTCAATTGCCAATGCTTTGTTTACAAAATACAATGCTTTTTGGAAGTTTTTTTGGCGTACATAAAAATCGGTAATCGCAATCCAACCTTTGTCCAAAAGCGGATCTTCGTGAACCGTTTTATTGAAATATTTTAGAGCTTCAACTTTATTTCCAAGCTTTTCATAACATTTTCCAATGCGAAGTAAAGCATACGAAGTTGGATCGTCTAACTCGATAGTTCTTTGATAACTTTCAATCGCTTCGTCATATTTTTTTAAACGTTCCAATGCTTTTCCTTTTTCCATAAAAGCACCAATGAATTCATCATCGATATAGGTTGAAAATTCAAAAGCACGAACGGCATTTTCATAATCTTTTAACCCATAATACAATCTTCCTGACTGATGCCAAGCGATTTCACTGTAAGGATTTCGGTCGATATACGTTTTTAGATATTCTATCGCTTCGAGATTTTGGTCTAAAAATTCAAAACAATACACTACATTATACAACGCCGATTGATCTTCGATGTCTTCTTCCAAACATTTGATAAAATTCTCTTTTGCCAATTCGAGATTGTCCATAAAAAGATATTCCATCCCGATAAGATTATAAACATCGGCTAAATCTTCGGTATATTTTAAAGCAATATTTAGATATTCCACCGCTTTTTCGTGGTTGTCTCTTTTGGAATAAATATTGGCTTTTTGGATAAAAATTTCTTCGTTAGTAGGTTCAATGGCATAAAGTTCGTTTAATAACTTTTCTGCTTGGTCTAACTTGTCATCATACACCAACATTTCTACTTGAACTAATTTCAAACCAGTAGATTTTGGATGTTGTTCTAGTCCTAACTTTAACGCTTTTTTGGCTAAAGTGGCTTTGCCCATATCGAGATAATGCAGGATGATTTCCTCGAATTCCTCTGAATCGAAAAAGAATACTTTGTTGGTTTTCAACATCGATTCAAACTTCGATAGGGATAAGTTGTAGTCTTCTTCGTCGTGATCCAAGTGCATAATGATAGGTTTAAAATTATCCTTAATAAAATTAGAGAAAAGCGGTCTTTTTTTAATTGGTTTACGTTATTGTTGTAAACAATTTAATTAACAATTTTTTTAGGTTTCGGGTTGCGAGTTTCGGGTTTTAGAATTTTTTTTTAGTAGCTATTTCCAGCTTTTCACTATATCTTTCTATCTCGTTTTGAGAACGAGATAAAAAGGATGCCGTTTCAATCTGGGCTAAACTATCGGTTGAGTTAAGAGATAAATTAAAAGGCAAATAATTGTTTATAAGTCAATTAACTCGAAACCCGCAACTTTTTAACTCGCAACCCGCAACTTTTTAACTCGCAACTATTTCATTCATAGCTTCAATAATGATGCCACAACCTTCTCTGATTTCTTCTTCGGAAATGGTTAATGGTGGCGAAATTCGAATGGCTTTTGGTTCGAAAAGTAACCAAAATAGGATTAATCCTTTGTCTTGGCATTTTAAAATTACTTGGTTTGTAATTTCGGCATCGCTTGTCATGGCTGCGAGCATCAATCCTTTTCCTCTAATTTCTTTGATTAATGGATGGACTAAAAGTTCTCGGAATAGTTTTTCTTTTGCCAATGATTGTGCGGCGTAATCTTTTTCTAAAATTTCTTTTAATGTGGCTAAACTTGCTGCCGCAATGACAGGATGACCGCCAAAAGTGGTGATGTGTCCGAGTTTTGGATCGTGAGTTAACAAATCCATATACTTTTCGTTGGCAATAAATCCGCCAACAGGCATTCCGCCAGCCATTCCTTTGCCAATAATGACAACATCTGGAACAACATTGTAGTTTTCGTAGCCGAAAAGTTTTCCGGTTCTGCCAAAACCTGGTTGGATTTCGTCGATAATCATTAGTGCTCCAACTTCCTCGCAACGCTTTTTAACTTTTGCCAAAAAATCATTTTTAGGCTCAATAAAACCTGCACCGCCTTGAATACTTTCGAGAATAATCCCTGCGGTTTTGGTGGTGATTTTTTCTAAATCGGCTTCATTATTGAAGGTTATAAAATCGACATCGGGAATCAATGGACGAAAAACTTGTTTGCGTTCTTCAAAACCCATTACGCTCATCGAACCCATTGTATTTCCGTGATAGGCATTGTGACACGAAATTAATTGACTTCTTCCAGTAACGCGACGAACGAGTTTTAATGCGCCTTCGCAAGCTTCGGTTCCCGAGTTTACCAGATAAACTTTGTTTAAACTTGGATGTAAATTTTGAACCAATAATTTGCAATATTCCACCGCTGGATGTTGCGCATATTCGCCATAAACCATGACGTGTGAATATTTGTTTAATTGGTCAATAATTGCCTGATTTACTCGCGGATGTTGATGTCCGAGTGAACAAGCGGAAACTCCAGCAACAAAATCCAGGTATTTTTTATTATTTGTGTCGTAAATATAAGAACCAACAGCATGAGAAACTTCCATTCCTAATGGATAAGGCGAAGTTTGTGCTTGGTATTTTAGGAAATCTTGTTTCATAATTAAATGTACTTTGCGAAGACACTTCGACTGCGCTCAGTGTGACAAAAAAGAACTATTTCACAACTGGCTTTGGATTGTTTTTGTCATAATCCAAAGTTTCTTTTCGAGGTTCGAGCGGTTTGTCTTCTTTTGCATCTTCTTTTGCTTTTGTTGCTTGAATTTTGGCATCAATTTCGTTTTCTTCGGGAGGAAAAATATCGTCTTTGGTTTTTATTCGTTCATCACCACGCCAAATAAAACCTCGAAGTTTTCGCGTGTTTTCGGGCAGTTCAGCTTCGGGATAAATATCGCCTTCAATTTGGTTGAAATTGGTTATAGTTTCAATAGTATTTCCGTCCAAAATCATATTGATGCTGCTGCACGTACTTTTATTAATACCGATGAGTTCTTGCTGGTCATTTCGCATATAATAAATGACTTCGGCATTTTTAACAATGTCAACTTCTTTGAGTTTATTGTCGGCAAATTTTCCGTAGAGATTTTGTCCTTTCACTTGATTAAATCCAGTGCTAAGCGTATCTTTTGAAATGATAAAAGCATTATTTAGTACTTTCAACGAATCGAGTTTTTCGGTTTTGTTATTGCCAATCAAATGCATAATATCGCCAGTCATTTGGTTTTCGTAGTTCCAAAGGATTGGGTTTTTAATCATTTTGGTCAAACTTGTTTTTTGGTCGGAATGAATAGAGTCGCATTTTCCGCTCATATCCGTTTTGTAGAAACGCACGTTGTTAAACGCACGGATGATTCTTTCGCCTGGTTTACCTGTGATGAGCATTTTTTTTCCGTGAATATACATCGAATCGTTTTCGACTAATGTAATCGCAACGGCACGTTTAGTAATCATCATGGAATCTTTTTGGGTTTTAAGATTTCGATAAATTTCGGCATAATGACCTTTAACCAAACCTTTATTAATGGTGTCAGTAATTTTTACATTATTGGTTGCTGAGGCAAATTCTCGATTTCGGTCATAATACAAACTGTCGCCTTCAATCAATCGGTCTTTGTATTTGATATAGGATTTCTTTTTGAAAAAAGAGACATTTTTTTTGGTGTCATAAAATCCTTTTTCGGTATAAATATAGTTTTCTTTACTTGTAATGGTTGATGGTCCAAAAAGATAGGAATGCCCAGAATTGGTGTAATAATCCAAATGATTGGATTTGATTACATATTTAGGATTGGTTATCGTTACTGCGGTTAAAAACTGAAACTTTTTTTGCGCTACATAATATCGTCCAGATTTACTTTTTAGCGTGTTTTCTCTATTAGTGATTGTTCCGTGCGTGTTGTAATAAGCTTCTTGAACATTTCTATCAAAGTTAATGGTATCGGTAACCAAAGTCGATTCAGGTGAACGCATGATAACATTTCCAGTTGCAAATGCTTTTTTTACTTCGCCGCTATATTCAGCATATTTACTGTTCAGGAAAAGTGTATCGCCTTGCACCATTTGTACATCGCCAAACGCTTTGATATAATTTTCTTTTTGGAAATAATAAGCTTTGTTACAAGTAAAAACTACACCTTCATGGCTAACTCTAACATTGCCTCGAAGTAATAACGCATCGGGAATTTCCTCTTGATTAATATCGGAGAAATCAGAATATTCAATCTTAATTTTAGATGATTTTTGTGCTTGAACGGTAAACAAGCAGCAAAGTAATCCTATGGAAAGAAACAGTAGCTTTTTCAAGTGTTATATTTTTGAGCAAATTTATGAAATTACCAATAATTCAAGGGTTTATTAAGAATAATTTATGTGTGCTTTTAATTACAATCATTTCTTTATATTTGTGCGAATGACTATTTGCTTAACAGCAATTAAAATAAATTATGAAGAAAAAATATTTATCACTATTAGTTATAATGCTTATAACTTCAGTAGGTTTTGGACAAGTAAAAACATTTAAACAAGTTATGGATAAGAAAAAAGCTGAGAGTCAGCCAAAAAAAGTAGTAGTTTATCAAGTTTTTACTCGATTATTTGGAAATCAAAATCAAACAAATAAACCTTGGGGAACAATTAAAGAAAACGGTGTTGGTAAGTTTAATGATTTTACAGACAAAGCTTTAAGTGAAATTAAAAATTTGGGAGTAACTCATATTTGGTACACTGGAGTTCCGCATCATGCTGTTATAAATGATTACACTAAATATGGAATTTCTAATGATGATCCTGATGTAGTTAAAGGTCGAGCAGGTTCGCCTTATGCAGTAAAGGATTATTACAATGTTAATCCTGATTTAGCTGTTGATCCAGCAAAAAGACTTCAAGAATTTGACTCTCTGATTAAAAGAACTCATAAAAACGGATTGAAGCTCATAATTGATATTGTACCTAATCATATTGCAAGAAATTATAAAGGATTATCAAACCCAAAAGGTGTTAAAGATTTTGGAGCAGATGATAATACGTCAGTAGAATATGCTAGAGATAATAACTTTTATTACATTCCCGGACAAGCTTTTCAAGTTCCAACGGATGATAATTATAAACCATTAAATGGAGAAAAAAATCCTCTCATCGATGGAAAATTTAATGAAAATCCTGCAAAATGGACTGGAAATGGTTCTCGATTAGCAAAACCTGATATCAACGATTGGTACGAAACAGTAAAAGTGAATTATGGTATTCGACCTGATGGTTCAAAAGATTTTCCAGAATTACCAAAAGATTTTGAGAATAAGACATACAAAGATCATTATAAATTTTGGTTGGATAAAAATGTTCCGAGTTCTTGGAAAAAGTTTAAAGATATTGCATTATATTGGATAGATCGAGGTGTTGATGGTTTTAGATATGATATGGCTGAAATGGTTCCTTATGAGTTTTGGAGTTATTTAAATTCTTCTATAAAGGTTAAAAATCCCAATGCATTTTTACTAGCAGAAGTATATAATCCAAATGAATATAGAAATTATATAAAACTAGGAAAAATGGATTATTTATATGACAAAGTTGAAACATATGACCATTTAAAAGCGGTAATTCAAGGTAAGGCTTTGCCGGATGCATTGACAGATATTAATAATAGATTAAGTGATATTGAACATCACATGTTACATTTTCTTGATAATCATGATGAACAGCGATTAGCAAGTCCAGAGTTTGCAGGAACACCAGAAAAAGGAAAACCCTTAATGGTTGTTTCAGCTACAATAAGTTCATCACCAACTATGATTTATTTTGGACAAGAGGTTGGTGAACCTGGAGCAGAAGATGCTGGTTTTGGAAAACCATCTCGAACTTCCATTTTTGATTATATAGGCGTTCCACATCATCAACGATGGATGAATGGAGGTAAATTTGATGGGGGAAAATTATCTAATAGCGAAAAAGAGTTGAGAGATTTTTACAAAAGGTTACTCAATTTTACTATAAAAAGTGAAGCTTTGATGGGTAAATTTATTGATTTACAAAAAGTAAATAGAGAGCAAACCGCAAATTATGATCCAGGAATATATGCCTTTGCTCGATATTCAAAAAATGAGAAATTAATAATAGTTGCTAATTTTTCATGGGTTTCAACAAGTAGTTTTGATTTGAAAATTCCATCAGACGTTATTCGTCAACTTGAATTAACAGACGGAGAATATAAAATGAAAGACGAACTTTATAACTCGCAAATAGTAAAATTACAAGTTTCAAATGGTGAAGGTATTATCAGAATTAAAATAAACCCAAGTGAAAGTTTTATCTTCAAATTATAAATAAAAACCCTTCAACATGAAGGGTTTTTATTTTGCACTGTCTTTTGAAATTGTAGTTTAACTTTTGAACAAAGAAATAAATTCAGTTTGTTTATATTTTTAATAATTGCCTTTTGAAATAATTTTAATTAGATTTTTATTTTACAATCGTTTGCTTTCTATCTGGTCCAACGGAAACTATTTTGATAGGAATTTCAACAGCATTTTCTATAAATTCGATGTATGCTTTTAGTTCTTTAGGTAAGCTGTCAAAGGTTGTTAATCCTGTTAAATCAGCTTTCCATCCTTTGAATTCGGTGTAAACGGGTTGAACGTTTTCTTCTTCGATATTATAAGGTAAATGATTGATGATTTCTCCTTTGTAATTGTATGCAATACAAACTTTTAAGGTTTCAAATCCTGATAAAACATCGGCTTTCATCATCATTAATTGGGTTACACCATTGACTTGAATAGCATACTTTAACGCAACTAAATCTAACCAACCACAACGACGTTTTCTACCCGTAACGGAACCAAATTCGTTTCCAACTTTTGCCATTACATCACCATCGTTTCCAAAATCTTCGGTTGGAAATGGTCCAGAACCAACACGAGTTGTATAGGCTTTGAAAATCCCAAAAACTTCTTTGATTTTATTTGGTGCAATTCCTAAACCGGTACAAGCTCCAGCAGCAGTAGTATTTGAAGATGTTACAAATGGATAAGTTCCAAAATCAACATCTAATAATGAACCTTGTGCACCTTCGCAAAGGATTGATTTTCCAGCTTTTTGAGCTTGTGCTAAATATTCTTCGCTATCGATGAAGTCTAATTTTTTTAAATCTGCAATCGCTTCAAAGAACTCTTTTTCGAGCTCTGGTAAATTATATTGAATGGCAACATCGTAGAATTTTATCATTTCTTCGTGTTTGTTTGCCAAATTTCTATAGCGTTCTTCAAAATCAGCTAACTCGATGTCACCAACACGAATTCCGTTTCTTCCGGTTTTGTCCATATACGTTGGTCCAATTCCTTTTAGAGTAGAACCAATTTTGGCTTTTCCTTTGGAAGCTTCGCTTGCTGCATCAAGTAAACGATGCGTAGGTAAAATTAAATGTGCTTTTCTTGAAATGATTAGTTTTGACTTTAAATCAAGGTTGAATTTTGCTAATCCGTCAATTTCTTGTTTAAAAACTACTGGATCAATTACAACTCCGTTTCCAATAATATTGATGTTATTGCTATGAAAAATTCCCGAAGGAATGGTTCTTAAAACGTGTTTTATTCCGTCAAATTCAAGTGTATGTCCAGCATTTGGTCCGCCTTGAAAACGAGCAATAATGTCGTATTTTGAAGTTAGTACATCGACGATTTTTCCTTTTCCTTCGTCTCCCCATTGTAATCCGAGTAGTAAATCTACAGTCATTTTATTTGTGTGTTGTTGTTTGTTGTGTTGTTGTTTGTTGTGTTGTTTTTATTTGGAGACGTTCAAATGCAACATCTCTACTTTTTTTTGTTGGCGTAAAAATACAGTGAATGGTTATGAATTTCTATTCCAAATAGTTCTTCGATAGTTTGTTTGATGGTTTGTATTCTTGGATCACAAAATTCAATTACTTCGCCAGTATCGGTCATGATTACGTGGTCATGTTGCTTGTCGAAATAGGATTTTTCATAATGTGCTTGATTTTGTCCAAACTGATGTTTTCGAACTAATCCACAGTCTAAAAGTAACTCGATGGTGTTGTACAACGTAGCACGAGAAACGCGATAGTTTTTGTTTTTCATTTTGATGTATAAATTCTCTA
>Ga0209278_1002033_pt1 | contig 11608 bp, 8 predicted proteins | sample JI81BgreenDNA_FD_187504 | JGI IMG/M metagenome (GOLD analysis project Ga0209278, IMG submission 187504) | Wastewater effluent complex algal communities from Wisconsin, to seasonally profile nutrient transformation and Carbon sequestration -... | ecosystem: Engineered > WWTP > Effluent > Algae... | reverse complement strand
GCTTTGATGCTGACAGTGGCAGGCACAATGGCAGGTTTTGTGGCGGCAGGGGAGGGCGGTTTTGGAGCTGGAAGGGGTTTGGCTGCGGGTGTCGAGCTCACTTCTTGTACCGCAGGCTTTGACGTTAGAGGGTTATTAGTAGCGGTGGGTGAGGATTTGTAAAGTTGAGAAGCCAGCACAAAGCCGGATATCGGTACGAGAATTAGACTCAGAGCACCGACTGACAGCCCAGATTTTTTAGTTTTAGTGCCTGCTAATTCTGGCTGGGGTGATGGCTTTTGCTGCCTTTGGTTTGGGGGTTTTGGAGTTGGGATTTTAGAGGGTTGGGGCGGAGATTTTTCTGGTATTTGAGTGGGCGCCGTTGTGACATTTTGAGTTTTTTCTAGCTTGGGCAAAGTCACAGGAATGGGAGAAGCTGCTACACTAGCGGCTACTGCTGCACTCGCAGCTACTGCGGCATTCACGGCAACTAACGGACTCACGGGTGCGGCAGTCAAGCGTTTTTTTAATTCTACCGTCTGAGTCCAAGCGGGCAATTGCTGGCCGTCGCGCCGCCCGTAAACTGTCACTGAGTAAAGGTTATTTGGTTGCAGCCGCTGCAACCCTTTGACTGCGACTCGGAGACAGGCTTCTTCTGCGGGCAAATGTTCTGCTTCCAGCAGCAGGTGCAGGGTGTCGTTTTCCCGGCTGGCTTTAGCCGTGACGCCGAAGCTTTGGAGTGCTTGGCCGATCAGAAATGCGATCGCCCTGGCATCGCCTTCTTTTGCTAAATTTAAAATATCTTGTTGGCTCACAAACGCCTCTACTCTCACACTAGAAATTTAGCTCGATCTTATATCAAATTTGGCTGCACAGCATTAAATACCGATTGATTTAACTTAAGTAAGGAATGAGAATTAAATAACTTCCACTCTTGAAAGTGGGATGGGCGTCCCGCCCGTCCAAAAAGGACGGGCGGGACGCCCATCCCACAATAACAATTAAAATTGTAAGTTATTTAATTCGCGCTCCTAATTGGGTACAAATAAACAGAACGTTGACAGAGGACGCCTGCGTGAAAGGGTCTACTCGCTCTCACTATAAATCCTAACTAAATCCGACCCTACTTTTACAAGATAGTATGATTTTTGGCGATTGCTAGCTAAATACAATATTTCCTAACGGTTATCTTAGTCGATCGCCCAAACACTTCTATCCGCCATAATTGCCCGCTGCAAATTAACATCTGTCAAATCAGCGCTCTCTTTGTTACAGCATTTTTCGTAAAAAAACCCGGTTTCTTCGATCGAGAGTGCGTCCTGGAATGTACGGAAAATATGCGGTTTAGCAGCGAAGAATTAACGAAAAAACCCTGTTTCACGTTTGCAGTGCCAATGCCCCTGTCCCACTTCCGCCCAAATTCACACAAAAACGATCGACCTGCAGGCTCGGAAGCTTGTTAAACTTTTGGTCATGCCACGCTATTGGTGAGAAATCGACGGCTAGCCACAATCGTCTGCTAACGCCCCCGCAGTGCTGGGCTGCGCGGCCTGCACTGCACACTGCACGTAGGTGAGATTAGCTGCAATCAACTTTCGGGATGCCGCTGCTAAAGTCGCGGCCGCCAATGTAGTTGTTCGTTTTAAACTAATTAAACTAATTATTTAAAGGAGTTGCACGTCAATGACACAATTGTGCTTATAAGAAATATCTGGCTCGGTGCCCTCTCAAACCAGGGTTTTTCGCTAGTCTGGTGCTATTTGTGAGTTAGTTAAGCCCATAGCAGCTAGGATCGAGCTAACTCACGGTTAAACTAAAGCTCGTCATGCGGCGTTGCCTCTCAAAACCCGGATTGAGTCTTATGGCGCATTACCGCTCCTCTGTATGTTTGTTCACCTGCATTGCCTGTCTGGGCGTTGCGTTCAGTCCAAGTGCCGACGGAGGGCAACAGGTACTCAATGCCTCTGCGCGTGCTGTTTCCCAAGAAATTGCTCAGGCGAACTCTCCCCCGGACGATCGCCAGAATTCCAAGCCTCTAAAACCGTCTCCAGCGCCCGATAAAAGCAAATCTCAGCCGTCCAAAACGTCCAAATCTAATTCTAAGATCCCGAAATCGGTATCCAATTTGCTCGTCATTTTGTCTCGTCAGCGGGGGTTCTTAATGTTGGGTTTGGCAGCAGTTGTCGTCACGGCAGCGGCAGTATTTATCATGCTCAAATTAGTTAGCAGTGACGAGTCAAATTATCCTAAGCGAAGACGGGGAAGATTTGAGCGCCACAACCCAAAAAACTCTCCATTCACTAATCCCGATTCTCCTACAAACTCGCACCAAATTAGGCCACAAGAGACTTCTTCTGGGGGACAATCGCTGTCAGCCTTGCCCTACCCTTTTGGTTTGCCAAAAAGCCACAGTATTGAGAGCAGCGCTCAACCTTTTATCATGGAATCCCGGCAACCAGAACCCGATGATGCAGCCGTCGAGGGCGATCGAATTAATTCCGACACCTCGCCCTTGGAAACTCACAGCAACGGATACAGCAACACAGGTTTCAACATTCCCGAAACAACTAATCAAACCGATTCCCTAGCGAAGAAGAAAAATATTACCCTTCCCGAAACGGATCGTAGACCTCAAGTTGATATTATTGAAGCACTGATTGAAGATTTGCAGCAGCTAAATCCGGCAAAGAGATGCAAAGCAATTTGGGAACTAGGTCAGCGGGGAGATTCCAGAGCAGTTGAGCCGTTGCTCGATTTGCTAGCAAATTCCGACTCCAAGCAGTACAGTTTAATTTTGGCAAGTCTCTCGGAAATTGGCATTCGCACGCTCAAACCCATGAATAATGCGTGGTCAATCTCGCTGCAAAATGAAAATCCCGAAGTGCGTAAAAATGCAATTCGCGACTTGACGCGGATTTACGAATTGGTGAATCAAATCAGTTACTTGTTGCACCGTGCGACGGACGATCCAGATCCAGAAGTTCAGGAAACTGCTCGCTGGGCAATCAATCAGTTAAACCGCCTCCGTCCGCGTTCTGGGATGGATTAATAAATGTAGCAATTTTTAAATAATTTGAAAATAGAGATTTGAGATGGGAGAATTTATAATTTAGATTATGTTAGAATTAGTGACGGCTGACTAAGCTGTGGAGCATTTAAACCAGTAACGAGGCTAGTAAGGTGCGTCATTCGCGAACCCTTACGCAGAAACGGAAAACCTTAGATGCTGACGCACCTTACGCAAGCCCTTTAAATGCCGAACAGCTTAATGACTACTGATATCATGTCCGATCGATCGCCCACAATACATAGGTCGGGGCGGGTTTGTGAGATTGTCAGTTTTTGGCAAATATTATTGGTGAACCCGCCCCTACTGGAATCAGGATAATCGACCGGACATGATATGACTAATGACTAATAACTAATGACTAATAACTAATGACTAATAACACTTTAAAACTATTGTTTCTGTCAACTTCTGTCGGTCAACTCGGTTCGGGGTTGGGCGGCGGAGTCGAACTTACAGTCCTTAACCTAGCTAAAGAATTGCAGAGTCGGGGTCATAAAATAGGAGTTGTAGCGCCGATAGGTTCAGTCTTAGAATCAATTTCTGTAATCGAAATAACGGGTGAGTTGCAAGTAACCGCCCAAACACAAGATTACCATGCTCCTATTGTGATGCCCGCGGACTCGGTGCTGGCGAATATGTGGGAATATGCTCGCCAAGTTCAGGATGAATGGGATGTCATTGTTAATTTTGCCTACGATTGGCTGCCGTTTTATTTGACACCATTTTTTAGGACTCCGATCGCACATTTGATCAGCATGGGATCCCTTTCTGCAGCCCTCGATCGCATTGCCGAACAAACCGCCGCCCAGTTTCCTGGTACGATCGGAGTTCACACCGCTTCTCAAGCCAAAACATTCACCTTTGCCGAGGAATGTCAGTTGTTGGGAAGCGGCATTGATTTATCGCTGTACCAATTTTGCAACAAATCCCAGTCTAAATTAGCTTGGCTAGGCCGCATCGCCCCGGAAAAAGGCTTAGAAGATGCAGTAGCAGCAGCGAAAATTACAGGCATTCCCCTCAAAATTATGGGCAAAATGCAAGATGAGGATTATTGGCAAAAAATTTGTGCAAATTACCCGGATGCTCCGGTAGAATATTTAGGGTTTTTGACAACAACCCAAATGCAAGAGCAAACCCGTCAGTGCCAAGCATTGTTGATGACACCACGTTGGGTGGAAGCTTTCGGAAATGTCGCGATCGAGGCTTTAGCGTGCGGTGTACCCGTGATTGCTTACGAGCGCGGGGGGCCGGCGGAAATTGTTAGAGACGGACTGACGGGCTTTTTAGTGCAGCCTGATAGCGTAAATGGCTTGGTAGGTGCGATCGCCCGTTTAGACAAAATTGACCGCAGCGCTTGCCGGCGACAAGCAGAGGTAGAATATTCTTTAGCAGCTTTGGGCGATCGTTGCGAACACTGGTTCAAATCTATTCTCAAATTGAGTTAAATAAACTCTTAATTGACCACAAAAAAGAAAACAGAAAAAAACTATGGCAACCGAACGTTTAGTGCTTTTATCCAGTAGAGAAATCGAAAAAATGCGCCAAGCCGGCCGTTTAGCGGCCGAACTTCTGCTGCATCTCGAACCGATGGTAAAACCGGGTGTCAGCACTTTAGAAATTAACGACGAAGCCGAACGCTGGACTTTGGCACACGGAGCAAAAAGCGCTCCCCTAGGCTATAAAGGATTTCCCAAATCTCTGTGTGCAAGCGTCAATGAAGTAGTCTGTCACGGCATCCCCAATGCGAAACAAATTCTTAAAGAAGGTGACATTATTAATATTGATGTAACCCCTTTAGTTGATGGTTATCATGGCGATACTTCCAAAACTTTTTTTGTCGGTAAACCTTCACCGGTAGCGAAAAAATTAGTTGAAGTAACCGAGGAATGTTTAAGAAGAGGAATTGCCGAAGTCAAACCGGGTGCTCGTACCGGCGACATCGGTGCAGCGATTCAAGAATATGCTGAAGCACAGGGTTTTTCGGTAGTGCGAAATTTTGCGGGGCACGGGATTCACCGAGTCTTTCACACGGAACCGGAAATTCTGCACTATGGCAAGCGAGGCACGGGAAAAAAGCTCAGACAAGGCATGGTTTTTACGATCGAGCCGATGATTAATGAGGGTACTTGGGAAGTGGAAATTCTCGCCGATGGTTGGACATCTATCACCAAGGATGGAAAGCTTTCAGCTCAATTTGAACACACTCTGGCTGTTACTGATTCTGGGGTGGAAATTCTAACTTTACCTTAGCAATCATTCACAAAAAATCTGAAAAACTCACTCCTAAATCAATAATTAACCCTATCCCGTAGGGGCGGGTTCACAGAAAATTTCCGCATGAAACAGACAATCTCGAAAACCCGCCCCACCCAACGAAATATGTAAATGTGGGTAAGGTTGATGTCGATAGTCCCTGGGTTTGGGGCGGGTTTTGGAGATGGTTTGTTTTAATAGTTGATGGTTGGTAAAACCCGCCCCTACAGAATTACCGTTAATTCACAAAACACGATATAACTAATAACTAATAACTAATAACAAATGACTGACATAAAATTTCTGCAACCAGGAGATTTGCTCAAAGTAATTGCCCCTAGTGGCACTTTGCGAGAATCAACCAACTTTGAAAAGGGTGTAGAAATTTGGAAATCTCGCGGCTATCGAATTGAATTAACACCGGGTTTTGACGATCGCTGGGGCTATTTGGCAGGTTCCGACGAAAACCGCGTCCGACAGCTAGCAGATGCCCTCAATGACCCGGATTGTCGCGGTATTCTCTGTGTTCGAGGCGGTTTCGGCAGCACTCGACTTTTGGAAAAAGGAAATGTGGGAAAGGCGGAAAATTCCCAATTTCCAACTCCCGATTCCCATTCGCCGAAATGGTTAATCGGCTTTTCAGATATTACTGCTTTGCTGTGGAATCACGACAAATTGGGGATTTGGGGCGTTCACGGCCCGATGCTGACAACTTTGGCGGATGAACCGGATTGGTCTGTCGATCGACTTTTTGACTGCATCGAAGGTCGTCCCTTACAATCTTTGCAAGGTAAAGGATGGGGCAGCGGACAAGCCACGGGGCCGCTGTTTCCGGCGAATCTGACGGTGGCTTCTCACTTGCTCGGAACCCCGTATCAACCGGATTTGACGGGGGTTATTCTCGCATTTGAGGATGTTTCCGAGGCTCCTTACAGGGTCGATCGAATGTTGACTTTGTGGCGGATGGCGGGGGCTTTCACTGGGGTGCGGGGCATTGCTTTGGGACGCTTCAGCCGCTGCGAGATTGAGCCGAGTATTCCCAGTTTTAGCATTGAAGAGGTTTTGCGAGATCGGCTGGGGGACTTGAATATTCCGATTGTCTCGGATTTGCCTTTCGGGCACGAGGGAGTTAACGCTGCTTTACCGATGGGAATTATGGCGAGTCTCGACGCTGAATCGGGATTGCTGATTTGTGGCGATCGATCGCAACTTTAGATTAGGGCTCAACGTCTATAACTTTAACATGAGATTTTGCACCCGCTAAATATTCCCGTTAGGTGAGGTTGACACGGTTGGCAGAAATTACATTTAAAATGGATTGTGTATGCAAATGTCTGCGCCAAGAAAGCAAAAAAAATTTTAAATTTTCCAGAGGTTGATATGAAAGCACACAACTTGTTAAACAGTATTGCTGCCGCATTCCTAGTTACAGGATTGGCACTTACGAGCATTTCGTCTAGTGCTGTTGGCGAACAGATACGGAATAACGATCGCGTTGCCGGAGTAATTCGCCGCACTTCCCCGATTTACCGTTTTCGGAATATGTGGGTTCCGGGTTCTCCAACGGAAGAATTGCGCGGCCAAGAATACACATTCAGCGCCAGGGAAGGCGACAACATTGAAGTGTTTTTAGATACAGATAGAAGCCGCGGTTTTACTCCCGTCATGGTGCTATTTTACGGGAACAACAAACAAGTCGCTTTTACGCAAGACCGTTCTTTTAATTATCAAATTCCCCGTAGTGGCGATTACAAACTGTTAGTGTTAGCAAAAGATGCTGCCAGGGGCGGTAACTACACGCTGGAAGTTGCGGGAATTGATGGGGGCGACAGACGATCTCGCAATTCGCGGGACGATTGGTACACGAGGCGAGATGACGATCGATATGACGGTCAATATGACAGATCACAGCTTCTGCAAGATGATTTTGGCTTGCGGTCTGTTGATTGTCGCGAGAGACGTTCTATGGTGAGAGTAAGGTTTGACGATGGTAATCAAGATTCAACTTACTGCGCTGTCCCGACTAGAAACTTTCCGGCGGGAGATTATTACTACAATTCGCGGACTAGAAACTTAGATTCGGCGAGGCGGAATGATAGTAGATTCGATGCGGGCCGCGATCAATGTCGGGTAGTGGTGGGCGGAGTGTGCGTGACGAGATAGTTTCGATTTAATTAACCCTACGGTGCGTCGCCCAGTAAAATCTACTATTAAGCTCGAAAATGGAGCAGCGACGCACCATATAAGATGAGCCTCTACAGATTTAACGATCGACTAAGCTACATCTTTGAGAGCCGATCGCGAATTGTTCGGAGATTTTTTGATAACGCTCATGCTGCCGTCGGTTTCCAGCACGACTGCTTCGATTTCTTCGATCGACGCGCAGCCCGTCCCCCGAATCGCCGCCCGAATTTCCGATTCACCCACGCGCTGCTGCCGCATCGCCACAGGCAGAAATTGGCCTTGGCTGAGCAGCATAGTAGGTTCGGCTTTGATGAGATTTTTTACCCACTTTACCCGCACCGCAAGCCACGTGACGATGAATTGCAGCCCGATGAGTAAGCCGAGGGCGAAAACGCCCTCGACGAAGGAAACGTCTTTTGACATGATGACAGTCGCCAGCGTCGAACCAAGCGCGATGGTAACGATGAAATCGAAGGCATTCCACTTCGACAGAGTTCGCTTGCCGGAAACTAGCAGCAAAAAAATCAGCGCGGCGTAAGCGGAAACGCCGAGCGTCAAAATCCGAATTATTTCAAACCAATTGTCAAAAAACATATTTTTATTTCGCGGTTGTGATTTTCTGCGCTTTGCCGCTGCACCAGTGCTAGAGGCTTCGTCTGCTTGAGGTCGCGGTCGCGGATTCTGTTAGTTTGCATGGTCATTGTAGCAAAAGGGTGGATGTGAAAATTCCCTATTAGCAAGAGTTTCACCTATTAAGAATTCCTTGACCGTGCCAGAAGGTTGCTATCGAACTCAGCCACTTTCCTCATCTCCCTCCCCGCTGACAGATGAATTTTTTGTCAAAAAGGACGATCGCACAGTGGTAAGCTACCAAAGGCATTGAAATATCTAAGGTAGAGAAAAGTTAAAATGTCGGCATTAAATGAAGTTCCCTTGTTGTTGCGGGCAGCCCGCGGCGAAACCCTAGACCGCCCGCCTGTGTGGATGATGCGCCAAGCCGGCCGCTACATGAAGGCTTATCGAGATTTGCGAGAAAAGTATCCCTCGTTTCGCGAACGTTCCGAAATTCCCGAAGTGGCGATCGAAGTTTCCCTTCAGCCGTGGCGCGCGTTTCAACCCGACGGCGTAATTCTGTTTTCCGATATTGTCACCCCCATGCCCGGTTTGGGCATCGACATGGACATCGCCGAAGGTAAAGGCCCGATTATCCACTCACCCATCCGCACTCAGCAGCAAATCGACAACCTGCAACCGCTGAACCCGGAAGAAAGTTTGCCGTTTATCAAAACTATCCTGAAATCCCTGCGCGAAGAAGTCGGCAACAAATCCACCGTGCTCGGTTTTGTGGGCGCGCCGTGGACGCTGGCGGCCTATGCGGTTGAGGGCAAAGGTTCTAAGGATTATGCCATCATCAAAAACATGGCATTTTCTGATCCAACTTTACTGCATCAGTTGCTGTCGAAATTTGCAGATGCGATCGCCGTTTACGTGCGCTATCAAATCGACTGCGGCGCGCAAGTCGTGCAAATGTTCGACTCCTGGGCCGGCCAACTCTCCCCGCAGGACTACGACACCTTCGCTTTACCTTACCAGAAACAAGTATTCGAGCAAGTCAAAAAAACCCATCCTGACACCCCGCTAATTCTGTTAGTCACCGGTAGCGCCGGCCTCCTCGAACGCATGACAACATCCGGCGCGGATATCATCAGCGTCGATTGGACGGTTGACATGGCCGACGCGCGCCGACGTTTGGGCCCGAATATGAACGTTCAGGGAAATCTCGATCCGGGCGTGTTGTTTGGTTCTCAAGCGTTTATTCGCGATCGAATTCTTGATACAATTCGCAAAGCCGGCCCGCGCGGACACATCCTCAATTTGGGACACGGCGTATTACCGGGAACTCCCGAAGACAACGTGCGTTTCTTCTTTGAAACCGCAAAACAAGCCGACAAATTGCTTGCAGTTGCTGCTTGAGTCCGACAATCCGACAGGGGTTGAAACCCCTGTCTCATAGCTAAAGTCCTCGCTATGAGGACTAAAGATTAATATTTCAGTCGGTTTTAACTGAGATATTGCAGCAATATCAATAAGAGGATTTTTCGTGGGGTCGGGCGGGTTTATAGAACCTATTTGCAAGCTTTAAAACTGTTGGCGAACCCGCCCCTACGGCTAATTGAGAATGGTGCAAGATATCGGTTTTAACTCACCGAAGAGCACCCTTGCCAATAAAACATCCCGTAGGGGCGGGTTCACCAATAGCTTTAAAGAGTGCAGACAGGTTAAATAAACCCGCCCCCAGCCACAAAAAAGCCCTTTATTAACAATGGTACTCTTCAGTCGGTTTCAACTCACATCTTGCACCCTTCTCAAGAACAGGCTTTTCGGCCTGTTCCACAAGAAAATTCACTCTTTGTGGAACAGGCCGAAAAGCCTGTTCCTAAACAAGTAATTGAGAATGGCGCAACATCTCAGTTTCAACCGACTTTTGCCCGACGCCAGGGGTTTCAACCCCTGGCGGATTGCAGGAGAATGAAACAGCCCTATTCTCCCCCTTGCCGTCCCCCCCTTCCCCTTCTGCAAAATGAACGCCAAAAAAATTTTCATAACGGGTGCAAGTGGCTGTATCGGTCACTACATGGCCGAAACTTTGATTCAAGAAACAAACCACGAACTTTACCTCTTAGTTCGCAACCCCGAAAAATTAAAATTTGACTGGAAAGCCCGCCCCGGCATCAATATCATACAAGGCGATATGCGAGATATCGAGCAACACGCCGAACTTTTGCAAACAATTAATGTCGCAATTTTAGCTGCCACTGCTTGGGGAGGAACTCAAGAAGTTTTTGACGTTAACGTAACGAAAACTCTCCAGCTAATTCAACTACTTTCGCCACAGACTTGCCAACAAGTAATTTATTTTTCAACGGCCAGTATTCTCGGTAGAGACAACAATTTGCTAAAAGAAGCCGGGGAACTGGGAACAGATTATATTAGCTCAAAATACAACTGCATGGTGCATTTGTCAGCCTTGACAAATGTGCCTCCGATTACGGCACTTTACCCGACATTAGTATTGGGAGGAGATGCAGAAAAACCCGTCTCTCACTTGTCATCGGGTCTGCCACTTGTCGCCAAATGGATTGGTTTGATTCGCTGGTTTAAGGCAGATGGCAGTTTTCACTTCATCCACGGCGCAGATATTGCTAAAGTAGTTAATTATTTAGTTGAACATCCGCAGGCTTCCGAGGAACCGCGACATTTTGTGCTAGGAAATCCGGCGATTACAGCTAACGAAGTGGTAGAACAAGCTTGCCAGTATTTGAATAAAAACATATTTTTTCGGATTACTTTGTCACCTTGGCTGGCCGATTTCTTTATTTGGCTGTTCCGAATTCAAGTGGCTGCTTGGGATAGATTTTGCATTAGCTACCGCCATTTTACCTATCAAAATCTTGTGAATCCCGAAAGCATAGGAATGCCGAGTTACTGCGGCACAGTTGCCGATATGTTAAAAACTAGCGGGATTCCCGATAAAAATAAAAAGTAGTCCGTACACTCCGCACCAATAATCGGACGGGCTAGAAGCCCATCCCACAAGAAAGATTGTGGGATGGGCTTCTAGCCCGTCCCTAATTATTTTGGCGCTTCTCAAATCCCATCCCACAAAAAACAATTTGTGGGATGGGCTAGAAGCCCATCCCTAATTCTTTATGCTATTGAAGTCTACTGTTTCAATTTCTTTTTTGCCTTAGTCCCATGCTTTTTAAATGCGATTATCGTCAATTAAGGGTCAAATACGATAAGATATCAGCATTTGCACACTTTAACAGGGAACTGCAAGCTAAAAATTGCGCTCAATTTGTTTGTCTTAGGGGGTGTCACCCCTCGCCAGATATTCGATCGAGTGCAAGATCGTAATTTTAGCCTTAACATTAAGTCTTGAGAGTCGATCGAACTCTCACGCCCCGCCAGCCCGATCGCAAGTTGTTTACTGATGTCAGAAACCTCAGCCTAAAGGCGTGAGGCTTGAAAGAGAAATCTAACAGGCCATTCTGACCAGACTAAGCTTTAAATAGCTACGTTATTTAGGTCACGACACCCGCTTGATGCGAAGCTAGTCCC
>Ga0209278_1002032_pt1 | contig 11609 bp, 8 predicted proteins | sample JI81BgreenDNA_FD_187504 | JGI IMG/M metagenome (GOLD analysis project Ga0209278, IMG submission 187504) | Wastewater effluent complex algal communities from Wisconsin, to seasonally profile nutrient transformation and Carbon sequestration -... | ecosystem: Engineered > WWTP > Effluent > Algae... | reverse complement strand
TGGCATCGTGCTGGGGATGAGCCGGTTCAACCGCATCCTTGCGGTCGATTACGACAACCGGGTGGCGGTGGTGCAGCCCGGCGTGACCAATCTCGCCGTGTCGCATGCCGTGGCCCACAAGGGCTTCTATTACGCGCCCGATCCCTCCAGCCAGATCGCCTGTTCCATCGGCGGCAATGTCGCGGAAAATGCCGGCGGCGTGCATTGCCTGAAATATGGCACCACCAGCCCCAATCTGCTGGGCGTGGAACTGGTGCTGATCGATGGCACGGTGCTGCGGCTGGGCGGGGCCGGCATGGAACAACAGGGCCTCGATCTGCTCGGGTTGGTCTGTGGCTCCGAAGGCCTGCTGGGCGTGGTGACGGAAGCAACGGTGCGCATCCTGCCCAGACCCGCCACGGCGCGCGCCCTGCTGCTGGGCTTTCCCGGCGTTGCCGATGCCAGCGATTGCGTGGCGGCCATCATCGCCGCCGGCATCATCCCCGCCGGCCTTGAGATGATGGACGCGCCAGCCATCCGCGCCGCAGAGGATTTCGTGAAGGCCGGCTATCCCACCGATGTTGCCGCCCTGATGATTGCCGAGGCCGATGGCACCGGGCCGCAGGTGGACGAACAGATCGCCCGCATCAGCCAAATCGCCAATGCCCACAATTGCAGCCACTTCAGGGAAAGCCGTGACGAGGCGCAAAGGCTGCTGTTCTGGGCCGGGCGCAAGGCGGCCTTCCCGGCGGTGGGGCGCATCGCGTCCGATTATTATTGCGTCGATGGCACCATCCCGCGCCGCAAGCTGGCCGCCGTGCTGGCCGAAATTTCCGCCATCGTCGCCCGCCATGGCCTGGGCGTGGCCAACGTGTTCCACGCAGGCGACGGCAATCTGCACCCGCTGGTGATGTATGATGCCAGCGTGCCGGGCCAGACCGAGGCAGCGGAACGGGCCGGCGCCGAGATCTTGATGGCCTGTGTCGATGCCGGCGGCGTGCTGACCGGCGAGCACGGCGTTGGCGTCGAAAAGCGCGATCTGATGCCCCATCAGTTCGGCGAGACTGATCTGGCGGTACAGAGCCGGCTGAAATGCGCCTTCGATGCCGGCGCGCTGCTCAACCCCGGCAAGTTGTTCCCGACGCTCAGCCGCTGTGCCGAAATGAACGCCATGCACGTCCACGGCGGCCGCCTGCCGTTTCCCGATCTGCCCAGATTCTGAAAGGCATTTTCTGATGGGCATGTTCTGATGGTGCATCGACCAACCACGCCCGCCGAACTGGCCGCGATCATTGGCGATGCAGGCGGCGCCGGCACCACGCTGGCCGTTGCCGGCAGCGGCAGCAGGCCGGGGATGGGGCCGGGGGACGCCGATGCGGTGCTGGACGGGACCGGCATCGGCGGCGACATCGTGCACGATGCAGGTGAATTGCTGCTGACCGCGCCGGCGTCGGCAAAGCTCGACGAACTGGTGGCACTGCTGGCCGGCGCCGGGCAGTGTCTTGCCTTCGAACCGCCCGCGCCTGATGCGATCTGGGGCAAGGGCTACGGCACTTTGGGCGGCGCCATCGCCAGCGGGCTTTCCGGCCCGCGCCGGGCCTTTGCCGGGGCGGCGCGCGATCATGTTCTGGAAGTGCGCGGTGTCACCGGGCGCGGCGAGATCTTCCGGGCCGGCGGCAAGGTGCTGAAGAACGTGACCGGCTTTGATCTGCCGCGCCTGCTCACCGGTTCCCGCGGCAGCCTGGCCGTGCTCACCGAAATCACCTGCAAGGTGCTGCCGCTGCCGCCGCACGAAGCCACGCTGCACCTGCCGGCCGACACGCCGGAACGGGCGGTGCGGCTGATGGCCGATGCACTGCTGGTGGATGGCGGCATCACCGGCGCGGCCTGGACCGATGGCGCCGTTCACATGCGCATCGAAGCCGGCACGGCCCTGCCGGCACTGATGGCCGATCTGCAGGCCCGGCTGCCCGGCGGCACCGTTACCGAAGGCGCAGCCAGCCGCGCGCTGTGGGCCGGCATCGCCAGCCTGGCCGGGCACGTGCAACCCCGCGACATCATCTGGCGCTGCCCGCTGCCCGCCAGTGCCGCGCCGGCCCTGGCGGCACTGCTGCCGGCATCGGCGCGATTGCTGCTGGATTGGGGCGGCGCACTGGCCTGGGTGCTGCTGCCGCCCGATGCTGCAGATTTCGACATGCACGCCGCCGTGACACAGGCCGCCGGCCGCGATGGCCATGCCGTGCGCCTGCGCGGGCCCGAAAGCGCCATCCCGGCGCGTGCGCCGCTCGATCCGGCACTGGCGGCACTGAATGCGCGGGTGAAGGCGCAGTTCGATCCGGCCGGCATCCTCAACCCCGGCCTGCTGCCATGACCGGTCTGGCCGCCGCTCCCGATCTGATCCGCAAATGCGTGCACTGCGGCTTCTGCAACGCCACCTGCCCCACATATCTGCTCACCGGCGATGAGCTGGACGGGCCGCGCGGGCGCATCTGGTTGATGAAGGATATGCTGGCGGCACCCGACGCACCGCCCAGCCCACGCGCCGCGCGCCACCTCGATCGCTGCCTCACCTGCCTGTCGTGCACCACCACCTGCCCATCGGGCGTGGATTATGCGCAGTTGGTGGATATTGCCCGCGCCCACATCGAAATCCATCGGCCGTGGCATCAGCGTCTTGGCCGCGCCGCGCTCACCGGGTTGCTGTCGCGCCGCCGGCTGTTCCGCGCCGCACTGCACCTTGGCCGGCTGGCGTGCCCGCTGGCGCCGCTGTTGCCGGCCGGGCTGAAACGGATGCTGGCCATGGTGCCGGCCCAAATTCCACCCGCCGGCCTTGCCGAACGTGCCAACCCGCCGGCGCCCGTCAATCCCACCGGCCGGGTCATCCTGCATCTTGGCTGCGTGCAGCCATGCTTGCGCCCGTCCATCGATGATGCCGCCGTGCGCCTGCTCACGCGGCATGGGCTGGCGGTGATCGTCACCCGCGATGCCGGCTGCTGCGGGGCGCTGCATCAGCATCTGGGCCAGGCCGGCGCCGCCGCCGCGCGCGCTGCGGACACCCTCGCCGAATGGCGCGCGGCGGGCCCGGTGGATGCCATCCTCACCACCACGTCTGGCTGCGGCAGCGTGATGAAAGGCTGGGATGATCCGCTGGCAGCGCGCGTGCGCGACATCAGCGAATTTCTGGCGGCCCTGCCGCCGCTGCCCACCACCATCCCGCCCGGCACCGAAGTGGCGTGGCACAACCCCTGTTCGCTGCAACATGGGCAGCGCAGCACTGCGGCACGCGCGTTGCTGGAACAGGCCGGCTTTGCCGTGCGCGATATTGCAGAGGCGCATCTGTGCTGCGGCAGCGCCGGCACCTATGCCCTTCTGCAGCCGGAACTTTCGGGCGAACTGAAGGCCCGCAAGCAGGCCAATGTCGCCGCCACCGGTGCGCGCCTGCTGGCCAGCAGCAACATCGGCTGCCTCACCCAGTTGGCCGGCGCAGACTGGCAGAGCGTGCACGTGGTCGAACTGCTCGACTGGGCGAGCGGTGGGCCGCAACCCTTCTAGGCAGGCACCAGCGCCGGCGGCGGCGCCACCCGCGTCGCCCGCGCCAGCAGGCCCAGCGCACCCGGCACCGCCGCCAGCCCGGCCAGCGCCGCCATCCGCCCCACCGGGTGCCGCGTGAAGCGCAATGCCGCCATCGCCAGCTGAACCGGCCGGCGCGTTCGGGCCAGCAACGCACCCTGAAAAATGGCGGCATCGGCACCATCGGCCAGCATCGCGGCCGCCAACCGTCCCGATTCCAGCGCGATTGCCATCCCGTCTCCGCAGAAGCTGGGAATCACGGCGGCCTGATCGCCCAGCCGCCACAGGCCGTCATCGCTGCGCTGCGCCAGATGGCCATAGGGCACCCGGCTGATCGCCAGCGGGCGTGGCAGCAATTGTTCGGCATCGGCCAGCGCCGCCAGGCCCGGTTCGCGCAGCAATTGGGCCAGCAAGGCCGGCCAATCGCCGGCTTCGCGATACTGCGCACCCGCCACCAGCAGGCACAGGTTCAGCCGCCCGCCCTCCACCGGCTGCAGCCCGGCATAGCCGCCATCGAAGAACACCACCCGCACCGTGCCAGCCAGGTGCCGATGCAGCGCGGGCGCACGGAAATACATCTTCAGGCCGATCTCGTCGGGCCCCGGCGGGCGCGACTGGCCGCGCACGTCATGCTTGCCGCTGGCCAGAAGGAGATGGCGCCCGCGCACCTCGCCGCCGCTGGTCTGCGCGATGGTGCCGGACAGGCTGCGCACGCCCATGCCGCGCCGCACCTCGGCGCCGGCGGCCTGCGCCACCTCCAGCATGGCCGCATCCAGCGCCCGGCGCGACAGGCTGAGCGCGGCAAACGGCAGGCCGGCCGCCACGTGCCGCTGCCCGGCCCACAATTCCACCCGGCCAATCGGCACCGCGCCCAGCCGCGCTGGCGGCACGCCGAGCGCCTCGAGCGCCGCCACCGCCTCACCGCTCAGGAATTCGCCGCAGATCTTGTCGTGCGGCGCGGCCTCCCGTTCCAGCAACAGCGCCCGGTGTCCGGCCCGCGCCAGATCGATGGCTGCCGCCGCGCCAGCCAGCCCGCCCCCGATGATCAGGGCTGACATGATGAAACCGTCCAGCGGAAAGGCAGATGCCAGCGCACATCGGCCTCCACCCCGGCGGCCGCCAGCAGGCGCACCCAGTCCGTGCGGGAAAAGGCGCGGCGCACCGACAGCGCGCCATCATGGGCAACGATGGGGTGCCATCCCAGGACAGCGGCGAGCGCCCGGAAGCCGGCCCACGCAACCGGGTGACGGTGCAGATCGTTGATCAGCCAGCCGCGCGCCGCTGCGGCCTGCATCCAGACGATGAAGGCGGCAAGTTCGGCATCGCCCATGTGGTGCGCCACCAGGCTGGAGATGATGAAATCCGGTTCCAGATCGATCGCTTCCGCCCGGCCAGTGACATAGGCGATGCCCAGCGCCGGATCGGTGGCGGCCTGCGCCGCGGGGGCAGAGCGCGGGTTGAGATCAACGCCCACCAGCACGGCCTCGATGCCGGCCCGCCGCGCCCAATGGGCAATGGCACGCAACATGTCGCCATGCCCGAAACCGACATCGAGCAGCGTGAAGCGTGCCATGCCCCGCGTCTGCCGCCGCAGCCAGGCCAGCGTGGGCGGACGGGCGCGGGTGATCGTGTTGACGCGCGCGAGATCGGCGATGACGGCGGCATAGGTGGCGGCATCAAGCGCGGCATCATCCATCATTTCCGGCAAATCGGCTCGGCGCGTGAAATCCAGCGGCGCCGTGGGCCAATCGGCGGGCAGCGCCGGCATCAGCCAACCGTTTCGAAACGGAAGCTTTCCGCTGCCAGCCCCGGCCCGAAGGCCACGCCAAAGCCGGGCACCCCACGCGGCACCGCCGTGCCGATGCCGGCCATGATCCGCTGCAGCACGAACATCAGGGTCGCGCTGCTCATGTTGCCGCAATCGCGCAGCACGTCGCGGGACCAGTTGAGCGCGCCCTGCCCCAGCCCCAGCCCGGCTTCCACCGCATCCAGGATGGCGCGGCCGCCGCCGTGCACGGCCCACACGCCATAATCATCCACGCCGCGCCCACGCAGCAGATCGGCCCCCGCCGGCCCGGCCAGCGCGCCTTGCAGGATCGGCGGCACCCGGCCGGAAAGATGCATGTCGAAGCCCTGATCCCCGATGTTCCAGGTGATGGCGTCGGCGCTGTCGGCGATGGTGGCAGCGCGGAAATCGGTGAGGGCAAGGCCGGATGCCTCGGCCGTGACCAAGGCTGCCGAACAGCCATCGCCGAACAGCAGCATGGCCAGCAGGCTTTCCAGATCGCCGGTTTCCTGGAAGTGCAGGGTGCACAGTTCCAGGTTGACGACCAGCACCCGTGCCTGCGGGTTGGATCGCACGAAATGATGCGCCAGCCGCAGGCTGTTGACGGCGGCATAGCAGCCCATGAAGCCCACGTGCGTGCGCTCGACGCCGGGATCGAGGCCCAGCCGCCCGACGAGGATCTGATCGATCCCCGGCGCCACCATGCCGGTACAGCTGGCCACCACCAGATGGGTGATGCCCTTCAGTTCGGCGGCAGACAAGGCAAGCCCCCCGATCGCCTGTTCGGCCAGCCCCGGCCCCACCTCGGCAAAGCGGGCCATGCGCCGCGCCGTCGATGGAAAGGCGCCAGGGCGATAGAAGCCCTCCTCGTCCGCAGTGAACCCATCCGGATTCTTCACGGGGGTGAAGTGGCTCCAGCGATGGTTGATGGCGCTGCGGCCCACAAGGCGCTTGAAGATCAGCTGGTCGCGGCGGTCCTTGATCAGGGTGCCGACGAAATCGACGAAGGCTTCGTGCACGTCATTGGGCGGCAGGGCGGTGCCGATGCGGTTGATGTGCGCAACGGCGCCTGATGATCCGGGGGCCGGCATCGCGTGAATCCTTTCGACGGGGGTGTTTGCAACCTGCGCCCCATTTCAGGGGGTTGCAACAGCCGTGGCTGCGGCCGATGGATGCGGGATGACGATGGCAGGCATCAGCGCGGTTCCCGGCATCACGGTGGGCCATGCCCATTGCCCGGCCGCACGCACCGGCGTCACCCTCATCATACCCGGCGAACCTGCCGTGATGGCCGTTGATGTGCGCGGCGGCGGGCCGGGCACGCGCGAGACGGATGCCCTCAATCCCATCAACCTTGTCGAGCGTGCGCACGGGCTGGCGCTGGCCGGCGGATCGGTGTTCGGGCTGGCGGCGGGCGATGAACTGGCGCTGATGCTCTCGGCCGCCGGGCGCGGCCTGCCGATGGGCGATGGCCTGCCGCCAGTGCCGGTGGTGCCGGCCGCCATCCTGTTTGATCTGACCAATGGCGGGGACAAGAACTGGCAGATGGAGCCGCCCTATCGCCGGCTGGCACGGGCGGCCTTTGCCGCCGCCGGGCAGCCGGGCAGCGATGGCCATGGCCCGATCGGCGCCGGCTTTGGTGCGCGTTCGGGCAGCCGGCCGGGCGGCATCGGCAGCCTGTCGCGCATGCTGGATGATGGCGTGGTGGTTGGCGCGCTGATCGCCGCCAACAGCTTTGGCGAGGTCTATGCCGATGCACCGCCATCGGGCGCGGTGGAGATGCCCAAGCTCGCCCGACATCGGGGGTTCGGCCGGCAGAACACGGTGATCGGCGCGGTGGCCACCAATGCCCCGCTCACCCGCGCCCAGGCGCTGCGGGTGGCGATGGTGGCAGGGTCGGGCCTGGCCCGCGCGGTGCGGCCGGTGCACACGCAATTCGATGGCGATTGCCTGTTCGCGCTGTCCACCGCTGCGCCGGGCCGCGCGCCGGTGGACGATATCGGGCTCACCATCATCGCTGCGGTCGCGTCCGATCTGGTGGCCGCAGCCGTGCGCCAGGCCGTGGGACTTTACTGATTCAGCAACAGCGCCAGCCGCGCATTGATCGCGGCCAGTTGCGGCGCCAGCGCGGCCCCATCGGGCGCTTCGGCCAGAGCAGCCGAAAGTGCTTCGACGCGAAACTCCGCGCCCGCCAGCGGCGCCAGCACCGAGGCCAGCACCGCCTCTGCCAGATCAAGGCGGGAGGCCGCCGCCGAATCGGGCGCAGCCCCAGCTGCCGCTGCGCGCGCCTGTTCCAGCGCCTGCCGGGCCGGCGGCGCGTCGCGCTCCACCCCGGCCACCACCGCCTCGATGGCTGCAAGCTCGGCTGCCGCAGCCTCCAGCGTGGGGGGCGCTGGCGGCGGGGGCATGTCGGGATCGGCCGGCGCCGGCGCGACAGCAGGCGGTGCACAGGCCGCCGCTTCGGCACAGCGGCCCGCGCCCGGCAGGTTGCGCGGCACCATGGGCGAGATCTCGCCAGCCCTGGGCGCCAGTGTCGGCCAATCCGATCCACGCCCGGAACAGCCGGCCAGCATGAGCAGCAGGGGCATCAGGACAAGGCGGAAAGCGGCGCGCATGATGTTTCGCCTAAAGCCACAAGGAAGTGGTTGCAATGCTCAGGCTGCGCCGCTATCAGGCCGGCCTTCAAGGTGCGCGCCCGTAGCTCAGCTGGATAGAGCATCAGACTACGAATCTGAGGGTCGGACGTTCGAATCGTTCCGGGCGCGCCAATTTCCCCATTTCCAACCAAGCTCGCGCCCCGCGCCCGGATCGCCTGGTTGTCGAACAATGTTCGACGGGGCGCGCCAATTTCCCCATTTCCAACCAAGCTCGCGCCTCGCGCCCGGATCGCCTGGTTGTCGAACAATGTTCGACGGGGCGCGCCAATCTCCCCATTTCCAACCAAGCTCGCGCCTCGCGCCCGGATCGCCTGGTTGTCGAACAATGTTCGACGGGGCGCGCCAATTTCCCCGACATCCACCGTCAAGAGTGCACGGCGCCCCGGGTCGCCAGTCGTCCGAACATGGTTGGAGAGCGCAGGCGTGATGCCTGCACTGTCCATCGATCTCACGGTGGCGCTGGTCAGCGCTTCAGGTCGGGCACTGGCTTCACGGCAAAGGTGGACGGCGTGCGGCGCAGGGCTTCCACCTCGTCGATCTCGATCGGGATGAAGCGGGTGAGCCATTCGTGGCCGGTTTCCGTCACCAGCACATCATCCTCGAAGGCGACCCGGGTGCCATTGACCACGGCGCCCTGTTCGATGGCGATCACCATGCCCGGCTTCAGCGGGCCGACATAATCGCCATGTTCGTGCACCTCCATGCCGATGAAGTGGCCGATGCCATAGGTATAGCTCTTGTCCCAGCCGCCCTTCTTGCGCAGCTCGGTTTCGGCCAATTGCTGCAGCTGCGCCCATGTCACGCCCGGCTTCACGGCGGCGATCACGGCCTTCTGCACGTCCAGCACGCCCTGGTACACAACGCGCTGTTCGGGCGTGAACTTGCCGTCGGCCGGCACGGTGCGCTGGATGTCGGCGGAATAATGGTTCATCGCCGCGCCGGTATCGAAATGCACCAGCGTGCCGGGCAGGATGCGGGCATCGCCCTTGCGGGCCGCCTCTTCCTCGGCGGTTGATTCCCACTTCAACTGATCGTTCAGGTTGCTGGCCACCGAAACGCCGGTCAGAAAGCCCAGCGTCGCCCCGTGCAGGCGGTAATGATAGTCCACCGTCTGCATGACCTGCAGGGTGGTCAGGCCGGGCGCTGCCATCTTCATGCCTTCCATCAGGCCCTGGCCGGTGATGGCGATCGCCCGATCGAGATTGCGGCGCCCGAAATCGTCGATGATCATGCGCATCGGATCGAGCAGGTCGGCAGCGTCGCGCACCACGAGCTCGCTGGTGGCGGCCTTGAGCCGGTCCACGAAGGCAAGGCGCGGGCTGGCCGGCTCGTTCAGATTCTCGAAGCGCGGATAGTTGACATAGAGGCGCTTCTCGCCATCCCCCCAGCCGCGCGAATAGTCCGACGCAACCTCCTTGAAGCGCAACTGGGTGATGCGCAGGTTGCGATAATCGGTGAGCGCGCTGCTCATGTGTTCCAGGAAGCGGCTGCGCGGAAACACATATTTGACACCGGACAGCCGCGCCGCCTCATACGGGCTCATGTCGGTATAGAGCACTTCCTTGTAGGTGCTGCCGTTGGGATTGATGACCAGGATATGCCCCGGCGGCAGGGATTCGTAGATGCCGGTGAGGAACACGAAATCCTTGTTCTCGGTATCGTCGGTATAGCCTTCATACAGATTGTGCTGCGAACGATCGGCGCTGGTGATGATGGCGATGCCGCCCTTCATGCGGCGGGCAAATTCGGCCCGCCGCGCGATGGCGGCCTCGCGGTGGCCCTCGCGATACTTCACCGTTTCCAGCGAGGCATAGGGCACTCCATGGGCCTGGGCTGGCAGCGTGCCCAACCCGCCCGGCATCAGCAGGGATGCCGCCAGCGCCAGCATCGCCGGCCGGGTCGGCCGCAGGGAAAACAGGTTCAGCATTGCAGTCACTTTCTCACGGCTGGGTGGGCACGAAATTGCCGCTGGGCAGTTGTGGCAGATCACCGGCCGGCCAGGCAACGCCGCCGCCCTGCGCCGCGGCCTTCAGCGCCGGCAGCCGCTGCGACAGCAACGCCGCCAGATCACGGTACAGCGTCTTCACATCGGCCTGCGCCACCTGCGTCAGCCGGCGCTGGGCCCCATCGGGCGCCGCCGTGTATTCCTGCGTCGTGCTGTACAGGCGCAGCGCCAGTTCGGACAGCGGCAGGAAGGTTTCCTGCTGGGCAAGCCCTTCCTCCTTGCCGTTCAGCACGACATCCAGACGCTCGGCTTCCTTCAGCGCGGCTTCGGCCTGGCCAATCAGCGAACGGCTGGCCTTGCCGTCCTTCAGGGCCTTCAGCAGCGCCGTCGTCTGCGTCACGCTGGCCTTCACGGCCTTGTTGGCATGATAGGTGGCCGCCACCAGATCCGCCTGCTGCGCCAGCGTCGATTCCAGAAGCGCACTGTCGGCAGCGGAAATGCTGATGTCGGGATCGAGGCGCACATCGAGCGTGCGGGTGTGCACCTTTTCCCCCACCGTCAGCTTGACCTGATAACTGCCCGGCGCCACGAAGCGGCCGGCAGGCTTGCGCCAGCTGCTGGTGGCATCGGTTGGCGGCGTTTCGAAGCGCAGATCCCAGATGGCGCGCCGGGCGCCACGCTGCCCAGCCGGCTGCGTCAACCGCCGCACCAGCGTGCCGCGCGCATCCAGCACCTCGATGGTGACCGGCTGGCCCGCCGCCTGTGTCCCGATCCAGTAATCGATGATGGCGCCGCGCGGCGGATTCCTGGTGGTGAAAAAGCTGTGGCCGGTGTTCTTGCGGCCGCGGCCGATGTCGCGGATCTGCGTCGCGCGGCGCGGCGTCGCCAGATAGCTGTGGCTGGCCACGACCTCCGGCGTCAGCGCTTCCACCAGGTTCAGTTGGTCGAGCACCCAGAATCCGCGCCCGTGGGTGCCGATGACCAGATCATTCTCCCGGGGGTGGACAATGATGCCCTGCACCGAATTGGTGGGCAGGCCGGACCGCAGCGGCAACCAGTGGCCACCGCCGTCGCGCGAGACATGGACGCCGAAATCGGTTCCGACGAACAGCAGTTCGCCATTCTTCGGGTGCGCGGTGATGCTCTTGGTCGGGCCAAAGGCCGGCAGATCGGCCGTGATGTTCCGCCAGGTGGTGCCGTGATCGTCCGACCGCACGGCATAGGGGCGGAAATCATTGTCCTGATGCCCGTCGAACACGGCATAGAGCGTGCCCTCGCGGGTTGGCGACCAGGCCACCATGCCCACCCGCATCTGGGCCGGCACGCCGGGGAAGCTGGCCGATTTCTGCCAGGTGCGGCCATCATCGCGGCTCACCTGGATCAGGCCATCATCGGTGCCCGCCGCCAGCAGGCCATTGCGCAGCGGCGACACCGACAGCGAATGGATATTGCCATAAAGCGCCGTGCTGGCGTGCAGATCGATCGCGTCGCTGGGCTGCACCTTGCCCTGCAGGGGCAGCTTGTCGCGGCTCAGCTGGCGGGTGAGATCGGGGCTGATCTGTTCCCAGTTGTCGCCGCGATCCCGGCTGCGGAACACGACATTGGCGCCGAAATAGAGCGTCTTGGGATCGTGCGGGGAGATCACCAACGGCGCGCTCCAGTTCCAGCGATA
>Ga0209278_1002030_pt1 | contig 11619 bp, 9 predicted proteins | sample JI81BgreenDNA_FD_187504 | JGI IMG/M metagenome (GOLD analysis project Ga0209278, IMG submission 187504) | Wastewater effluent complex algal communities from Wisconsin, to seasonally profile nutrient transformation and Carbon sequestration -... | ecosystem: Engineered > WWTP > Effluent > Algae... | reverse complement strand
TACGTGCAGAAACTCCAACAAACTTTCATTCAAGCAAACAACAACAATGCTGTGAAGACTCGCCAAGCTGTAGAAAACCACGTTCAAACGTTGCAAAAAGCTTTGGAGGCGATCGCCGAAAACGCCAAAATCCCGATGCAGGTGTACGATGGCGAAGGCAAGCGGATTGGGAGTCACGAACCGAAGTAGTTGTAGTTGTAGGGTGCCCTGAAGTGCGATCGTCCTGGCTCAGCTTAATATCGGCCGCGTCTTGTTTATGGGGATGTTAGGTTGAGCTTGTCTGGCTAAACTAGGTGTAGGAGTAGTTAGTCATCAAAAGTTTGGCTGTGATTCCGATTTGGGTTGTTAGGGAAAACAAGGAAGGAATTGGCTATGGCACGAGATAAAGCGTATCGGGAAGCAGAGAAGCGCATTGAAAAGGCACGGAAAAAGGGTGCAACAGGGCTCGATCTCAGCAGAATGGGACTCACTCAACTGCCAGAATCAATCGCATCTCTCACCCAGTTGCAATCGCTTGACCTCCAAAACAACCAACTGGCGGAAGTGCCAGAGTCGATCGCCTCCCTCACCCAGTTGCAAATGCTTTACCTCTCCTACAACCAACTGGCGGAAGTGCCAGAGTCGATCGCCTCCCTCACCCAGTTGCGACGGCTTGACCTCTTCTACAACCAACTGACGGAAGTGCCAGAGTCGATCGCCTCCCTCACCCAGTTGCAATCGCTTGACCTCCAAAACAACCAACTGGCGGAAGTGCCAGAGTCGATCGCCTCCCTCACCCAGTTGCAACGGCTTTACCTCTCCTACAACAAACTGACGGAAGTGCCAGAGTCGATCGCCTCCCTCACCCAGTTGCAATCGCTTAGCCTCCAAAACAACCAACTGGCGGAAGTGCCAGAGTCGATCGGCTCCCTCACCCAGTTGCAATCGCTTAGCCTCCAAAACAACCAACTGGCGGAAGTGCCAGAGTCGATCGCCTCCCTCACCCAGTTGCAACGGCTTGACCTCTCCTGCAACAAACTGACGGAAGTGCCAGAGTCGATCGCCTCCCTCACCCAGTTACAATGGCTTTTTCTCTCCTGCAACCAACTGACGGAAGTGCCAGAGTCGATCGCCTCCCTCACCCAGTTGCAATGGCTTTACCTCTTCGGCAACAAACTGACGGAAATGCCAGAGTCGATCGGCTCTCTCACCAAGTTGCGACGGCTTTACCTCTTCGGCAACCAACTGACGGAAGTGCCAGAGTCGATCGGCTCTCTCACCAAGTTGCGACGGCTTGACCTCTCCTACAACCCTCTCAACCCCGACCTCGCTGCCGCCTATCAACAAGGCAGGAAAGCCCTCTTCCAATACCTGCGGGCAATAGCAGAAGGATAGGTGAAACTGAACGAAGTTTTTGTAATTTTTGTAGGGTGTGTCGCCACAGAAAATCCCTAACTAAATATCGACAATCTCATAGCGACGCACCTGTGCTTACACGACTCATATAAACAAACCCAACACTTTCTTTTGTATCAAAATTCTATAAAAATGCTATTATAAAATCCAAACACACACTACAAGATCAGCAATCAAAAAGTATAAAATCAGGTTAGTCATCAAATGCTAGAAAAGGTAAAACTTCATAATTTCAAAAGTCATCAAGACACAGAACTTAATTTTGACAATTCACGCCTACACGCACTTGTAGGACAAAACAGTTCTGGTAAAACATCAGTATTGCAAGCATTGCATTATCTCAGTCAGCTTGCTAATTCATCAGTTGACAATATTTTTCAGCATGAAAGAGCGCCTCAATTTATTGCAACAATTGGGCAAAATAATATGTCTGTTACTGCAAGTGGTTTTTGGAAAAACCCAGATAGAAATGATTGGGAAGCTTCTTATGACTGGAGACAAACAGTTAATCATTCTTGGTCTGCTAGATTATCATGGGAGGCAGATAAACAGCCGGACAGTATGGGAGGAGAGCCAAGTTCCTTCATTTATGCTCCAGAGCCAATTCAGCAATCTTTGAAAAACGCAGTTCATCTTAAGCTAGTAGCTACTAATCTTGCTAAAGCAGCTTACAGCGATGCAATTACCCCGCGAGTTGAGTTCGATGGTTCAGGCTTAGCACCTACCTTAGACTATCTTCGTGACGAAGCTCCAGATAAATTTCAATCTTTACAGGAAATGTTGAAACGGATTGTACCAAGTGTACGCGAGGTAGGGGTAAGGCGAGCTAAAGTTATGGTGAATCGCCAACGCTTAATCGAAGTCGGTGGAAAGTCTATCTCCTACGAAGAAAGTCAGGAAATGGCAGGGCAAGAAGTTGTCCTAGACATGAATACTGGTAAGCGTATTCCAGCCCATGCCATTAGCGAAGGAACAATGCTCACTCTAGGATTATTGACTGTTTTGATGAATACTAATCAACCTAATTTAGTATTACTAGATGATGTTGAACAGGGACTCCATCCCACAGCGCAACGAGACTTAATCGCTGTATTCAAGGAAATTCTTCAAGACAACAGCAATCTGCAAATTATTTTTTCTACCCATTCTCCTTACATTGTGGATCAACTTATTCCTTCTCAAGTCCACGTATTAAGTAACGCTAATTCAGGTTTTACTCATTCCAAACGCTTGGATGAACATCCTGATGTAGAATGGGCAAAACAAACTTTAACTACGGGAGAATTCTGGGATGCGGAGGGAGAAGATTGGGTGGTTGCAGGAGAATTAAATGATTGAGTTTGTGGTGATTGTAGAAAGTAATGCAGACGCACGAACCGCTACTAAATTAGCCGATCGCCTTTTTGTGGATAAAATTGATTGGTTAGAACCTGAGATGCTGCAACATCTATTTCAATGGAGTGGTTTAGAAGCTGGCACAGAGAATTCTTGCTGGAAAAATATCGATGATATAACTAAACGTTTTTCCGATAAATTTAAATTACCCACCATCAGATCAAATGGAAGGTTTAAAAGTGATGGTCAATCAGCTAATAAAATTATGACGTTAATCAGCTTTCTACAACACAAACAAAAGAGAGATATTAAAGCCGTTATTTTTATGCGTGATTTAGACAGTCAACCTGAGCGAAGAAAACATATCGAGCAAGCACGTTTAGAACAAATGGATCGACAACCTAAATTAGCAATTATTATTGGTACACCCGACAGAATGCGGGAAGCCTGGGTTTTGAATGGGTTTATTCCATCTAATCAAGACGAAGAACAAATCCTTAAAGAGATAACGACCGAATTGACGTTTAACCCTTGCGAGGAGTCACACAGACTACGCTCTAACTCATTTACAGAACCCGATCGCATTAGAAATCCTAAAGTGGTTGTCGAAAAGCTAACAGGTGGCAAGATGGAACGCGAACAACAGTGCTGGGAAGACACGCCTCTGGAACTTCTACGAAAAAAAGGTGTTCATACAGGCTTAACAGCCTATATTGATGAAATCGAGGAACGATTAATTCCAATCATTGGATCTGCTGAGTAAGATCAGCCCGATATTCCCTAAACCTGCCCCGACCGGATTTTGTGGTCGATAAAGTCACGGGCGGGGCGGGTTTATGATATTTATCATTTGTATGGGAGATATTGGTGAACCCGCCCTTACGGTAATCATAATCAATTTATATCTACAATTACCAATGCCCAATTACCATTTGATCAATTGTGCATCTTGATTGAAAAACTTCCGGGACAATCCCTCAGTCAAAAGCAGAGTTGCGATTACAGTTGCCAGCGCTAACACAAACATAATCAAAATCTGGTAAGATGCTGCATCGAGAGGACTGACACCGCTCAGCATTTGACCTGTCATCATTCCGGGTAAAGTCACGATTCCTACCACCGTCATTGTATTTAACAGCGGGATTAATCCGGCTTTTATCGCATCTTTGCGGTACTGCTTTACTGCTTGCTGCGGCGTCGAACCTAAACTTAAATGGGTTTCTATTTCTAACTGGCTGCTATTAACTGTACTGACAAGTCTTTCGCCCGCGATCGCCCCGGAGTTCATGGCATTGCCCAATATCATACCCGCTAAAGGAATCAGATATTGCGGTTCGTACCAAGGATCAGGTTGCAAAATTAGCAAGTTTGTATAGGCGAGAGTCAAGGCCGTACTGATCAAAATTGAACCCCAAACTAAGGGCAGTAAGTTCTTGATTTTTTTGCTGATGCGGTTACTGGCAACCATGCTAGCTGTTGTCAGCATGATTGCTAAAACTGCTAAAACCAGCCAAGGATTTTTCCCCTCCGGGTCAAATATGACTGCGAGCACGTACCCGACTAAGATTAGCTGGATCAGGGTGCGCCCTGCGGCGATCGCGATCGCCCCCTCCAATCCCAATCCCTGCCACGCCGAAAGCCCGATCGCGATCGCCACCATCCCCAAAGCCCAACCCAAATCAGTAAAATCTAGCAGAATTAACACCGGCCCACCCTTTCGATAATGTGATTGTTTGCCTGTCCAAATATAAGATATTTGAATAAAGGTTTCTGAGAAACAGTTTTGCTGCAAGAATTTGCTTTGATAATGCTTGAAATTTGTGGTGTCAAAAGTGAATAATGTTCCCCCCCTCGACTTAACCCGCCAATACGCGCTCCTTGGCGACGAAATAACCGCTGCGGTGCAAAAAGTGCTTGCCTCTGGCGGCTACGTAGGCGGCCCGGCCGTCAAGAGTTTTGAACGAGAGTTCGCCGACTACATCGGCGTTTCCGAGTGCGTTGGCTGCAACTCCGGCACCGATGCCTTGATTTTGGCCTTGCGAGCTCTCAAAATTGGCCCTGGCGATGAAGTGATTACCACTCCTTTTACCTTTTTTGCTTCGGCTGAGACAATTAGCGCCGTCGGCGCCACTCCAGTATTTGTCGATATTGACAGCGAGACTTTTAATCTGGATGTCGAGCTCCTCGAAGCGGCAATTACCGACAAAACCAAGGCAATTATGCCCGTCCACATCTTCGGCCAACCGGTAGACATGACTCGGCTGATGGAAATTGCGACTCGGCACAATTTAGCCGTAATTGAAGATTGCGCCCAGTCTGTCGGGGCCCAGTGGCAGTCTCGAAAAGTCGGCAGCATTGGCCATGTCGGCTGCTTCAGTTTTTATCCGACCAAAAACTTAGGCGCTTGCGGTGACGGTGGCGCGGTGACGACAAACGATCCAGCCCTCGCAGCATCCATGCGAATGCTCAAAGAACACGGACAGTCTTCTAGGTATTTCTACGAAGAAATCGGCTACAACAGCCGTTTAGATGCCCTGCAAGCGGTGATTCTCAGCATTAAATTGCGATATCTCGACAGTTGGAACACTCAGCGACAGGAGAAAGCGGCACTTTACAGCGAATTTCTCTCCCGCGTGCCCGGAGTTGCCATCCCCAAAGAATTGCCCGAAGCAAAAGGAGTTTGGAATCAATACACGATCCGGCTGACAACTCCAGAAGACGCCCAAAATCCCTCTGGCAATTTTCGAGATTGGATGCGGGCTCAGTTGCAGGAAGCTGGCATCGGTTCGATGGTTTACTATCCGTTACCTTTGCACCTGCAACCTGTTTACAAATCTTTGGGTTATCAAGCAGGTCAGTTGTCAAAGGCTGAGCAAGTTTGTCGCGAAGTCTTGTCTTTGCCGATGTTCCCGGAACTGTCGAGGGATCAACAAGAGCGGACGATTTATGGGCTGAAAGATTGCTTGGCAAAGGCCGATCGCATCCGGTAGCTTTGGCGCGATGGCATCAGCGAGGGAAATGCAGGAGGAGAAAAGAATTGCAGGGTTGCAGTGGTGTGAGAATGTGCAGCGGTCAGTCGATTTTAGATTTTAGATTTTAGATTTTAGATTTACCCCACAGATAAATCTGGGATCTTGAACTAGGGTCTAAAATTTTTATCTCTCCACGACTTAAGTACGTAGCACGGTATCCGTTGTTGGGCTGGGTCAGGGAGAGCTGTTAAGTATTTTGACCGATCACTTGTACTTTTATGTACTATATTTAATGAAAAGAAACAAATTTAGGCTAGCAATCCGCCTCGAACGGGTGCATTTTCCGCTCGCCTAAAACTTGCAGTGCGATCGGTCAATGATGAAGAAGGAAGTTCGGCAACGGATTCGCTCGACGGATGTAACGGATTTCAGGAAGAGGGAAGAGGGAAGAAGGAAGAGGGAAGAAGGAAGAATAAAGAATAAAGAATGTTGGAACTTTCGACTTCTAATCCCCGATACCCGATGCCCGATGCCCGATGCCCGATGCCCGATGCCCGATGCCCGATGCCCGATGCCTGATGCCTGATGCCCGATGCCCGATGGCCGATGCCCAATTCTCAATTTAACCTGTAATTTTCAGAAGATAAGAGGAAAATAAACGAGTGCCTCAGTATCAATTCACTCAGGCTAGACGCTACGATCCACAAGCGATCGCTCAGTATTACCGCAAACGTCCTTGGAAAGCAATTTGGCGCGCAATTACCGTTATTTGGTCTTTTGCAGGCTTCGTTCTGGGGATGCTGTGGGACAGTTGGCAGCATGAAGTCGCAGCACACCAGCCGGAACGGGCCACCCACCTACGACAAATACTTACTCGCTTGGGCCCCACTTTCATTAAAGTCGGCCAAGCCCTTTCTACCAGACCGGATTTGATCCGCAAAGACTTTCTCGAAGAATTGATCAAACTTCAGGATCAATTGCCGCCGTTTGACTCGGTGCGCGCTTTCGAGATTATTGAAGCGGAACTCGATCGCAAAATTAGCGAAACCTACAGCGAAATCTCCCCCGAACCTGTCGCCGCGGCAAGTCTTGGTCAAGTCTACCGAGCTCGCCTCCTCACCGGGGAAGCAGTAGCAGTCAAGGTTCAGCGACCGAATTTGCTGCCCGTATTGAGCCTTGACCTTTACTTAATGCGCTGGGCCGCTGGATGGTTGGGCCCGTTGCTGCCGCTGAATCTCGGTCACGACCTTTGTTTGATCGTCGATGAATTCGGTATCAAATTGTTCGAGGAAATTGATTATATCAATGAAGGCCGCAACGCCGAGAAATTTGCGACAAATTTTGCCGACGACCCGACAGTAAAAGTTCCGAGCATTTACTGGCGCTATACTTCAAATTGCGTTCTGACTCTTGAATGGATTGACGGCATCAAGCTGACAGATATGGAAAGTGTTAAAGCCGCAGGTTTGGATACCGATAGTTTAATTGAAGTCGGAGTCCGCAGCGGTTTGCGGCAGTTGCTGGAACACGGATTTTTTCACGCTGACCCCCATCCGGGAAATCTGTTTGCCTTAGCGGACGGCCGCATGGCTTACATTGATTTTGGGATGATGGATCAGATGGAAGAAACAACTAAAGAAACTTTGGTTGATTCTGTCGTTCATTTGATCAACAAAGATTACTTACAATTAGCGAAGGATTTTGTCAAACTTGGCTTTTTGACTCCAGATACAGATATTATGCCGATCGTCCCGGCGTTGGAATCTGTACTGGGTGATATCGTCGGCGAAAAGGTGTCAGATTTTAACTTCAAGACGATTACAGACCAGTTTTCGGAGTTGATGTACGATTATCCTTTCCGGGTGCCGGCGAAATTTGCCTTAATTATTCGCTCTCTGGTGACAGAAGAAGGTTTGGCCCTGACGCTGAATCCGAATTTCAAGATAGTCGAGGTGGCGTATCCTTATGTAGCGCGACGTTTGTTGAACGGAGAATCTCCGGCTCTGCGGCGGCGTCTGATTGAGGTATTATTCAAAGATGGCAAATTCCAGTGGAACAGGTTAGAGGACATGATCGCGATCGCCCGATCGGATCGCAGTTTCGACTTGCTCCCCACCGCCCAACTAGGCTTGCAATTTTTGCTGTCAGAGGAAGGCTCGTTTTTGAGACGCCAGCTAATGTTAGCTTTGATTGAGGACGATCGAATCCACACCGAAGAAGTTCGCAGCCTGTGGAACTTAGTCAAGGAAGATTTGCAGCCCAGTCGCCTGTTCAACGTTGCTCTAGGCGCTTTGACGGAGTTTTCCACAGCAGGGGCAGCCGCGCTAACTCGATTTTAATTAGAAGGAAGTTCGGCAACGGATTCGCTCGACGGATGTAACGGATGTCAGGAAGAAGGAAGAGGGAAGAAGGAAGAGGGAAGAAGGAAGAAAAATAATTCTACTCTTGCCAATTCCCAATTCCCAATTCCCAATTCCCAATTCCCAATTCCCAATTCCCCATTCCCCATTTCCAATTACCCAAATTAAGGAATTATTCGTGTATTATTTTCCAGAACCTCCCTATTTTTTAATGTCGGCTGGATTACTAGCAGGTATGGCTTCCGGCGTAGCATTTGAAGCAACTCTCAAACAATCCGTACAACAATGGTCTAAAAATCGTTCTACTCGCACCTTGGCTAACCTGCCAAGGCTGCAATTGGTCATACCTTTTCTGGGAATGGCGGGCGGTATTTGTGTATTTTTAGCTTCGGGGATGGAGATTTTTGGCTTCCCCAAACTACTTTGTTATGCCCTAGCTTTGCCACTGACGGTACTCACTGGCTGGCTAGTTTGGACTCAGCTAGGTAAGCTTTTGATCGAGTTAGAACGCGGAGGTTCCCAAGCGCTGGATTTAGATTCTTTTGAACAATGAAAGTTAACTATCAACCTCTTTTTATCAGAAGGAAGGGGGTTGATAGTTATCTAGGATTATCCTATTTGATGCTTTTTGAACCGCAGAGAACGCAGAGAACGCAGAGGAAGACAAAGAAGAAGATGACAAGTTAGGCAATAATTTGTGTAAAATTTTTAAAATCTAAAATCTAAAATCTAAAATCGAATGAGTATTTTAATTGTTACAGGTGCGGCGGGATTTATTGGCTCTAACTTAGTAGAAACTCTTTTAAATCGAGGGGAGACGGTAATTGGTGTTGATGAGTTCAACGATTATTACGATCCGGATCTCAAGCGCAAGAATATTGCTCGCTTTGAAAAGTATCCGGGTTTTGAATTGGTGGAAGGCGATATTTTGTCTCTAAATTGGCGTGGTCTTTTATCTGATGCTAAGGTGATATTTCATCAGGCGGCGCAAGCAGGAGTTCGTGCTAGCTGGGGCGACGGTTTTCGCAGCTATACGGAACGCAATATTAACAGCACTCAAGTATTGTTAGAAGCGGCAAAAGATGCGCCAAGATTGCAAAAGTTTGTCTATGCTTCTTCTTCTTCAATTTACGGCAATGCTGAATCTTTTCCCACGAATGAAAACGCTTGTCCGCAGCCGGTTTCTCCCTACGGAATTACGAAGTTAGCCGGTGAACGTTTGTGTGGGCTTTATTACAAAAATTTTGGTCTTCCGACTACTTCCCTGCGCTATTTTACTGTTTACGGGCCGAGACAGCGCCCCGATATGGCTTTTCACAAGTTTTTTAAGTCGATTTTGTTTGATGAGGCGATTTCTATTTTCGGCGACGGATTGCAAACGCGGGATTTTACGTTTATCAGCGATTGCGTTGCGGCGAATTTAGCGGCGGCTGAGGTTCCTGAAGCTGCGGGGGAAGTTTTTAATATTGGTGGGGGAAGTCGGGTGGTTTTGAAGGAAGTTATTGATACAATACAAAGGATTGTCGATCGACCTATTCGCATAGATTTTACCGAAGCTGCGAGGGGAGACGCGCGGCACACTAGCGCAGATGTGTCTAAAGCCAAGAAAATCTTAGGTTATCAGCCGCAGGTTTCTCTAGAAGAAGGATTGAGGCGCGAATGGGAGTGGATTCAGTCTTTGTACAGTTAGATACTATTTATCCCCAAAATTCCGCAACTTAAATTGAACATTATTAAGTTTTCTCATTCCCCAACTTTTGAGATTTCTCCCCAAGCGAACCAACACATTTGGAGGCACGAGTTTTGGCTGTGTTTCCGACGAATTCAAATAGCGGTAATGCAGAAATACATCTCGGTAAGGAATCTCCACATCTTCACCAGCACACAAGCGAGTAAACTTTGCAGCCGAAATACTCATGTAATGCAAATAAGTAAGCCGCCGTCCTTTATCATATAAAACATCATCTATCACATCAAATTGAGAAGACCAATGATTTCCCGTTACCTGTTCGGGTTCAGCATATGCAAAGTTGTAAAAAGATATTTTGCTGCGGGCGACTAAATAGTTAAGTAAAGATTGGTCAGCCCCCCGCAAAGACATAATTTCCGCTTCTCCTGATGTTAATTTTTCTAAAAATTGAGAGCAATTATTTCGATTTAAAACCCCCGCTTTTGACGCAAACCAACCCGCACAAAAAGTATGAGATTGCAGTCCGTCAATATTTAAAATTTGAGGTAATTTGGGGGAGGACAAATCAAATATATAATTGAGGTCGGATTTGTATTGAAAATCGTTTGCTACCCAATCAAAATCATCAAGTTTTTGATAAATATAATCTAGAGAACCCATTAACAGAGTGTCTGCATCAAAATAGATAAATTTATCAAAAGGGCCGTCGAAACAACATAATTTTCGGTGCATTTCCAAACATTGAACTGGTTCCCAACCTTGAGATTTCCATACTTTTTGAGCTTTTGCATGAGTTTTCCAAACTTGAGTCGCAAAGTCTTCCCATAAAATGATGGAATCGGTATTTTCAAACAGGGTGACATGAGGACGAGTTGCAATTTCTACTTGCACTTTTTTCATTCTGTCATCATAGGGAATGATGCAAACAGGAATATTTTTTGCCCCGTTGACTTCGAGACTGTTCAATAAAGCGACTAAGTGGTCGAAAACAACATCGTTTGCTAGAATATAAATACCATTTGTCATAATTTTTAGTGAATAAGTAGACCAGCGCATATATATTGCTTTTTAGGTGCGGGCAAGATGCCCACACCACAAGAAAAAAAATTATCAATTGTGGAACAGGCATCTTGCCTGTTCATCAAAGCTTTTTGATAATAATTTAACATCTCAGTTAATACTCACCTACCGAAATTTTCCAATATTTTTTGCATTAAATTTTGTTTTTTCTCAGACAAATAACGATAATGTTTCCACAGTTTCCAATAAGGACTACCCGATTTAATTGGTATTCCAGCCCAGTGAAGATATTTTAACCTTTTGCCTTTGTCATAAAGAACATAATCTAATTCTTGAAAATGCTTGGAACCAGCCCAGCTTCCCGGTTCGGTTGCTGAATCTTTAACAAGATTGCAGCGTTTGGGAATCAGTTTAAGAATGATATAATTTAGTATAGGTTGGTCTGTGACATTTTGAGTAAAGTCAAAATATTCTCGATGCTGCGAACATTCTCGCAAAATTCCATACATTTGCGCTTCTGTAATAGTTCCTTTTCTGGAAGCCCAAAAACCGCTGTTGAATACATCTTGAAGCTGTGAGTCGGTAAAGATATTCTGTTCTTTTACAAGTGGTGAAAATACATTTCGCAGTTTTTCGCTGAGGTGGTGGTAGTCGCAGCAAAAAAAGTCTACTTCTGATAGTTTGTTGAGGTTGGCTGCGATATCTTCAAAGACGATGATATCGGTATCGATGTACAGAAATTCATCTAGGGGGCCAAACCAGGCGGCGAGTTTTCGCATTTTGTTGGGGAGGGCTAAAAAGTTGCGATCGAACATTTGGCCAATTTCTCTGGTAAACTGTTCGACAA
>Ga0209278_1002028_pt1 | contig 11638 bp, 6 predicted proteins | sample JI81BgreenDNA_FD_187504 | JGI IMG/M metagenome (GOLD analysis project Ga0209278, IMG submission 187504) | Wastewater effluent complex algal communities from Wisconsin, to seasonally profile nutrient transformation and Carbon sequestration -... | ecosystem: Engineered > WWTP > Effluent > Algae... | reverse complement strand
TGAACAATCGCCTTGGCCGCGGCCTGCACAGAAAATTGCTCCATTACCTCGGCATAGCGATCGAACTGGCGATCGATCCCAATCATCCGTTCGATCGCCTGGGCCAAGGCCGTCGCATCCCCGATCGGGATGGTTTGCACGGCGGGTAAATGCCCCAAATCCACGGTCGAACCCACCGCTTCCGTGGCAATAAAGGGCAATCCCGCTTGCAGCCCTTCATTAATCACTAATCCCCAGGTTTCACCGGCTCGATTGGATGGCAACACCAGCACATCAGCCGCCAAATAAAAGGGGGGTAATTCCTGTTGATTGCGGAAGCCTAAAAACTTCACTGTCAGATTTTCCAGGGGTTCCGCCTGGGCTGTTAGTTGGGGTTCCAATTCCCCTGCCCCGAGGAAGAAAACAGCGAGCCGCGATTGCAATTCGGTGGGCAGTTGGGCGATCGCCTGGAGAATCAAACCGGGATTTTTCTTAGGAATTAATTTGCCGCTAAACAGCAGTACGGTGCGGTGCGGTTCAATCCAGAGAGCAGCGCGAGTTTTAGCCCGAATGGTTGCTTTTTGATCAAGGGGAATATCGGCAAAGCGATCGGGGACGCAATAGTAAGCCATGCCGATCTGATTGGCTGGAATTCCGTGACGAATCAGGTGTTGTCGGTTGAGCGTGCCGATCGCCACGGCCGAATCAAACAGGCGATAAAGCAGTCGATAGATCAGCGATCGCACCGCTGTTTTCCAACCCTGACGCGGCACGGCCAGATCATTAGTTTCGACCCGCAAAGTGCAGGGAATTTTGCGCATCTGGGCGGAAATGGCCGCCGTGACAGCGCCTTTATAAATCAGGGTGTGAATCAGCAGGCGATCGGGTTTTTCGCGGCGCAGCAAAGCCGGAAACCCAGCCGCCCGCAAACTCCAAAACCCTTTGGGTTGCTTCGTTTGATTGATATTTAAAATGACCGATCGATAGCCATCCAGCAAGGGTTCATCCCAGGCAATGCTTTGGCCAAATTCCCGATCGCGGTAGCCCTGAATTGAAAAATCTGACAAATAAACCACCAATAATTCATCACCATTGGCAGCCAATTCTTGAGCCATACACCGAAAAACGGGGGCATGATATTGCACCGGATGGGAAGCCAAAACGAAGAGCTTCATGATCTGACCTGTTATTGATTTAATTTATTGCATTCGATCGACAATTCGATATTGCACCGCTTCGGCCACATGACCCGGTTCAATCGCCTCTTTATTTTCCAAATCTGCGATCGTCCGCGCCACTTTCAAGATTCGATCGGTTGCCCGCGCCGACAATCCTAACCGCCGAATCGCGTTTTCCAATAACGATCGGGTTTGCTCCGTCAGCGCACACCATTGGCGAATTTGCTGACTTTGCATCTCCGCATTGCACTGAATCGGCGATGCGTCCTGGGCAAACCGCGATCGGGCCACCTGCCGCGCCGCCAACACCCGATCGCGCACGGCCGCCGACGCTTCCCCACCGGTCGATCGGGTCACTTCCTCCGGCTGCAAACGGCTCACAACCACTTGCAGATCAATCCGATCCATCAGCGGCCCCGACAGCTTGGCCCAATAGCGCTGCCGTTGCATCGGTGAACAGGTGCAGGCCTGAACCGAATCGCCATAATAGCCACAGGGACAGGGGTTTGTGCTGGCCACAAGCGTGAACCGGGCCGGAAATCGCACCGTTTGTCGCGCCCGCGAAATCGTCACACAGCCTTCTTCGAGGGGCTGGCGCAAAAATTCCAACACATCTCGCTTAAACTCCGTCAACTCATCCAAAAACAGCACTCCTCGGTGAGATAGCGAGATTTCCCCCGGCCGCGGAAAGCTGCCGCCGCCCACCAGCGACGGCCCCGAAGCCGAATGGTGCGGACTCCGAAAGGGGCGATCGCGCACCAAGCTGCCCCGCTCCTTCAGCAGCCCCGCCACCGAGTGAATTCGCGTCACCTCCAGCGCCTCCGGAAAGGTTAGTTGGGGCAAAATACCGGGCAAACGCTGGGCCAGCATGGTTTTGCCACTACCCGGTGGCCCCACAAAAATCAGGTTGTGACCACCGGCCGCCGCAATCTCCAGCGCCCGCCGCGCCTGGGTTTGGCCCTTCACATCGGCCAAGTCCAGCAGCCCGATCGCATTGGGCCGCAACACCGCTGGGGACGACTCATGGGGCACAAATTCTCCGGGCTGATTCAGAAATCGCGCCACCTCCGATAAGTGCTCAAATCCATACACATTTAGCCCCTTGACGATCGCCGCCTCATTCGCATTGACCGCCGGAACGACCATCGCCGCAATCCCCAGCCGTTCCGCCGCCGCCGCGATCGCCAGCACCCCCGCCACCGGTCGCAGCGTCCCATCCAACGCCACCTCACCCACAAACAGGTGATCCCCCAGGAGGGCGGCGCTCACTTGTCCCGAAGCCGCCAAAATTCCGACCCCGATCGCCAGGTCAAAGCTCGGCCCCTCCTTGCGCAGGTCTGCCGGGGCCAAATTCACAACAATTTTGCGCATCGGATAGCTAAATCCGGCATTTTTCAGGGCAGCCTTCACCCGCTCGCGCGATTCCTGCACCGATGTATCGGGCAAGCCCACGATCGCAATCCCCGGCATCCCGTTGGACACATCCACTTCGACCCCCACCTTCACCGGGTCGATGCCCACCAGCGCCGCACTCCAACTTCGAGCCAGCATTGATTGTTTGGCTCCTCACTTAGGAAATCATGACCTAGGGTTTGAGTTTAGCAGGCCAATTGCTGGTTTTTGGGGTTCGCGATCAATGTTCCCTTAATTAACAGCTTGATTGGCAGCTTGATTAATAAAGCGATCTAACCAACCATTCGCCAAGCGATCGGAAACGTAATTGGCAATAGCGCTCCACCCAACCATTAACCAATCAATCGGCAAAGCAATTGGCAATAGTAATCAAAAATTCATCTACAAAGTGATCAAAAATTTCCCCAAACCATCTCATGATTCACGACCTATCCTGTTTCACCTGATCGCTTTTCGGCCAATCAAATGTTAAGGATAGATCGCAAATGAGTGACTTGATTGCAGACGAATCAACAATCCCTAACTAACAGCCTTGAGGATTTCTTCGTCGGTTGAAAAATCTACGGCCGATGCGCTAGCACCGGATGGCAAATAGTCATTCTCAAAGGAGTCCTTGAGACCCGCAATCAGATCATAGCTCGGTTGCCAGCCGAGATCATTCTTGGCTTTTTGATTGCTGGCAAAGAAGTGCTGAACCCGCATTGGAAATGCTTTGCGTTTTCCAAAGTCAAACTGCTTGGGATCGTAATGAACAAGCTTGACTTGCTCGGGATCTTTGCCGGCCGCCGCCGCACAGGCGCGGGCTAGCCCATCAAAGGTGACAAATCGATCGCCGGAAATATTGTAAATTTGCCCGATCGTTTTTGGGTTGCCAGCGGCAGCCACCATCGCAGTTGCCAAGTCGGCCACATGCCCCAATTGGGTGATGTGTAAGCCGTTGCCTGGAATCGGAATCGGCCGATCGCGCACAATGCGATCAAAGAACCACGATTCCAACGGATTGTAATTGAGCGGCCCATAGATATAGGTTGGACGAAACGCCGTAAATGGCTCATCGTGGTGATCTAAATAGCGCTCCGTTTCCCATTTACCCTTATGCCGACTGTTCGGGTCAATGGGGTCTTCTTCACAATGCGGGGGCTGGTCAGTTTTAAGATAGACCCCAGCGGAACTCATGTATAGAAAATGCTCGGTTTTACCCCGCAAGAGTTCTACCAACGGCTGTGTGTCGCTAAGTTCACGACCGTTATTATCAAACACCCATTCAAAGTGACGATTTTCTAGCTTTGATTTCAGATCGTCGATCTGGGTTCGATCGCACTGAATCACTTCCAAACCCTCAACCGGAGAAGGCTTGCGGCCACGATTGAGCAACGTCACATCATGACCTTTTTCAACCAATAATCGAGTCAGGTAAACGCCAATAAATCGCGTTCCACCCATGACTAAAACTCGCATCACTGCTCCTAATAAACCTATGTAAGGCAATTTCAGATATCATCTTATAGCGTTATGTGGGGTTCTTTAAAAAAATTCAGCAAAAATTCAGCAAAAGCTCGGCTAAGATTCAACAAGATTCGGCAAAAATATTGATTCGACCATCAATAGTGATTGACAACAGGTATTAACAACAGGTATTGACCGCCGTAGCCAAGAGATCATTTTTGGAAAGACTTGGCCATAAAATACTAATAGCCCCCTGGGGGCCTTGCTCTCGATATTTGTTGATCGATCGGGGCTGAGTTTAGGCCCAGTGCCCGTGGCCATCCCAGCGAGCAACCGGGAACCGGGCTGAAAATCAACATCCCAGGGCTGAAATATTGCCCTCACGATCGCGCCCTTGCACGCAAATTCCCCATCGACCTTTAAGATTTGGTGTATTGACCTTTGCTGTCTGCTTCGCATTGCCATGAGTCGGTTTGACCCCTCCGAAGATCCTGCTCAACGCGATCCAACGCGGCGGGGAATCGACGCATTTCGCCCCCCTCAGGAACCAACGGATTGGCAAGGATCCGAGCCAGATCAGCCGCGCGATTCGTTGGAAGCATTTGATATCAGAGCTTTTCGGCAACGGCAGGGGAGCGGCGCGTCCGGGCGGTCTGCCTCGGCCCGATCGCCCCGGGCCCGATCGCGCTCCCAGTCTGCCGCCTCAAGGTTCACCCCATCCACGGGGTCTCGGGACGTGTGGGCGCTGTTGATCGCGGCCATTCGTCTGGGTGTGGCGCGGTTGCCGGATCCACGCCAGGTGAATCCCACGCGCCAACGGGTGACGATCGTCGGTGGCATTTTATTAGCCGCCATGCTGGGATTGGTGCTGCGGCTGCTGTGGCTCCAGGGCATCCAAGGCCCGGAACTCACAAATCGTGCCCGGTTGCAACAGCGCGTGGCCGTGAAACCCTTTGCGCCGCGTCGATCGATTGTGGATCGGCGGGGGGTGGCGCTGGCTCTCGATCGGGTTACATACACGCTTTATGCCCACCCAAAACTCTTTAATAAGCCAAAATCTGTGGTGGCAGCCCTGCTTGCTTCCATTTTGCACCAGTCTCCCACGGAAATCGCGCTCAAGCTCGATCGGGCGCGTAGCGGCATTCGTCTCCATGAATCCCTGTCCGAAGACCAAGCCCAGCGGATTCGTCGCACGGCCCTGGACGGCTTGGAATTGCATGAGCGACCGGGGCGGATTTATCCCCAGAATGATATGGCCGCTGAAATTGTCGGTTATGTGAACTTGTTTGACGGTCAGGGTAAAACGGGGCTGGAATATTCGATGGGTCGGCTACTGGAGCGATCGGTCAACGCCGTCACCCTGGAGCGCGCACCGGGTGGCTATTCGTTGCCCCGTCTCGGCAGTGCGGCGGACGATCGGCTCAATCAGTTAACCTACCTCGACGACCTGCAACTGAAACTCACTTTAGACCTGCGACTCCAGCGGGTAGCGCGATCGGCGATCCAAGCTCAAATGACCGCCAGCAATGCCAAAAAAGGCGCGGCGATCGTCATGGATGTGCAAACCGGAGCCATTCGGGCCCTCGTTTGTGAACCCAGTTATGATCCCAATCGCTATTCAGAAGCTGACGTGGCTCGCTTCCGCAATTGGGTGGTTTCGGATTTGTATGAGCCGGGATCGACTTTCAAGCCATTGGTGATGGCCATGGCGCTGGATTCTAAGGTTTTGAAGCTGGATGACACCTTTGAAGATACAGGATCCGTGCAAATTGGCGATCGGGTGATTCGAAATTTCAACTTTGCTCGCCTTGGCAAATTAGATCTATCGAAAGTGATTCAAACCTCTAGCAATGTTGCCACGGTTCGGATTGGTTTGCGTCTGGATCCTAATGTTTTTTATCAATACTTACAAAAGCTGGGATTTAATCAAACGAGTGGCGTTGATTTGCCCTTTGAAACCCGGGGACAAATTAAAGATCGCCAGACATTTTTATCCTCAAAAATTGACCGCGCCACCACATCCTTTGGCCAAGGCGTGGCCATTACTCCTCTGCAATTGGTGCGATCGCTCGCCACCTTGGCGAATGGCGGCAAACTGATTACACCCTACATCGTTGACGGGCTAACCACTGTCGAGGGCACCAGTTATTGGCAGCCAGCGCGATCAGAACCTATGCCAATTTTTTCTAAAACAACCACGAATGAAGTGCTCAAGATGATGGAAAGTGTGGTGTTAAAAGGCACTGGAAAACGAGCGCAGATTGACAATTACCGAATCGCTGGCAAAACCGGTACATCGCAAAAACAAGACGAGCGCGGGGGCTATCGACAGGGCGCAGTCATTGCCAGCTTCGTTGGTATTTTTCCGGTGCAATCACCGCGCTATATTGTGATGACTATTTTCGATGAACCTCCGGGCGGTTCAGGTGGGGTAGTCGCCGCCCCGGCCGCCAAGCCAATTTTGGAATCTATTATTACGTTGGATGGTTTGCCGCCTCAATAAGTCCTCAATGATGATGAGAAATTAGGAGCCTCATCTCAAAATTAAATGAGCCTATCGCGATCGCATCACCGATAGTAAGCTCGATCGATCATCCGTCCATAGTTGACTAGTCGGCTGCGGATCGAGCATTATCCACGGGGATTTTGGCGAGGCGATTAACCATCCTAAATCCTGAGGATTGCGACCCATAACAACCCAATGAGAGGGGGTCTTTCCGAGCACCCGATCGGCTTCGGAAACCTTGATGTCCCAGCGATGAAAAGCGGTTAATTTCAAGTCTTGGCCAATCGCCCCAAGTACGGGCAGTAAGTCGAGATAGCGATTGGTAATGTTGACCAAAATCAATCCATTGGGCTTCAGTTTTTGAAAGTAAAGGGCGATCGCCTCGCGCGTAATCAGATGCACCGGAATGGAATCGGAGCTAAAGGCATCCATGATCACTAAATCTAGGGATTGGTCAGGTGCGGCTTTCATTTTCAAGCGTCCATCACCAATTTCAACCGCAATCTTGCCCTGCGCTGTTTTTAAAAAACTAAAGTAATCGGGATTTTCGGCGATCGCCTTCACCGTGGGATCAATTTCATAAAATGTCCACTGCTGATTCGACTGGGCATAGCTCGCAAGAGTGCCAATCCCCAAACCCAACACCGCCACCCGATCGCGGGGCGACTGATTAAACCCCGCAAAAAACTCCCCGATCGGCCCCGTTTCCGTGAAGTAGGTGAGCGGTCGATCGCGCCGTGCTGGAACCAAACTTTGCTGACCATGGAGCGTGGAACCATGCAGCAGGGACATCACTTGGCGAGATCGATCGCGCACCACCCGATTCACCCCAAAAAAGCTGCGATCGGTCAACAAAACCTCACCCCGCAACCCCACTGAAAACTGCATCATTAAGATAATTGCTAAAATCGCGACAATGATTTTTGTTTTGCGCAGTTGTAGCGCCGCCGCAATGATCACGACCAGACTAAACGCAACCAAATATGCCGCCCAATGATCTCCAAGGCGATCAACATTAATCCCGGCGAGCAATGCACCAATTCCTAAACCAATCGCAATCCAACTCCACTTGGGTAATCGGGTTGAATTAATCACCGCTAACAGCGTCAGGATCAAAACCAAGGGATATTCTTGGGTATTTGGAAACAAATAAGGAGCCGCGATCGCATTAAATGAACCCCCCAATGCGCCCCCCAAGGCAATCCAAAAATAAAATTGGGTTAGATAGTCTACCGATGGCCGAATCAGCACGAGGGTTTGATGACAAGCAAAGGCCGCGATCGCAAATCCCAGCCAATGAAACGGCAACATCACCCACAAATTTTGGGCCCCATCCAAGCGCGACCAAAACACAAGGGGTGTCACAAATAGCGGCAACAGCGCGATCGCCCAGGGATAGATCTGGCTCGATCGCCGCCAGTCAGAAAACGCAACGATATAGGTTAATAAATACAGGCTGAGGGGAATCGCCCAAAACAAAGGAACCGCCGCTAAATCCGTCGTCACATAGGTCGTGACTCCGAGGGATAAACTAGCGGGTAAAAAGGCAAAAATAGCCCATTGCAACCGATCGCGCCAAGTCGGTTTCTGAAGCATTTCCGGCGATGATTCTGGCTCCCAAGCATCAGGATTTTCAGGTTGTCCGGTCAGCGGTGCTAGGGATCGATCGCGCCAAGTAACGATCGCACAAACTGCAATCAAAATTAGCTCTAAACCATAACCAATTTGCCATAATTGTCGTTGTTCCAAAAGCGAAAAAATCGGCTCGATCGCACTCGGATAGCCCAACACCCCCAACAAGCTGCCCGCATTACTCGCCGCATATAAAACGTAAGGATTTTTGCCCAAATCCAACTCAGTACGCGATACCCATCGTTGCAACAAGGGAGCCGTCGCCGACAGCGCAAAAAAAGGCAGCGCAATGCCTGTGGTTAATAGTTGCAGCAGCGTCCAAATGGGCTGCTCAACCGCCGATGTTGCTGTTCCAAACACCTGGGAAAATTGCAGCACCATTGCGATGCCACCCCCCAGGCCGATCGCCCCGTGCCCCCACAATTGCCACCGCAGGGACGGGCGATCGCCCCACCAAGCCGCATAGCCATAGCCCGCCAGCAACATGATTTGAAAAAACGCCTGGCAAACCGTCCACACGGCCGGCGTTCCCCCCAACAAAGGCAGCAGGCTTTTGGCCACAATAAACTGCACCCAAAATAGTAAAAAAGCGCTACCAAAGAGCGCCCCTGCAAAAATCAGTTTTTTCATCGTTTTATTATTGATCTCATAGTTCAGATTACCGTAGGGGCAGGTTTCAAACCTGCCCCTACGAAGATTGTCGGAATGTTCTGAGTTTTGTCATCCCTTCTATCAACGAAAAGATCTGCATAGGGTGATCGGGCGAGAGAGTCTCACCCGATGGTTTTCCTAAACCTTTGCGGGTTCCGAAAAGCGAATTTTCAGATAATCATCTTCCATTTTTGCGCCCGTCGGTTGCAACGCCGCCAAGGCCTGCGGCAACACCAAATTTCGGCGATGATTGCCAATGCGCACATTCAGCTCATCACCGGTTTTGCTGAGTTCAATTTGGCTCTTGGGAATCCCCGGCAAATACATTTCCAGGCTGTAGGCATTGTCAACTTGGAGCACACGCAGGGTCGTTTCTTTGTAATACACCTGCGCGGGATCTTCATTGTTGGGGTAGAGGGTTTCCTTCAGCCGATCGAGCGCCGCCAGCCCACACAATTCCTCCGAAAACAGCGGCACTTCCTTCACCGGCAATGGGTGAAAGTTCTCATGAATTTCCTCCTTATACTTGCGTTGATCCGCCTTCCAACGATCGAAAAACGGATCACTCACCTCCGCCGGAATCACCCGATTCGCAACCACCATATCCGTCGCCACGTTATACAAACTCAGGTACGCATGGGCCCGCAGCGATTCCTTAATCACCATTTTTTCGGGATTCGTCACCAGCCGCACCGAGGTTTGCGAACTGTCGGTCAAAACCTTTTCTAGGGCTTCAATTTGCTCATAAAACTCGTAGGGCGCATCCATCACCTCCTTGTCCGGCAATGAGAACCCGGCGATCGGGCGGAAAATCGGTTCCACCAGCGGCCGCAACGCCACGGACATACTTTGCAGCGGCTTGTAGAACCGGCGCATATACCAGCCGCCCACTTCCGGCAAGCTCAACAGCCGCAACGCCGTGCCCGTGGGGGCTGAGTCAATGATCAACACGTCATATTCGCCTTCGTCGTAGTGGCGCTTCATGCGCACGAGGGCAAAAATTTCGTCCATCCCTGGCAAAATCGCCAGTTCTTCCGCCTGCACACCGTCCAAGCCGCGCGCCTGCAACACTTGCGTGATATACCGTTTGACCGCGCCCCAGTTGCCTTCCAGCTCGGCCAGCGCATCCAGCTCGGCGGCCCACAGGTTGGGGCGCACCACGCTGGGATCATGGCCCAGTTCCATATCGAGGCTGTCGGCCAGGGAGTGGGCGGGATCGGTGCTGAGGACGAGGGTCTTGTAGCCCAGTTCGGCACAGCGCAGGCCGGTGGCTGCGGCGACGGAGGTTTTGCCGACTCCGCCTTTGCCGGTCATCAAAATTACGCGCATGATGGAGTTGCCTTGTGTTTCGGAGGAGACGATCGCCCAGTGTGCCTCCATTATGGCGTTTTTTGTAAAGCTTTTTGAAGCCCGGTTCGGACAGTGGCCGTGATGCATCAACCGTTTCAGGCTCTGGATCGGTTGTGGGCGATCGGCTCGGGGGGTGATCGGCGGTTTGATCGATAGCACCAGTTCCCGGCGTTGTGGTGCATGGTGCATAACCGATTCCGTTAGCTGGGTTGGCTTGCAAAATGTTGCTTCACAACGTCCCAGCCAGAGCAATTCCAATAATCAATATGGGAATCAATTAAATACTGCTCATTCACGGTCAACTCGCTCCAACCCGTAATCGAAATGCGCGGATTCCAGGGCAGTGGCGTTGTCCAAGTGAGAGTCCAATCGGTGCAGATCGATCGATTGCCCGTTGCTTGAATCTCGTGCAAAATCAAGGACGGATTGCGAAACCATCGATCGATAAAGGCGATCGTTTGGCGGTAGCGATCGATTCCCCGAAATTCGCTGGTTGGGTCTTTGAAATAGACATTGCGATCGTAAATCTCGAAGGTCTGATTTTTGGGAAATTGCTGATAATCCTGACGAAGGATTTCGATTAATCGATCTAGGTTCATGGTGAAAATTTGCGATTGGTTGAATCAATTGAAGTCGAGTTGCAATCAAGTTGCAATCAAGTTGCAATCAAGTTGAAATCAAGTAGCCCGTAGGGTGGGCACTGCCCACCTAATAATTGCTTCATGGCATCTGCGATATGGCGTACCAATCGTTTTAGGTAAAGGCTGTATCAAAAATCAGTAACCCCGTTGAATCTTTTCTGGAATGACTAACAGTTATGATTGAAATCCATCAAAATTAGATTCCTCATGAGCGCAAATTTGCCGGGTTGTGATGTTGTCGCCAGCTTGCGCGATCGCCGCCGCCGGTTGACCGATCGCGCGCCGTTCCCGATCGCCCTCTGGTCGGGCCAGGCCGCCGCCCGCAACTTCCCGGCCAATCGCTATCCCTTCCGGGCCAGCAGCCACTTTCTCTATTTTGCCGGGTTGTCGATCGAGCGGGCCGTGTTGCTGCTGCTGGACGGGCGATCGATCCTGTTTTGGGATCAGCCGACCGTGGACGATGCCCTGTGGCACGGGCCGGAACCGTCGCGATCGGCCCTGGCGGCACAGATCGGCGCGGATGCGGACTACCCCCTGGGCGAGCTGGCGGCGCAGTTGGGCGATCGACTGGCGGAAGTGGCGACGATCGCCGTGCAATCGCCGATCGCCCGCGCCCACCAGGAGGCGGTGTTGGGCCGATCGCTCCCCCAGCCGGCCGCCGCGACGGGGATCGATGGTGCGCTGGTCGAGGCGATCGTTGCGGTGCGATCGACCCACGATGAGCTTGCCCTCAGTGAGTTGCGCCGCGCGGCCGATATTGCCGTCGCCGCCCACCGGGCCGGCCTGGCCGCCACGCCCCGGGCCGCCACCGAAGCCGCCGTGCGCGCCGCGATCGAAGCCGC
>Ga0209278_1002026_pt1 | contig 11644 bp, 12 predicted proteins | sample JI81BgreenDNA_FD_187504 | JGI IMG/M metagenome (GOLD analysis project Ga0209278, IMG submission 187504) | Wastewater effluent complex algal communities from Wisconsin, to seasonally profile nutrient transformation and Carbon sequestration -... | ecosystem: Engineered > WWTP > Effluent > Algae... | reverse complement strand
GGCGCGGGTGATGACGGCCAGCGCCTCGTCGAGCTCGCCAGCGCCGGGGGCGAAGGCGGCCAGCAGCGGGCGAACCTGGTCGGGGTGGATGCTCCACATGCGCGTGAAGCCGAACTCGCGCGCCGCGCGGCGGGCGGCGGCGGTCAGCGCGGCGCTGTCGCGGAACTCGGTGACCACGTTGTGGGACGGCGTCTTGCCGTGGGCGTGGCAGGCGCTGGCGATGGCCAGCTTGGCGCGCACCACGAGCGGGTGTTCAAACTGGCCGGCCACGGTCATGGCCTGGGCGGGGATGGCACCGCCGTGGGCCGACACGAAGTCCATGAGCCCGAAGCTCAGGCTCTGCACCCGCGGGTGGGCGGCGATGTCGAAGGCGCGATGCACCGACGCCGGCGACTCAATCAGCGCATGGACCGGCAGGGCCGGCGCACCGGCGGCGTCCATCGCCGCAGCCACACGGTCGATGTCGGCGACCGACTCGACCTTGGGCAGCATCAGGTGGCACAGGCGATGCCCGGCGCGGCCAACGATGGTGGCCACGTCGGCCTCGAAGGCGGGGTGATCGACCGGGTGGACGCGGGCGGCCACCCGGGCGCCGGGCGCGGCGCCCAGCGCCAGCTCGGCCACCAGTGCGGCGTGTTCGGCCTCGCCGCCCACGGGCGCGCCGTCCTCGCAATCGAGCGTCACGTCCATGACGGCCGCGCCGTGCGCCGCGGTCAGCTCGGCCTGCAGCGCCAGGCTCTTGCGCATGCGCGCCTCAACGCCGCTGTAGTGGTCAACCACCGGCAGCGCCAATGCCCCCGCCTGGGCGCCCAGAAGGATGCTGGCGGGGGAGGCGTTCACCGGAGTTACCACGCGGTTACAGAGCGGCTCAGAGCAGGTGCTTGACGCCGTCCTGCTCGCCCTGGAGCTCGGCCAGGGTCTTGTTGATGCATTCCTGGCTGAACGCGTCGATGGGCAGGCCCTCAACGATCTTGTACCGGCCGCCCTCGCAGGTGACGGGGTAGCCGAACATCACGTCTTTCGGAATGCCGTATTCGCCGTTGGACGGCACGCCCATGGTGACCCACTCGCCGTTGGTGCCCAGGGCCCAGTCGCGCATGTGGTCGATGGCGGCGTTGGCGGCCGAGGCGGCGCTGGACAGGCCGCGGGCAGCGATGATGGCAGCGCCGCGCTTGCCCACCGTGGGCAGGAAGGTCTCGGCATTCCAGACCTGGTCGTTGATCATGTCCTTGACCGAGGCGCCGTCGATGGTGGCAAAGCGGTAGTCGGCGTACATGGTCGGCGAGTGGTTGCCCCACACGGCCAGCTTCTTGATCGCGCCGACCGCCTTGCCGGTCTTGGCGGCGATTTGCGAGGCCGCGCGGTTGTGGTCCAGGCGCAGCATGGCGGTGAAGTTCTCGCGCGGCAGGTCGGGCGCGCTCTTCATGGCGATGTAGGCGTTGGTGTTCGCCGGGTTACCCACCACCAGCACCTTGACCTGGCGCGAGGCCACCGCGTTGAGGGCCTTGCCCTGGGCGGTGAAGATCTGCGCGTTGGCGGCCAGCAGGTCAGCACGCTCCATGCCGGGGCCGCGCGGGCGGGCGCCCACGAGCAGCGCGTAGTCGGTGTCCTTGAACGCCGTCATCGGATCGCTGTGCGCTTCCATGCCGGCCAGCAGCGGAAAGGCGCAGTCTTCCAGTTCCATCATCACACCCTTGAGCGCGTTCTGGGCCTTCTCGTCCGGGATCTCCAGCAGCTGCAGGATCACCGGCTGGTCCTTGCCGAGCATTTCGCCGGAGGCGATGCGGAACAGCAGGGCGTAGCCGATCTGGCCGGCGGCGCCGGTGACGGCGACGCGAACGGGCTTTTTGGTCATGGTGGAGGCTCCAGAAAAGGACGTTGGGAGAGAAAACAGGCCCGGCGGGCGCGGCGCTCGGGCCGGCCGGGGGGTCCGCGCCGGCGGGCGCCGGCGCGGCCGGGACGGGGCAGGAGTGTACCCTCGCAAACCCTGATACGTCAATTTGTCTTATGTCTTATATAAGATATGATTGGCGTCCGACCGAGCCCTGACCGCACCGCCATGGCCAGCCCCACGCCCCCGACCACCGACACCGGCACCGCCCCCGAGGCAGCGCCGGCGGCCGAGTCCGCGGCACCGGCCTTCAGCCCCCTGTACCAGCAGATCAAGACACTGATCCTGCGCAGCCTGCAGGCCGGCGAGTGGAAACCGGGCGACATGATCCCCAGCGAGATCGATCTGGCCGCCCGCTTCAAGGTGAGTCAGGGCACGGTCCGCAAAGCGATCGACGAGCTCGCCACCGAGAACCTGGTGGTGCGACGCCAGGGCAAGGGCACGTTTGTGGCTACCCACGCCGAGCAGCATGTCCAGTACCGATTCCTGCGCCTGCTGCCCGACGCCGGCTCGCTCGACGATCAGGGCCCGGCCGAGCGGCGCATCATCGACTGCCGCCGACTGCGCGCACCGGCCGACGTGGCGCGTCAACTCAACCTGCGCGGCGGCGACCCGGTGCTGCAGGTGCGCCGGGTGCTGTCGTTCGCCGGGGCTCCGGCGATCGTGGAGGAAGTGTGGCTGCCCGGCGGACCGTTCAAAGGCCTGAACGTGGACACGCTGTCGGCGTGGCGGGGACCGATGTACGCGCTGTTTGAGACCGAGTTCGGTGTGCGGATGGTGCGCGCCAGCGAAAAGCTCAAGGCCGTGGCCGCCGATGCGGACGCCGCCGCGCTGCTGGCCGTGGCCTCGGGTGCGCCGCTGCTCAGCGTGGAGCGGCTGGCATTCACCTACAACGACGTGCCGATGGAACTGCGCCGCGGGCTGTACCGCACGGACAGCCGTCACTACCGGAACGACCTGAGCTGAATCGAACGGACCCCATCGCGATGGCATTCACCGGCAAAACCCCACACACCTGTCAGTTTCCGCGATGGTGCGTTGCAATAGAATTTGACACCGCTGGGTGAAAGTTACCAGCGCGTTACAGCCCTCCCCCTCTCCGCCCAGCCCTCCCGAGCCCCCGGAAGAAAGCCCCACCATGACCGAGTTGACCCGAAAGCGGCCCGAGTTCCGCAACATCAACGCCTTCAAGGACCTCACCACCTACCGCCTGCCGGCCGCGGGCTGGGTGTCGATCCTGCACCGCGTCAGCGGCGCGCTGATGTTCGTGCTGCTGCCCCTGATCGTTTGGCTGTTCGACACGTCCGTGTCGTCCGAGATTTCCTACGAGCGCTTCAGCAGCGCGTTCAGCGCTGGCGTCGGCTTCGTGCCGGGCTGGCTGTTCAAGCTGGTGGTGCTCGCCATCATCTGGGCCTACCTGCACCACCTGATCGCGGGCGTGCGCCACCTGTGGATGGACGCCAGCCACGCCGTGACCAAGCAGTTCGGCAAATCCTCCGCCGTGGCCACCCTGGTCCTGAGCATCGGCCTGACGGTCGTGCTGGGCGCCAAGCTGTTCGGCCTGTACTGAATTCCACCGAGGTTCCCGACCATGGCAGTCAATTACGGTTCCAAACGCGTCGTCACCGGTGCCCACTACGGGCTGCGCGACTGGCTCGCCCAGCGCATCACCGCCGGTCTCATGGCGCTGTTCACCCTGATCCTGCTGGCGCAGGTGCTATTCACCCGCGGCCCACTGGGCTACGAAGGATGGGCCGGCATCTTCGCCCCGCAGTGGATGAAGGCCCTCACCTTCGCCGTCTTCCTGGCCCTGACCTACCACGTGTGGGTGGGCATCCGCGACATCTGGATGGACTACGTCAAGCCCGCGGCGGTGCGCCTGGTGCTGCACGTCTTCACCATGGTCTGGCTCCTGGCATGCCTGGGCTGGGCCGTCCAAGTTCTCTGGAGAATCTGAGGTCATGACTGCATCCGCTTCCCTCCCCAAGCGTCAATTCGACGTCGTCATCGTCGGTGCCGGCGGTTCCGGCATGCGCGCCTCGCTGCAGCTCGCGCGCGCCGGCCTCAAGGTCGCCGTCCTGTCCAAGGTGTTCCCCACGCGCTCGCACACCGTGGCCGCCCAAGGCGGCATCGGTGCTTCGCTGGGCAACATGAGCGAGGACAACTGGCACTACCACTTCTACGACACGATCAAGGGCTCGGACTGGCTGGGTGACCAGGACGCCATCGAGTTCATGTGCCGCGAAGCACCGAAGGTGGTGTACGAGCTGGAACACTTCGGCATGCCGTTCGACCGCAACCCGGACGGCACGATCTACCAGCGGCCTTTCGGCGGCCACACCGCCAACTACGGTGAGAAGGCCGTGCCGCGCGCCTGCGCTGCGGCCGACCGCACCGGCCACGCCATGCTCCACACCCTGTACCAGCAGAACGTGGCCGCCCGCACCACCTTCTTCGTGGAGTGGATGGCGCTCGACCTGGTCCGTGACGCAGAGGGCGACGTGGTGGGCGTGACCGCGCTGGAGATGGAAACCGGCGAGGTCTATGTGCTGGAAGCCAAGACCACGCTGCTGGCCACCGGCGGTGCCGGCCGCATCTATGCCGCCTCCACCAACGCCTTCATCAACACCGGTGACGGCCTGGGCATGGCCGCCCGTGCGGGAATCCCGCTGGAAGACATGGAATTCTGGCAGTTCCACCCGACCGGCGTGGCCGGTGCCGGCGTGCTGCTGACCGAGGGCTGCCGTGGCGAAGGCGCCTTCCTCGTCAACAGCGAGGGGGAGCGCTTCATGGAGCGTTACGCCCCGACCCTGAAAGACCTGGCGCCGCGCGACTTCGTCTCGCGCTGCATGGACCAGGAAATCAAGGAAGGTCGCGGCTGCGGCCCCAACAAGGACTACGTGCTGCTGAACTTCAGCTACCTCAGCGCCGAGACCATCCACAAGCGCCTGCCGTCCGTCTACGAGATCGGCGTCAACTTCGCCAACGTCGACATCACCAAGGAGCCGATCCCGGTGGTGCCGACCATCCATTACCAGATGGGCGGCATTCCGACCAACATCAACGGCCAGGTCGTGGTGCCCGACGGCGCAGGCGGCCAGAAGGTCGTCAATGGTCTGTATGCCGTGGGTGAATGCTCCTGTGTGAGCGTGCACGGCGCCAACCGCCTGGGCACGAACTCCCTGCTCGACCTGCTGGTGTTTGGTCGCGCGGCCGGCAACCACATCGTCCAGTACAACGACAAGAACAAGACCCACAAGGCCCTGCCCAAGGACGCCGCCGATCGCACCCTGTCGCGCCTGGCGCGGCTGGACGGTTCGTCGGCCGGCGAATATGCCCAGGACGTGGCCAACGACATCCGCCAGACCATGCAGAAGCACGCCGGCGTGTTCCGCACGCAGGCCGGCATGGACGAGGGCGTGCAGAAGATCAACGCCATTCGCGATCGCGTGGGCCACATCCACCTCAAGGACAAGTCCAAGGTGTTCAACACCGCCCGCATCGAGGCGCTGGAGGTGGAGAACCTGATCGAGTCCGCGCAGGCCACCATGACCTCGGCCGCTGCCCGCAAGGAGTGCCGCGGTGCGCACACGGTGTACGACTACGAGCGTCCGGCCGACGACGCCCAGTTCCCGCTGGGCCGCAACGACGCCGAGTGGATGAAGCACACCCTCTGGCACAGCGCCGACAACAGCCTGACCTACAAGCCGGTGAACCTCAAGCCGCTGACGGTGGAATCCATCCCGCCCAAGGTTCGCACGTTCTGATCCCGACCCGGAGCATCGACATGGCACTTCGCACCTTCAAGATCTACCGTTACGACCCCGAGAAAGACGCCAAGCCGTACATGCAGACCATCCAGGTCGAGCTCGACGGCCACGAGCGCATGCTGCTGGACGCGCTGATGAAGCTCAAGGCGGTCGATCCGTCGATCAGCTTCCGCCGTTCCTGCCGCGAAGGCGTTTGCGGCTCGGACGCGATGAACATCAACGGCAAGAACGGCCTGGCCTGCCTGACCAACATGAACACGCTCAAGGGCGACATCGTGCTCAAGCCGCTGCCCGGCCTGCCGGTGGTTCGCGATCTGATCGTCGACATGACGCTGTTCTTCAAGCAGTACCACAGCATCAAGCCCTACCTGGTCAACGACAGCATCCCGCCCGAGAAGGAGCGCCTGCAGTCCCCCGAGGAGCGTGAAGAGCTCAACGGGCTCTACGAGTGCATCCTGTGCGCGAGCTGCTCGACCAGCTGCCCAAGCTTCTGGTGGAACCCCGACAAATTCGTGGGTCCGGCCGGTCTGCTCCAGGCCTACCGTTTCATTGCCGACAGCCGCGACCAGGCCACCAGCGAACGCCTGGACAACCTCGAAGATCCGTACCGCCTGTTCCGTTGCCACACGATCATGAACTGCGTGGACGTGTGCCCCAAGGGCCTGAATCCGACCAAGGCCATCGGCAAGATCAAGGAAATGATGGTGCTGCGCTCGGTCTGAGCGCCCCCATCACCCTGCCATGAACCACGCGGCCGCCGACGACCTGCTGGACGAGCGCTCCCTGAGCAAGCTCCGCTGGCGATGCCGTCGCGGCCTGCTCGAGAACGACCTGTTCATCGAGCGCTTCTTCGCCCGGTACGCCACCCGCCTGACTGTCCGTCAGGCGCAGGCGCTGTCCGCCCTGATGGACCTGTCAGACAACGATCTGCTGGACCTTCTGCTGGGCCGGAAGGCGCCGCAAGGCGATCTCGACCGCGATGACGTGACCGCCGTGTTGGGCCTGCTGCGCGCAACCTGACCACCTCCAAGACCGCCACCCCGAGGGAAACCGCATGAAACTCGTTGACAACAAAGCCACCCTGTCGTTCAGCAACGGCGCACCCAGCGTCGAGCTGCCGGTGTACGCCGGCAACATCGGCCCGGACGTGATCGACATCCGCAAGCTGTACGCGCAGACCGGCATGTTCACCTACGACCCCGGTTTCCTGTCGACGGCTTCGTGTCAGTCGGGCATCACCTACATCGACGGTGACAAGGGCGAGTTGCTCTACCGCGGCTACCCGATCGAGCAGCTGGCGACCCACTGCGACTACCTCGACACCTGCTTCCTGCTGCTCAATGGCGAACTGCCGAACGAACAGGAGCGCACCGACTTCCACAAGCTCGTGACCAACCACACCATGGTCAACGAGCAGATGCAGTTCTTCCTTCGCGGCTTCCGCCGTGACGCACACCCGATGGCCGTGCTGACCGGTCTGGTGGGCGCCCTGTCGGCCTTCTATCACGACAGCACCGACATCAACAACCCGGAGCACCGCCGCATCGCCGCGATCCGCCTGATCGCCAAGATGCCCACGCTGGTGGCCATGTCCTACAAGTACGGCATCGGTCAGCCGTACATGTACCCGCAGAACAACCTGAGCTACGCCGGCAACTTCCTGCGCATGATGTTCGGCACGCCCTGCGAGGAGTACAAGGTCAACCCGGTGCTGGAGCGCGCGCTGGACCGCATCTTCATCCTGCACGCCGACCACGAGCAGAACGCCTCCACGTCCACCGTGCGTCTGTGCGGCTCCTCCGGCACCAACCCGTTCGCGGCAATCGCCGCCGGCGTGGCCTGCCTCTGGGGCCCCGCCCACGGCGGTGCCAACGAAGCCTGCCTGAACATGCTGGAAGACATCCAGCGCAACGGCGGCATCGCCAAGGTGGGCGAATTCATGGCGCAGGTGAAGGACAAGAACAGCGGCGTCAAGCTCATGGGCTTTGGCCACCGCGTCTACAAGAACTACGACCCGCGCGCCAAACTGATGCAGGAAACCTGCAACGAGGTGCTGGCCGAGCTGGGCCTGGAGAACGACCCGTTGTTCAAGCTGGCCAAGGAACTGGAAAAGATCGCGCTGGAAGACGACTACTTCGTGCAGCGCAAGCTCTACCCGAACGTCGACTTCTATTCCGGCATCGTGCAGCGCGCCATCGGCATTCCGGTGAACCTGTTCACCGGCATCTTCGCGCTGGCCCGCACCGTCGGCTGGATCGCCCAGCTCAATGAAATGATCGGCGACCCCGAGTACAAGATCGGCCGCCCGCGCCAGCTGTTCACCGGCGCCGCCCGCCGCGACGTGCCGGCCGCCGCGCAGAAACCCTGATCAGGCCCGCCTGAGCCTGCGCGCGCCCGCCGCGACCCCGGTCCGGCGGGCGTTGTCTTTCGGCAAACCGTAAAATCACGACCCGGCCCGCCCCGGGTCCCGCCGAGCCCTGCCATGCCCCGCACGCTGTACGACAAGATCTGGGACGAGCACGTCGTCCACACCGAAGAAGACGGCACCGCCGTTCTCTACATCGACCGCCACCTGGTGCACGAGGTCACCAGCCCCCAGGCCTTTGAGGGCCTGCGCGAACAAGGTCGCAAGGTCTGGCGCGTCAGTTCGGTCGTGGCCACGGCCGACCACAACACGCCCACCACCGGCTGGGAACGCGGCTACGACGGCATCGTCGACCCGATCAGCAAAGAGCAGATCACCACCCTGGACAAGAACATCGCCGAGTTTGGTGCGGCGGCCTTCTTCCCGTTCATGTCCAAGCGCCAGGGCATCGTCCATGTCATCGGCCCCGAAAACGGGGCGACGCTGCCCGGCATGACGGTGGTGTGCGGCGACAGCCACACCAGCACGCACGGCGCCTTCGGCGCGCTGGCCCATGGCATCGGCACCAGCGAAGTCGAACACGTGCTGGCCACGCAAACGCTGCTGGCCAAAAAAGCGAAGAACCTGCTCATCAAGGTCGAGGGCACGGTGGCCCGCGGCGTGACCGCCAAGGACATCGTGCTGGCCATCATTGGCCGCATCGGCACGGCTGGCGGCACGGGCTACACCATCGAGTTCGGCGGCTCGGCGATCCGCGCCCTGAGCATGGAGGGCCGCATGACGGTCTGCAACATGGCTATCGAAGCCGGCGCGCGCGCCGGTCTGGTCGCCGTGGACGAGAAGACCATCGAGTACATCAAGGGACGCCCGATGGCGCCCACCGGCGTGGAATGGGACCAGGCCGTGGCCTACTGGCGCACGCTGCAGTCCGACCCCGACGCCCACTTCGACGCCGTGGTGGAACTCGATGCCAGCCGCATCGTGCCGCAAGTCACCTGGGGCACCTCCCCGGAGATGGTGCTCGGCATCGATGCCGCCGTGCCCGACCCCGACAAGGAGAAAGACGCCGTCAAACGCGGCGCCATTGAGCGGGCGCTCACCTACATGGGCCTCGAGCCGGGCAAGCCACTGAACGACATCGTGGTCGACAAGGTGTTCATCGGCTCGTGCACCAACAGCCGCATCGAAGACATGCGCGAAGCGGCCGCGGTGGTGAAAAAGCTGGGCCGCAAGGTGGCGCGCAACATCAAGCTGGCGATGGTGGTGCCCGGCTCCGGTCTGGTGAAGGAACAGGCCGAGCGAGAAGGCCTGCACGACATCTTCAAGGCCGCCGGCTTCGAGTGGCGCGAACCGGGATGCAGCATGTGCCTGGCCATGAACGCCGACCGCCTCGAGCCCGGCGAGCGCTGCGCATCGACCAGCAACCGCAATTTCGAAGGGCGCCAGGGCGCCGGTGGCCGCACCCACTTGGTTTCTCCCGCCATGGCGGCCGCCGCGGCCGTGCATGGCCACTTCGTGGACGTTCGTCAATTCGCCTGAAAGGACTGAGACATGAAAAAGCTGCTGACGCTGGGTGTGCTGGGCGTGGTTTTCGCGCTGGCGGGTTGCAACACGGTCAAGGGCATCGGTCAGGACATCCAGCGCGGTGGCCAAGTGCTGGAAGACGCCGCGAGAAAGTGATGAAAGCCTTCACCGTGCACCGGGGCCTTGTGGCCCCCTTGGATCGGGACAACGTCGACACCGACGCCATCATCCCGAAGCAGTTCCTGAAATCGATCCGCAAGACCGGCTTCGGGCCGAACCTGTTCGATGAGTGGCGCTACCTGGACCGGGGTGAACCGGGCCAGGATCCGGCCAGCCGCCGGCCGAACCCCGACTTCGTGCTGAACCAGCCGCGCTACGCCGGTGCGTCGATCCTGCTGGCCCGCCAGAACTTTGGCTGCGGCTCCAGCCGCGAGCACGCGCCTTGGGCGATCGAGCAATACGGCTTCCGGGCGCTGATTGCGCCGAGCTTCGCCGACATCTTCTTCAACAACTGCTTCAAGAACGGCTTGCTGCCCATCGTGCTGCCCGAGGCCACGGTCTCACGCCTGTTTGATGCGGTCGCCGCGTTTCCCGGCTATGAGCTGACGATCGATCTCGAGCGGCAGGTCATCGTGGAGCCGCAAGGGGAGGAGATTGCGTTTGAGGTCCAGGCCTTCCGCCGCTATTGCCTGCTCCACGGACTGGACGACATCGGCCTGACCCTGCGCCACAAGGACAAGATCGCCGCCTTCGAGGCCGAGCGCCTGACCACCAAGCCCTGGCTTGCCCGCACCTTCGCCGGCCAGTGAGCCGGCATCAACACCAACGCTCATGAAAATCGCAGTTCTCCCGGGTGACGGCATCGGCACCGAAATCGTGGCCGAAGCGGTCAAGGTCCTGCAGGCGCTGGACCTGCGCTTCGAGATGGAGACCGCCCTGGTGGGCGGCGCCGCTTACGAAGCCCACGGCCACCCGCTGCCCGAGTCGACGCTGAAACTGGCGATGGCCGCTGATGCCGTGCTGTTCGGCGCCGTGGGCGACTGGAAGTACGACAAACTCGACCGACCGCTGCGCCCCGAACAGGCCATCCTGGGTCTGCGCAAGCACCTGGGGCTTTTCGCGAACTTCCGCCCCGCGATCTGCTACCCCGAGCTGGTGGGCGCGTCGAGCCTGAAGCCCGAACTCATCGCCGGACTCGACATCCTCATCATCCGCGAGCTCACTGGCGACATTTACTTCGGCCAACCGCGCGGCCGCCGCACCGCTGTCGACGGCCACTTTCCCGGGGCCGAGGAAGCGTTTGACACGATGCGTTATTCCAAACCGGAGATCGAACGCATCGCCCACGTCGCGTTCCAGGCCGCGCGCAAGCGCCACAAGAAGGTCACGTCCGTCGACAAGGCCAACGTGCTGGAAACCTTTCAGTTCTGGAAAGACGTGGTCACCGAGGTGCACGCCCAGTACCCCGACGTGGAACTGGAGCACATGTACGTCGACAACGCGGCGATGCAACTGGTCAAAGCCCCGAAAAAGTTCGACGTCGTGGTCACGGGCAACATGTTCGGCGACATCCTCTCCGACGAGGCGTCCATGCTCACCGGCTCGATCGGCATGCTGCCCTCGGCCTCGCTGAACACCAAGAACCAGGGCCTCTACGAGCCCAGTCACGGCAGCGCGCCAGACATCGCTGGTCAGGGAATTGCAAACCCGCTGGCTACAATCCTGTCTGCCGCCATGATGCTCCGTTTCTCGCTCAACCAGCCCGCCGCCGCCGACCGCATTGAAGCGGCGGTGTCGTCCGTGCTCGCGTCGGGCCTGCGCACGGCGGACATCTGGTCGGAAGGCACCCGGCGGGTAAGCACCCGCGAGATGGGCGACGCGGTCGTCCAGGCCATCACCAAAACCACCATCAAGGGCTGATCCAGCTCCGGTTCGTCACGCCCTCCCCCGGCCTGACGAGCCGGGGAAAGAAGATTTTTTAACGCTGAGGGCAATTGTCATGACGAAACTCGTGGGACTCGTGGGCTGGCGCGGCATGGTCGGCTCCGTGCTGATGGACCGCATGGTCGAAGAAAAAGACTTCGACCTCATCGA
>Ga0209278_1002025_pt1 | contig 11654 bp, 7 predicted proteins | sample JI81BgreenDNA_FD_187504 | JGI IMG/M metagenome (GOLD analysis project Ga0209278, IMG submission 187504) | Wastewater effluent complex algal communities from Wisconsin, to seasonally profile nutrient transformation and Carbon sequestration -... | ecosystem: Engineered > WWTP > Effluent > Algae... | reverse complement strand
CACCGCCGCCATGATCAGCATGCCGAGGAGGGCATCGCGCCAGAACTCGCTGACAAGCTCCCAGCGGGTCAGAGAATTGTCGATGGTGTCGACCAGAACCGTACCCATCAGGACCCCAAGCATGGTACCCGACCCGCCCATGATCGACACGCCGCCGACCACGACGGCGGCGATGGACTTCAGTTCGAACCCAAGGCCCGCGACGACGGTGATGTTGCCGAACTTGGCCAGGAAGATGAAGCCCGAGAGCCCCGCCAGCGCGCCCGACAGCACGAAGGCCAGGAAGACCACGGCCGGCGCATTGATCCCGGCCATCCGCGCCGCGTCCGGGTTCGAGCCGACCGCCAGGAACCGCCGCGCCGCCCGCAGCCGCGACAGGCCGACCCCGACGACGAGGCAGGCCGCCAGCGCCAGCACCACCGTCACGCGGATGTCGAGCGGCCCGACCGAGACCAGGCTCTTCTGCGGCAAGTCGACCAGCCAGGCCGGCAGGCTGGCCGTGGTGATGGTGGTCGCATCGGAATATTCCACCAGAAACGACCGGAAAAGCGCCAGCGTCCCCAGCGTCACGATGATCGACGGCACCCGGCCCCAGGCGACGAGCACCCCGTTGATCGCCCCCGCGACTGCTCCGATCCCCATCGCCAGGGCGACCACCAGAACCGGGTGAAGCTCGGGCAGCGCCGCCAGGGTCTGGCCCGTGACATAGGCCACGACCCCCAGGATCGAGCCGACCGAAAGGTCGATGTTGCGCGTCATGATCACGATGGCCTGGCCGACCGCGACCGGCAGGATCACCGCGGCCGAGGTCGAGATGCGGTTGAACATCCGCGCCGAGAGGTAACCGTCGATCTGGGTCGAGAAGAACAGGATCGTCCCCAGAAGCGCCAGGAACAGCGCCATGAGGCGCAGGCTTTGCGGCGAGGCGGCGCCAAGCAGCCGCCTCATGCCGCCACCTCGGCGCCCGAGCCCGCCGCAAGGCCGATCACCCGCTCTTGCGTGGCCTCGGCGATGCCCAGCAGTCCCGCCTGCCGCCCCTCGCGCATCACCAGCACCCGGTCGGCCAGCGCCAGGACCTCGGGCAGGTCAGAGGAGATGACGATGATCGCGACCCCGGATGCGGCCAGCCGGCGGATGATCGCATGGACCTCGGCCTTGGCGCCGACATCGATGCCCCGGGTCGGTTCGTCGAAGATCAGCACCTCGGGCCGGGTTTCCAGCCATTTGGCCAGCATCACCTTCTGCTGGTTGCCGCCCGAAAGCTTGCCGACCTCGCCCCCGGTATCGGGCGCGCGGATGTCCAGCTGGGCGCGGTAGCCCTCGGCCATCGCCGTCTCGGCCTTGCGGTCGATCAGCCCGAACACCCGCAGAAACCGGCGCAGCGAGGGCAGCGAGATGTTGGCGAAGATCGGCAGGGTCATCGCCAGCCCCAGCTTGCGCCGGTCCTCCGAGACATAGGCGATCCGCAGCGCCATGGCCTGCCCGGGCGAGCCGATGCGCGTCTCGCGGCCGTGCAGGCGGATGCTGCCCTCGGTCGCCGGCGCGATGCCGAAGAGGGCCAGGCCCACATCGGTACGCCGCGCGCCGACCAGCCCGGCAAGGCACAGCACCTCGCCCTTGGCCAGATCGAAGGACACGTCCCGGAAGACCCCGGCCCGGCCCAGCCCGCGTACCGAAAGCGCCACCTCGCCCACCGGGTTCGGCGCGGATTTCACCGCGAAGCTTTCGATGGCGCGACCGACCATCTCGCGCACCATCCCGTCTTCGGTCACCTCGGCGACCGGCCGGGTCGAGATGTGCTGCCCGTCGCGGATCACCGTGATCCTGTCGGCGATCCGGAAGATCTCGTCCAGCCGGTGCGAGATGTAGACCACCGCCACGCCCTGCGCCTTCAGCGCGCGGGCGATCGACAGCAGCCGTTCCACCTCATGCGCCGAGAGGCTGGCGGTCGGCTCGTCCATGATCAGGACCTTGACCTGAAGCGACAGGGCCCGGGCGATCTCGACCGTCTGCTGTTCGGCCAGCGTCAGGCCCGAGGCCGCGCGCCGCACGTCCAGCGTCACGCCCAGCTTTGCCACCAGCGCTTCCGCCGCATGGTAAAGCGCGCCCCAGCGCATCACCGCGCCAAGGCCGCGGTTCGAGATGAAGATGTTCTCCGCCACGTCGAGGTCGGGAAAGACCATCGGCTCCTGGTAGATCGCCGCGACGCCTACGGCCTGCGCCTCCTGGGTCGAGCGCAACTGCACCGCGCGCCCCTCGACCCGGACCTCGCCGCGGTCAGGCCGGTGCACCCCGGTCATGATCTTGATCAGCGTCGATTTCCCCGCGCCGTTTTCACCGACGATGGCATGGATTTCGCCCGGCATGACGCTGAGGCTCATGTCCTTCAGCGCCTGGGTGGCGGCAAAGCTCTTGGACAGGCCTTGAAGTTCCAGGACCGGCTGGGTCATGGGGCGTTCCGTTGCGAAAGGGGAATGGGGGCCGCCAGAGGCGACCCCCGGGTCAGGCGTGCCTCAGTTGGCGGCCGCTTCGACGTTGTCCTTGGTGTAGACCGTGAACGGCCCCATCAGGATGCGCTTGGCACCGGGACGGCCCGGGTCTTCCTCGATCTTGAAGGTGCCCATGCGGCCGGCGGTGAACTCCTCGCCGACTTCGCCCTTGATCGCGCCGGTCGCCAGCGCATAGGAGGCCTGGTAGGTCAGGTAGCCAAGGTCGACGAAGCTCCACAGCGCGAACTGCGGCGCGCAGCCGTTCAGCGAGTAGCTGACCATTTCGGCCGGCAGCCCAAGGCCCGAGACCTTGACCTTCTCGCACAGGCCCTCGTCCTGCATCGCCTTCGCGGCCGCCACGATGCCGACGGTGGTCGGCGCCATGATGACCTTGAGGTCGGGATACTTGTCCACCAGCGCCAGCGCGCGGTTGTAGGATTCCTCGGACTGGTCGTTGCCGTAGACCACGTCGACCAGCTTGAGGTCCTTGTACTTGGCATCCTCGGCCAGGACCTTCTTCATCGCCTCGATCCAGGCGTTCTGGTTGGCCGCATCCGGGCTGGCCGACAGCACGGCGAATTCGCCCGCGCCACCGGCAAGGTCGAAGGCCATGTCGGCCATCACCGTCCCGATCGAGCCGAAGTCGACCTGGGCGACAAAGAAGCTCTCGCCAGCCCCGTTCGGGATCGGGCTGTCCCAGGTCACCACCTTGGTTCCGGCCGCCTGCGCGGCTTCGGCGGTCGCGGCGATCTGGTCGCCGGCGTTGTTCGACAGCATGACCACATGCTGCTTCTGCGTCGTCGCCGTGGTCAGCATCTCGATCTGGCCCGCGGCCGAGTTTTCCGGGGTCGGCCCGATGAACTCCAGCTTGCCGGTCGAGCCAAGCTCGGCGGCCGCTTCCTGCGCGCCGCGGTTGGCCTGGTCGAAGGGCAGGATGCCCAGGAATTTCGGCAAGAGGACGGCGTTCACCTCCTGCCCCGGCGTCGCGGTGACGGCCTCGGCGAATGCGGCAGAGCCCATGAGGCTTGCCGAAAGACCTGCCGCCAGGGCCAGTCCGGACAGTTTCATCATCATCTCTGGTATCCTCCCGTTTGTTATGCCTGCCGCCCCCTCCTCAGGCTGCGGTCAGGGCCTTCGCTTCTTTCGGATCGATCAGGATCACCTCCACCCCCAGTTGCCGGAGGTGATCGACCATGGCAGGCGGCGCGCCGGTGTCGGTGACCAGCGTCGTGACACGGGTCAGCGGGCAGACCACCATGTTGCCGCGCGCCTCGAACTTGGTGCTGTCGGCGACGACGATCAGGCTTTCGGTGCGGCTGAGAAGCTTTGCCTCGGCCCGCGCCACCAAAGGGTCGCTTTCGATGATGCCCAAGGGCGTGATCGAATAGCAGGACATGAACATCTTCGAGGCGGCGAAGTGCTGGATCGCATCCTCGTCGAAGGGCGAAAGGATGATCCCGGCCTCACGGTAAAGCTCACCCCCCGGCAGGACGACGCGGTTCGCGGAATGGGCGATCAGCTCCTGCGCGATGGGGAACGAGTTGGTCAGGACCTGCATCCGGTGCTGGCGCAGGCATTGCGCCATGAACCAGGTGGTGGAACCGGCGTTCAGGATGATGGAATCGCCGTCCTGGCAAAGGGCAGCAGCACCTTGGGCGACGGCCTGCTTCAGGTCGGCATTCAGGGTCTGGCTGGCATCGAAGCTGGGCGCGGTCAGCGGGGTCTGGCCCGAGGCCACGGATTCCGCCCCGCCGTGTACGCGGCGCAGCTGGCCGGAGTCCTCCAGTTTCGCGAGGTCCCGGCGCAGGGTGGCGACCGAGGCGCCGGTCACGCCCACAAGGTCGGCCACGCGGACGATGCCACGGTCCCGCAGGCGGGTCAGGATCAGCTGCCATCTTTCGCGTTCGTGCATCATGGCGGGAAGGCTGTCAGAATCGCTCATATCCGTCAACAAACAATCGCAATGCCGCATTGCGGAAAGGTCTCTGCGGCGCAGAATGGCGTTTCGTGATTGACTGTGAGCGTTTCACCCGTATCCTTCGGGCAATCCTTTCCAGCCAAAGTCCGGACCCATGACCCAGGAAATCACCCTCAAGTCCCTGTGGGACGACGCTTATGCCGCCACTTTGGATGAGCCGGGGAAGCTTCTGTATCGCTCGAACCTCTTGGGGTCGGACCTGAGAATCACCAACTTCGGCGGCGGGAATACGTCCGCGAAGGTCACGCACAAGGACCCGCTGTCGGGTGAGGACGTGCAGGTGCTTTGGGTCAAGGGGTCCGGCGGGGACATCGGGTCGATGAAGCTGGACGGGTTCGCGACGCTCTACATGACCAAGCTGATGCAACTGCGGGCGCAGTACCGGGGGCTGGACCAGGAAGACGCGATGGTCGAGGCCTTGGGGCACACGATCTTCAACCTGAACCCCCGCGCGCCGTCGATCGACACCTGGCTGCATGGGTTCGTACCCTGCGCGCATGTGGACCACGTCCATTCCGACGCGGTGATCGCGATTGCGGCCTCGGCGGATCAGGTGCGGTTGACGGAGGAGATTTTCGGCGGGGAGCTGGGGTATCTGCCCTGGCAGCGGCCGGGGATTGATCTGGGCATCAAGCTGGGCCGGATGGCCGAGGAAAACCCTGGGCTGAAGGGCGTGGTGCTGGGGCAGCATGGCCTCTTCACCTGGGCCGAGACGGCGAAGGACTGCTACCTCTTGACGCTGGAGATGATCAATCGCGCGGCGGTGTGGCTGGACGCGAACGTGAAGCGGCCGGTGTTTGGTGGCGAGAAGGTGGCCTCGCTGGAGGCTGACGACCGCAAGGCGACGGCCCGCCGCCTGATGCCGCTGATCCGCGGCCGCATTTCCGGCGGGGCGCATATGGTGGGCCATTTCACCGACGCGCCGGAGGTGCTGGAGTTTGTGAACTCTCGTTCACTTGAACTGCTGGCACCGATGGGGACGTCCTGCCCGGACCATTTCCTGCGGACGAAGATCAAGCCGTTGGTCGTCCCGGCTGATGCCGATGCGGCCGCTCTGGACAGCCTGATCGCCGGCTATCGCGCGGATTACGCGGCCTACTATGACCGCTGCAAGCGCCCCAACTCCCCAGCGATGCGCGACCCGAATGCGGTGATCTACCTTATGCCGGGCGTTGGGATGCTGTCCTTCGCCAAGGACAAGGCAACGGCCCGCGTGTCTGCCGAGTTCTACGTCAATGCGATCAATGTGATGCGGGGGGCTTCGGGGGTTTCCGAGTATCAGGGCCTGCCGGAGCAGGAGGCTTTCGACATCGAATACTGGCTGCTGGAGGAGGCCAAGCTGCAGCGGATGCCGAAGCCAAAGCCGATGCAGGGCCGGGTGGCCTTCATCACCGGCGGGGCGGGCGGGATCGGCTCGGCCAGCGCCGAGCGGCTGCTGCGTGAGGGCTGCAACGTGGTGCTGGCGGACATCGATCAGACCGCGCTGGATGAGGTCACGGCGGGGTTCGCCAAGCGCTATGGCCGCGACATGGTGCGGGGCGTGGTGATGGACGTGACCTCTGAGGCGGCGGTCATCGCGGCGGTGGAGTACACGGTCAGCGAATACGGTGGGCTGGATGTCGTGGTGAACAACGCCGGGATCACCTCGGCGGCGGCGGTCGAGGATACGACGCTGGCCATGTGGAACCGCACGATGGACATCCTGTCGACGGGCTATTTCCTGGTGGGGCGCGAGGGCTATCGCGTTCTGAAAGCGCAAGGAATCGGCGGGTCGATGGTGTTCATCTCGTCCAAGAACGGGGTGGCGGCGTCTCCCGGTGCATCGGCCTATTGCACCGCCAAGGCGGCTGAAATCCACCTCGCCCGCTGCATGGCGCTGGAGGGCGCGCCGATGGGGATCCGGGTCAACGTGGTTAACCCGGATGCTGTCTTGCGCGGGTCGAAGATCTGGAAGGGCGAATGGTCGGAGCAGCGCGCGGCGTCGAACAAGATCGCGGTCAGCGAGTTGGAGGAGCACTACCGCAAGCGCAGCCTCTTGCAGCGGTCGGTCTTTCCCGAAGACATCGCCGAGGGGGTCTACTTCTTTGCCTCCGACCTGTCGGCAAAGTCGACGGGCAATTTCCTGAACGTGGATGCGGGCAATGCCGTGTCCTTCACGCGCTAGGGGGTGGGGATGCTGATTTCCGAGGATCTGGTCGGGTCGCTGAACGAAGCGGCGAAGGCGGCGCATGAGGATGAGTTCGGCGCTTTGGGGCGGAAGCTTCAGCGTCAGGGCGTGGACATCGAGGCGCTGGTCAAGCGCGCGATGGCCTGGTCGGTGGCGGTGCCGTCCTGGGGCGTGGGGACCGGCGGGACGCGGTTTGCCCGCTTTCCGGGTCGCGGAGAGCCTCGGGGAATCCACGACAAGCTGGCCGATTGCGGGGTGATCCAGCAGCTGACGCGCGGGACGCGGACGGTCAGCCCGCATATCCCGTGGGACAAGGTTTCGGACTACAACGCGCTGCGGCAAGAGGCGGCGCAGTATGGGCTGGGGTTCGATGCGGTGAACTCCAATACGTTTCAGGATCAGGCGGATCAGGGGTTAAGCTACCGCTATGGCTCGTTAGCGAACGCCCGTTCGGATATCCGTGCGCAGGCCGTGACGCACAACATCGAATGTATCGAGATCGGGAAGGCTCTGGGTGCCCCCGCCCTAACCGTTTGGATCGGCGACGGCACGAACTTTGCCGGACAGCAAAGCCTTGGGCGCATGTTCGAGAACTACCTGTCGGCGATGGAAGAGGTCTATGCGGCCCTGCCCCCGAACATGGCGATGTTCATCGAGCACAAGATGTACGAGCCGGCGTTCTACTCCACCGTGATCAGCGACTGGGGGTCGTCGCTTATGGCGGCACAACATCTTGGGCCGCAGGCGAAGTGTCTGGTGGACCTCGGCCACCACGCGCCGAACGTGAACATCGAGCAGATCGTGGCGCGGCTGGTCCATGTCGGGCGGCTGGCCGGGTTCCACTTCAACGACTCGAAGTATGGCGACGATGACCTAGACGCGGGGTCGGTGGAGCCGTTCCGCCTGTTCCTGGTGTTCAACGAGCTGGTCGAGGCGGAACTGCGCGGGGCGAAGGGGTTCGCGCCGTCGTACATGATCGACCAGAGCCACAACGTGACCGACCCGATCGAAAGCCTGATGGGATCAGCTGTCGAGATCGCGCGGGCGTATATCCAGGCGTCGCTGGTGGACCGGAAGGCCCTGGGTGAGGCGCAGGAGGCCAACGACGTGATGGCGGCGCACCGGACGCTGAAGGCCGGGTTCCTGACCGACGTCTCGCCGATCTTGGCCGAGGCGCGGATGCGGCAGGGTGGGGCTTTTGATCCGATCGCGGCCTACCGGGCGTCCGGCTACCGGGACCGGGTGGCGAAGGAGCGGCCGGAGGTGAAGGGGTCCTCGTCCGGGATCGTCTGATAGCCGGGGGGGAGGCCGGGCGGATGACACAACACTCCATCATCGACGAAAGCCACGCCTTCTGGGACGAGGTGGTGCATCCATTCCTTGTCTCGCGGTTTCCGCTTGAGACGGCGCAAATGGCGGCGGGGGTGTTCGGCTACGGGTCCGAGGTGCTGCGGCTGGATGACGAGTATTCCACCGACCATCACTTCGGGTTGCGGGTGAACGTACTTCTGCCCGAGGGGGTGATGGCTTTACGCGGCGGCGCCATAGAAGATGCGCTAGCCGAGGGTCTACCGCAGGTCTGGCGGGGCCGCGAATTGCGTGAAGGGTACACCCGGACGAAGGGCGTGGCCCTGGGATCGCTGGAGCATCACCTGCGATCGACCATCGGGCTCGACGCCCCGCCGAACAGTCATTCACAATGGCTGGCGATCCCCGAAGAGGACATGATGCATGTCGTGGCCGGTGAGGTCTGGCATGACCCCTCGGGCCGGTTTTCGGCGGTGCGGGAAGCGCTGAATGGCTACTACCCGGAGGAGGTCCGGCTGCGGCGGCTGGCGCATTGGTGCCGGTATTTCAGCGGGATGGGGGTCTATGCGCTGAAGCGCGCGCTTTTGCGGAACAACGAGCTTTACGCCAATACTACCTTTGCGCGGTCTTTGCGCTGGGGGGTACAGATGGCGTTTCTGCTGGACCGGCACTACTATCCCTATGACAAATGGCTGACGGTGATGTTCCATCGCCTGCCCCGGATGGGCGCGCGGCTGGCGGCGATCGTCGAGGAAGCGCCGAAGCTTTCGACGCCCTGGGAACGGAAGCTGGAGCTGCTGCATCAGATGTCGGACGTGCTGGATCAGGCGATGGTCGAGGACGGCCTCATCGCGCCACATCCGCGCTACAAGGTCTCGGCCACATCGGGCTACCGGCTGCTGGAATCGGCCTACGCCGAACTGATCCGCAAATGCCCACCCGAGATCCGGGGCATCGTTCCGCAATGGGAGCAGGTGCATTGGGAAGGGTTCCACTCCGAATTCGTCGCGGGGGTGGGGCTGGAGGACTGGCGGCGGATGCTGCTTCTGGAGGAATGCGAATGAACGGTTATGAACGCGTGATGGCGACGATCAACCACCAGCCGGTGGACCGCACGCCCATCGACTGCTGGCTTTACCAGAAGCAGTTCCTGGAGCGGCTGGAGGCCGATTACGGCCCGCGCGAGAAGTTCATCGAGGAGTTCGGGATCGACGTCTTCGTCGGCCTGATGCCCTTCCCGAACCAGCACGGCCGCAAGTTCGACATCCACGAACTGGCCGATGTGCCCCTTGAGGACCCGAAGCATCCGAAGTGGCTGAACTTCACCGACTGGAACTATGATTTCGGCGGCACGAACATCGCCACGGCAATCCGCGACCACAAGGGCAAGCGCTGCGTGCTGGCGCATTGCTGGGGGATGGTGGAGGGAACGTCGTCCTTCCTTGGCATCGAGAATTGCTGGATGAACCTGGGCGGCAACCCGCAGCTGATGGCCAATTTCTTCGACCGCTACGCCGACTGGATGTGCGTCCAGGTCGACCAGATGATCGAGGCCGGGGTGGACATGATGACCCTTTCGGACGACTGGGGGTCGAACGGGACGATGCTGTTTTCCCCCAAATCCTGGCGGACGCTGATCAAGCCCTATGCGATGCGGGTGGTGCAACACGCAAGATCCAGGGGGATGCCGGTCAACCTGCACTCGGACGGCTATATCCTGCAGGTCGTCGATGACATCATCGAGATGGGCTATACCTCGTGGCACCCGGTGCAGGAAAGTGCCGGGATCGACCCTCGGGAAGTGAAGGCCAAGTGGGGGGACAAGATCGTCATCTACGGCTCGCTCGACGTGATCGACGGGCTGTTGAAGTACGACGGCGACGAGCTGGACGAATACATCACCGAGCGTTTCGGCATCTATGCCCCGGGCGGCGGGTTCATCTTCAACGGCGGGCATTTCATCCAGCCGGACATTCCGCCGATGCGCCTGGTGCGGGCCTACAGGCTGGTGAACAAGCTGGCGGCTGAGTACGGGACGCTGCAGTGACCAAGCCGGCCACGGAGCCGCCCGCAGGTGCGGTCTGGATCGGGTCGCCGCATCCCTTCGACCTTGCCGAGTGCTACCTGAACTTTCGGGTCGATCTGGACCTCGCGGCGGCGCCGAAGGCTGCGGTGCTGCACCTGACGGCGGACAGCCGCTACCGGCTTTGGGTGAACGGCGCCTTCGTCGGGCGCGGGCCTGAGCGCAGCTGGCCCTCTGCGATGGCGGTGGACGCTCGGCCGGTGGCGGGCCTCTTGCAGGCCGGACGCAATAGGCTGGCCATCCAGGTCTACGCCCCGGGCTACTCGCATTTCGCGCATGTCCATCGCGCGGCGGCCGGGCTGCTCGCCTGGCTGGAGATTGACGGGCGGACGGCTCTGGTCAGCGACAGCGGCTGGCGGGTGCGGCGCGATCTCTCCTGGTCGCCGCTGGTGCCGCGCGTCTCGATCTACGGCACCGGGGTCGAGCGCCGCGACATGAGGCTAGACCACGACTGGCAGACCGAGCCGATCGACGCCGACCCGCTGGCAACGGGCTGGGCTCCGGCGCGGATCGTGCAGCCGCCAGAGGGGCCGATCTGGGCCGGACTACGCCCGCGGATCACGCCCCTGCTGGACGAGGACCTGCAGGGGCTGGGGAGGCCGTGCGAAACCCGTTTCGGCCCGACGCCGCCCGAGCCGGCCGGCGACGACCCGCATCTGTCGCTGACGGCGGCCTATGCCGCCCTGCCCCGGGCCCTGGTGCCGGACCAGCTGCCCGCGGGTCACACCGCACTTTGGGTCTTCGATCTTGGGGTGAGCCGGATCTGCGTCGCCGGCGCCACGCTGGCGGCGGGCGCGGGGGACCGGCTGACGGTCTCATACGCCGAAAAGCGGCGCGGCGATGCGGTGCTGCTGCCTGATCCTGCGACCTATTGCCGGATGCGTCCGACCGACCTCGCAGTGCTGCGCGATGGGCCGCAGGTCGTCGAGGGCTTCACCCTGCGTGGTGGGCGCTTCCTGATCTTCCGGCTGGATACCTTGCGGCCCGGCACCCCTGCCCCGCGCTTTCATCTGCGGGCGCCGCACTATCCGCTGGTCGAACGCCCGACCCTGCCGCAGGAGGACCCAAGGCTCTCTGCCGTGACAGAGGTGTGCCGGACGACCACCCTGGCCTGCCTGCAGGACGGTTTCGTCGATTCCGTCTGGCGCGAAAGCAGCCAATGGCTGGGCGATGTGGTCGCCCAGGCCTTTGCGCTGGCCGGGATTTCCGACGACGCAAGGCCCTTGCGGCTGGCGCTGGAACTGGCGGCGGCGGGCGCGGCACCTGACGGGATCCTGCCCTCGGTGCTGCCGGGCGAGGTGCCGGCCTATGTCGTCACCGACTACAACTTCTCGTGGATCGAGCTTCTCGACCTCTGGTCGCGCCACCCCGGGCGCGATGACGAGATGCTGCTGCGCCGGCATCTGCCGACCTTGCAGCGGATGTTGCAACGCTTTGCCGCCGATCTGGGCACCGACGGGCTCTTGCGCAGCCAGCCCGGGCGGCGGCTCTTCCTCGACTGGTCGCCGATGGACCGCAGCGAGCCGAACCTGACCTACAACCTGCGCTACCTGCACGCGCTGCGTCTGGCGGCACGGCTTGGCCGGTCGCTCGCGGAACCGGAGGCCGAGGTCTGGCAGGACGGGGCCG
>Ga0209278_1002023_pt1 | contig 11668 bp, 6 predicted proteins | sample JI81BgreenDNA_FD_187504 | JGI IMG/M metagenome (GOLD analysis project Ga0209278, IMG submission 187504) | Wastewater effluent complex algal communities from Wisconsin, to seasonally profile nutrient transformation and Carbon sequestration -... | ecosystem: Engineered > WWTP > Effluent > Algae... | reverse complement strand
ATCTAATAGAAATCTACCCATTACTTTTAGTCTTGTTTCTGGTAATGCTACACTTTCTGGAAATACCTTAAACTTCAATCAAAGTGGAAAAATAACAATAATAGCTTCTCAGACAGGGAATTATTATTTTAACCCTGCAGTTTCAGTTGAACAGACCTTTTCTGTGATTAAAAGAGATCAAACCATTAATTTTGAACAAATTGAAGATAAAATCATTACAGAAAGTATTTTTGATTTACAAGCAACAGCAACCAGTGAACTTCCTGTGGCATTTGAACTGGTTTCTGGCAATGCTACACTTTCAGGAAAAAATTTAGTTTTGAATGGATTAGGATTTGTTACTATCAAGGCAACTCAAACAGGTAATAATATTTATAATGCTGCGACACCTGTTGAACGCACATTTTATGTAGCTCCTAAAGATTTACAACTACAAATTAGTCCCAATCCTTTCAGAGATAAAATTGAATTGACTCTACAAGGGCAATATTTGGGTAGTGTAGAGATTGGAATATATGATGCAACAGGCAGAGTAATTTTAAAGAATACTTTTGACAAAAATACATTACTTTGGAAGAAAGAATATATTTTAAGCGGAGAAGCAAAAGATATGTATATTTTTAAAGTGATTACGAAAGAAAAAGAATTTATACAGAAAGTTATAAAACAATAAAAGTATAAAACAGCCCTTGAATATTCAAGGGCTGTTTTTATGAAAACTTTTCTAAAAAAAATCAGGTTATTATGGAAAAAAACTAAATTTGAAACTTCATTTTAAGTAGAAAGTTTTATTCATGATACAGCAACAAATTAAAGCTCTAGCGAAAGAATATTTTGAAGAAATAAGAGCAAATAGAAGGCATTTGCATGCTCATCCTGAGCTATCTTACCAAGAATTTGAAACAGCCAAGTTTATAGCCTCAAAACTTACAGAATATCAAATAGATTTTCAGTCAGGAATAGCAGGAACAGGGCTGGTAGCACATATCAAAGGTAAAAATCCAGAAACAAAGACCATAGCCCTTAGAGCGGATATTGATGCATTACCCATTGTAGAAAAAAATGATGTACCTTATAAATCTAAACATGAGGGTGTAATGCATGCTTGTGGGCATGATGTTCATACAGCTTCGTTGCTTGGAGCTTGTAAAATCTTACAAAATCTAAAAGAGAATTTTGAAGGTACCATTCGTTGTATTTTTCAGCTTGGAGAAGAAAAAGTACCTGGTGGGGCTTCTTTGATGATTAAAGAAGGTGTTTTAGAAAATCCGAAACCAAAAAGTATTTTAGGACAACATGTTATGCCCCTTTTACCTGTGGGGAAAGTAGGTTTCAGAGAAGGTATGTATATGGCAAGTGCCGATGAGCTGTATATCAGAGTAATAGGAAAAGGAGGACATGGTGCGATGCCCGAAAATTGCATTGACCCAGTTTTAATAACGTCTCATATTATTGTAGCATTACAACAAGTAGTAAGTAGAAATGCCTCTCCCAAAATACCTTCTGTACTTTCTTTTGGGAAAGTAATTGCCAATGGAGCTACCAATATCATACCCAATGAGGTATATATTGAAGGAACTTTCAGAACTTTGGATGAAAAATGGAGAGGTGAAGCCCATCAAAAAATGGTAAAAATAGCAGAAGGAATAGCAGAAGCGATGGGTGGGCGTTGTGAATTTGAAGTAAGAAGAGGCTATCCGTTCTTAAAGAATCATCCAGAACTTACACAAAAAGCAAAACAGGGAGCTATCGAATATCTTGGAGAAGAAAATGTAATTGATTTGGATATTTGGATGGCTGCTGAGGATTTTGCCTATTATTCGCAAATTACAGATGCTTGTTTTTATAGATTAGGTACTCGAAATGAAGCAAAAGGAATCATTTCGGGAGTTCATACCCCAACCTTTGATATTGATGAAGATGCTCTTGAAATAGGAGCTGGGTTAATGGCATGGCTGGCTTATAAAGAAATTTCTAATTAGGATTGTAGGTGTATGTGTGGTATAGCAGGTTTTTTGTCTTTTCAGAATAATATTTCGGAGGATTTACTAAAGCAAATGACAACTCAGTTGGCTCATAGAGGTCCTGATGCTGAGGGATTTTTCTATGATGGGATGTGTGGTTTGGGGCATCGAAGGCTTTCTATTCTCGATTTATCTGAACAGGCAAACCAGCCTATGGCTTCTCATAATGGAAGATACATCACAGTATTCAATGGCGAAATTTATAATTTCAAAGAAGTAGCTGAAAAACTCCAAATTGAAACTAGAACAACATCAGACACAGAAGTCATTTTAGAGGCATTTGTTCAAAAAGGTGCATCGTGTGTACAGATGTTCAATGGAATGTTTGCCATTGCTATTTATGATACAGAAAAGAAAGAATTGTATTTATTTAGAGATAGAATAGGTAAAAAGCCTCTTTATTACTTCTGGAATGGACATCATTTTGCTTTTGCTTCAGAACTCAAAGCCTTAATGGTTCTACCTTTTATTAAAAAAGATTTGAATCACGAAGCCATCGAAGATTTTTTACATCTTGGTTATATTCCTCGTCCTCATAGCATTTATCAGGATGTATTTAAAATGTATTCGGGTTATTGGTTGAAAATTACCAAAAATGGCGTTGAAGAAAATTTATATTGGGACATTCAGGCTTGTATCAAAAAAGAAAGTTTGGATGATGAAGATGAAGCTTTTGAAAAATTAAAACAACTCCTAACAAGCTCTGTACAATACCGAATGATTAGTGATGTACCTGTAGGTGTATTTTTGAGTGGTGGAATAGATTCGAGTACAGTAGCTGCTATTGCTCAAGAGCAAAGTAAAATGCCTATTAAAACTTTTTCGATAGGATTTAAGGAAGAAAAATATAATGAAGCTCCTTTTGCCCAAAAAGTCGCTAAACACTTAGGTACGGATCATTATGAACACATTATTTCAATTTCTGAGGCTAAAAAGCTGATTCCAGAACTGATTGATGTATATGATGAGCCTTTTGCAGACTCTTCGGCTGTACCAACCATGCTTGTTTCGGAGTTTGCTCGTAAACAAGTAACAGTGGTATTGGGTGGAGATGGTGGAGATGAGTTGTTTTTAGGTTATGGAATGTACCAGTGGGCGAAAAGACTCAGTAATCCAATTTTTAAACTATTCAGGTATCCTATATCTCAAATTTTAAAAACTCGCCCACACAATGTTTCTTACAAAAAGGCATCATCGTTGTTTGCTTATCCCAAACGAAAGAAACTAGCAAGCCATATTTTTTCACAAGAGCAATTTCTGTTTTCACAAAAAGAGGTAGAAAATTTAGTAACATTTCCCATTACAAATTCAGACCCTTTACTTACCTCGCAATTTGGATTACTCAAGTGTAATCCAATGCTTCAGCAATCATTTTTTGATTTGCAATATTATCTTCAAGATGATTTGATGGTAAAAGTAGATAGAGCAACCATGAAATATAGTTTAGAGGCTCGTTCACCACTATTGGATTATCGTTTGGTGGAGTTTGCTATGAATCTATCTTCTGACCTAAAATTTAAGAATAATACTTCTAAATATCTTCTCAAAAAAGTATTGTACCAATATGTGCCTGCTGAGCTTTTTGAAAGACCCAAAAAAGGTTTTTCTATTCCACTATCAGATTGGCTATCAGAAGATTTGAAATTTTTAATTGATGAGTTTTTGCATAGAAAAGTGGTTGAAAAACACAATGTTGTAAAGTATGCACAAGTGAAAACTCTTAAAGAAAAGTTTTTGGCAGGAGATAAATACTACTATAATCGAGTTTGGGCATTGATTGTGCTTCATCAATTCTTAGAAAAAAACTTCTAATTTTAATCAATTCTTGTTTTTTAGAAAAAAAAGAAAAATTATTTTGGAACATCAAAATATTCTTACTTATTTTACAAACCAAATGGTCGGTTTATGAATGAAACGAAATTACATATACTCAAAATAGCTTTTAAACTTTTTATCCAAAAAAACTTTAAAGATGTTACAATGCAAGACATTGTAAGGGAAACAAAACTTTCTAAAGGGGCTTTTTATCATTATTTTGAAAGTAAAGAGCAGTTATTTGTAGAAGTAATCAATACATTTTATTTAGCAGATGAATTAAATGATCAAAACCATTTTGATAAATCTTCTCTGAAAAACTTTTATTTGAGTTATGTAAAACATTTACAAAAATTTATAGAGTTTATCAAAGAAAGTGTAGCCGTAGAAAAAGAAGAAGACTATAACAATATGAATTATTTTCTTTTGATCTTTGATGCTATTCACCGTTTTCCTGATTTTAAAGAAAAACTTAAAAATATGCATTTTGAAGAGCAAATAATGTGGGAAGAGATCATAGAAAATGCTAAAAAAAGTAAAGAAATTAATGCTGTGATGTCAACTCATCATATCGCTAAATTATTTATATACAGTATAGACTCTAATTTTATTCATAATATACTTACAGAAAATTTTACTAAAGCTCTAACCTCTATTAAAGAGTTGTGGGACGATTTTTATGAAGAATTAAAAAAATAAATTTTTTTATCTATACAATAAACCAAACAGTTGGTTTGTTATTATTAAACAAACCGAACAGTCGGTTTTAATGAATTGAAAAACTAAAAATTAAAAAATATGAAATCATCTATCAAAATTTTGCTGGTAATAGGCATTACAGCTTCCCTGATTTTTGGGATAACAGTTGTTTTGAACGGAAATGTTGAAAAACAAAACGCTCAGGCAAAAGAAGCTCAGATAAAGCCACTTACGAGTGTACAAGTTGCATCTGTACAAACTCAAAAAGTACAAGGAGAGCTAAAAGCAACAGGCATTTTTAAAGCTTTTGAAACATTAGAGGTGCTTTCTGAAACAGATGGTAAAATCGTACAAATTTACTTCGATTTAAACACCAGAGTAGCTCAGGGGCAGGTTTTGGCTATTGTAGATGCTAAAACCAAACAAACTCAAAAGAAGATAGCTGAAATTAATTATCAGAAGGCAAAAAGAGATTTTGAACGCTATGAAGCTCTATTCAAAAACAATAATCTTTCGGAATATGATTTAGAAAATGCTCGTTTTCAGATGCAAAATGCAGAGCAGAATCTGCAACTCTCGCAACAAGCTTTAGACTATGCAGTCATTAAAAGCCCTATTTCTGGGGTAATTTCACAAAAATTGGTAGGTATCGGAAAAGTATTGGGTATGGGAGTTCCCATTGCTACTATTACAAATATTGCTCAATTACGTTTGTTTGTGAATTTACCAGCACAAGACCTTGAAAAAGTGAGGGTTGGACAAAAAATACAAATAATTGTTCCAGCTCGAAAAGAGGAAAAATTTGAAGGGCTCATTAAATCTATAGCAGTTCAGAGTACAGATGCAGGAACATTTCCAGTAGAAATTTTGATGCAAAACAATCCAACAAAACCCATATTGGCAGGCATGAACGCAGAGGTGATATTCGCAGATAATACTGAAAAAGAAAGCTTATTGATACCTCGAATAGCTGTTCTTGATAATCAGGTTTTTGTGATTGAAAATGAAAAGGCTATATCCAAGAAAGTAACATTTGGTAAAGAGTATGGTGAAAATATAGAAGTGCTTTCAGGTTTGAGACTCGGTGAAAAGGTAATTGTAAAAGGACAAAATAATGTAGAAAATGGTCAAAAAGTAAAAATTCAATAACTATGACACTCACAGAAATTTCCATCAAAAGACCCATCCTGATTATTGTATTCTTTTTGATAATCAGTTTATTAGGGATATTTGCAATTGGACAGTTAAAATATGAGCTGTTACCTAAAATTAATGCTCCATTTGTTTCGGTTATAGCTGTTTATGAGGGGGCTTCACCTGCTGAAATAGAAAACACTATTACCAAAAAAATTGAAGATGTTGTAGCTGGAGCGAGTAAAGTAAAACGTATTACATCACGTTCCAACGAAGGCTATGCTGTAATCAGTATTGAATTTTTACAAGATACAGACCTTGATAAAGCCATGCAAGAAGTACAACGCTTTGTTAATCAGGTTGTACCACAACTGCCTCAAGGAGCAAAAACACCTACAGTAGATAAATTTTCTTTGGCGGATTTGCCCGTTTTACGTTTGGCAAGTACCTCAAATCTTTCAGAAAAAGAATTGTATCAGATTTTAAAAGACCAAATAAAGCCTCGTTTATCGCAACTGAAAGGTGTTGGGCGTATTCAATTGGTTGGTGGAGAAGAAAAAGAAATAAAAGTGTATTTGGATGAGCAAAAGATAAAATATCATCAAATACCGATGTTAGCAGTGGTACAAGCTTTACAGAAATCAAATTTGGATGTGCCTATTGGTAATATTAAAGATGAAGATGCTCAATTTGGTTTGCGTTTGAATGGGAAAATATCAGAGTTTGAAACCCTTGAAAATCTGGATATTATGCTCTTGAAAGATGGAAGCAAAATTAAACTGAAAGATATTGCCATTCTTGAAGATGGTAGTAAAGATGGAAAAACGATTACGAGATTGAATCAGAAGAATGCAATTGGCTTGATTATTCAAAAACAATCTAATGCCAATGCTGTAGAGGTTTCAGAACTTGTAAGAAACGAAATTACAAAAATAGAAACTGAGTATAAAACACAAAAACTAACATTTGAGATTGCTGCTGATAGCTCAGAGTTTACACTCAAAGCTACAGAAACAGTTTTTCACGATTTGATTATAGCTATTTTCTTGGTAGCTCTTGTGATGCTTGTTTTCTTGCATTCACTCCGAAATGCCTTGATTGTGATGATAGCCATCCCTTCTTCTTTAGTATTCTCATTTATAGGAATGTATATCATGGATTTTAGCCTAAATCTGATGACTTTATTAGCCATGAGCTTAGTGATTGGAATTCTTGTAGATGACTCAATTGTCGTTTTAGAAAATATTTATAGACACTTAGAAATGGGAAAAGACAAAGTAAAAGCCTCTTTGGATGGGAGAAATGAAATAGGTTTTTCAGCTCTTTCTATCACACTTGTGGATGTGGTGGTATTTTTACCTTTAGCATTTGTCCCAGGGATTACAGGTGGTCTGGTAAAAGAATTTGCTTTGGTAATAGTGGTTTCCACACTTGCCAGTTTAATCGTTTCTTTCACACTCACACCTATGTTGGCTTCTCGTTTTGCAAAATTGGAGCATTTAAACGCAAAAAATATTTTTGGGAGAATCATTTTAACAATAGAAAAGCAGATTCACAGACTGACTGATTTTTATGTATCTTTTTTGAAGAAAGGTTTGAAATTTCGTTGGGTTGTGTATTTTGTAGCTTTTGGCTCCATGATAGCTTCTTTTAGTTTGGTAACAGAAGGATATATAGGAGGAGAGTTTGTCCCAACTACAGATAAAGGTGAAATATCTGTAATTGTAGAAACTCCAGCAGGAACAAAATTTGAGGAAACCCAAAAAGTAGCTCAAAAATTTGAAAAACAAATCCAAAACTTGCCCGAAGTAAAACGAATTTTCAGTACCATAGGGCTTTCCAATGATCCTTACTTTGGTGAAGTGATTGGTGACAATCAGATAGAATTCTCTATTCTGCTTACAGATAAAAAACAAAGAACCAAAACTGTCCTTCAAATGTCTCAGCAAATCCGAAATATGATTTTAGAGGAGGCTGGTACAAAAGTAAAAGTTTCGCCTGTTGGGGTAATAGGTGCTGAAGCAACTCCTATTCAGATTCTAATTAGTGGAACAGATAGAAAACTGATGTTTGAATATGCCCAAAAACTCAAAAAACTAACTTCCGAGATAAAAGGAACTGATGACGTACGCCTTTCGGTACTTGCAGGAAAACCCGAATTAGACATTCAAATCAATAGAGATAGGCTTGCTAGTTTGGGCTTAAATTTAGATGAGGTGGCTACAACTCTACGAGTAGCTCTTACAGGCTTTGACGATTTGAAATTCAGAGAAGGAAATACTGAGTTTCCTTTGAGAGTACAATTGGAAAAATCTGACCGTAACAAAACAGAACAAATTGAAAATCTGAGTTTTATTAATGTTCAAGGTGAACTGATTTACCTAAAACAGATTGCTGACATCCAAATGATTACATCAGCTTCGGCTCTTGAACGCAGAAATAAAAATGCTTCTGTAACCATGTTTTCTAAAGCTGTTGGCAAATCAGTAAACGAAATAGGTGAAGAAATTAAGCAAATCGTAGCTCAAAATCCTCCACCAGCAGGCATTAAAATTAGCTATGAAGGTGATTTGGAAATGGCAGATGATTCTTTTGTGTATCTGGGTTTAGCTATCATTGCAGGAATTACATTTGTGTATTTAATTATGGTAGCTCTCTATAATTCATTTTTATACCCATTTGTGGTGCTGTTTTCTATTCCTGTGGCACTTACAGGAGCTTTATTGGCTTTGGCTCTCACCATGAAAACCCTCAATGTATTTTCGATTTTTGGAATGATTATGATGCTGGGGCTGGTTGCCAAAAATGCTATCCTGATTGTAGATAGAACCAACGAACTCCGAAAAGAGGGACGAAACACATTATATGCTCTCTTGGATGCAGGTAAAACACGTTTAAGACCTATTTTAATGACAACCCTTGCAATGGTCATAGGTATGCTGCCTTTGGCTCTACAAACAGGCTCTGGTGGCGAATATAACTCTGCTTTGGCATGGGTACTCATTGGAGGGCTGACAAGCTCCATGATTTTTACATTATTTATTGTTCCTGCTATTTATTTAGAGTTAGACAGGATTTTAAAAAGATTTTCTAAGAAAAATGCGATGAATGCTCCCAAAAATATACTTGAAAAAGCTGTTGTAACAGGTCTTTTGATAATATTTACAACAATAAATGGATACTCTCAAACAACTTTGAGTTTAAAAGAAGCTGAGACTAAACTGAAAAACAATAATATAGAACTCAATATTCAACGAAAAGACATTCAAAAATCTGAATATGCTATAAAGGAAGCTCAAAGTATATATTTGCCATCTCTAAATTTGAGTGGAAATTATAATAGAAACATCAGACCACAAGTTTTTTTCTTGCCTGCAACTTTTTTCGACCCTACTGCCGATTCTAAAGAATTTCGTTCTGTGAATGCAAGTGCCAAAAATGTCTACCAGGCTAATCTTACACTCTCTGTGCCTTTGTTACAATTTGAAAACAAACCTATATTTGAAAATGCTCGGCTAAGTAAAGAAAATGCTCAATTAGGAATAAAAACACTTGAAAATCAGAAATTAGCAGAATTGAGAAAAATCTATTTTGATGCTCTTTGGGCAAAAGCTCAACACGATTTTTGGATAGAAAACCTCAAACGTCAAAATAGAATTCTTTTCGATGTCAGACAACGTTTGGAACAAGGTTTTCTTTCAGAGGCGGATACGCTCCAAGCGTATGTACAAGTCGAAAATCTCAAACCAAATCTTATCAAGGCTAAAAATGCATATACACTTGCTGAAAATCAGTTAAAACTATTACTGAATTTACCAAGCCAAGAAGTCTTGCAATTTTCTGATAGTCTGTACTTTAATTCTAAAAATATGATGTTCTCAAATTTTGAAGCTCAAAAAAGAGCTGATTTAGAACAACTCAATATTCAAAAGAAAATATTGGACAATCAGGTTAAAATAGAAAAAGCTAGATTGATGCCTAATTTGCAACTTGTTGGGCAACATTCTATCCTTACCCAAAACGAAAACTTTGATTTTGATAAATATCGTTGGGTGAACTCTACTTTTGTAGGTTTACAGCTTAATGTGCCTTTATTCAACGGATTTAGGCAAAATAATAGAATGGCACAAATGAAACTCGAATCAGAACAGACTACTGAACGTTATCATTTTGCTATTAAACAGGTGAATTTAGAAATTCAGACACTTCAAAACACACTTCAAGAAACAAGTCTGCAACTCCATACACAGGAAAAAGTATTGAAAGCTGCTGAACGTTCTTACAATTTGATGTATGACCGTTGGAAAAAAGGTATCATAAAACAAGGGGATTTGATAGATGCCGAAACAGTTTTACAACAAGCAAAATTAAACTATATAGGCTTAACTTACAATTGTTTACAAGTGGAAATAGAACTCAAAAAAGCACAAGGTGAATAAACTTGAAACACGAGAAACTTCTCGTGTTTTTTTATTTGTATGGCTTTGTGTAAATTTGTGGTTTAAATATATAACTATGATTCAGGCAATTTTAAAAAGTAGATTTAAAGAAGATGTTTGTTTACAGCTTCAGGCATCCAACCATTCGTATGTGTATTTATGTGATTGTGGACAAGCTTCGGATTTGACTATCAGTGATATAAAAAATATTCAGGCGATTTTTATCAGCCATACACACATAGACCATTTCTGCAATTTTGATACAATTCTAAGGCATCAGCTACAAGTTAATAGGAAAGTAATTATCTGCGGACCCAAAGGCATTGCTAAAAATGTACAAGCCAAACTATTAGGGTATAATTGGGATATTTTACTCTCTGAAGAACAAGCTGCTGAGGCTTTGCATTATGAAGTGAGAGAAATATCTGAAAGCCAAATAGATGTATATGTACTTCATACACCCAAATGGGAATTGGAGCATAAAGGTGTTTTGCAGGAGCAGTATCTTTATGAAAATGAGGTTTTTAGTGTAGAATATACTATATTAAATCACAGAACGCCTTGTGTAGCTTACTGTTTTACGGAACATTCTAAAGTAAGTATCCAAAAAGATTTACCCTTTAAACAAGGAGAGTGGATAAAAATTTTAAAGCAGGCTTTTGTAGAGCAAAATGTTGAAAAAGAGATAATGATAGAAGGAAATGCTCATAAAGCTCAAGATTTATTTGTGTACCTAGAAGAGAAAAAAGGCTCAAAAATAGCTTTTGTAATGGACCATTTGGCTTCTCAAGAAAACCATGAGAAAATTATAAATTTATGCAAACAAGCAGATGAATTGTACATAGAAGCTTATTATTTGCATGAGGAGTTAGAACTTGCTGAAAAAAATCATCATAGTACAGCTTTTCTTTCGGGGCAAGTAGCCCAAAAAGCCCAAGTGAAAAAAGCGATACCCATACACTTCTCTCGAAGACATCAAACAGAAGAGGCTATTGTAAAAGTGATAGAAGAATTTGAAAAGGGATTTAATGAGAAAATAAATTTTAGTATTCAATAAGTAAAAGTTTCATAAATTTTTATAAATGTATTTGGCAATATATTTGTTTTGTGTTAAGTTTATAGAAATGCTGTGCCTATTGAATATGAAAATATATACTACATTATTATTTTTATTATTATTTTCTTTTTTTAAAACGCAGGGACAATCTGTTTACCAAATAGATAGCTTAAAAACATTATTGAAAGATGTTTCAGCAGATACAAGCCAAATCCATGTTTTACATCATTTATCACAACACTACATCACACATGGGTATTTGAATTTGGCATTACAAACCAATGAAAAATTAATTGAAGCCTCTAAAAAAATAAAATACTCTAAAGGAGAAGTCTTTTACTATCAAAACTTATCATTTTTCCATCAAAAAAATGAATTAGGCTTTTATTATCATTGGAAAGCTATTAAACTATTACAAAAACTTCGCCTCTTCAAAGAAGCTCAACAAGTCTGGGATGGATACAGAAACTATTCTTCTTCAAAAGAATACAAAAAATTAG
>Ga0209278_1002022_pt1 | contig 11670 bp, 8 predicted proteins | sample JI81BgreenDNA_FD_187504 | JGI IMG/M metagenome (GOLD analysis project Ga0209278, IMG submission 187504) | Wastewater effluent complex algal communities from Wisconsin, to seasonally profile nutrient transformation and Carbon sequestration -... | ecosystem: Engineered > WWTP > Effluent > Algae... | reverse complement strand
ATTTTGACGAAAGCCCGGGCGCGCTTGCAGCCCCCGCCAATGGCTGGGTGGAGATGACCGCGATCGTCTGTGACGGGGCGCGTTCGGTGCTGGAGATTGGCGATTTGCTGGTGCCACCGCATGGCCTGGCCATGGCGACCGCCTATGACGACAGTTTCAACCTCACGCCCGCGCGCATTGTGCGCAACATGATCGGCCTGGGTTATCGCGGATCGATCAACCATTATGTCGGCATGAGCCACTATTTCTCGCTGGCGCGCGCCGGTGCGGACTTGCTGGTGACGACCGCAGGCAGCGCGATCAACCCGCCCTGTGCGGCCTGGCATCGGAGCCTTGCAGAGCAGGCCAGGCGCTGGGGCCTCAGCCCGATCATGTCGCTGTCCTATGAGCTGTTTGACGCGCATTGCCCCGAAGACTGGAAGCAGCGCGCGGAAAATGGCGACGCTGCGCTGACCGGCTGGGTACCGCCTTCGACCCTGCTGAGCCCTGCCCATGCCGGCGCGATGGCCTATCTGCAGGCCGTGGGCAGCGCCTTCGCGCAGATCCTGGCCGAGGCCGAGTTGCCGGTGCGGTTTCAGGTAGGGGAACCATGGTGGTGGATCATGCCCGATGGGCGCATCTGCCTTTACGATGCTGCGGCCAGTGCAGCCTTTGGTGCGGCGCAGGTATCGATCCCGACCATCCGCGCGCCGATGAATGCTGCGCAGCAAGCGATGCTCGATCAGGCCGGGCAGATGCTGGCGGACTCGACCCTGGCCCTTGTCCAGGCGGTGCGCGATGCTGTCGCACCTGCGCCGGTCGAATCGCTGGTCCTGGTCTATCTGCCGACGGTGCTCGATGCCGCCGCCCCCGATGCCCGGCGTGCCAATGTGCCCGTCGGCTGGGCCTGGCCCGCCTTCGATGTGCTGCAGCTCGAAGACTATGACTGGGCGATCGAGGGGCGATTTGCGGATCAGCAGTCGGGCCTTGCACTGATGCAGCAGCGGTTGGGTTATCCGCTGGCGCAGCAGCATTACATGAGCGGCTTTGTGCTGCTGCCCGAACAGGCCGGTGTCTGGGCCAATATCGCGCGCGCTGCCGATCTCGCCAAGGCGCGGGGCGTCGCCGAAACGCTGATCTGGGCGCTGCCGCAGGTGACCCGCGACGGCTTCACCTATTTCGATCTTCAGGCAGAAGGAGACGGCACCATGCTGGCCTTTGACGATGTGCTGTTTCCGCTGGCCATCGGACGCGACGCGCAGGTGACCAGCCGCTTTTCGACGCAGATATTCCAGTCGGCCAGCGGCCATGAAACGCGCAACAGCCTATGGGCCGATGCCAGCCTCAGCTTCGATATCGGCCCCGGCATCCGGTCAGAGGCGGACTGTGCCGAACTCATCCGCTTCTTTCGCGCCCGGCGCGGTGCCGCGCGCGGTTTTCGCCTGCGCGACCCGCTCGATTGCAGCTCGGCCGAGGGCGGTGCGATGCCGCATCATGCGGACCAGCTGCTGGGTGTGGGCGATGGCGTGCAGTCCGAATTCGCGCTGATCAAGCATTATGGTGATCCGGCCGATAGCCAGCAGCGCCGGATCACCCGTCCGGTTGCCGGATCGGTGCTGGTATCCGTCGGCGGATCAGCCGCGACCGGTTGGACGCTGCTGCCGGGCGGCATCATCCGCTTCGCCGCGCCTCCGCCAGATGGTGCGGACGTGCGCGCGGGCTTTCTGTTCGACGTGCCGGTGCGCTTTGCGATGGACGACCTGATCGTCGGCGCCGCAACATTCGCTGCCGGAGAAGCCGTATCGGTCCCGCTGGTCGAAATCCGCGAGGCGATATGAGGACGCGCTGGTTCGATCGCCCGCTCGAGACCATCGCCATGATCTGGCATGCGGAACGCGCAGACGGCATTGCCGTGGGCTTTGTCGCGCATGATCGCGATCTGGTGATCGACCATGTCCGCTATCACGCCGCACCGGGAATGCTGCCCTCGGCGATCGAGATGGATGACGGCTTCGATCCTCTGGACATGGATGTGGGCGGCGCGCTCAGCCATCAGCTGATCCGCGCTGACGATCTGGAAGCCGGGCGCTGGGATGGCGCCGCGATCCGCATGGGTCTGGTCGACTGGGAAAGGCCGCAGGAAGGCGCAGCATGGTTCTGGCAGGGCCATCTGGGGGCCGTCTCGGTCCAGGGGCATCAGTTTACCGCGGAGCTTCGTGGCCTCAAGGCGCTGCTCGATGCCGACTATGCGCCCACCTCTTCGCCATCGTGCCGGGCAGAGTTTTGCGGCCCTGGATGCGGACTGAGCCGTGCGCGGTTCGAGCGGATCGGCGTGCTGGCGGCTGTCGAGGGTGACGCGCTGGTCTTCGAGGGGCTGGCCGGGGCCGACGCGGCAAAACTTGTGCAGGGGCAGGTGCGCTGGATCAGTGGGGCCTGTGCAGGGCTGGACAGCCGCATCGTCGACCATGACGGGCCAGGCCTTTTGCCGGAGCGGAGCCTGGCACCGGAGCCTCAGGTGGGCGAATTGGCGCTGCTGATCGAGGGATGCGACAAGGCGTTTGTCACCTGTTCGGCGCGGTTCGCCAATACCGTGAACTTTCGCGGCGAACCGCATTTGCCTGGCAATGACCTGCTCACCCGTTTTGCGACCTTCTGACATGGACGATGGAGCCAGGCTCGCGGCAGCGGCGCGGACGCTGCTGGGTTGCCCTTTCCGCCTGCACGGGCGCGACCCGGCCACCGGCCTCGATTGCATCGGGGTGGTGGCTGCAGCCATGGACCGCATCGGGCATGCCGTTGCCGTGCCCGCCGATTACCGGTTGCGCGGCGGATCGCTGCCGCGGTTCGATCAATGGGCTTCCGCATGCGGGCTGAAGGCAGTGAGTGAGGGCTCTGCATCGGCCCCGGGCGACGTTCTGTTGTGCGAGGTCTCGGCGCAGCATTTCCATGTCATGCTCGATTGCGGCGATGTGCTTGTGCACGCCCATGTCTCCCTGGGCCGGGTGGTGGCCTGCCCCCCGCCAGCGCCCTGGCCGGTGCGGCGGCGCTGGCGGCTTCAGCAAGGATAATCAACGTGGCAACATTGGTTTTGAGCACGGTCGGCACGCTGGTCGGCGGGCCGCTCGGCGGTGCACTGGGGGCGCTGGTCGGCCGTACGATCGACCAGACGGTGCTGTTTCGACCGAAGGATCGCCAAGGCCCTTAGCTCACCGATCTGGCGGTGCAGAGCTCGCAATATGGCAGCCCGTTTGCGCATGTGCATGGCCGGGTACGGATTGCCGGAACCGTCATCTGGGCGACCGATCTCAAGGAGCGCCGCATCCGCGAGGGGGGCGGCAAGGGCAGGCCGGGCACGACCCGCTACAGCTATTCGGTGTCGTTTGCCGTGGCGCTTTCTGCGCGGCCGATCGCCAGCGTCGGGCGCATCTGGGCCGAAGGCAATCTGCTGCGCGGCCAGGACGGCGTCTTCACCAGCGAAACCGGCTTTCGCCTGCACACCGGCCATGGCGACCAGGCTGTCGATCCGCTGATCGCATCTGCCGAAGGGTTAAGCGATTGCCCGGCCTATCGCGGCCTTGCCTATGCGGTGTTCGAAGACATGGCGCTGGAAGAATTCGGCAACCGCATCCCTTCGCTTACCTTCGAGGTGATTGGCGACCCAGGCGACGGGGGCGATGTGGCGCTTGGGCCGATCTTGGCCGCGCTTGCCGCCGCCCCTGCGGCGCCCGAGGGTGATTTCGCGGTCACCGGCTGGAGCCTTGCCGACGCGTCGCGGCGCGAGGCCTTGCAAACGATCGCCAGTGGCTTTCCATTGGTGCTGCGGGAGGAGCAGGCAGGGCTTCAGCCGCAATGGCTGGAAAGCATGGCACCGCCGGGTGCGGTCATCCCCCGCACCGCCCTGTTGCGGCGCGATAACGCGCCTGCTGCCCCCCTTGACCGGCAGCGGATAGCACCATCTGCCGGCGCGATGGCGCTGCGCTATTACGAGCCCGAGCGCGACTATCAGCCTGGCCTTAGGCGCGGCGGGACGAGCAACAGTGGCCGCGCGCAGCAGATCGATGTGCCTGCGGTACTCTCGGCGGGGCTCGCGCAGCAGCGGACCGATCAGCTTGTCCGCCTGCAACGCGACGGGCTCGAGCGGCTGAACCTGCGTGTCGCGCTGTTCGATCCTGCTTTCCAGCCTGGCCGGATGGTGACGGTGGAGGGTGTGCCCGCCCACTGGCGCGTACGGCACTGGCACTGGGGCGGCGAGGGCATCGATCTGGAACTGGTCAGCCAGCGCGTGGGCGGTATTGCTGTGCCCGCAACCAGTGACCCGGGGCGGAGCGTCAACACGCCAGATGATGCGATCGGTCCGACGACGGTGGCGCTGTTCGATCTGCCCTCGCCGCTCGACCGGCCGCTGGCGCATGCGCATATCGCCATTGCCGTTGCGGGGGCTTCGGCAGGCTGGCGTGGTGCTCATGTCCATGAGGTCGACGAAGGCGGTTCGTCGGGCGCGTTGCTGGACTTCCTGCGCGTCGGTTCGACACTTGGCCAGGTACTCGATCCGCCAGGTCCCGGTACGCCTCTGCTGCGCGATGATCGCAGCAGCATCGTCGTCCGGCTGGTGCGTGATGGCCCCTTTGCCTTGACCAATGCCGATGATGACGCGCTGGCACGGGGCGCGAACATGGCGGTGATCGGATCGGAACTGATCCAGTTCGCGCGGGTGGTCCCGCTTGGCGATCAAACGTTCCAGCTGACCGGTCTGTGGCGCGGGCGTGGCGGGACCGAGGATGCGATCGCTGGGCATGTCGGCGGCGAGTGGTTCGCGCTGGTCAACGATGCGCTTGCGCTGGTCGATCCCGATCAGATCGGCGCGCGGCCGAATTTCCGCGTGGCTGCGCAGGGCCGAGGCGATGCTGCGCCGGTGCTCGCAGAACTCGCAGGCCACGGCCGCGCGGTGCGCCCGCTGTCGCCGGTGCATGGCCGGATAGAGGCTCATGATACCGGTGCGGTCACCCTTCGCTGGACCCGTCGCAGCCGCAACGGCTTTGCCTGGCGCGATCTGGTCGAAGTTCCGGTGGGTGAGGAAATGGAGGCCTATCGCGTATCGCTCATCGCCGATGGCGTGCTGATCGCGGAGCGGGAAGCCAGTACGCCCGAGATCACGCTTGATACCGTAACAATGGCCGAGGCGCGGAGCCTCGCACTGCACGCTCTGACCGTCGCGATCGTCCAGCGCGGCGCGCTTGGCATCTCGCCCCCGCTGGTGCTGGCATTGCCGCTGTGACCCCTCCTTCCCTTCGACGCAGGAAACCCGATCATGCCATCGACGCCCAATTTCACGCTGCCCATGCTTTACGCGGCCCAGGCGCAAAAGGAGATCACGCACAACGAGGCGCTGGTGCTCATCGATGCCCTTCTCGCCGGAGTGATCGTTGCCATGGCAAACGATCCTGCAGGGCTGTCGCCGCAACCGGGTGAGGCCTTTATTGTCGGGGATGCACCCGTTGGCCTGTGGGCGGAGCAAGCACGCCGCATCGCTATATTCAGCGACGGAGGCTGGCGATTTGCACCTCCCGTCACGGCGATGCGCCTGTTCGACCGCACCGCCGGAATTATACGCCGCTTTGATGGCAGCAACTGGCTTGGCTATCCCGCAATCGCCGATGCAACCGGCGGTTCCGTGGTCGATGCAGAGGCTCGCAATACACTTGCAGCGGTGCTGGTTGCGCTCCGCCAGGCGGGACTTGCAGCCGTTACGTGATTGATCTCAGGCACAATATGCGTTTATGATTCGGTATGTTACCGGCCGTGTCAGTGCGGACGCTGCCTGCGCCCGGAAGGGCGGCATTTTTTGCCCGACACCCCCTGAAATGGCGACATTTCGGCAACACTCAGGTTAAAACCGCGCTTGCGTGGCAACTATCTTGGCGTTAGTAACGTTGCCGAGTTGTCGTTCCAAATCCTACTTATAAGGGGAAAATCTATGCGCAAGTTAGTCGTTGGACTGGCGTTGGCATCTACCGCCCTGACGACGCCGGCCTTCGCCCGCGACGGCCAGTGGTATGTCGGCGTTGAAGGCGGCGCCATGATCGTCGAAGATATCGAGTTCGATGTCGGCGCTCTGAGCAACGCCACGCTCGTGGACACTGACACCGGCTATGATGTCGGCGCCATTGTCGGTTACGATTTCGGCCCGTTCCGTCTGGAATCGGAAGTCAGCTATCGTGAAGCTGACATCACCGATGTGCAGACCCAGGTCGGCATCTCGCGTGGTGCAGCCGCGACGGCTATCGGTCGCTTCAACGCTGTCGGCAGTGCCAATGTTCTGGCGTTCATGGTCAATGGCCTGATCGACTTCGGTGCTGATGATGGCCTGCAGGGCTTTGTCGGCGGTGGTGTTGGTGTTGCTCGTACCGACTTCAACGGTTCGACCCAGCCGGGCACTGGCCCCTTCATCGATGATTCGGACACCGGTTTTGCCTGGCAGGTTCTGGCGGGCGTTCGCGCTCCGATCAGCGACAGCTGGGACGTGGGTCTGAAGTATCGCTTCTTCAACAGCGATTCGGTTGACCTGCTGAGCGTCAACGGCCGTGAATTCGACAGCCGTTTCCGCAGCCACTCGATCCTGGGCAGCATCATCTACAACTTCGGTGGTGAAGAGGCGGCTCCGCCGCCTCCGCCCCCGCCGCCTCCGCCGCCCCCGCCGCCCCCGCCGCCTCCGCCTCCTCCGCCGCCGCCTCCGCCGGTTTGCGAGAAGGGTCCGTACATCGTGTTCTTCGACTTTGATAAGTCGAACATCACGCCGGAAGCTGCGACCATTCTGGACAACGCCGTTGCCGCTTATGGCAGCTGTGGTTCGGTTCCGGTCATGCTGGCTGGTCACGCTGACCGTTCGGGTGCAGCAACCTACAACGTGGGTCTGTCCCAGCGTCGTGCCGACTCCGTCAAGGCCTATCTGGTCTCGCGGAACATCCCGGCCAGCGCGATCAGCACCCAGGCGTTCGGTGAAACCCGCAACCGCGTTCAGACCGCCGACGGCGTTCGTGAACTGCAGAACCGTCGCGTGGAAATCACCTACGGTCCGGGTTCGGGCATGTAAGCCAAACGCCGGATCTTCGGATCTGGTACAAAGAGGGTCGGTCTTCGGACCGGCCCTTTTTTGTTGCCCGTTGGCAGGGCTCTGCCTTTACGCATCATGACTTGCCCGATCGCTTGCCGCTGGCCGCTGCACGCCTTATGTTGGGGGCATGGACACCAACACTTCCGAAGCCATCATCCTGACCGCCAGCGCTGCCCGCCGCGTCGCGACCATCGCCGCCAAGCAGGGCAAGCCTGCCATCCTGCGTCTGTCGGTCGAGGGCGGCGGCTGTTCCGGTTTCCAATATCGCTTTGGCCTCGCGGATGCCCCGGAAGAGGGAGACACCATGGCCGAAACCGATGGGGTTGCGCTGGTGGTCGATGAGATGAGCCTCGACCTCGTACGCGGCAGCGCGGTCGATTTCGTCGAATCGCTTGGCGGTTCCGCCTTTCAGGTCACCAATCCCAATGCCGCATCCGGCTGTGGCTGTGGCTCCAGCTTCGCGATCTGAAGCTAGGGGGCAGGGGCGAGGCAACCCGCCATTGTCAGCCGTCAGCACTGCAGTTGCGGTCAACGCGTGTAGCCGGGACCTTTGGTTGCCGCCGACGTGGATATCCATTGGGGAAATCATGTCCAGGTCCCGGAACCGGGAACCGGTCTTGGCGTATCCCCCTGCAGCGCGCTAAAGCGATCAGGACAGGGGGCCCCATGACCAGACTCAGGCGAACATCACACATCACCCGCCGGCGCGGAAGCGACCGGTCTGCGGCCGCAATGGCCCGCCATGGAGCAGCCGCGTGATGGGCGATCTTGAAAAGCCAAGCAGCAGCCCAACAACCCATCAACCGCAGCCCGCAGCTGCAGGCTTGCCGCAACCCAACCGCAAGGGGGCAGGCCAGGTCGCCGCGATCACCCTGACCGTGCTGGCCTTGGTCGGCCTCGCCTGGCTGCTGATAGAGCTTACCGAGTTTCTGCTGCTGGTCTTCGCCGCGCTGGTGCTGGCCGCTATCTTCTCGTCACTTGCACGCCGGGTGTGCGACATGACCGGCATGAAGCGCGGCCCCGCCCTGGCGATCGCTGTTTTCCTCCTGCTCGCGGTGTTCACGGGCGCGTTCACGCTCTTCGGATCGCAGATCGCGAGCGAGTTCGATACCATCCAGCAGAGCATTCCCCCGGCCATCGACCGGGTGGAAGCGCAGCTCGACGAATATGGCCTCGGCGAACAGGCCCGCCAGGTTGTCCGCCAGGGCACCGGCGATCTGTCCTCGCTGGCTTCCCGTTTGGGCGGCTATGCCATGACGGCGACCAACGGCATCGCCAATTTCGTGCTGGTCTTTGTCGGCGCGATCTTCATGGCCAGCGATCCCAACGTGTACCGGCGGGGCCTTTTGCTGCTAATGCCGGCGCGTGCGGAAGGCCCGCTGGGCGCGGCGCTTGACGATGCATCGCGCGGCCTTCGCGGCTGGATGATGGGCCAGGCGGTATCGTCGGTCGTCGTCGCGCTGCTGACGGGCGGTGGGCTTTGGGTGCTCGGTGTCCCTGCATCCGGAGGCCTGGGCATCATCGCCGGGCTGCTGGACGTCATCCCGATGGTGGGACCTGTCATTGCCGGTGTGCCGGCAGTGCTGCTGGCCTTTACCGTCTCGCCCACCACGGCGCTCTGGACGATCGGACTGTTCCTTGTGGTCCAGCAGCTGCAGGGCAATTTCCTACAGCCGATGATCCAGAAACAGGCCGTCGATGTGCCGCCCGCCGTGCTGCTGTTTGCTGTGGTGGCCGCTGGTCTGGTCTTCGGCTTCCTGGGCGTCCTGCTCTCTGCCCCGCTGACCGTCGTCATCTATGTGATGGTGCAGCGGCTCTACGTGAAGACGCTGCTGGGCAAGCCGATCAAGATCGCCGGGCAGGACTGAGCCCGCCCGGCGATCGGTATCAGTTCAGAGGGGATTGCCGTCCTTGTCGCGGAAAACTTCGCGACGACCGACATGGTTGGGGGCGCTGATATAGCCGTCCTCTTCCATGCGCTCGACCAGCCTTGCCGCGCTGTTATAGCCGATGCGCAGCTGGCGCTGCAGCCAGCTCGTCGAAGCCTTCTGGCTTTCGAAGACGATCTGGCAGGCCGCGCGGTACATCTGTTCTTCGGGGCTGTCGTCGAGGCTGGCGCCATCGAGCGCGAAACCGCCATCCTCGGGCTCTTCGGTGACCGCCTGGATATAATCGGGCTGCCCCTGGCCACGCCAGTGATCCGCAACGCGGCGGACTTCCTCGTCCGACACGAACGGTCCGTGGACGCGCTCCACCTGCTTGCCGCCCGACATGTAGAGCATGTCGCCCTTGCCCAGCAGCTGCTCTGCACCCTGTTCGCCCAGGATGGTGCGCGAATCGATCTTGCTGGTGACATGGAAGCTGATGCGGGTTGGTAGGTTGGCCTTGATCACCCCGGTGATGACATCGACCGAGGGACGCTGCGTTGCCATGATCAGATGGATGCCCGCCGCGCGCGCCTTTTGCGCGAGCCGCTGGATCAGGAACTCGACCTCCTTGCCGGCGGTCATCATGAGGTCGGCCAGCTCGTCGACGATGACCACGATCTGCGGCATCGGCTCGTAGTCGAGCTGCTTCTTCTCATATTGCGGCTGGCCACTGACGGGATCCCAGCCGGTCTGCACCTCTTCACCCAGCGGCAGGCCCTTGGCCTTGGCCACGCGCACCTTGTCGTTGAAATTGACGAGGCTGCGGACCTTGAGCTCGCTCATCATCCGATAGCGCTCTTCCATCTGCTCGACCGCCCATTTCAGCGCACGCACCGCCTTGGCAGGCTCGGTCACGACCGGGGAGAGCAGGTGCGGAATGTCGTCATAGATCGACAGTTCGAGCATCTTGGGGTCGATCATGATCATCCGCAGCGTTTCCGGCGTCATCCGGTAGAGCAGCGACAGGATCATCGCGTTGAGGCCGACCGACTTGCCCGAGCCGGTGGTTCCCGCGATCAGCAGGTGTGGCATCGGCGCCAGGTCGGCGATGACCGGATCACCCGAGATGTTCTTGCCCAGGATGACCGGAAGCTGGCCGCTATTTTCGGCGAAATGGGTCGATCCGATCATCTCGTGCAGCACCACGGCGTCGCGATGCTGGTTGGGAAGCTCGATGCCCAGTTCCTTACGGCACGGGATCGCCGCGACGCGCGCCGAACGCGCCGACATGTTGCGCGCGATATCGTCGGCGAGCTGGATGACGCGGTTGGCCTTGATGCCGGGCGCGGGCAGCAGCTCGTATCGCGTCACGACCGGGCCGGGCCGCACGGCGGTGATCTCACCCTTGACGTTGAAGTCGCTGAGCACGGTCTCGAGCAGCCGGGCGTTGCGCTCCAGCGCGATCTTGTCGAGCGCGGGGCCGGTGCTGGACGGCGGTGGATCGAGCAGGTCGACCGAGGGAAGCTCATAGGGACCGAAGAAATCGCCCTGGCGGCTCTTGGGGCCGAGCTGGGCCTTGGCCGGACGCAATGAAGGCTCGGTAATTTCCGGCGGAGGACGATTGTCGGGAACGGCCTCCTTGCGCGGGGCGGCCAGCGCAGGGCGGCTCGGCTCGGCGCTGTCGGGAAGCGTATCGATCTCGTCTTCGTCGACCACAGGGCCGATCGGGCGGCGGAAGAGCGCTTCGGGCATGCTCACCTTGATCGGCGGCATGCGCAGCAGCCCGCGTTCCAGACCCAGCGCCTTCCACCCCAGCGCCGCGCCGACCAGGCCGAGCAGCGATGCGCTGCCATAAAGCGCCCAGGGTGCTCCGGCAGGTGGTAAAAGCCCGGTGACGACCTGGATTCCGCGCGCGCCCATCATGCCGAACAGCCCGCCGGGGCCTGCGGGGAAATGCGGTGCGGATTCGCCAAACAGCACCGATGCCGCAACTGCCAGGAACACGATGCTGAGCAGCGTCGCGATCACAGAGCGGCGCCAATGGCCGAGCGGCTGGTTGATCCACAACCGGTGCGCCTGGACCGCGGTGATCGGCAGCAGCAGCGCACTGGCCGGACCGCCGAGGAACAGCATGAAATCGGCGATCCACGCGCCGCTCGCCCCCATCCAGTTGTCGACGCCGCCCCCGGCGGCCGTGTTGAACGACGGATCGGTCTGGCGATAGGTGACAAGCGCCATCGTGGCATAGGCCACCAGCGCGAACAGCATCAGCGCCAGGATAAGGCTGCCGCTGCGCATCAGGCTCTGACGCATCAGGTCGCGCCAATCGGGCGCGTTTCTGGTGGCGGCGCGACTGGCCATAACCTCTTGTTCTCCGGCAATATGGTAAATGCCGCCCATTTTGCGCAGACCATGGACTCCGCGTCAAGCAAGGACTTGTGCCGGACTCCGCTTGACACAAGCCCCTGTTCAGCGCGCGGTGGACCGCCTACATTGGCGCGATGACACAGGCACAGCACAGCGACATCCTTATCATGGGCGCGGGACCGGCGGGGCTTTCGCTGGCTCTGGCCGTGGCCCGCCATGGGCTCAGCGTCCGGGTGATCGACAGGATCACGCCAGAGACGCTTGCCGACACCGGCTTTGATGGTCGCGCCTCTGCGCTGGCGACGACCAGCTGGCAGATGCTGCAGAATCTGGGGCTGGGCGACG
>Ga0209278_1002021_pt1 | contig 11674 bp, 8 predicted proteins | sample JI81BgreenDNA_FD_187504 | JGI IMG/M metagenome (GOLD analysis project Ga0209278, IMG submission 187504) | Wastewater effluent complex algal communities from Wisconsin, to seasonally profile nutrient transformation and Carbon sequestration -... | ecosystem: Engineered > WWTP > Effluent > Algae... | reverse complement strand
CATGGCCTGGGCGGCCACCAGCCCGGAAATGGCGCCGGAAGCGCCAACAGCGGGGACGGTGCTGAGCGGTGACCAGGCCCATTCGGCAAGGCCACCGGCAAGGCCGGAAAGCAAGTAGAGCGCCAGTAAGCGCCGGCTGCCCAATTCCGGTTCCAGGATGCGGCCGATCGCCAGCAGCATCACCATGTTCATCAACAGATGCGCGGCGCCGCCGTGCAGGAACATGTGGCCAAACAGGGTGGAGGCAGCACCGAGAACCGGCAGCTGGCCATCCAGCGCCAGCGTGAGCCGCGCCGGCACCAGCCCGGCCCAGAACAGCAACATGTTGCGCGCCTCGCTGCCGGCAAAGCCCATCAATATCGCCACGATGGCATTGGCCAGCACCAGCAGGCGCGTCACATTGGCCGGCGGCGGCTCCGCCGTTACCAATGGCCCACCTGGCGGCGGGAAATCAGATGAATTCAACGCGTTCAATGGCGTAATATTTGTCGCCCGACGGCGTGTTCACTTCCACTTCGTCGCCCACCCGGCGCCCGATCAACGCCTTGCCCAGCGGCGAGGAGAAGCTGATGCGGCTGGCCTTCACATCGGCTTCGTGCTGGCCGACGATCTGGTAGGTGACCGGCTTGTCGTCTTCATCCAGCAGATGAACCGTGGCACCGAAAACCGCCTTGTCGCCCGAAAGCGTCTTGGGATCGATCACGATGGCACGGGCCAGCATGTCTTCCAATTCGATCACCTGGGCTTCGATCTGGCCCTGGCGTTCCTTGGCGGCATGATATTCGGCGTTTTCCGAAAGATCGCCATGGGCGCGCGCTTCCTCTATGGCTTCCACCACCGCCGGCCGTTCCACTTCCTTCAGGTTGCGCAACTGAACAATCAGGGCTGAATGCCCCGATGGCAGCATCGGCACCTTTTCCATCGTCGCCATGGTCGTTCAACTATCCTGCAAGTCGTTCCAAAGATTTGCCCCTGCCGGCGCATTTCGGCGTCGTCAGGGGCCGCGGGCGGATATTCTGCCGCCGATCAGGATTGGTGATGATAGGATTGAAGTGGCCGAACTTCAAGCCGGTGTCGCCGCATTGCAGCAATTGCCGCCACTGCCGCCCGGCTGGCCGGCGCCGTGGTGTAATACGGCACCCGGCCATAGAGCGCCGACGCGCGGATCGATTGACTGTCTTTCAGGGATTGCAGGCCTTCGGTGGTGTTGAAGATCAGGGCGATCTCACCATCCTTGATGCGGTCAACAATATGCGGCCGGCCTTCGGCCACCTTGTTCACCGGCGTCACCGGGATCCCGGCGGCCTTCAGCACCAGTTCGGTGCCCGAGGTCGCGACCAGTTCAAAGCCCATTGAGACCAGGTCGCGCGCCGCATCGATGATCTGCGGCTTGTCACTGTCCTTCACGGAAATGAACACCCGGCCCGATTGCGGCAGCACGGTGGAGGCCGCGAGTTGGCTCTTGGCAAAGGCGGTGGCGAAATCGGCATCGATTCCCATCACTTCGCCGGTGGACTTCATTTCGGGGCCAAGCACCGGATCGACACCGGGGAAACGCGCGAACGGGAACACGGCTTCCTTCACGGCAATATGATTGCCGACATTGCGCGGTGACAGATCAAAGCTGGCCAGCTTTTCACCCGCCATCACCCGCGCGGCGATCTTGGCCACCGGGATGCCTGTCGCCTTGGCGGTGAACGGCACGGTGCGGCTGGCGCGTGGGTTGACCTCGATCAGATAGACATCGCCATCCTTCACGGCGAACTGCACGTTCATCAGGCCCTTCACCTTCAGGGCACGGGCCAGCACATCGGTCTGGCGCTCGATTTCGGCGATGATGTCGGCGGGCAGGCTGTAGGGCGGCAGCGAACAGGCGCTGTCGCCTGAGTGCACGCCGGCTTCCTCGATATGCTGCAGCACGCCGGCGACGAACACCGTGTCACCATCGGCCACCGCGTCCACGTCCACCTCGATGGCGTCGCGCAGATAACGATCGATCAACACTGGCGAGCTGCCCGAAACCACCACGGCTTCGCGAATATAGGTTTCGAGCTGCGCCAGCGTATCGACGATTTCCATGGCGCGGCCGCCCAACACATAGGACGGACGCATGAGCACCGGGTAACCGATGGTCTCCGCCACGCGCACGGCTTCCTCAGCCGAACGGGCGATGCCGTTGTCCGGCTGCTTCAGGCCCAATTCGGTGATCAGCGCGGCAAAGCGCTCGCGGTCTTCGGCGAGATCGATGCTGTCCGGGCTGGTGCCCAGGATCGGAATGCCGGCATCCTGCAGCGCCTGCGCCAGCTTCAGCGGGGTCTGGCCGCCCAGCTGCACGATCACGCCCACCAGTTCGCCGTTCTGCATTTCGGTGTGGAGGATTTCCAGCACGTCTTCCGCGGTCAGTGGCTCGAAATAGAGCCGGTCCGACGTGTCATAATCGGTCGACACGGTCTCCGGATTGCAGTTGACCATGATGGTTTCATAGCCCGCGTCATCGAGCGCGAAGCAGGCGTGGCAGCAGCAATAATCGAACTCGATGCCCTGGCCGATGCGGTTGGGACCGCCGCCGAGGATGACGATCTTGCGGGCACTGGTGGGTTTGCTCTCGCAGTCCGGCTCGCCAAAGCTCGGGGCTTCGTAGCTCGAATACATGTAGGGCGTTTTCGCCGCGAATTCGCCAGCACAGGTATCGATGCGCTTGAACACCGGCCGCACATTCAGCGCGCGGCGGGCGGCAGAGACATCGGCTTCCGTTACAAAGCGCATTGGCGGGCCAACCTTGGTTCCCGGCTTAAACGAAACAAGCAGATCGAGGATGTTGTCACCGGTGGCGCTCTTTGGTTCGCTGGCATTCGCCAGAGACCTGGTGAGTTCATGTTGCGATGCCAGTACCGCCAGCCGGGCATCAGAAAAGCCCATCGATTTCAGCCGGCGCATGCCCTGCGCGTCGCTCGGAAGTCCGCCAGCTACTACCGCGGCTTCGGCCTCGATCAGCTCCTGCATCTGGCGCAGGAACCAGGGTTCGAACTTGGCGATCTGGTGAATGCGATCAACGCTCATGCCGGCGCGCAGCGCGTCAGCGGCGACGAGCAGGCGATCGGGCGTCGGGCGGCTCAATGCAGCCTCGATTTCCTCGATGCTGGCGCCAACCAGATGCTCAACCTCGTCAAAACCGGTCAGGCCGGTTTCCAGGCCGCGCAGCGCCTTCTGCACGCTTTCCTGCCAGTTGCGGCCGATGGCCATCACTTCGCCCACCGATTTCATCGCGGTGCCGAGCAGATTCTGCGCGCCCTTGAACTTTTCAAAGGCGAAACGCGGGATCTTGGTGACGATATAGTCGATGGTCGGCTCGAACGACGCCGGCGTGGCGCCGGTGATATCGTTCATGACCTCATCGAGGGTGTAGCCAACCGCCAGCAACGCCGCGACCTTGGCGATCGGGAAGCCGGTGGCCTTGGACGCCAGCGCCGACGACCGCGACACGCGCGGGTTCATCTCGATGACGACCAGGCGGCCATCCTTGGGGTTCACCGCATATTGCACGTTGGAACCGCCGGTTTCGACGCCGATCTCGCGCAGCACCGCGATGCTGGCGTTGCGCATGATCTGATATTCCTTGTCGGTCAGCGTCAGCGCCGGGGCGATGGTGATGCTGTCCCCGGTGTGGACGCCCATCGGATCGATATTCTCGATCGAGCAGACGATGATGGCATTGTCCGCCTTGTCGCGGACCACCTCCATCTCATACTCCTTCCAGCCCAACACGCTTTCTTCCACCAGCACCTCGGTGGTCGGGCTGGCATCAAGGCCGCCGGTGACGATCTGGATGAATTCCTCGCGGTTATAGGCGATACCGCCGCCGGTGCCGCCCATGGTGAAGCTGGGGCGGATGATGGACGGCAGGCCAACGAATTCCAGCGCGGCCAGCGCTTCTTCAACCGTGTGGGCGATGCGGCTGCGCGGCGATTCCAGGCCGATCTTGTCCATCGCATCGCGGAACTTCAGCCGGTCTTCGGCCTTGTCGATGGCTTCGGCATCGGCGCCGATCAGCTGGACATTATATTTCTCCAGCGTGCCATCCTTGGCCAACGCCAGCGCGGTGTTGAGCGCGGTCTGCCCGCCCATCGTCGGCAGCACGGCATCAGGCCGCTCCTTCTCGATGATGCGCGCGACGATCTCGGGCGTGATTGGTTCAACATAGGTCGCGTCCGCCAGCTCCGGATCGGTCATGATCGTCGCCGGGTTGGAGTTGACCAGGATGATGCGATAACCCTCTGCCTTCAGCGCCTTCACCGCCTGCGTGCCCGAATAATCGAACTCGCAGGCCTGGCCGATGATGATCGGGCCGGCGCCAATGATGAGGATGGATTTGATGTCAGTGCGCTTAGGCATCATTCACCCTTAATCAAAAATTCGACGAAAACTTCCCAAGCGACTTTTGCCGCAGCTCCGACAGCGGTTGCGCCGTATCTTTCAATCAATTCGCCGAGGGCATTTAGAACCGTCTGCTGCAACAACCAGATCTTGAATGTTCCAGCATTTAAAAGCTCTCTACCGGCTTTGAGCTGACCCAAGATTCTTTCTCGCAGCCCAGGTCGGTCTGGATCACCATTTGTTTGTTCGAACTGCTCAATGACCGCATTTAGAGGCGCCGCGAGCGTGCCAAACTGATTGTCGTTGAGCGTAACAATTCTATCTGAAGCCGGCACCGTGAAGTCGTCAGCGCTATCTTCATCAGCCTCTTTGTTGCCATCGAGTGTAGCAATTTCAGCCAGAGCGTCAGAAATCAAACGCGGACCGACCTTCTGCATTCTTGCAAATATTGGGCTCGATTCCAGTGTTTTCCTGCGATACTCTCTCAAACACTTTAAATCCAACTGAACGTAAACCCCTGCATAAGGGTCAGCCTCAAAGGGGAAACTTTCGGTACTGTCGATTTCAATAAAGACACGTCGGGCTAGCGCCGGTATGTCACAACAATCTGACCCTGGCAGCGCAGAAGCTGCTATAGAAATTGCATTCTCAAATACAGCAATCGCTTCACTTTTTGTCATGAAGTGATTTGGAATAGCGCCTTCATTGTACTGCTGCGACAAGTACCATATTAGGAGATAGTCGTTCGGAATACGCGACATCGGTCAGCACTCCAACGCGGTCACAAACTTCTCGAACAGATATTGGCTATCTTGTGGCCCGGGGCTCGCCTCCGGGTGATATTGCACACTGAACGCCGGGCGGTCGGTGAGTTCCAGGCCGGCCAGCGTGCCGTCGAACAGCGAGATGTGGGTGGGCCGCGCCGTCGCTGGCAGGGTTTCGGTATCAACGGCAAAACCATGGTTCATCGAGGTGATCTCGACCCGACCATCGGAAAGCCGCTTCACCGGGTGGTTGGCGCCGCGGTGGCCCTGCGTCATCTTCAGCGTGCGCGCGCCCACGGCGAGGCCAAGCAGCTGGTGGCCAAGGCAGATGCCGAACAGCGGCAAGCCGGCGTTCAAGATCTTCTGGATTGTCGGCACCGCATGCACGCCGGTGGCGGCCGGATCGCCGGGGCCGTTGGACAGGAAGATGCCCGCCGGTTTCAGCGCCATGATTTCATCGAAGGTCGCGGTCGCCGGCACCACCGTGACGCGCGCACCGGCGGCGACCAGGTTGCGCAGGATGTTGCGCTTCATGCCATAATCGATGGCGACCACGTGCGGGCCATTGGGGTTGCCGCTGTGCACGGCATAGCCACCGGCCAGCGTCCACAGGCCATCATCCCAGCTATAATTCTGGGTGGCGCTGATCACGGAGGCGAGGTCCATACCCTCCAGCCCCGGCCATGCCTTGGCCTGGCTCAGCAGTTTCTTGATGTCGAACTGGCCGGCCTTGTTGTGGGCGATCACGCCGTTGGGCGCGCCGCCTTCACGGATGCGCTTGGTGAGCGATCGTGTGTCGACACCGGAAATGCCGATGCGGCCCCAGGCCTTCATCCAGTCGTCAAAACGGCGCTGCGAACGGAAATTGGCGGCCGCCGTAACGGGTTCGCGCACCACGCAGCCAAGCGCGTGCGGGTTGGCGGATTCGATATCCTCGTTGTTGGCACCAACATTGCCGATGTGCGGAAACGTAAAGGTGATGATCTGCCCGGCATAGCTGGGGTCGCTCATCACTTCCTGATAGCCGGTCATTGCGGTGTTGAAGCACACTTCGCCCACCGCCACGCCTTCGGCGCCGAAACCATGGCCCCAGATGACGCTGCCATCAGCCAGAACCAATACCCCCGTCGCGCCTTTGGGTTGGGCGGGCGCAGGGGCGGCGGCCATGATCAATTTCCTTTTGAGTTCGGGGGGCAGGTTGCGAGCAAACGGCGGGGGACCTAGGGGTGTAGGGCCACGCCGTCAATCTATTAATTGACCGCCTGAGACGCTATCGAGCCCCAAAGATCAATCTGCAATTTGTTACACCGGAGGATGCCATGCTGCGCGACGCCATCAGAGCCGATACAATTGAGGCCATGAAGGCCCGCGACAGCGCCCGCCTGGGGGCGTTGCGGCTGATTTCGGCGGCACTGAAAAACAAGGACATCGAACTGCGCACCGGCACCGCGCCGGCGGATGATGATGTGCTGGTGGCCGACGTGCTGATGAAGATGGCCAAACAGCGCCGCGAATCGATCGAGATGTATGTGGCCGGCAACCGCCCCGAACTTGCCGATGCCGAACGGGCAGAACTGGCGGTGATCGAAAGCTATCTGCCGCAACAGATGGACGAAGCCGAGGCATTGGCGGCGATCAAGGCCGTAGTGGCCGAACTGGGTGCCACCAGCGTGAAGGACATGGGCCGCGTAATGGCCGCGGTGAAGGAACGGTTTGCGGGCAAGCTGGACATGAGCAAGGCCAGCGGGCTGGTGAAGGCCGCGCTCGGTTGAGAGTGGCCTGGTTCTGAGATTGTGGGGTGCCTCGACAAGCTCGGCATGAGCGGGTTGGGTTTGGGGGAAAGAGAAGGCGAATCCAACGCCTGTCGCCTTGCCAACCAGCACCAGCCGCTCATGCCGAGCTTGTCGAGGCACGCACACCCGCGCAAATTGGCCCTCACAAGGAGCCGACCATTGCCCGATTTTCACGTCTACATCCTGCGCTGCGCCGACGGCAGCTACTACACGGGCCTCACCGATAATCTCGAACAACGCATCGGCCAGCACCAGACGGGGACCTACCCCGGTTACACCCATAACCGCCGACCCGTAACACTGATCTGGAACGCCGCCTTTCCCACCCGCACCCAGGCCTATGAATTCGAACGCCGCATCAAGAACTGGTCACGCGCAAAGAAGGAGGCGCTGATGTCTGGTGACTGGGAAGGCTTGCGCGTGGCGGCGCGTTCCCGCACCACAACCCTGTGAGCCTCTCCCCCGCCTTCCTTGACGAATTGCGTGCCCGCGTTCCGGTTTCGGGCGTCATCGGGCGGCGCGTGAAGCTCACCCGGGCAGGGCGGGAGATGAAGGGCTGCTGCCCCTTCCACAACGAGAAGTCCCCCAGCTTCTATGTGAACGATGAAAAGGGCTTTTATCACTGTTTCGGCTGCGGCGCGCATGGCGATGTGATCCGCTTCATGACCGACAATATGGGCCTGCCGTTCATGGAGGCGGTGAAGCAGCTGGCGGCCGAAGCCGGGCTGGAAGTGCCCGCCCCTTCCCCCGAGGCGCGCCAGAAAGCGGAAGTGGCGGACAGCCTGGCCGAACTCACCGCCCGCGCCGCCACCTGGTTCCAGTCGCAACTGGCCGGAGACGGTGGGGCTGGCGCGCGCGCCTATATCGAGCGGCGTGGATTGCGCACCGCTACGGTGAAGGCGTTCGCGCTGGGCTATTCACCCGAATCGCGCACGGCGCTGCGCAGCCATCTGAAGGACGCCACGGCTGACAAGCTGCTGGAGGCCGGCCTGATCGGCAAGACCGATGAGGGCGACACCTACGACCGGTTCCGTGGCCGCCTGATGTTCCCGATCCGCGATGCGCGCGGGCGGGTGGTGGGCTTTGGCGGTCGCGCGCTGGGCGATGTGCAGCCCAAATATTTGAACTCCGCCGATGGCCCGCTCTTCGACAAGGGGCGGCTGCTCTACAACCTCGATCAGGCCGGGCCGGCGGCGCGCAAATCGAACCGGCTGATCGTGGTCGAAGGCTATATGGATGTGATCGGCCTTGCCCAGGCCGGCCTTATCGAGGCCGTCGCGCCGCTCGGTACCGCGATGACCGAAACCCAGCTGATGCTGGCCTGGCGGCTGGTTGACGTGCCGGTGCTGTGTTTCGATGGCGATGCCGCCGGCATGCGCGCTGCCACCCGCGCCGCCATGCGGGCGCTGCCGCTGCTGAAACCCGGCAAATCACTGCGCATCGCCACCCTGCCGCAAGGCCAGGACCCGGACGACATCTGCCGCACCGGCGGCGCTGCCGCCTTCGAAGCCGTGCTGGCGGCAGCCGTGCCGCTGATCGATCACATCTGGGCCACTGAAACCGCCGGGCTGGAACAGGCGACGCCCGAACGCCGCGCCCAGGCCCGCCTGCACCTGCGCGAAGCCGCCGCCAGCATCGCCGATCCCGATGTGCGCGCGCTCTACCAGGCCGAGTTCAGCCAGCGGTTCGAAAACGCCTTCATGGCCCGGCCGCAGCGCGCGCCTTGGCAGCCGAGAAAGCCCGGCGAAAAGTGGCAGCCACCTATTCCGCCGGCCACGCCCGCGCTCAAAGCAATGGTGGCGCGGGGCGACGATCCTTATTTGCGGGCCCTGTTGGCCGGCCTCCTGTTGCGGCCTGCACTAGCCGATGCCCATCACGATGCACTGGCGGCGCTGCGGCCCAATGATGTTGGCGATGCCGCCGTGCTTTCCGCCGTGCTGGCAGCAACTGCGACCGACCATACCCTTGAAAGCGCCGACCTGTACGCCCACCTAGCCTCTATTGGGTTGGCCGCTGAGGCTGATCGCATCAGGCGCGGTAACAATTTGCCGTTCAGTTTCAACCGGATCGATACGCCGGCCAGCGAAGTCCATACGGACTTTGCCATGACATTGACCCAGGCAACAACGCGGGCCGGATTGGTGCAGGCACTGTCTCAGGTTACACTGCGCTTTCAGTCAAGCTTGGATGAAGCAGACTGGCTTGCGCAACAGGATATGCGCCAGGACTTCGCGGCGCTGGATGCGGCGATGATGAGGCTGGCGGAATCGCGACGGGAAGGCTAAGAGGCGCGGTATAATATGCGTGCAGCTTCAGCCTGCCCCGCCAGAGGTTCTCCTCAAGCGGGCGGGCTTTTGTACGTTACTGATGGGTTTAACGCCGGTTCCACCGGCATAGGGCAAGGACGCATAATCGGATGGCCAAGACGGTCGCAAACGACACCGCGGATGCCAAGGCGGACGGTGATGCTCCGCTCATTGATCTCAACGAAGCCTCGGTCAAGAAGCTGATCGCCCGCGCCAAGAAGCGCGGTTACATCACCTATGATGAGATCAACGAGGCCCTGCCACAGGACCAGATGACCAGCGAGCAGATCGAGGACGTGATGTCTGCGATCAACGAGATGGGCATCAACGTCGTCGAGAACGAAGAATCGGCCGAAGACGGCGACACGCCCGAAGAGGAAGAGCCCGAAGCCGAACCGGTGGATGGTGATCTGTCTCCCGCTCCGGTTGCCGTGGTCAAGGCGCCGCTGGACCGCACCGACGATCCGGTGCGCATGTATCTGCGCGAAATGGGCGCGGTCGAACTGCTGTCCCGCGAAGGCGAAATCGCCATCGCCAAGCGCATCGAAGCCGGCCGCAACACCATGATCGCCGGCCTGTGCGAAAGCCCGATGACGTTCCAGGCCATCATCGAATGGTCGAACGCGCTGAATGAAGGCCGCATGCAGCTGCGCGAGATCCTCGATCTCGAAGCCATGCTGGCCAAGGTGCCGGGCGAAGACGGCGAAGAGGTGGAAGAAGGCGGCGACCTGCCCACCGTGCAGTTCAAGGAAGACGAAGAACCCGAAGCCGAAGCGCCGCCGGCCGACGAGGAAGACGAATTCACCGAACGCCGCGCCCAGCAGCGCGCCGCCGAAGCCGAGGAAGATGACGAAGGCGGGCTCTCGTTGGGCCAGATGGAAGAGCAGCTGAAGCCGGCTGCGCTGGAAAAATTCGCCGAAATCACCAGCACCTACAAGAAGTTCCACAAGCTGCAGGAAGCCAGGCTGTCGTCGCTGCACGGCGGCCCGGCCTTTGCCAATGGTGATGAGAAGAAGTACCAGAAGCTGCGCGAGGAATTGACGCGCGGTGTGCAGTCGATCCACTTCAACAACAACAAGATCGAACTGCTGGTTGAAGCGCTCTACACGCAGAACAAGCGGCTGATGGCGCTGGGCAGCAACATGATGCGCCTGGCCGACAAGCACAAGATCGTGCGCAAGAGCTTCCTGGACGAATATGTTGGCAATGAGCTGACCGAAGGCTGGCTCGACCGCGTGGCCACCATCGACAAGAAGTGGGCGGCGTTCGCCGCCGCCGAAGTCGCGTCAATCGATCAGAACCGCCGCGAACTGGCCGGCATTGCCGAAACCACCGGCGTTGATCTGGGCGAATTCCGCCGCATCGTGAACATGGTGCAGAAGGGCGAACGCGAAGCCCGCATCGCCAAGAAGGAGATGGTGGAGGCAAACCTGCGCCTCGTCATCTCCATCGCCAAGAAATACACCAACCGCGGCCTGCAATTCCTTGATCTCATTCAGGAAGGCAATATCGGCCTGATGAAGGCGGTGGACAAGTTCGAGTATCGCCGCGGCTACAAGTTCAGCACCTACGCCACGTGGTGGATCCGCCAGGCGATCACGCGCAGCATCGCCGATCAGGCCCGCACCATCCGCATTCCAGTGCACATGATCGAAACGATCAACAAGCTGGTGCGCACCAGCCGGCAGATCCTGCACGAAATCGGCCGCGAGCCGACTCCGGAGGAACTGGCCGAACGGCTTTCGATGCCGCTGGAAAAAGTTCGCAAGGTGATGAAGATCGCCAAGGAGCCGATCTCCCTCGAAACGCCGATCGGCGACGAGGAAGACAGCCACCTGGGCGATTTCATCGAGGACAAGAACGCCGTCATTCCGGTGGACGCTGCCATCCACAGCAACCTCAAGGAAACCGTGACGCGCGTGCTCGCCAGTCTGACCCCGCGTGAAGAGCGTGTGCTGCGCATGCGTTTCGGCATCGGCATGAACACCGATCACACGCTGGAAGAAGTCGGCCAGCAGTTCAGCGTGACCCGCGAGCGTATCCGCCAGATCGAGGCCAAGGCGCTCCGCAAGCTGAAGCACCCGTCGCGCAGCCGCAAGATGCGCAGCTTCCTCGACGTTTGATATTTGGGCAGGCGGTTGCCAATTGCAGCCGCCTGTATCACGCTGGCGGCATGATCCGCTCCGCCGCTGCCCTCACCGCGCTCCTGCTCTGCACCTCGGCGGCGCCCGCGCCGTCCCCGGCCAATCTCGCACTGGCGGCCGCGCTGGCGGCCAACATGTGCGGCCAGAGTGAAGGCACGGGCGCCGAAGCGGCACGCGGCGCCATCGTGCTGGTGCCCGGCCTCACCCCGGCGCACATGCCCGTGTCTGACGTGCCGGTGGCGCAGGCCTATTTCGATCAAGGCCTCGGCCAGCTCTGGGGCTTCGACTATGAC
>Ga0209278_1002020_pt1 | contig 11680 bp, 12 predicted proteins | sample JI81BgreenDNA_FD_187504 | JGI IMG/M metagenome (GOLD analysis project Ga0209278, IMG submission 187504) | Wastewater effluent complex algal communities from Wisconsin, to seasonally profile nutrient transformation and Carbon sequestration -... | ecosystem: Engineered > WWTP > Effluent > Algae... | reverse complement strand
CCGATCGTCGATGTTGATCGCAGCATGGGCGGCCTGATGATCGCAGTGGGGCAGAATCACCGGGGCTATTTTCACAATCTCGCCAAGGCACCGCGTTGCCCCATTCCCGATGGAGTCATTGATCCGGACTCCTGGGCGACGACCGACTATCGCGCAGGCGACGTGCTGGTCATCCATCCGGCAGCACCGCATGCCAGCCGACCGAATCGGTCGAGTCGCGTCCGTGTCTCCATCGATACGCGCATCCAGTCGGCGCGCGCTCCCAGGGTGTTATTAGGCACAGTGACCGGATGGACGGCTAACACCATCACGTTGGATACGGAAAAGGGCGAGCGACGGTTTGGCGTGGATGACGCAACCTTTATCCGCATACTGCATCCCGGCATGCGCATTCCGACCAATGAGTTTGCTTCGACGGTTCAACTGGGGATGCGGTTGACCGTCGTCTTTGATGGTGACCATGCAGAGACCCTTCGAAAGGCGTCGGAAAACTAGGCGCCAGTCTCAAGCAGATTGATTTTGACAAAATATCAAAATCCGTCATGATGTCACCTGAAGCAGGGAGAGGGCTACATGCAAAACGCAGACCCGGTCGTCGTGGCGACTGATGGCATTGAGGCTGCTATGACGGCTGCGATCCAATCCGGGGCTGAGACTGGGCTTCAGGTTGTTGCCTATCATCGCGGTTGCAAGGTTGTGGATGTGTGCATGGGGCAAGCGGACCCTGCAGCCGGTCGTATGGTCGAGCCGGACACGCTGTTTAACGTGTTCAGTGTCACAAAGGCGGTCACAGCCACAGCGCTGCATATCCAGGCTGACCGGGGACTTGTGGATTATGATGCCCCCGTCGCGAATTATTGGCCCGCATTTGCTGCTAACGGCAAGGAGGCGACCACAGTCCGGCATGTGCTGACCCACAGGGCTGGCGTGCCGCAGATGCCCGCTGAAGTAACGCCGGAGATGATGTGCGATTGGGAGGCGATGACCGGCGCAATCGCCAAGCTTTCGCCCTTGGCTCCACCCGGTGAGAAAACACTTTATCAGTCGATGACTTTTGGCTGGATGGTCGGGGAAATCGTGCGCCAGACTGATCCGCAGCGGCGCGAGTTCCGGCAGTTTGTAGCAGATGAGATTGCCGCGCCACTCGGCCTCGCTGATCTCTGGCTGGGCATCGACGATGCTGTCGAAGGGCGCGTCGCTGTGCTGAGCGATCGCAATGCCGACGATCCGCCGCCTCCGCTTGCAACGCTCTATAGTCAGTCGATGCCGCCTGCCGTTGCGCTTGTGCCGCAAGTATTCGAACGGCCGGACGTCCGTCGGGCCTGCATTCCAGGAGTAGGTGGCATATTCAGCGCCCGCGATCAGGCTCGGTTCTGGGCCATGCTGGCCGAGGGAGGATCGCTTGATGGCGTGAGGCTCTTGTCGCCCGAGCGTGTGGCAAGTTTTTCGAGTATTCGCGACAACGGTAACGAACCAGATCCGGTGATGTTCGGTATCCCTATTCCGATCAGCATCGGTGGCTATTGGCTAGGAGGATATCGCGTCAGCTCGCCGCGTGCGATCTGGCATCCGGGGGCAGGCGGCTCGATCGGTTGGGCCGATCCGGATAATCGCCTTGCTGTTGCCATCTGCCACAACCGGATGTTCAACGCTCGAAGCCCTGAACAGGACCCGATTCTGCCGATCACGCACGCGATTATGCGTGCTCTTGGAATCGAGGCGCAGCAGCCATGAAGCGATGGATGTGCATGAATTGCGGCTGGGTCTATGACGAGGCTGTCGGTGATCCCTTGGGGGATATCCCACCTGGCACTGCGTGGGAGGATATTCCCGATGACTGGAAATGCCCGGATTGCGGGCTCGGCAAGGACGAGTTCGAGATGACCGAGATCTAGTCGCACCATGATCTATGATTTCATCATCATCGGCGCGGGCTCGTCCGGCTGTGTTCTGGCCGATCGGCTCACCCGGTCGGGCCAGCACAAGGTCATACTGATCGAAAGCGGCCCTATGGATGACAGTCCGCTGATCCGCATGCCTCGAGGCTTTGGCAAGACCCTGGTGGAGGGAAAGCTCACCTGGACCTATCTCGCTAACAAAACCGGCGGGTATAACCAGCCTGAGTATTGGGTGCGCGGTAAGGTGGTCGGTGGATCGAGTTCGGTGAACGGTATGGTCTATGTCCGCGGTCAACCTTCGGACTATGACGAGTGGGAGTCGGCAGGCTGTAATGGCTGGGGCTGGCAGCACCTCAAGCGCAGCTTTCTGGCAATCGAGGATCATCAGCTTGGCGCATCCGACATGCGCGGCACGGGTGGACCGCTCAAGGTAACGCAGCATCCTCGCCGTGAACCAGTATGCGAGGCCATGATCGCAGCGGCGGCTCAGGCCGGGATACCGCGTGTTGATGATCTCAACGCCATTGATACGCAAGGCTTCGGCTATCAACCGCGCACGATCTGGCGGGGAAAGCGGCAGAGCGCAGCCGAGGCCTTTCTCAAACCTGCACTGCGTCGTCCGAATCTTGTATTGGCCACTCAAACTGATGCGCTCTACCTTCTGTTCGCAGGGACGCGTGTCACGGGTGTACGTGTCCGCGATGCCCAAGGCGAACGCGACGTGCTGGCGCACGAGACTATCCTCAGCGCCGGAGCGCTCAATTCGCCCACCTTGCTTCAGCGATCAGGGATCGGACCGGCAGCACATCTGCAACGTGTAGGCGTTGAGGTGAAGCATGATTCGCCCGATGTAGGCCAGAACATGCGCGAGCACCGGTTGCTGCGTGCGCAATTTCGCCTCCGCAAGGGGAGCAACAATCCGGCGTTTCGCGGCCTTGGTCTTTTGAGAAGCGTGCTGGAATATGGCCTAGCCGGGCGTGGGCCTCTAACATCGGCAGCATTCGAAGTGGGCGGCTTCGTACGAACCGAGCCGGGTGAGGGGCGACCCGACGCGCAGCTTGGCATGGGACCGATGTCAATCGACAGCAGCACGCCGGGCTTTGCGCTGGAACGGCAGCATGGGGCGCTCTGCGGTGGTTATGTTATGCGCCCGGAAAGCAGGGGGTCGATCATGATAACGAGCGCTGACCCGGATGCGCCGGCAGAAATTGACCCGAACTATCTCGCCACCCACTATGATCGGCGGGTGTCCGTGGCACTTTTCCGCACTATCCGTCGCATCTTCGCGCAGCCGGCGCTTTCGGATTTCGTAGTCGGCGAAACCGATCCGGGGCGCTCTATCGAGAGCGATGAAGAGATTGTTGATGCCTTTCACCGTATCGGTGCGAGCGGCTATCATGCTGCTGGCACTTGCCGCATGGGGGCGGATGACCGATCGGTGGTAGATACGCGGCTGCGTGTGCGTGGGGTTGCTGGGCTGCGTGTCGTCGATATCTCGGTGATGCCTTCGCTTGTTTCGGGCAATACAAATGCGCCCGCCATGGCAATGGCATGGCGGGCTGCAGACTTGATCGAGGACGATGGGGGCTGTCAGGATTTCCGTGTGTGATCTGGCATAGTGGGTAAGAAGGAGTCCCACTATGCCCCGACTAAAAGAACTTGTAATCCCGATCGAGCTTCTCGATCAGCTGGGGGCGCTGCCAGTGCCGCATTTGACCAGGGCGGGCTGCTCGGTTCGCTGAAGAAGGCATTGACCGACGAGGAGCGCGCCCTGGTCAGGGGCGGCGGCATCCCGGAAGACTGGGCCGCCAAGCCGGCAAAGCTCGCGCAGAAGGATCGCGACGCGCGCTGGACGCTCAAGCGCGGGCGCCGCAAGAAAGGCCCCGATGGCAAACTCATGGCCGAGATCGCCACGCCCATATTCGGCTACAAATCGCACATCGGCATCGAGCGGGCCAAGGTGAAGATCGGCCTCGCCAACATCGCGTTCAACTTCAAACGCTTCCTCTACTGGGAAACCCGGGCGAGCACCGCGGGATCACGCGGCCAAGGTCCCGAAACGGACCGCAACGCCTACTCGGTGACCGGATAATGACCGGATATGGCAACCCGAAATGGTTGGAGGTCCGTCGATTAGCCAAATGTCACCACCCTTGACGGAATCACCAGGCTGACATCCTGTGCGATCACTACGATCTGGCAGTGATCGCACAGGACTTCACGGCGCATCACTGGAGCGTTCGGCCGCGCGACACCATTCTCAAGCCAGGCACTGCCCCAAGCTTCGACCAGATCCAGCACGGGCAGAAAATCCTCCCCCTTCTCTGTCAGAACGTAGGGGGAATGAGGCAGGGTCACCTTCCTCGAAACCAAGCCGATAGCTTCAAGCCATTTCAGGCGTTCGGTGAGGATGTTGCTCGCGATCGAAAGGGCAGATCTAATCTCCCCGAAGCGGATTGCACCGATCCTCAGGGTCCACAACACTAGGCTGGCCCATCGATCTCCCAAAATTCGGACCGATCCATGAACGACGGTGTAGCTACGGATAGCGTCAACACTGTCTCTGGACCGCCTGCGGCGTGGCGAAAGCCTTTTTCCGATAGTGGGGGGTTCATGTGGCGCGATACTGCCCTCCAGTCGGGGCGTAAGGGTCCGGCCACAAGGCATATGGACAAGGCGGACGCGGGCTGCCGGGGACTGTTCGTTCCAGCGGACTTCCCAAGCCAGCATGACCACAGCGACCGGATAAAAGGCCATGCCTGCGGGTGTAAGCTTCCATGCTTCCAAATCCCCCGTCAGAGAGGGAAGCAGCAGCCCGGCATCAGCAAGTTCCAGGAGTCGGTTCCGGATTGTGGTAATCGGCAAACGCGTGGCCGTCCGAAACTCATCAATTGTCCGCGCACGTGTCCAGGCTGCCTCGATCAGGATCAGGCAGGGCACGTCGCCTATGATATCCAGCGTTTCTCGAAGCAAGGCGCTCAAGCCGCCAGCCCCATGTCAGGAGAGTAAAGCTTCAGCCATGCGTCGGGCCCGTGCCGCGAGTGGACGGACCGCAGCGCCAAAGGCTTCAGCCTGGTCCGACACACGCGTTCCTTGACGCGCGCGGTACTGAACGCCGTGATAGATGGCTGCAGATCGGAACACATTGAAGCAGGCCAATACCGGATAATGGGGCACAGGGCGAGAGGAGTCCTGAACATACCAGCTCACCATGGTCTCCTCATCAGGAATACCTTCCCCCTGGAGGTCAAGCCCGGCGAACGAGCTAATTGGCGTCGGCCAGACGTTGTGCGGCATCGGCAGAAGTGCAGCGTCTACGGTGGGGTCTCCCAGGGTTGATAGCTCCCAATCGATGAGTCCGACGATCCGGGCCTCCGTCGCATGGATGATCGTGTTGCCGATCCGGATGTCGCCATGGACGAGCCGGGTTTCAACCTGGGCAGGGAGCAAAGCTGGCAGGTGCTCGATGAGCCAGAACATGTCGTCCAGATCTTCCGGTTCCTCACTTGCGAAAGCCTGGCCGAGGCGCTGCATCTGCCGATGAAGATAGGCGCCATCCCACTTGCCAAAGTCCTCAAGACCGATGGCCCTCGGATCGATAGAATGGAGGCGGGCGATGACAGAGGTGAAATCGCGATAGATCTTATGCCGCTCGGTCGGCGTGAAGCCCGGCAAGGTGCAGTCATCGCAAACCCGACCATCGACGAAATCCATCAGATAGAAGCGGCCGCCCAAGACGGTCTCGTCCTCGCAGGACACAATGGTCCGCGGCACGGGCACCCCTGTACCTGCCAAGGCGCTCATCACCCGGAATTCCCGTTCGACCGAATGACCGAACACGCCGGCCCTCGCCGGACGTTTGCGCAGGACATAGTCGCCTGTCTCTGCCGCAATTTTGAATGTGGGATTGGAGTTGCCGCCCTTGAGGAGGGTAGCCGATCGGGCCAGCGCCATCTTGTCGGTGGAACAGGCCAGAAAGGCGTTGAGGGCATCCAAATCGAGTTGGCTGTCCCGGTCGGCCTCAAAAAACGGGTTGGTCACAGAATTCTCTCGACGACATGGCGTGCGCTCAGCGCCGCCGCCGGGGTGCCGATGAAACCAAGCGGCTTCACGCCATCGCCGACATTGAACAGGTTCGGAATGCTGGTTTCGACCGGCATGTCGTAACCGGGCCAACTCTTGTACAGAGCAAAGTCATCATCCGGATTGCGGCAGTGCACATCCAAAATCCGACCGCCGCGAGCCTCCAGATCAGGGATGATCTTCCGGGCGTCAGCGATATTCAGACGAGTCTCCTCGGCTTTATCCATCGGCCCCAAGCAACTTGTCGGCGTGCCGTAGAAGGTTGTAAGGTGCCAACCTGAGGGCGCGAGATTGGGCGCGATTTTCGTGAGCCAGCCAAAGCTCACCACCCGATTGAGGCCTGCCGCAACCACCATACCCGACTGCTCCATCGGCTCGAACGGCGTCGCCACAGCCGTGACGACGATAGGGGCGGCGCGTACGCGGCTTTCGACTCTGTCAACATAATGGGGAGCTAGCGTCTCTCGCCCCGCCAGCGCCAGTGTCTCGCGCGGGCCAGCGTTGCTGATGACAAACTTCGGCCTGTCTTCGTGCACCTCACCCAAAGCCGTCCAGGACACGCCGATGGCACGGCCGTTCTCCACGAGGATCCGACTGACGTCCGCATTGAGCACCAAGTCTCCACCATGACGGACAAAGGCATCGGCCAGACTCTGGCTGACCGCGGCAAACCCTTCCGGGCTCATGCCATATTTGTCGAAGCGGCCAGCCATAGCCTTGCTCGATGCGAAAGCAAACCAGTGTTTCACTGGATACTCAAAGTCGTTGACGCCCGACATTGACGAGGTGATCGAGTGGAAGAGGTTAAGGATGGCTGGATTGTCGGTGTGCTGGAGGAGCCAAGCTCGAAAAGATACCGAGTCGTCCCAAGCGTCCCTCTGGCTATCGCGCACCATCGCCTGCATGGCTTTCGCCCCGGCCATCTCGAGCGCCATGCGCGCCATGACCTTCTTCTTTCCCTTGCCGCCTGTCTGGGCGAAGAGTTCCAGCATCTTGGCAAGACTGCCCTTCACTGGCAGCGCGTGAATCTGACCATCAATATAAAAATAGGTTCGCGAGACCTCCACGACATTCATGTCGGCGCCAACGCTCCGGCAGATTTCCGGTATCACGCCATCCAGTTGGATCGCCGTCGCTCCGAGGGGAACCCGGAATCCTTGGATCAACTTGGATCGCGTGCGCCCGCCGACCTCATGCGCCCTTTCAAGCATGAGGACCCGCTTGCCCGCCTTGGCTAGGAGGGCGCCTGCGCTTAGACCGCCAATGCCGGCGCCCACGATGATGACATCATAATCCATGGCCTGAGCCTCCCTGCGCTTTGAATGGTTGCATAACTTTTTAAAATAGGCAACTGATTGGGCGGGGCGTTTAGCTGATGCTGTGGAGGTGCATGTGGAAAGCGTTCGACCGACAATCGTGAACTTCCTGATGAACAGAACCGAGTGGATCGGCACCTGGTCGATGTTCCGGGCTTGGCTGCGGGTTGACATGGTCCTTCGCCAGCATGATCACCGCTTATCGCGGCGGCGTCGGAGAGACCGATCGTGATCCTTGTCGAACCCGCTCGCGCCGCCGAGTTTCGTACCAAAGGGTGGTGGGATCAGGTGCGGCTGACCGACTTGCTGGACAAAGCGGCGCAAGAGACGCCTGACATCGAGGCACTTATCGATCCATCCAATCGCACGAGCATCGCTGGCGGCGTTCCTCGCCGACTGACCTGGAAACAGGTGGCGATAGAGGTCGCGCGTCTCGCGGGCGTTCTCCATTCCTTGGGGCTGACAAAGGATGATGTGATTTTAACGCAACTTCCCAACACAGTTGAGTGCCCGATTTTGTATCTTGCGGCATGGCGGTTGGGGGTGATCGTCAGTCCGCTTCCTGTCCAGCACCGTGAAAAGGAGATCGTATTCTGCGCCAACAGGACGTCTGCAAAGGCCTTGATAACCATGCCCAAGATCAGCGGGCGGGACCACCTCTCGCTGATGAGGGCTTCAGCAAAGGATTGCCCGACTGTTTCGGCCATCCTCGCATTCGGTGGCGGTGAAGACGCCATTGATCTGAATCAGCAACTGGAGTCGGTCAGCCAGGCAGCGGTTGGCGCGGCGGAGCGTGCATCCGACGTCAGCGCAGATGACGTTACGACCGTCTGCTGGACGTCAGGCACAGAGGCCGATCCCAAGGGTGTTCCGCGCAGTCACAATGAATGGCGCATGGCCGCTGGCTTCCTGATCGCGGCGGCTGAGCTCAAGCCCGGTGCGCGGATATTGACGCCGTTTCCGCTGGTCAACATGAGCGGCATCGGAAGCGGGATCGCGGTTTGGCTCGAGCTCGCTGGTGCGATGGTGCTCCATCATCCGTTCGATCTTGGGCTATTCCTGAATCAGTTGCGTGACGAAGAGATCGATTATTCCACGACAGCGCCGGCGATCCTGACGCAGCTGTTGAATGAGCCGGAACTGCTGCAAGGCATCGATTTTGGGAGACTTTCAAGGATTGGATCGGGATCAGCGCCCCTTTCGGAATGGCTCGTGTCTACCTGGCGGAGCGTCTACGGCGTCGAAATAGTGAACAGCTACGGCTCCAACGAAGGAGCGGGCCTGATTGCGACCTGGCGCGATGTCCCGGATCCGGCCGAGCGAGGCATGTTCTTCCCACGATTTGGAGACGCGCGTTTTCAATGGTCGCATCGGATGGGCGGCTGCATCTTGAACCGGCTTGTCGACCCGGAAAGCGGTGTTGAAATTGATGAGCCGGGCCGACCGGGAGAGCTTCGGGTGAAGGGACCGACGGTCTTTAGCGGCTACTGGCATGCGCCCGAACTTAACGAAGCCGCCTTTGACGACGAGGGTTGGTATCGAACTGGCGACCTTTTCGAGATCGCGGGAGACCGTCAGCAGTTTTACAAGTTCGTCGGTCGCCTCAAAGACATTGTACTCCGCGGGGGCATGAACATATCCTGTGAAGAGATAGAAAACTGTTTGTCCGCGCATCCGTCTGTGCGCGAGGTCGCGGTAGTAGGCGCACCTGACCCCGTGCTCGGCGAGCGCATCTGCGCATGCGTGGTGATTCGCCCTGGCTGCGTATTGACATTGGCGGACGTCACAGACTATCTGCGAACCCAGTGGCGATGTGCAGTCTACAAGCTGCCTGAGCGTCTTGAATTCTTCGAATCGCTTCCCCGCAATCCTACAGGCAAGATTCTGAAGCGGGACCTTCGCCATAGCCTTAACTCTTTGTAGGCCAACACAGTGGCGGCATCGACGCGAAGCATTTGCATTATGCGGTCCGAGAACAGCCGTCGGCCTTCGCAACGATGGTAGGGCATTATGGTAACCCTGCGGTGAGGCTTTCAATTACCCACAAGTGGTCGCACGCGCGATTCCCGTGCACCAAAAAGGTGAACAGCGGGAGCGACAAGGAAGGCCGCTGGCGTCAGCACAAGCTTTGTGGCGTGATGATGCATGCCAGTCTCGCCGTCACGCTCGATGGGCTGTCCGAGGACCTGAAGAGACTGGACGCCTCGAAGAACCTGCTGTTTTCGGCCTGATGGGGGCGCGAAGGGTCTGATCGGGGCTTTGAGGGTGTGAAGGCTGGCCATTTCGGCCTGATTTCTTCGATTTTCTGGGCGGGAGCGCGGCTCACCGCCCCGTTTTCGCGCTATGCGGGGGCACTTCGCCACTTGAGCCAGGCGAGGTGCTGGAAATTATAGGCAAGGTTGGCCATGCCGATCTTGATGCGCGCGCGGGCGATGCCGATGGTGCGGATGAACAGCCCCATGCGGTGCTTCTGGCCTGCGAACACGTGTTCGACCGCGGAGCGCACGGCAGAGCGCTTCGCATTGGCTCTGGCGATGTGCTCGGGCAGCGGCCGACGCGGCATGCGCCTGTGATGGATGTTGCTCTTGAACATGCCGCGCTCGAGGAACGCCTCGTTCTTCTTTGAGCGATAGGCAGTGTCCGCCCATACGCCAGAACCGGTGTTCTGCTTGCTTATGAGGTCAGGGAGCCGGGCCCCATCATGGGCGTTGGCAGCACTGGCATCCCAGGTGCGGATCAGCCCATGGACCCGGTCGATGCCGATGTGGTTTTTGTAGCCGAACATCGGGATGGCAAGGTCGACCGGCTTGAAGCCCTTGGGGGCACCGCCTTCCTTCACCTTAGCCTTCGAGTATTTGACCGTCCAGCGGGCGTCACGATCCTTCTGCCGGATCTTGGCAGGCTTCTCCTTCCAGCGCTCCGGGATCTTGCCCTGCTTGATCGCAGCCTTCTCGTCCTCGGTGTTGCGCTGCTTCGGTGCCGGCACCACAGTCGCATCGATGATCTGGCCGCTCATCGCCAGGTAGCCGCGATCGGTCAGGGCAGCATCGAAGCGCGCGAAGAGCTTGTCGATCGCCTTGGCCTTTACGAGCCGCTCGCGGAACAGCCATACCGTGGTGGCATCAGGCACCCGGCCATCGAGCCCCAGCCCGAGGAACCACTGGAACGACAGCCGGTCCTTGATCTGGAACTCGGTCGCCTCGTCTGACAGGGAGTAAAGCGCCTGGAGCACCAGGATCTTGAACATCATCACCGGGTCGAACGGCGGTCGGCCGTCTTTGCCCCGGTTGCTCCGCTTAAGTGCCACGATCAGCGGCCCGCGGAACACCTCGAAATCGACGACCGCCGCCAACCGCTCCAGCGGATCACCTGCCGCGCTCAGCGCAGTATACCGGTCCGACAGATCAAAGAAACCAGCCTGACCAACCATCTTCGCCCCCGCTCGATACAGGGGCCATTGAATCAAATCAGCGCATCAAAGGCCAAGGTTTTTCGAGGCTTCCAACTGACTGCCTGGCTGGATTTCCGGCGCTCCTCGATGCTCGCCAGCAAAGCGGCACGGGAGGGGGTCGTCATTGTTCACAACTGCACATGTGGGCATGTGAACAGGTGGATCGACCCGGCGGACTAGCTTCATGGCCTTGCTCCGCTTGCGCGCTTGCGCTGCGGCTTGGCAGCTTGGCGCTGTTGCGCAAGCAGTTCGTCCATGCTGCTGGCTGCGACCTCAGGAAATAGCGCATCAAGGCCCTCATCACAGCGCAGCGCGATGGCGGCGCGCACCAGGTCTTCGATCGAGGCCCTGCCATCGGCTTCCATCCGCCGCCACGTTCTGTGGGCCACGCCGGCTTTGGCTGCTACCGCTTGCTGAGTAAGGTCAAGCGCAAGGCGCCTTGCCTTGATCCGCTTGCCGAGGCTCGTCAGCCGATCCTGAAGGGTGAGGAACATAGGCCATATATGGCCCTCTAGATGGAAAATGTCAATTTATAGGCCGTATATGGCCAGTTAGTTTGCGCGACACATCATAGCTTTAACTTCGCACAAATAGCATGGAAGCCTCGCAAGCCACTCCGCCGCAAACCCTCAATACATACCTGCTCGGCGCCGATGTTGTATTGAGGTATGGCTCGAGCGGTACATCCGCTTAAAGGCCGGACTTAGCTCCAGTCGCCAGCCTTCTCGCCAGTTCCATGCATTTCCACGCAAGACTGGCCGTCCAATCATCTTCTCCAGAGTGAGGAGGACGCAAAAGAGGAACAAAATCATAGCTTCGTGCGGCTCTGGCAGGGCCGCTGATAAGCCTAGCGATGACACCCGTAGGAAATATGCTGCCGATGCGAAAAAAATCAGAGCCAGTGTGATGGGCTTTAGCCATTTCATCAAAGA
>Ga0209278_1002018_pt1 | contig 11688 bp, 9 predicted proteins | sample JI81BgreenDNA_FD_187504 | JGI IMG/M metagenome (GOLD analysis project Ga0209278, IMG submission 187504) | Wastewater effluent complex algal communities from Wisconsin, to seasonally profile nutrient transformation and Carbon sequestration -... | ecosystem: Engineered > WWTP > Effluent > Algae... | reverse complement strand
AGGCGCAGCAGCACGCCCAGGGCCACCATCGGCAGCGCCAGGCCCTCGATCTTGAACTTGAGGCCCACCACGGCCACGATCCAGCCCGTCATGGTGGTGCCCACGTTGGCGCCGAACAGCACCCACAGCGCGGCGCCCAGCGTCAGCAGACCGGCGTTGACGAAGCCGATGGTGGCCACCGTCACCGCGGTGGACGACTGCACCACCGCCGTGACCAGCACCCCCGAGCCCAGCCCGTGCCAGCGCGTGCGCGTGGCCACCGCCAGCAACCGCTGCAGCGCCGGGCCGGCGGCCTGGCGCAGGCCGTCGGTGAGCATGGTCATGCCCAGCAGGAACAGGCCAAGGCCGCCCAAGCCGCGGGCCAGCAGGTCGAGGTCGATCACGGGGTGGGATTGTGGGCGGCCGCCGCGGCGCGCCAACAAGTGCTCGAAATGCCAACAACGCAACTTGATGAATCAAAGTTGTCGTTTGTATCATTTTATCCGCTGCCCACCACCGACACCCCATGGACCATTCGCCCGCCCTTGCCTACGCCGAAGCCGGCGGCTTCAGCCAGATGCGCGCCTTCGCCGGCGACGTGCTCTACACCGAGGGCATGCCGGCGCGGCAGCTGTACGTGGTGAAGGAAGGCGAGGTCGACCTCTTCCTCATGCGCGACGAGAAGCGCACGGTGGTGGAGACGCTCAAGCGCGGCCAGTGCTTCGGCTTCGAGCCGCACCTGGTGCAGCCCACGCGGCTGCACGGCGCCGCGGCGCGCACCTTCTGCGAGCTCTACGTGGTGGACAACACCAGCGCCATGCAGGCGCTGGCGCCGGCCTCCGACCTGCTCTGGGGCCTGCTGCTCACGGCCTCGGAGCGCCTGGCCGCGGCGCACGAGCTGGTGGCGCGCCGTGTGAGCTTCACGCCCGAGCTGCTGGCGTATGCGCAGCTGCTGCAGCTGGCCGGCCTGGCCGAACTGGCGCAGGCGCCGGACACCGCGGCCGGCGTGCGCCGCCGCCCCGCGGCCAACGAGGCACCGCTGCTCGCGCGGCCCGCCGTGCAGGCCATCGTCAACCAGGCCAAGCTGCTGTTCGGGCACTCCGACCGCCACATCCGCGCCTGCCTGGGCAAGCTGGCCAGCCTGCACCTGGTGCGCGTGGACGACGGCCCTCAGGGCAAGCAGCTGGTCTACGCCCCGCGCGACATCGTGGCCCAGGTGCGCAAGGCCTCCGAGGGCGACACCGAGGCGCCGCGCCAGACACACCAGTACCTGAGCCTGGACGACTTCGCGGCGCTGGTGGAGGTGGACCGCGGCACGCTGCTGCGCAAGCTGGCCGGTGGCGAGTTCGCCGAGGACCTGTTCACCTTCCGCCGCGACGAGATACTGCGCCTGCTCGATGCGAAGGGCCGCCGCTTCTTCGCGGAGCGCAAGCTCAAGGCGCCGGCGGAATTCGAGACGCTCGACGACCTCGAGTTCGCCGACGCACGCGCCGTGTTCGACGCCGTGGCGCGGCTGGACAGTTTCGACCTCGCCAAGCTGCTGCACGGGCTGGCCGAGGGCGGCGCGCGCACCAAGATCATGGGCTCGCTGTCGGCGCGCCGCCGCAGCGAGCTGGAGGCCGACCTCGCCGGCCTGCAGGCCGTCGACGCCGTGGAGGTTCAGCGCCTGGCCGAGGCGCTGGTGCAGCAGGTGCGCGAGGCCATGCTCAAGAAGGCCGCCTGACGCTGCGGCGCGCCGTGGCGGCGGTGCCGGGGCTGTGGCGCTGGCCGGTCATGCGCTGCATCCACAGGTCCAGGCCGATGATGAGCGCGATGCAGCCGGCCACGGCGATCACGGGCACGGGCAGGTCGGCCGGGCGCAGCAGCTGGGCCAGCAGCGGGTTGGGCTCGCGCGAGGTGCACACCACGGTGGCCCCGGCCATGCCGGTGTAGTGCATGGTGCACACGGCGCCGGCCATGAGCAGCGCCGCGCCGGCGCGGTGGCCGCGCGACGGCGTGCGGAACGCCAGCCACAGCGCCGCGCTGGCCGCCGCCATGGCGATCAGCACGGACAGCGCCACGATGGCCATGTCCCAGACGAAGTAGCCGCTGAAGCGCATCGAGGCCATGCCCAGGTAGTGCATGGCCGCCACGCCCAGCCCGGCCAGCGGCCCGGCCACGGCGATGCGGCTGAGCTGGCCCCCCGAGGCCACGACCCAGCCCAGGGCCACGGTCGACACCACCACCGCCGCCACCAGCGAGACCAGGGTCTCCAGCAGGCGGTAGCCGACGCCGATGTCCACCTGCCAGGCGATCATGCCGATGAAGTGCATCGACCAGATCGCGATGCCGCCCAGCGAGAGCCCGGCCAGCGCGACGTTCAGGCGGTCGAGCTGGCCTGGCCGGCTGCGCCGCACGGCCGCGGCCGCGGCAGCCAGCGCCGTGTAGGCCCCGATGGCGGAGATGGCGAACGACAGCAGCACGAGGCCGATGCGGTGGTCGGTGGCGATGACTTCGGGGTTCATGGGCAGGCACTCGGGCAGGGAGAACGGGGCGAACAGCATGGGCCCGGTCCGCCAGCGCCCCGGGCGCGCGGGCGTGAACGGCGCCGCACGACACGGCAATGACGCCGGGTGAACCTAAGATCCGCGCCCGCCCCGGCCGGCCGCTGCGGCACCGTCGCACCGCCGCTCCCGAACCGCATGCCCGCCCACGACACCGACCACCCCCACCCCGGCCGCGCGCTGGAGGTGCTGGTGGCCTTCTTCAAGCTGGGTCTCACGTCCTTTGGCGGGCCGGTGGCCCACCTGGGCTACTTTCGCACCGAGTTCGTGCAGCGCCGCGGCTGGCTGGACGACGCGCGCTACGCCGACCTGGTGGCGCTGTGCCAGTTCCTGCCCGGGCCGGCGAGCAGCCAGGTCGGCATGGCCCTGGGCCTGCAGCGCGCCGGCTGGCGGGGTGCGCTGATGGCCTGGATCGGCTTCACGCTGCCCTCGGCGCTGCTGCTGGTGCTGCTGGCGCAGGGCCTGGCCGGGCACACGTCGCTGGCCGACTCGGGCGCCGTGCACGGGCTCAAGGTGGTGGCCGTGGCGGTGGTGGCCCAGGCCGTGTGGGGCATGGCCCGTTCGCTGTGCCCCGACCTGCCCCGCGCCGTGCTGGCGCTGGCGGCCGCCGGCCTTTGCCTGGCCCTGCCTTCGGCGCTGGGGCAGCTGGGCGCCATCGTGGCCTGCGGGCTGGTGGGCGGGTGGTGGCTGGCGGCGCCCGCGGCACGCGCCGAGGGCGCACCCGAGCCAGGGCCGGGGGTGTCGCGCCGCGCCGGTGGCCTGGCGCTGGCGCTGTTCGCCCTGCTGCTGGTGGGCCTGCCGCTGCTGGCGCTGGCGCAGCCGGGCGGCCCCTGGGCGCTGGTCGAGGCCTTCTACCGCGCCGGCGCGCTGGTGTTCGGCGGCGGCCACGTCGTGCTGCCGCTGCTGCAGGCCAGCCTGGTGCCGCCGGGCTGGCTGGACAACGGCGCCTTCCTCGCGGGCTACGGCGCAGCACAGGCCGTGCCCGGGCCGCTGTTCACCTTTGCCGCCTACCTGGGCGCGGCCGTGCCGGCCCAGGCCGGCGGCTGGCCCGGCGGCTGGGCGGGCGCGGCGCTGGCGCTGGTGGCGATCTTTCTGCCGGGTTTCCTGGTGGTCGTGGGCGTGCTGCCGTTCTGGGCGCGCTGGCGCGGCCGCGCCGGCGTGCGCGCGGCCGTGGCCGGCGTCAACGCCGGCGTCGTGGGGCTGCTGCTGGCGGCGCTGGCCGGGCCGGTGTGGGGCAGCGCCATCCACGGCGCGGCCGACCTGGCCCTGGCGCTGGCCGCCTTGGTGCTGCTGGTGGGCGCACGCGCCTCGCCGCCGCTGGTGGTGCTGCTGGGTGCGCTGGCCGGGGCCTGGCTGGGCGTGGGCTGAGGCAGCGCCGGCGCGGCGCCTGGGCCCCCCAGCGCACAAGCGCCTGCCCGGGCTGGGTGCTTGAGGGGCGGCGCTCCCCGCACCATGATGCGGGCCCCGACCGAGGAGACTGCCATGACCACCGGTTTCGACCGCCGCCGCTTCATCCGGATCCTGCCCGCCGCCGGCGCCGGCCTGCTCGCCGCCTGCTCGGACAAGCCGGCCGAGGCCCCCGCTGCCGCACCCGCACCCGCACCCGCACCTGCACCGGCCCCGGCAGCCGCGCCCGCCCCCGTGGCGGAGACCGCCGCGGCGCCCGCCCCCGCACCGGCGCCACCCGCCGCCACGGGCGCAGCCCTGCCGCTGATCGCCGAAGACCACCCCACCGCCGTGGCCCTGGCCTACGTGGCCGACAACGCCCGCGTTGACCGCAGCCGCCACGCCGGATTCCAGCCCGATCAGAAATGCGCCAGCTGCGCGCTGTACCAGGGCGCCGCCGGCTCGCAGGCCGGGGGCTGCCCCCTGTTCGCCGGCCACTGGGTGGCGGCGACGGGCTGGTGCACGGCCTGGGCGCGCAAGGGCTGAGGGCCCGCGCTGGCTCAAGTTCACGGCCCCTGCGACCGATAAATGACGGATGAGCGTCTGGTTATCGGCATGGGCACGGCTGTGGGCCGACGACGCCCTCGCGGCCTTCCGCGACCGCATTGCGTTGCAGTTGAGCGGGTTCTCGGCCGTGCTGCTGCTGCCCTTCACGGTGAACCACTTCGTCGCCGGCCGCCACCTGCTGGGCTTTGGCATCCTCACGGCGCAGGTGCTGCTCGCCTTCAACAGCTACTGCCTGCAGCGGCAGCGGCCGCTGCTCGTGCCGTTCTGGGTGACGGTGCTGGGCTTCGAATGTGCGATCGTCGCCGCGGTGCTGATCCAGGGCGTGCACAGCGCGGTCTGGGCCTTCCCGGCACTGTTCATCGGCTACTTCATGCTGCCGCGCCGGCTGGCGCACGGCTTCGGGCTGTTCCTGCTGTTCAGCGTCTCGGCGGCCATGCTGCACATCGCGGGGCCGGCGGGCGCGGTGCGGATGTTCGCGGCGATGGCTCTGACGCTGGCGATGATCAACGTCGTGCTCGGCGTGATCGGGGAGCTGCAGCAGGCGCTGCTGCGCCAGGCCCACACCGACCCGCTCACCGGCGCCTGGAACCGCCGCTACTTCGACGAGCAGCTGGCGCAGCTCGTCGACGCAGAAGCCCAGGCCAGGCTGCCCAACGCCCTGCTGGCGCTGGACATCGACCACTTCAAGGCCATCAACGACCGCCACGGCCACGCCACCGGCGACGCCGTGCTGCAGGCCGTGGTGCGGCTGGTGCGCCAGCGCAAGCGCGAGGGTGACCTGCTGTTCCGCACCGGCGGCGAGGAGTTCGTGCTGCTGCTGCCGCAGACGCGGCTGGAAGACGCCGCCCGCGTGGCCGAAGAACTGCGCCAGCGCATCGAGCAGCACGAGCTCGTGCCGGGCGTGCGCGTGACGGTGAGCATGGGCCTGAGCGCGCAGCCCATGGCCAGCGACGCCAACGCCTGGCTGGCCGCTGCCGACGCGGCGCTGTACCAGGCCAAGCGTGGCGGGCGCAACCGCGTCGTCACGGTGCCGGCCTGAGCGCGCGACGCCCTGCGCCGCGCGGCACCCCTCAGTGCGCCCGGCGCCGGCCGCGCACGAAACCCGCGGCGACGGCCGCCGCCAGCAGCAGGCCCGGCGTCGACGGCAGCGGCACGCTGCCACCACCCCCGTCGCCCAGCCGCGTCAGCGTCAGGCGCCAGATCTCGCCGCCCTCGACCACCGTGCCCCAGCTGAGCCCGTAACCCGTGGGTGCCCCGAGCACGGTGACGCGGGCGAAGTCACCGACCAGGCCGGTGCTGCGGCGGCTGCGCAGCAGGTCGAAGTGCACGGTCGGGGCACCGGGCAGCAGGGCCGGGTCGAGCTCGGTGAGGTCCAGGTGCAGCGCGCCGGCCAGCAGCGCCGTGTCGAGGTCGACGACGCCGTAACCCCCCACCCCGGCCACCAGGCCGTCGATGCCGATCCACAGCGAAGAAGCCGCGTCCATGGTGAGCGCCGAGCTCAGGAACAGGCTCGAGGCATCCACCACCAGGCGCGCATCGCCGCCGGCACCCAGCCGCAGCCCGCCGGCGGAGGCCGCGCTGTCCACCAGCGCGAGCTCGGCGATGCTGGCCGCGCCCGTGTCGCCCACGCCGACACCGCCGGCCACGTTCAGCGTGCTGCGCGTGAGCAACACGCGGCCGTCGCCGCCGGCCGTGGTGAAGCCGCCCACCGAGAGGTTGCCGCCCACGTCGATCGTGGCGTCGCTGGCCAGCAGGCGCGCGTGGCCGCCCTGGGCGCCCACGGTGATCGAGCCGACGATGGGGTCGGCATCGTCGACGCGCAGGCTGCCGCTCTCGATGCGCACCGTTCCGCTGGCCGCTTCGCCCAGCCCAAGTCCCAGCGAGCGCAGCGTGGCGCTGCCACCCGCGCCGCGCAGCGTGAGCTCGCCGCGGGCACCGCCGCCGCTGCCCACGGCCAGCAGGCCGCCCGAGAGCGCCACGTCCTCGAGCCACACCGTGCCGTCGGCCCGCGCCGCGAGGCCGGGCACGGGGTTGAACACCGCGCCGACGCTGCTGCTGCCGCTGCCGAGCGCCAGGCTGCCGCCACGCTGGCTGACCTGGCCGCTGGCGTCGAGCGCGCCGTCCACCACGGTGAACGCCGTCGAGCCGGTGGTGGTGCCCACCCGCAGGGCGCCGACGCTGACGTCACCGCCGGTCACGACGAGGCTGCCCTCGGCGCGCCCGCTGAACAGCGCGGTGCCGACCTCGAGGCTGTTGTAGCCGCTCAGGTCGCCCGTCAGCACGGCTGCGCCGTGGGCCGTGGCGGCGCCCGTGATCGTGGGCACGCCACCCACGCTGCGGGCCAGCCCGAGGCTGCGCCCTACCTGCACCGCCCCGGCAGGGCCGGCGTTGACGATGGCGCCGGTGGCCAGCCGGCCCTCGGCCTGCACGTCGTCGGCCCGCGCGGTGGCGGTGGTGCCGACGGCGACGTTCTGCAGGTCCAGCAGCGCCGCGGCCTCCAGCTCGCCCTGGGCCCGGCCCTGGAAAGGGCCGAGCCCGGTGCTGCCGCCCGTGGCCAGGCCCACGTCCAGGCTCTGCCCACTGCGGCGGCCCTCGAGGTTGCCGCTGATCACGACGCGGCCCGTGGCCTCGCCGCCGGTCTCGACGTCGACGTCGCCGACGCGCATCGCCTCGCCCACGACCAGCGGCCCGTTCAGCAGCGACAGCTCGCCCCAGGCCTGCCCGCCACGCGCTGCGCCCACGGCCACGGTGGCCAGCCCCTCGGCCGTGACGCTGCCGAGCACGGCGCTGCCGCGGGCGCTGCCGCCGTTGGACCGGCCCACGGTGATCGAGCCCGCGCCGGTGGTGGGTGCCGACACCTGCAGGCGGCCCGCGGCCGCCGCCAGCGTGCCCTGCTGGGTTTCGCCCGCGAAGGAGCGGCCCACCAGCAGCCCCCCTTCCAGCAGCTGAAGCGTCACCGGGGCGCCCTCCAGGCGCAGCATGCTGCCGGCGCCTGCGCCGCCGATCTCGACGCTGCGCACCGCGGCCAGCCCGCCGGCGAGCACCGCGGTGCCCCCGTTGAGCAGCCGGGCATCATCCAGCGCGCCGGGCACCGCGCCGCCGGCCCAGTTGGCGCCGGTGCGCCAGTCGCCCAGGCCCGGGTTGACCCAGGCCACGGGGGCCGCGGTCACCGGCGCAGCGCAGGCCCACAGCAGGCCGGCCAGGGCCCACGGCCGGCCCGGCACAAGGGGGGAGTTGTTCAGACGCATGCGGGTCTCCTCGCGGGCTGCCTGCCCGTCGGGCCCATCGTGCCACCCTGAGACGGGAGCACCACCCCTCGTCTGTGCGCCCGGTGCCTCAGGCCGGCTGGGCGCCTTCGCCCGGCGCGCGGCTCAGCGCGTTGTTGGCCTCCACCAACGTGCCCAGCATGCGCATGAACTCGGCGCGCTCGCGCCGCGGCAGCGGCTCGAGCATTCGCTCCTGGGCACGCCGCATGGCCGGCACGGCGGCGGCGAGCAGCGCCGCGCCCTCGCGGCTGAGCGTGAGCAGGCGCACGCGGCGGTCGTCGGGCGAGGCGTTGCGCTGCACCAGGCCGCGGGCCTCGAGGCGGTCGATCACGCCACCCAGCGTGGAGGTGTCGAGCGCGATGCTGCGCGCCAGCGTGCGCTGGTCGATGCCGGGGCCGTTGGCCACGGCCTGCAGCGCCGCGTACTGCACGGGCGTGAGGCCCGTGGCCTCGAGCTCCTGCAGGAACACGGCCACGGCGATCTGGTGCAGGCGCCGGATCTGGTGGCCCGGCAGCTCGTCGAGGGCGATGGGGGGCGGCGGCGCTCGCTTCATGGCGGAACCGGGTTAACCCCGGGAGGCTCGGGCCATGCTATCACTACACTTTTCATCAGTGTACTGACGATCAACCCAAGCGGGGGTGTGCATGGGCGCTCAAACCGACGGCCTGCCCGTCATCGTCTGCGGCGGCGGCATCGGCGGCCTGGCCGCCGCGCTGGCGCTGGTGCGGCGCGGCCTGCGCGTGGTGGTGCTGGAACAGGCGGCCGAGATCGGCGAGATCGGCGCCGGCATGCAGCTGGGCCCCAACGCCTTCCACGCCTTCGACGCGCTGGGTGTGGGCGAGCGCGCGCGCTCGCTCGCCGTCTACACCGAGGCCCTGGTGATGCACGACGCGATCGACGAGTCGCTCGTCGGCCGCATCGAAACCGGCGAGGCCTTCCGCCGCCGCTTCGGCAACCCCTACGCCGTGATCCACCGTGCCGACGCCCACGGCGCGCTGCTCGAGGGCGTGATGGCCAGCGGCGGCGTGGCCTTCCACACCCACACGCGCGTGGAGCGCATCGAGCAGGACACCGCCGCCGGCACCGTGACCGCCATCGACCAGGCCGGCCGCCGCTGGACGGGCCGCGCGCTCATCGGCGCCGACGGCGGCAAGTCGGTGGTGCGCGCGCAATACGTGGGCGACGCGGCGCGTGTCACGGGCCACGTGGTCTACCGCGCCGTGGTCGACCGCGCCGAGTTCCCCGAGAACCTGCGCTGGAACGCCGCCAGCCTGTGGGCCGGCCCGCGCTGCCACCTCGTGCACTACCCGCTGCGCGGCGGCGAGCAGTACAACGTCGTCGTCACCTTCCACAGCCGCCAGCCCGAGCAGTGGGGCGTGACGGACGGCAGCAAGGCCGAGGTCGAGAGCTACTTCCAGGGCATCTGCGCAAAGGCGCGCCAGCTCATCGAGCTGCCGCGCAGCTGGAAGCGCTGGGCCACGGCCGACCGCGAGCCCATCGCGCAGTGGGTGTTCGGCCGCGCCACGCTGCTGGGCGACGCCGCCCACCCCACCACGCAGTACATGGCCCAGGGCGCCTGCATGGCGCTGGAGGACGCGGTCACGCTGGGCGAGGCGCTGCGCGTGTGCGGCGACGACTGGGACGCCGCGCTCGCGCTGTACCAGGCCCAGCGTGTCACGCGCACGGCGCGCATCGTGCTCTCGGGGCGCGAGATGGGGCGCCTGTACCACGCCGAGGGCGTGGAGCGCCTGGTGCGCAACGCGCTGTGGAAGGGCCGCTCGCAGGAGCGCTTCCACGACGCGCTGGAATGGCTCTATGGCTGGAACGTGGGCAACTGCCTGCAGCAGGCCTGAACCCGCGCCCGCACCCGCGCCCGCGCCACCCGGAGCCCGCCCATGAATGAGCCGCAGCCGCTGACCCCCGTTCGCCTGGCGATGCACGCCGGCCCGCACCAGCCCGAGCCCTCGCCCGCGCTGGCCGAGCTCTACCGCGGCTTCGAGCAGGAGCTGCTCGTGCCGCTGTGGGCCGAGATCGGCGAGCTCATGCCGCCGCACCCGCGCAGCAAGGCCACGCCGCACCGCTGGCGCTGGCAGCGGCTGCTCGCGCTGGCCGCCGAGGCCGGCCGCCTGGTGCCCGTGGGCCGTGGCGGCGAGCGCCGCGCCATCGCGCTGGCCAACCCCTCGCTGGGCGGCCGGCCGTTTGCCACGCCCACGCTGTGGGCCGCCATCCAGTACCTGATGCCGGGCGAGAACGCGCCCGAGCACCGGCACTCGCAGCACGCCTTCCGCTTCGTCGTCGAGGGCGAGGGCGTGTGGACGGTGGTCGGCGGCGACGCCGTGCGCATGGCCCGCGGCGACTTCCTGCCGCAGGCCGGCTGGCACTGGCACGCGCACCACAACGCGGCCACGCAGCCCATGGCCTGGATCGACGGGCTGGACATCCCGTTTGCCGTGGCCACCGAATCGCAGTTCTTCGAGTTCGGGCGCACGCAGCTCTCGCCCGCTGAGCTGACCACGCCGGCGCGCTCGCGCGCCGAGCGCCTGTGGGGCCACCCCGGCCTGCGGCCGGCCTCGATGCCCGACGCCCTGCCGGCCACGCCGCTGCTGGCCTACCGCTGGGCCGACACCGACCGCGCCCTGGCCGAGCAGCTGGCGCTGGAGGCCGAGGGCCACGCCGCCACGCTGAGCCCGGGCCACGCCGCCGTGCGCTACACCAACCCCACGAACGGGCGCGACGTGCTGCCCACGATCCGCGCCGAGATGCACCGCCTGCGCGCCGGTGCCGCGTCACGCACCTGGCGCGAGACGGGCTCCAGCGTCTTCCAGGTGTTCGATGGCCAGGGCGAGGTGCGCGTGGGCGACACACACTGGGCCGTGGCGCGTGGCGACCTGTTCGTCGTGCCCTCGTGGTTGCCCGTGCGCCTGCAGGCCGCGGGCGACGCGGCGCTGGACCTGTTCCGCTTCTCCGATGCACCCATCCTCGAGGCGGTGCACGCGCACCGCGTGGCCGTCGATCCCGCGGCCGACTGAGCCAGCACCGCCCCGGCCTCAGCGCCCCCCGGCCGCGGGCGGTACCGGCAGCAGCCGCAGGCCCCGCTCGGCCGCGTCGACCGCACCGGCCAGGTAACCGGGGAACGACGGCGACCACTCGCTGCCGATGCCGACGAGGCGGCCGCGCCAGGGCCCGTCGTCGGCCGTGGCGGGTGGCGCCGGTGCGTGCTGGCCGGTGCCGTCCTGGTCGTCGTCGGTGGCGGTCAGCGGGTCGGCGGCCCAGTCCTTGAGCGCGTCGGCCAGCGGCGCGGCCGCGTGCGGGCCGAACAGGCGGCCCAGCTGCGCGCGGCAGTGCTGGCGCAGCAGCGCCTCACCCGCCTGGCGCCGCACCCGCGCCGGCACGCCGACAAAGCCGAACAGCGCCGCATGCCCGCCGGGCATGGACAGGTCGTGCACCTCGCCCAGAGGCCCGACGCCGCTGCGCGCGCCGCCGCTGAGGCCCTGCTCGCGCCAGAACGGCCGCTCGTACACGGCCACGTACTTGGCGTGTGGCGCCATCCAGGTGGGCGTGGCGTGCCAGCGGTGCCACAGCGCCGGCGGCAGGGCCGGCTCGAAGGCCAGGCGGGCCGCGGCCAGGCGTGGTGGCAGGGCCAGCATCACCTGCTGCGCGCGGACCACGACGGCCTCGCCGCCCGGCCCCGCCACATCCAGCCGCAGCTCGCCGGCCTCGAGCCGCAGCGTGTGCAGCGTGTGGCCGGTGAGCACCCGCGTGGCATCGAGCCGCGTGTGCAGCGCGGCGATCAGCGCGCCGCTGCCGCCCACCAGGCGCGTCGACGGCGGCTCGCCGACCATGCCGCGCAGGCGCACCGGCGGCTGGTGGGCCGAGCGTTCGACGAGCAGCTCGCCGTCTTCGTGCTGCGCCAGGCGCGCCAGGCCCAGCTCGGCCACGAGCGCATC
>Ga0209278_1002017_pt1 | contig 11694 bp, 12 predicted proteins | sample JI81BgreenDNA_FD_187504 | JGI IMG/M metagenome (GOLD analysis project Ga0209278, IMG submission 187504) | Wastewater effluent complex algal communities from Wisconsin, to seasonally profile nutrient transformation and Carbon sequestration -... | ecosystem: Engineered > WWTP > Effluent > Algae... | reverse complement strand
TCTCTGGAACGATACGGCCCCGCATCTGACCGCCTTTTTGGAAAAATACGGCAATCCGTACGATAGCGTCTGGCGTGACGATACCGGAAAAGCCGCCATCTCGGTGGGCTTGCGCGGTGTGCCAGAAAGCTACGTGATCGGCCGCGACGGGAAGATCCGCCTGCATATTCGCGGCGCGATCAGCCCCACCATGCTGCCCGAGCTGGAAGCCTTGCTGGATACCCTGCAACGTGAGGAGATCGACGATGCGACAGCGCATCCGTAACGCTGTATGTGCGACGGTGATGCTGCTCGCATCCCTGCCCGCCTCTGCACTGGTGCTGGACACCGCCCTTGCCGACCCGGCACAGGAAGCGCAGGCGCAAACGCTGTTTCATGGCTTACGCTGCGTGGTGTGCGAAGGCCAATCGCTCGCCGATTCGGATGCGACCTTCGCCGTACAAATGCGCGCCGATATCCGCAGCCGCCTGCAGCAAGGCGACACGGCCGAGGCCATTCGCACCGATTACGTTGCGCGCTACGGCGCAAGCATTCTCATGCAGCCGCCACTGAACGCGGCCACTGCCCTGCTCTGGGCCATGCCCGCGCTGCTGGTGATCCTCGGCGGTGTCCTCACCTATCGGCGCACGCGCCACCGCCCCAACGAACGGAGTTAAGCATGGTGGAGTTTCTTGTTTTTGCTTTGTTTATTCTGTGTGGCGTGGCGCTGCTGGTGGTCTGGCCGATCCTGCTGCACCCCACCCTGCCCCCGCGCAAAAAATGGATCGCCAGCTTGCTTGCCGTGTTTCTCATCATTCCGCTTTCGGGCATGCTCTATCTATGGCTGGGTGTGCCACCACTCGCGGCACAGTAATGCTGCATTTTTCACTAGCATCACAGGGCTGGTGCGTTATACTTTGTGGCGTTTTGTGACGTTGCATTGTGTTTTGTACGGGCGATCAAACGTTGATAGGTTGCCCGATCCGCTGACGGCGATGAAGGATTCCATCACCAGTCGCGCCCCTCTTGTTCATACCTTACCGATTAACGAATGGAGCATGCTATGCACACCCACCGCGTCTTGATGGTCGTCACCTCAGCCGAGATGATGGGCACCGCCCCCGAACCCACGGGCGTCTGGCTCGAGGAAGTTGCCGCCCCTTATTATGCGTTCCTGGATGCGCGTTGCGAGATCACCCTTGCCTCGCCGCAGGGTGGTGCCGCCCCGGTGGATGCACGTAGCCTTGCTGAAAGCAGCCAGACCGCTGCCACCCGCCGCTTCGCAGTGGATACCAAAGCCCAGCATGCGCTGGCGCACACCTTGAAACTCGCCAGCCTGCAACCCGATCAGTACGATGCCGTGTTCTTCGCCGGCGGCCACGGCACCATGCAGGATTTCGTGCAGGATGCATCCGTTGCCCGTACGCTGGAGCAGTTCGTGACCGCAAGCAAACCCACCGCGCTGGTCTGCCATGGCCCCGCGGCACTGGTGAACGCCAAAACGCCGCGCGGCACGCCGCTGGTACAAGGCCGCCGCATCACCTGCTTCAGCGACGAGGAAGAGCGCCTTGTGGAGCTGGATGCCCACGTGCCCTTCCTGCTGGAGAGCAGATTGCGCGAACAAGGTGCCACCCTCAGCCTTGCGAGCGGTCCGTTCCAGCCGCATGTGGTGGTCGATGAACAGCTGATTACCGGCCAGAATCCCGCCTCCTCCATTCCCGTCGCGGAAGCGGTGATTCACCAGCTGCGCATGCGCGAATCGGCGGTGGCGGCCTAAGCGGAACATTACCGGAAATCTAATAGACAACCCGCTGCTTCTGTGACTGAAACAGGGCATGAGCACGCCCTTATTTACCAGTCGCCGTTTTGGCCCGATGTTCGGGGCGATGGCGCTTGCCGCGTTTAATGATAATTTTTATAAGAACGCGCTGATCATTCTCATCACCTATCGGCTGGCGGCGGATGATGCCGAGCAAGCGGCAAGCCTGATCAGCATGGCCTCGGCGGCGTTCATTGTGCCGTTCTTTCTGTTCTCAGGCCTGGCCGGGCTGCTGGCCGATAAATACGCAAAATCCATGCTGGTGCGCCGGCTGAAACTCACCGAATGGCTACTCTATGGGCTGGCCACACTGGCGCTGTTTTCCGGTCAGGTAAGCCTCATGCTGGGCGCGCTGTTCCTTCTGGGCTGCCTGTCAGCCTTTTTTGGGCCATTGAAATACGCCATTCTGCCAGAGCTGCTGCCACGCGAGCAGATTCTGCAGGCCACTGGCTATGTGGAAGGCGGCACGTATGTTTCCATTCTGCTGGGCACACTGCTTGGTGCGCTGCTGATTCTCAAACCCAATGGCGAATGGATCACGGCGGCCATCCTCCTCAGTGTGGGGGCGCTTGGCGTGGTAGCAGCCTGGCGCGTGCCCACCACCACGGCCATGAATCCGGGCCTTACATTACGCTACAATATCCTCGCCAGCATTTGGGATATGCTACGCGTCGCCTGGCGCAACCGCACGATTTTCGCCGCCATTCTGGGCATCTCCTGGTTCTGGTCGATTGGCGCGACCTACCTCACGCAATTGCCGGTGTTCACCAAAGACGTGGTGGGTGCCGATGAGCGGGTGGTGAGCCTGTATATGGGGATTTTCACGGTGGGTATTGCGTTGGGCTCGGCACTCTGCCCGCGTTTTATCAGGCGCATCCCCGGCGCGACGCTGGCGCCACTGGCCTTGCTTGGCGTGATGCTCACGGGGCTGGATCTCTGCGTCACCGGCTTTGGCATGGAAAAGCCCGAAGGCACGCTGCTTGGGCTTGGCAGCTATTTTGGCGAGCTGGCGCATTGGCGCATCTTGGCGGATCTGACGCTGATGTCCTTCTGCGGCGGCATGTTCATTGTGCCGCTCTATGCGCTGCTACAAACCGATGCAGAGGAAGCCGAACGCGCCCGCACCATCGCCAGCAACAACGTGGTGAATGCGTTGTTCATTGCGGTGGCCTCCATCATGGCGGCGGTGCTTTACAAGCTGGCCTTCAACGTGCTGGAAGTGCTGCTGGTCTTCGCGCTGCTGAATATTCCAGTGATTGCGCTGCTGTGGAAGCGGCGTCGCGTTACCGCCGCGTAAGTTAGCCTTGCCAAATCATAAGCATTCGCTAGAAGCCAGAGCATAGCAACGGGGGAATTATATGCGTTATCTGCTTTTGGGTATCAGCCTTTCGACACTTAGCGCGACCACTGCTATGGCAGCGAAGGCCCCGCAGATCGAGTCGCTGCCGAACCACCGCTTCAGTGGCAATGTGGAATTGCGGGTGAAATCCGATAGCAATGTGGGCGCCGCGCCGGGAAGCCAAGGCGTACGCTTCATGAGCGACGACACCGAGGACGACACGGATACCGATGATTTCGGCGATGAAATGCTGGACGAGCTGGTGGATGATACCGACCTGAATTTCGAAGATCTTGAAGAACAGGATGATGCAGGCGATGAAGATGCAGACGGCACCGACGATGCGGTGGATGCCAATAGTGGTCCTGCCAGCCGCCGTGACAGCGACAATGCCGCGAATGCGAAACTGAATCTTGGCCACAGCTACAAGGTGGATGCTGGGTTACGCTGGAAATCGAACCTGCTGGTCAATGGAAGCCGCCAAGAAGAGCGGAATGATCTGGAGCGCTTCAATTGGGCATTCAACACTGGCCCGGTCATTACGCTGAACAAGGCGTGGAGTCTGAACCCAAGCCTCACCTATGCCGAAACCTCGCAAGATGGTAACCGCAAGGTCGATAGCTGGATCGCCTCGCTCGGGGCGGCATGGAAAGCCAGCAAGGAATGGAAATGGCAAGCACGTTATAACTATCAGCAACGGGACATCGTGGATGCGCGTGGCGCGGATGCTGATGTGAACGGGCTGCGCGTGGGCGGGCAATATAAACCCACTAAAAAAGATACATTCCTGGCGGATTTCTCCCCCAATATCGAGGATAACACCCGGGCCAGTCAGGATAAGGATCGCTACGGCTTCCGCCTTGGCTACCAGCGCCAGCTGCCCTGGAAGCTAAGCTTCTCGACCACGGCCGCACGCACCTACACGGATTATACCAACCTTGGCCGTGAAGACGTGCAGGACCAATACGCAGCGGGCATTCAGAAGAAGTTTTCACATGGGCTCTATACCGGCCTTGCAATCGATTATGCCGAGCGTGATTCGAACATCGCGGGTAAGGATTTCGATAATACCAGCGTCCTGCTAACGAGTGGCTGGAAGTTCTAGTACTGCCGCGCGCTTGGCGCGTTCCCTATTTAGGATCTGTACGACCTTTGGGAGTCAAAGGGGGTACCAGCTTGCCGGGGGATGGAATGACCGTATTTACGTAGTTCCTCGGCTTTCCAGGCTGGTCTGCTCTTTTTGGATGAGGTTGGCCTGTGTATAGCATGCTAAGATCTGGCCCTTTCAGATACGGGCCGAACAAATGTGCTTCGGGAGTTTGCATGCGCTCATGCCCATAACCAAGTTCATAGCCCCGCTTAATCAATTCGGGCAAATCTTTTGGGAAGTAGTGGGTCGCCTCTGCTGGACTACCGCTTCGACCAATGCCATCGCGCTTCGCGTAAATATCGTCGGCGATCGCTTTTATCGTCTCAATAAAGAACTGTTCTGCAGGTGTCTTGACGCCTAGAACCCCAGCATTTTTTGCCGCCTCCTGCATCAGATGCGCGACCATCGGTGGAATGTAGGCAATACGGTCCTCTGCCGTACCTAACGCAGCGATGTTGGGAAGCTTATCAAAAGCACGCTCTAAATCAGCCAGCAGATTTTCTGGTACCTGCACTGCAAGCCTGTGCTCGTACAAGTCTTCCATCACATGCGCGCGCAGCCTTTGCGCGGCAGCTAAGTCGCCGCGCTCGACCGCTCGGGCAATCGCTTCTCGTTGCTCAATAAGACCGTTGAGACGCTTCGGGATCTTATCATCAGCCAGTAAGGACGCTGGCAGATCCAATCGCCATACAGGGCCAGCATGCTCATATTGGTTACTCATGGCTCGTGATATCTCAATCAGCGGCAGCTCATCCATCCCGCGCTTCAACAGACCGTTGATCCGCAGCCGCGCACGCTTGGCATCATCCATTTCACGATACGGCACATGGTATTCTTTTCGATCCGCGATAAAATTCGCCTCGTCTAATAATCCGACGAGGTCAATCAGCGGGCGAATTGCTTCATCAACCTCCAGCAGAAAATCGCCGACCGAACGCGAACGATCACTGCCACCCAGTTTTTTTAGGGTGATTTTACTATGGGGGCGATCTGGCTTACTTGTTTTCATGCCACGACTTTAGCCCAGATAGCGGGCTGTTACATGACAATTCGATGAAGCTTTAAGGGAACCCAAGCCCTGGGGCGAGTGACGGGGATCGAACCCGCAACCTCCAGAGCCACAATCTGGCACTCTAACCAATTGAGCTACACCCGCCATAGCAGGGCTTGGGGAGGCGCAATCAACAGGATTGCGTTTGAAAAATCAAGCGCCGCTTTGGAAATTATTTTGCCGTGGCGGCCGCCAAGTCTTTCAGGATCAATTCACCGACCGTGCCACCGCTGTCGTTAATGCGGCGCTCGCAGGCCATGGCCAGTGCTTCGACATATTTACGCACCAGCAGTGTTTTGCGCTCGTTATCGAAACGCTTACTAGCCAACAGGGCGGTCAACTGCCCGGCCAGCGCAGCAATCAACTGATAGCCAAACAGGCTCGCATGGGATTGGATGTCAGCGGCCGCCGTCCCCATCGCATCGATCTGCTTTTCGGTCAGCTGCCCGGCATCCATAATACCGCGAAGATTTTCCAGAATGGGGGCGATATCGTCGAAGAACCCCTCGCGCGACGTATCGATCAGCCGCTGGCATTCCTCGATTTTATCTTTGGTAATGTAGTTAGCCAATTTTGGCATAGTCATAAGCCTTCCCCGGATAATGTTCGCTACAGTACGGAACCGTAGGCGATGTAATAGTTTAAAGTGTGCCATTTTGCCAGCGATGTGTGTGTCGGAAGAGACGAACCTCACGTAACCGCCGTTCAGCCTGGCCTTCTGGTAACGCCACCTGCTTGCGACGACGGCATGGGCCCTTATACGTATCGGCCGTCACGAACGGGCGTGGATGGTCGACCACATGAATGAGCCGCAAGCAGAAATCCGCCGCATTTATTGGTTTTAGCACAATTTCATTCACGCCGCTATCGCGCGCATCGATAATGCTCTTAGCCGTGGCCTGGTTGACCAGCATAATCACAGGAATATAGGGGTTTGGTGAACTTGGCGAGGTGCGCAAATGACGCACCAGCTCGACCCCTGAAATATATTCAGGCGGCGGGGCCTCGCCATCTTCCGTGTCAGAATGCAGTGCGGCAGCGCGGATTTCCGCATCGGTGACGACTAAATCGATAATCACCTCGCGCATCATGGCAACGGCTTCATCCGGGTCATACGCAACCATCAGGTTTCGAAACCCGAGCTGTTCGAAAATCGATTTAATCAGCGAGGCGGCCTTTTCACCCCCAACCACAACCAACACTTGTATTTTATCGATACGCAGGGTTGGCGCCGATCGGTTCAATGGTTTGACCGTGTATGGCATCATGGCGATGCAGCTCCTGTCGGTAGCTAATTTTTCTTATTACGTCTGAGTAACTTGTGCGAAGTAATCGACCCTGTCTCTATGCCACGAACGATGCCAATGTTCAACCACAGAAAGCAATCCAGCAGCGGTTGTGCCTTACCTCGTTGCCTTGTTTTCTCCATGGCTGTGGTGTATTGGCACCACACATTACAACCTGTTCATAAATATGGCAGCCCATGGGTAAAGATTTTATGAATTTCCACAGCTTTATTTCGTAAGGCCCTGCTTGCCAGCCGGCCAATGGGTTTGCTATGTACGGGCACGCACAGGAGCCGGCATGAAAAAAATCGAAGCCATTATCAAGCCTTTCAAACTCGATGACGTGAAGGAAGCATTGCAGGAAATTGGCTTGCAGGGCATTACCGTAGTGGAAGCACGGGGCTTTGGCCGCCAGAAAGGCCACACCGAACTCTATCGCGGGGCGGAATATGTGGTGGATTTCCTGCCGAAGGTGAAAATCGAGGTGATCGTGACCGATGACCAGTTGGAGCGTACCATTGAAGCCATTGTCGGTGCCGCCCAAACCGGACGCATCGGGGATGGTAAAATCTTTGTCCTGCCGGTAGAGGATGTGATTCGCATCCGCACCGGTGAACGCGGGGCAAACGCGATATGAAATACAAGAAGCGCAATGTAATTTGCGTCATTCCAGCGAAAGCTGGAATTCATCTGCCTACCGATGGATTCCAGATCGCGCTTCGCTTGTCTGGAATGACGACTCTTTCTTTGGGGTATTAAAATGTCTGCAGCCAATGTTCTTGAAATGATTAAAAAAAATGACGTGCAATTCGTCGATTTCCGCTTCACTGACCCACGCGGCAAGTGGCAGCACACCACCTACATCGCCAACAAGGTGGATGCCGCCACGTTCGAAGACGGTGTGATGTTCGATGGCAGCTCGATCGCCGGCTGGAAGAGCATCAACGAATCGGACATGATCCTGATGCCAGACACCTCGACCGCCTTTATGGACCCCTTCACCAGCCAGCCCACGCTGGTGATCTTCTGCGACATTATCGAGCCCTCCAGCGGTCAGAATTATGGCCGCGACCCGCGCTCGACCGCCAAGCGCGCCGAGGCCTACCTGAAATATACCGGCATCGGTGATGCGGCCTATTTCGGCCCAGAGCTGGAATTCTTCATGTTCGACAGCGTGCGCTTCGACCAGCAGATGTTCTCGAGCTTCCTGCATATCGATTCGGAAGAAAACCCCAACAATTCGGGCCGCGAATACCCGCATGGCAATTTGGGCCACCGCCCTGGCATCAAGGGCGGCTATTTCCCCGTTGCACCGGTCGACTCGGCGCAGGACATCCGCGGTGAAATGCTCACCACGCTGGCCGAAGTGGGCCTTACCCCCGTACTGCATCACCACGAGGTGGCCCCCAGCCAGCATGAGCTGGGCTTTGATTTCAGCACCCTCACCTACACCGCCGATAACGTGCAGAAATACAAGTACGTGATCCACAACGTGGCGCATATGTATGGCAAAACGGCGACGTTCATGCCCAAGCCCGTCCCCGGCGATAACGGCTCGGGCATGCATGTGCACCAGTCCATCTGGAAAGATGGCAAGCCGCTCTTCGCGGGCAATGGCTACGCTGACCTGAGCGAGACCTGCCTGTATTACATTGGCGGCATCATCAAGCATGCGAAGGCGCTCAACGCCATCACCAACGCCAGCACCAACAGCTACAAGCGTCTGGTCCCGGGCTATGAAGCACCGGTGCTGCTGGCCTATTCCAGCCGCAACCGTTCGGCCTCGATCCGCATCCCGTATGTGGCAAGCCCGAAAGCCAAGCGCATTGAAACCCGCTTCCCCGATAGCTCGGCGAACCCCTATCTGTGCTTTGCCGCGCTGCTAATGGCAGGGCTGGATGGCATCGAGAACAAGATCCACCCCGGCGATGCGATGGATAAAAACCTCTACGACCTGCCGCCGGAGGAGCTGAAAGACATCCCCACCGTGGCACGTAGCCTGCGTGAAGCCTGCGAAGCGCTGGATGCCAGCCGCGCCTTCCTGAAGAAGGGCGATGTATTCAGCGACGACCAGATCGACGCGCTGATCGCCCTGAAAATGGAGGAGATCGAGAAGTGGGAAATGGCCCCGCACCCGGTCGAGTTCAAAATGTACTATTCGATCTAGCATTGCGCTAGATCGAATCATTTGATTGGTACGTTGATCGTGCTTTCTGCATGATAACGCACGCCGCTTAAGGCTGGCACGGCTACTGCCGTGTTACAATACTTGTGGCTGTAACAACCAAAGGGCGCCTTCCGCAAGGAGGCGCCCTTTTTTAGCTCCTGTCATCCCCGCGCAGGCGGGGATCCAGCCAAACTATCTGTACATACTGCATCTTCGTCTGGATTCCCGCCTGCGCGGGAATGACACATTGAATAAGTATGAAAATGATCAGACTCATTCGTGTCATGCTGAGCGGTAGCGAAGCATCTCACCAGAGATGCTTCACGCAGCCTGCCTCGGCGAAGGCAGGGATTCAGGATAATAATAAAAGGAATTTACGCGCCTTGCAGGCTCTGGCTGTGCAGCATGGCCGACAGATGGGCATGGCGCTGTTTCAGCTCTTCCATGTCCTGTTTCTGCATAATGCGATCCAGCGACAGCACGGTGAATTCCATGAAATTCACGATCACCTGTTCCAGCTGGCGCTTGATTTTCTTCACCACGGCGAGCGCCGCGTTTTTCTGGTCGCGCACACGCGCGGTGAACTCGCTTAGGCCCGCATAGGCTTTGCGCAGCGCGCCTTCGATGCGCGATTTGGCCTGCGTTTTGTTTTTGCCTTCGCACAGCGCAATGTAGGTTTCCGAAAGTGTATCGGCCGATTCGCCAATCAGCTCAATCAGCGGCTCTACCAGATCGAGCTGCGCTTCAGGGTTCTCGGCATGCTCAACGGTTTTCAATAGGTCATCGGCGAGCACATACAGCTCGGTCACGTCGTAGTATTTTTCTTCCCATTCGGTCAGCTTCTTCATTGCTACGGCCATATCAGGTACCCGTTACCATTCCTAAAGATTTCTAGATTGCGCGTTGGTTGGGGCCTTGTGCGCGGGCCGCTTCCAGCGCCGCCACATGGTCTGCCCCCGCACCGCTGCGGTATTGGTTATACATCGCGTTGGGATCCGCCCCGCGTTCTGCCGCCACGCGGCGCGCATATTGCCCGGGGCCAGCATTGATGCTGCCCACCCCTGCCGTGTAGCTTTGCAGCACGGTCGGCTTAAACCCAAGCGCACCGGTGACCATGCCAATGGCACCTTCAGTCAAGGCGCGGCTATGGGTTCCAAGTGAACTGCCCGAAGCCAGACCCGAGCCAAGCTGCCCCCAGTAAAGCGGATTTAACGGGTTGCCTGCCACGGCGGCGTTAACGGTGTTGCTGATTGTTCCGGTAGCCAGTACTGTTGCCGCGGAGGCAACTTTGCCGCGAAGCAGCCAGCTTCCTGCCTCCAGAAGCGTCCCGATTTGGCCAATTGGCCAGGCCAAGATACCACCGAACGGCAACATGCTCACTTTGTTGGCGAAGCGTGTGAACATGCTGTCGCCAGTGCGCGTGTAATTTGGTCCTGTGTTAATCAATGCCATTGGCGGTTCAAAATCCTATTTCCTAGCTTGAATATAGCATTTCCCGCCGTCCATAGGATGACAGTTCTGTGACATTTTGAGGGGTTATTGCATAAAACAGCGCTGCATTCCGCCCTTACCCCGGCCCTCTCCCTCAGGGAGAGGGAGGGACCCGCGCCAGCGGGAGGGTGAGGGTAATGAGCGAAGCTTCCCACGTCAGCCATAAGGTGAAGGATTGGGATGAGATTTTAGAGATAAGGTTTTAGAACCCAACTTCTCCTGTTCATGTCATGCCGTCTTCATGACGGCATCCATCTTTAGTAAGCTGAACCCCGTCATTCGACGGGGTGACAATAAGAATGAGGGTTCAAACGGTACGGATCATTGTTCCAATCACTACTCACTCCCCACTGCACTACGCATTCTCCGACGAAGGCGGGCGTTCCAGCAGCTTCTCAATGGCGGCATCAATGCCCACCTGCCCGCTCACGATGGCTTCCACCGCGAACATGATGGGCATGGAAACCCCCAGCTTGCGCGCCAGCTGCGCCACCGATTCGGCGGTGGCGACCCCCTCGGTCAGGCGGCCCTGGCCCAACATCTCCGGGGTGACCAGCTGCGCCTGCCTGCCCAGCGCCACCCCCAGCGCATAGTTACGCGACTTGCTGCTCGTGCAGCTGAGCATCACATCGCCCATGCCGGAAAGCCCCATCAGCGTTTCTTCCTGCCCGCCTTTGCTACGTGCAAACCGGGCCATTTCAGCAAGCCCCCGGGTGATAATGGCAGCACGGGCATTCTCGCCTAGCCCGCGCCCCTCGACAATGCCGGCGGCAATGGCCAGCACGTTTTTGCATGCCCCGCCAATTTGGGTGCCGATGGGATCGTCGTTCGTGTAGAGGCGGAAATATTTCCCCCCCAGCGCAAAGGCGAGCTTTTCGCTCACCGCGGCATGGTGGGTGGAAAGCGTGGTGGCGGTGGGCAGGCCCAGCGCCGCTTCGCGCGCGAAATTCGGGCCGGAGAGGATCACCACCGGGTTATGCGGCATGATGGATTGCATCACCTCGCCCATCAGCATCAGCGAACCGCGCTCGATGCCTTTGGTGGCCAGCACCATCGGCACGTTGGCGGGCACAATGTCCGACAGCGTGATGGCAACCGTACGCAAGCTTTGCGCCGGGATGGTGACGATCAGCGCGTCGCAGCGGCTCATGCTGTCGAGGTCGGCCGTCACGGCAATCGCGGGGTCGATAAACATTTCCGGCAGGTATTGTGCGTTCTCGCGCCGCTCGGTGATGGATTGCATCACCTGATCGTTGCGCGTCCACAAGGTCGCGCGCGAGCCAGCACGGTTGGCGAGCATGGCCAGCGCCGTGCCCCACGCCCCAGCGCCGATCACGCCGATATGTGGGTCGCTCACGGTCATTGCGTTTTCCTTGTCATGCCAGCGGAAGCTGGCATCCACTGGGTGCATT
>Ga0209278_1002016_pt1 | contig 11695 bp, 4 predicted proteins | sample JI81BgreenDNA_FD_187504 | JGI IMG/M metagenome (GOLD analysis project Ga0209278, IMG submission 187504) | Wastewater effluent complex algal communities from Wisconsin, to seasonally profile nutrient transformation and Carbon sequestration -... | ecosystem: Engineered > WWTP > Effluent > Algae... | reverse complement strand
TCCGCAATCGCCACGATCCGACCGTCCCCAAGCACCGTGGCCCCAGCAATCCCGATCGGCTTCGGCACCGGCCCTTCCAACGGCTTGATCACAATTTCCTGTTCCGTCGAAACCTGATCCACCTGCACCGCCAAGAAATTGCCAGCAGAGCGCAGCACAATCACCGAAATCATGTCATCGTCAGTATTAAACCCGTAAACACTGCCCCGGCCCAAATGGCGGCTGTAAGCCAGCAGATCCCGCAGCGGCCGGAACGGCAAGCTTTGACCCCGCCACTCAATGCAAGGCAAACCGTCCGCCCCCGTCGTCACCTGATCGCGAGGCACATCGATCATATCCTCGACCCCATCCATCGGGAAAGCAATGCGAGCTCGATCGCTAATGCAAGTCAGAGCCTTAGAAATGCTCAACACCAGAGGTAAACGGATCGTAAACACCGTCCCCTTGCCGATCGTTGAATCGATCGACACAGTGCCCCGAATCTCCTGCAGCGAAGTCTGCACCACATTCATACCGACCCCCCGGCCGGCATACTCCGTCGCCTGTTCCTGAGTGCTGAAACCGGGCATAAACAGCAAATCGTAAACTTCCGAGCGAGACATCCTCTGAGCCTGAGCCGCCGTCAGCATACCTTGCTTAATCGCCTTCGCCTTCACCCTTTGCGGATCAATTCCGGCCCCGTCGTCAGAAACCGAAACCACCGTTTGGTTCCCTTGGTGGAAAGCGCGAATCGTAATCCTGCCGACTGCAGGCTTCCCAGCCGCCAGACGCACCTCCGGCGCTTCGATCCCGTGAGTAATCGCATTGTTCACCAAATGAGTCATCGGGTCATATAGCTGATCCACAATCATCTTGTCGATCAAAATCTCCTTACCCTCAACCTGCAACTGAGCCTGCTTCCCGCACTTAATCGCGATTTCCCGCACCGCCCGGAACAGCCTGTCCGTCGTCTCCGCAAACGGCTTCATCCGGGCGCGAGTCAAACCTTCTTGCAGTTGAGTCGTAACTTGCCGCAGTTGGCGAGTCACCTGATCCGCCTCATCCACCAAAAACTCAATGTCCGCAGCCGACTCCCGCACCCGCACGATCAGCTCAATAATCTCCTGAGCCAAACTGTGGAAAGGAGTAAACCTGTCCATTTCCTCTGGTCTCCAGGCACTTTCCCTCGTGTGGGCCGAATCCTCAGAGCGCCAGGCCGATCGGTGTCCCTGCCGGTTTGCCAGCAAAGCAATCTCCAAAAGACTCCGCTCGTAGAAATCCTGAGTCCGCTGGCTCACATCGCTCAGCAGCGTTACCTGGTGCAGCAAATTGTCCAAAAACTGGCGCATCCGTTCTTGGTCTTGCTCCAAACTGTTGCGGTTCACCACCAGTTCCCCCATCAAATTGCTGAGGTTATCCAGTTGCTTGACCGGCACCCGCATCGTCTGGTCGCCGAACCCGCCCGCGCGGGCATTCCGCCTGGGTCTGTTGATCGCCGACGGCCCCATATTGCCTTCCCCCTGTGAGCGGCCGCTGTCCTTGGGATCTTCGAGCAGTTTTTCCAAATCGCCAAATTCGTCGTCGCTCTCATCGGCAGCGGTGCGCGCGGCTTTACTAGCAGTTGTCGCCGGTAGCCCGTGAATTTCCGGCATAGTTGCGCTCTCGCTGAGGAGTTCTTCAAGATCCGAGAAAACTTCTGTATTTACCGGACTCTGATTTGTACTCGCAGAAGCTGCTATGACAGCTCCCGCACCGCCTGCAATTAACAGTGCTTCTAAATCGTCAAAATTGCCTTCAGAATCATCCTCATCGCCTGATTCGCCATCGCCAAAAAAGTCTGCCAGCGACCCCTCATCTAACTCCGAGGCATCGGCCTGGGCTGACTCGTCCTCAGCGTCCCAAAAGCCCGTCGTCAGTTCCGAAGTCACCAAAACCTCAGCATCGATCGAATCCAACAAATCATCAAAACCCTCCAACTCTGCGTTGTTGAGAGTAGCGCCCGTTTCCATCGCCGAGAGCAAGTCAGCATCGCCATCAAACATACCATCGAGAGATTCAGCAGGCAGCGGCTCTAAATCCACACTCGAAAAATCAGTTTCCAGGGCATCAAACAAATCATCTTCGCCCTCATACTCCCCGGCGACATCTGTTTCGGCTCGATCGAACAAATCAGCACTCACCCCGCCTGCCAAACCATCGGGCAGTTCGGCCGACAATTCTTCCTCATCATGAGCCGCGCCCTCATCTGGCGCCACTACAGCATCGGGCTGCTGCACCAGCCCTTCCCCAAACATATCCTCCAAGAAATCGAAAGCTGCGCCCTCATCAGATTCGAGATTTGAAATTTCCGACTCAGGACGATCGTCGGACAAAGCCCCAAGTTCAACCTCTGCCGAATTTGCCAAGCCTTGGTCGGAAACCGCCGCACCATTGTTATTATTGTCGAACAAACTCCCCAAGTCGCCCTCATCAACTCCCAAATCCGCACTCAGCAATTCTGAATCCCCATCCTTGGGCCAACCCCCACGGGCTTGCCCCGAAGCTTCTCCCTCATACTCCGTACCCGTAGGTACAGAACCGAAAAGCTCAGCCAAATCGGCAGCTTCTCGGGAAGTAGCCACTCCTTGCCGATCCCGCACAGTCTGTTCATCCTCAGAAATCGCGTCCGAGGTCATATCCCCAAACAGCGCATCCAAATCCGTATCGTCCCCTTCCAGGTTGAGCGATTGCACAGACTCGTCTTCCAGGCCGAAAGCATCTTCTAGCCAGTTTTCATCTGCTGAGATATCTAAATCAGAATTTGATGTCATGTTAAGAACGTTGCCCATTTCCTCATTTTGTGCGGTGCCTGCAGCTTGAGCTCGATCGCCCCCGTTCTCCCCACCTTCGTCTTCTGAAGAAAGGAAATTAGAAGTAATCCCCAACAACTCGCTCAAATCCGAATCCTCGCCCAGCTCAGAGAACAACTCGAAATCATCCATTTCAGGCTCTTCAAGCGCTTCGGCATTCGCTGAATCATTATTGTCCCCCCCGGCTGCCGGCTGCTTCGATTCTCCGTCTAAAGCCTCCGACTTCAGGGAATACTCCGAAGAGACTGCCTGCCCACCTGTTGCCTCAGATAAGCCTAAATCGCCGAACAAGTTCTCGAAATCAGCATTGTCCTCCGTACCACCAGCAGAAGTTTGGGCCGCCACTTCGTCCAACAGCGTACCGAGAGCATCTTCGTCAGCTTGTCCCCTCGCTGGGGCCACCGTGTCGGATCGCCGCTCCAAACCGCCCCTACCGTTACCCGTTTTAACCTGGTTGCGGGTTAACCGCTGGCTCGAACCCGCATTTTTCCGATCGGCAGCTACTGTCGAGCCCTCTGCCTCTTCTCCAAACAGCAAATCCTCCCCAAACAAACTCGTCAGGTCATCAATCGGAGGCGTCCTATTCGTTTCGGAACTTTCCGCATCGTATTCGTCAAACAACAAATCAGTAAAATCGCCGGAATTGTCATCATCGTCTAACCCCAGCATTCGGGCCGCCGATATCCCAGAAGAGTGTGCATAGTCGAGGTCTTCTTCTTCTTCCCAAGCGCCGTCGAGATCCGGGGACTCGCCGTCAAACAAGTCAGCTAAAGTGTTGAGTTCTGCCGCGCCCACTTCCGGGCCGCTGCGGGTCGAGCCTCTAAAAGCACCCGTCTCTATATCCGATTCTGCGAAGGCGGAATCTTCGTCGAACTGGGACGATCGAATGCCATTGTCATCGTTGCTGTCGCCGCTATCGAGTTGGTCGAACAGCTCGTCTATACTCAGCCCAGAAATAGTCGGCAGCAACTTGTTCAATCCATCCTGGGCATCGCCCGAACCCACCAGATCCCAGGCCTCATCCTCAACAGAAACCACATTTTTCCCGGATTTACTCGTCGGTTGAGCGAAGGCCAGCAAATCTTCAAAATCTGTTTCTGGAACCAGAACAGCCGGCTGCAGCGACAGAAGTTTTGCGCTTGGGGCGATCGACGATTCTAGACCAGAAATTACCAGTTCTTGCGCTTGTTTGATGTCTTTGATCACCGTTGGGGCTAAGGTACGGTAGGTATTGTCTGGATTGCCGATCGCCTTGGATACAGCTTGGATCAATTCTATCCAGCAGGGCAGTTCAAATTCTTCCCCCGCCCTGAGCAAGTTCCGACAAATGTTCTTAAGTTGCCGCCTGCTTTCTGGCCCCTCCGGCTGTTTAAACTCTTGCAGGAGTTCCCGCATCCTCGCCGGCACGTCCGAGTCAAATACTAGCTGCAGCGCGCTGTCTTCTGTTGTTCTGGCATCAGGTGCGTAAACTGACCGCGAATCTGGAAAACTCTTTGATGAGGCAAAGGCCCCGACTCCCACCCCCGCCATAACTGGTTCGGGTACTGACATCGCGTAGCTCTCGTCTGCATGGTGTTCTCCGTGTCCAACGAGTCCCCCCAAGTGCCCATTAAGTTCTTCAAATACTGGTTCTAATTCTCGAACCATCTGTTCTCCCAATTCTTCTGTCAGTCCAAAAGGCCCCGACAGTTGCTCTAACAGCCCTTGCAATGTGTCAAAAATTCGCAGAAACAGGGACTCTAGCTGTTGGTCTACTTTAACGCTGCACTCTTTTAATACTTTAAAACTATCTTCTAGTCGGTGAGCTGTTTGCTGAATGCTCGTCAGCCCCAGCATTGCTGCTCCTCCTTTGACAGAGTGAGCGGCCCTAAATACTTCGTTGACCAGTTCGGGGTCTTCGATCGTGGTTTGCAGATTCAGCAACCCTTGTTCGATCGTATTGAGGTGGTCTTTTGCCTCCTCAATAAAGTAGCCCATTATCCTCTGTTGTTGCTCCGGCAGCATAGTTTTATTCCTGATTTTAAGCGTTATTGTATTGGGTCTATGTTAGTAGTTCTAGAGAAGGTCTCTGTATATCTCGCCCCTTGCCAAGAGAATAATCTGACTGCGAGATATCGCAAATGTCCTGGCTATTTTTGTTTTCGATATGCCCTCACTTAAAAGATAGCGAATCTCGCGCACCTGTTCGGGTTGGAGTTTGCGGTGGATAGATATCTTGCCGGGAACGAAAGGAAAGCGGTTTTTTTCTATAGCATCGCGGGAGTTATCGGCGGGGGTTCCTTCCCACAAATGGTCAGGATTGACACAACCGCGATCGTCGCAACTGTGACACGCAAAATAACCGGGTTTAACAGGCCTTCCCAGTTTGTGTTCCAGTACAAGTCTGTGAGCGTAGAAACTTTTTGTTTTGCCATTAATTTTAGTACCCTTAATGGCGTAACCATCACTTCTTTTAACCAAGGTACAAATCATGCAGCCGTTCGGCTGTATTTCAGCGCGAATGCCTGGAATTACTTCTATGCCTCGCACTTGTTTTTGAGGTTTCGGCGCAGATGTACTTCCTACATCTTTAATTCGTCCTTTCTTAAACCTATCTTGAGAATTTTCCAGTCTAGAACCTTCCCATAAATGGTTTGGATTAATGCAGTTGCGGACATCACAAGTGTGGCAAGCAAAGTATTCCGGTCTAATCGGACGACCTAAGATATTTTCTAATACTAAACGGTGGACAGTAAACGTTTTCCATTCACCGTTAATGCGAAGTCTTTTGTTTGCATAGCCACTCCTAGATTTGGTTAGGGTAGAGATAATACAGCCCGTCGGCTGAACTTCACCAAAGATGCCCGGTATTACCTCTACTATGTTATCGTCCATCTGTGCAACTCCTACTTCCTTTAGGTGTTGAATTGGCATCCCCGCAGGGGTTTCAAGACTGCGAGGTTGCTTTTTGTATGCCATTATTGCCACACTAACGTGCTTGTAAATCAGCCCGCAAAAAAAGCATGAGACAATTGATTATTGTCTTTCTGCTGTTTCTACTCGGAATCTTTCCACCGATGTCAAAAGGTCGCGAGCAACGCCCACCAAATTTTGCAAAGCACCCGAAACTCGCTGCGCTTCTTGGGACGTTTCCTGAGCGGTCAGCTCGACAGCTTGCATCACACTGGCGACCGCGCGAGCTGTTTCGTTTTGCTCTACAGTGTCGGCAGTAATCGATCGCACTAGCACGTCAATTCGATTAGTAACTTGAATGATATCTTCAAGCGATCGCTTCGCCTGTTCTGCCAATCTTGTCCCCTCAATAACCTGCTGCGTCCCTTCTTCCATCGCCGTCATTACCGCGCCGGTTTCGCTTTGAATTTGCATCACGATCTGTTCGATTTCTTTCAAAGACTTAGCCGATCGGTCTGCCAATTGTCGCACCTCATCTGCCACGATCGCAAAACCCCTGCCCGCTTCCCCAGCTCTCGCCGCCTCAATACTGGCGTTGAGGGCCAACAAATTCGTCCGGGAGGCGATCGTCGCAATTAAAGCCACAATCTTAGAAATTTCTTGAGAAGCTTCCGCCAACCTCTTGACTTTTCTCGTGGTTTCTGCTACTGTTTCGCGAATTTCCAAAATCCCGGCCACCGTCCGCTCCACAGCCTCGCCCCCTTTCAGAGCCGTTGCCGCCGCGCCCCGGGCCACTTCTTCCGCCTCTCTAGCGCTCTCTGCGACCCGCTGAATCGCATCGGTGAGGACTTGCACCGAATTCAGCGTTGCCGCCAGTTCCTCAGCTTGCCGCAGCGCGTCTGAAGACAAATCGCCCGCAAACTTGGCACTATCTGTCGCGCCTTTGCTGACCTCCCGAGCCGCCTGCTTCACCTGATGGACAATTTCGCGCAGATTTTGAATTGTCAAGTTAAACGAGTCAGCAACAGCACCCAAAACGTCTGCGGTCACTTCTGCCGTCACCGTCAAGTCACCCCGGGCCGCTCCTTCCACGTCGTCTAGCAAGCGAATCACTTGGCGCTGCAAGTCTTCTTTTGCCTGTTCCTGCTCGTCAGACTTGCGCCTAGTATCGCTAATCGTGGTTTGGATGACCTTCGCCATGTGGTTGAATTTAGCAGCCATTTTGCCAAATTCATCTTCCGAGTAAACCGTAGCGCGAGCATCCAAAGTTCCTTGAGATACGGCATCGAACTGAGCTTGCAAATTGTCCGACGACTTGCGTACCTGCTTGGCGATCAACTGGCCGATGCCCCAAGAAGTTAAAAAGCTGGTAAAGCCTGCGGCTGCAGTCATTACCCAGCCTGTTTGGCGCAGGTAAACGATCGCCTCCGGTTTGTCTTGCCGCAGAGCTTGATAGGAGGCAATGTTGGTGACGAAAGCCACAGCTACCAGAGAAACAAGTCCCGCCCCGATTGCCGTGTACAACTGTTTTGTAAACAAAGGGGCATTTTCCAAGAAAGCCAGTCCCCCCTGTTCTACTGTTACCGAAGTATCGAGCGCTTCTGTTTCTGTGGGAGAAAAAGTCGACACAGACGTATCAGCCGGGCCGCTTATGCTAAATATTTCGTCATCCCGAATTGCTGAGCCATCGCTGTTGTCAAAGTCCAGGCTGCTCCCAGTCGTTCCCATCATGCCGCTGGTCGAGTTGCCGAAATTGGTGTTACCTCTAGTCAAGATCGAACTGGTGGCATCTTCTGAGATATCAAAGTCCGGCAAATTGCCCAAATCGTCAAATTCGTCAAATTCGTCTAAAAAGTCGCTGTGTTCTTGAGCGTTCCCAGTTTTTGACGACCAGGCGCTGTTGTTCTTGTCGGAAGCCCCGAAAGCTGTTGCTTGTTCGTTTTCGTCGAAAGAGAAAGAATCGCTAAAAGCGTCGTCTTCAAAAGCATCTAACTCGAAGTTGTCTCTAGAGCTAAATGCCGGGGGTTCCGAGTCGCTGTAACCGTTGCTGTTGGAGGAGGCTGGATCGACTGAATTAAATTGTCCCCGGCTCGACCTTTGACTTTGAGAGTTGGGGACAGCACCTCCCATCAACAGCGTTTCGTCTTCCGCCAGCGAATAGTTTGACGAGTAGTCCGACCCGTTATTCGACTGTTTGTTTTGAGGTCTAGAAGACCCGAAACCCGACGAGGGCATCGCCTCGGCAAAGGGGTCTTCATCTTCGACCCCAGGTGTGTTATGACCGTAATTTTGGCCAATCTGGGGCGGGGATTGGTAGTCGTAGTCGGAGTTATTGTCGAATTCGTCTGGCAAATCGAGCGCACCAAAAGGTTCGCCAAAATTGTCCGAGGGCCCGATGGGGGAGTCTAGTTGGTTCGAGTCGAAGGAATTCCCGCTTTCTGAAGAGGCAAAACTTTGACCGTTGAGCATCTGAGTCGGAGCTTCGGAAAACGAATCTCCTGAGTAAGGTGCGCTTGAACCAGAAACTTTGCTGCTAGACAAGTCAGCACCATCAAACCCTCCATCATCTAAGGCAAAAGGGTCTCCAAAGTCCGAGTCGGCAAACTCGTCTATGCCGTCTAGCGAGCCGGAGTTCTCAGCATAAGCTGCCATTCCGCCGCTGTCGCCACCAAAGGGGTTAGAATGTGAGGCTAAATCTGGGACTGAGCCTGCGCCATCGTCGTCTTCTGGTTCCCATCCCAAGCCACTCATGCCTAAGTCGGCCAAGTCCTCGTTTTCCATGTCGTCTGGGGATTGACTTCTATAGGAAAGGGATGGGGAATTTCCTTGGAAAAGTCCCAAATCCGGGTCTTCTAACCCTTCATCAAGAGATAAGTCTGGATAGAATTCTAATTCAGTTTCAGCAGACAAAGCCTCGAAATTTTCCGTTTCTAGTTCTCCAGATAAAAATTGGTCTGTGTAGGTAATTCCGCTGTGAGCGTGTTCTACCAAACTCTGGTCATCACTCAGACCTAGCACAACCGTGTACTGTTCCCGCGCCACCTCATACTGTTGCAGTCCGTAGCAGTAAATGTGTCCGCACAGCAGGCGAGCGCTGGGGTCTTCGGGAAAATCTTCTACTAATTGATAAACTAGGGCTGCGGCTTCTGAATAATTGCCATCCATGTAGGCCGCTTCTGCCCGTTGGTAGTCCTGCTGAAAGTTGGTACTTGTTGCCATTTGCCGCCCTCTTTGGATTTTAGATTTTAGATTTGAGATTTTTGATTTTTATCTTGAATTGAATGTTTAGATGCGCGCCTCACGTCGTGTGACTGTTTATGATTAGACCTCAATCGAAAATCGCAAATCGCAAATCTAAAATCGATTTCACGCTGCCCACCGCGCCGAGCGCAGAATTTTCACTTGATCTAGCAGTCGGAGCACTTTAGTCGCTGGTGCACCTAACATCCATTCTCCCCTCAGAAATGGAATCATGCCGTCTGGTGCATTGTTCTGAGAGTGCAGTTGCTCTACGTCGAGCCAGTCCATCCCCACAATTCGATCGACTGCCAGCCCCAAAATCGTGTCTTGGTCTTCCACAGCCACGATCGGGATTTCGGGTCTATCTGTGTTCAGAGGTGTTTGGTCTCCCAGAAATTGGCCGAGGTCTGCCACCCAAATCACTCGTCCTCTCATATTTAGCGTACCTAAAAGCAAAGAGGAAACGTTGGGGATCGGTGTCATGCGGTCTGGGGACGGGGATAGTACCTCTCTAATCCCTGTCGCTGGCAGAGCGAACTCGTTCCCCGAAGGAACGTAGAACCGCAGGTGCAGCTCTCCTTCGGGAGTTTCTAGTTCTTGGAATTCCGGAGCCGGATCTACGCCTAGTCCTGGTAATATAAAGTCTGGGCTACCGCTAATCATAATTCTGACACCTGCATTTCTAGCAAAATTGTTGAGGTTTCCCGCCAAGAAGAAGCCGATCGAAACTTCGATGGTCGAAACTTGACACAGCCAAGCTTGACACAGCCAAGGGGTGAATGGCGCTACTGCCGGAGATCCTTGGCAATAAATTTTCTCCGTCAATAATTGACTGCCCTCAATAAATGCGCGCGACCAATGCTTACAAATTAGCTCAAATAGAGTACGAACAATTAATTTGAAACCCCTAAAGCTTCACTTTGTAATCCCACCGCCGTCTCAATTGGTAAAACTCTGGGTAATTTCTGCGATGAATGCTAAACCGATACTGGGATTAGCGAGGAGTTGTTGACATGGCTGATGTCCCGACAATCATGAACGGAGTCAGTTAAGACTGAGAATTGGACTCTCTGGCTTTGTACAGAAATACCTAGCAATAAGTAGCTCTGTACATCAGTTTTTCGGAGCGGCTGCAAGTGGAGAACAAGTATATTATATTTGCACTTTGAGCGTGTTAGACCCACTTGGGTCTAGAAATTGAACAGAGTTTTACCGACGCCCTTATGCCAGCGCGCGGATTTATACATTCTAGTTTATGGTGCGATCGCCAATAGTACGTCCAGCTTTCTCTTTGTGGTGGCCGAGACTCGATCTAACCGCAGGTACAAAAAAGCTCCCATCATGCCATGGGGGCGAAACTTATTTTTCTTCTAATTGGTCTTCTAGCGATCGGTCTAATAATCTTTCCGAGAGATTGACCCGAGGGTAGCCTGGGCCCACATATTTTTCTACCAGCATCAATAACTCGCTTTCACCAAAAGGTTTAGTGTAAAAGTCTGTAGCTCCGGCCATGCGGGCTTTAACGCGATCGATAAATCCGTCGATGCCCGTCAACATCACGATCGGCGTCTGCCGGAAAGCGCTAGAACTACGCAGCATAGCGCAAATTTCGTAGCCGTCGAGTTCCGGCATGGCGATGTCACACAGAATTAAATCGGGTTTGAGTGGAAACACCAAACTCAGGGCTTGGAGGGGATTGCCGATCGTAGTAGCTTCGTAACCGTGTTCATTTAAAATTGACTCGACTGTTTTGCGAATAGTATTGTCGTCGTCAATACAGACAACTCTGGGAACTTTGGTTTCTGGGGACGACCATTCTTTTTTGTTGTTGGTGGGGGCTACAGAGGGTTCGTAAAATACTTGCACCAATCCCTGCTGCACAAAGGGGTAAATCGCCTTAGCGACAGTGAGCACGTCTCGGTTGAGGTAGCGCGCCATTTGGCGGATCGAAGTGTGCCCGTCGGCCCAGCGTCTGAGAGTATTAAAGGTGTTGACAGGCAGCGCGACTCGCAGCTCGGAGGGATCTGAAATCACCGGGCATTGGTTGGGCGACTGAATGTGAGGGTGAAACTGCTTCCACTGCTGCACCTGTTTGACAATCTTGGCCAGGAGCGAACTAATTTCTAAGCTGGTCAGTTGAGGAGCCAAAGCTGGGCCCATTTCAAAAGTGAAGGAACCCTGGTGGAGACTGAGCAAGTCAAATAGGGTTTCGTGGATCATGCTCTGGATGATGTTGCGGCCTTGAGCTGGGGTGAGGATGTGGTTTTCTAGCAGGGCCCAGAGGTAGCCGTATTCTGGGGCATTGGTAGATGCCATATAGGGAACTTGGATTTTGTCGAGGGCGGTATCTGCTTTGTAGCGGCGCAGGTAGTCGCGCAAGCGAAACAAACTGCCCGCACTCTGGGTAGCGTAAATAATCTGACCGTTGAAGCAGAAGACATACCAGGATTGTCCTGCAAGGGAGCGCGAGGTAGGTTGAGTACCCGTGCCGCTGCCGGTGGAGGTGTAGGCCTCTACGAACAGTTCTCCGGTTCGCTGGCCTAACTCAATCAATTGCAGGATGCTGCGGATGTCTATTTCACTCAAATTTCCCTGCATGCAGCTAAAATGTCCTCCTTAAAACCGTTGGCGTCTGAGATCGGAAAGACTGTGTGCTGGCGAAAACATTGACTTTAGTTTCCGTCAATAATTTACGCGCTGATGCCGATCTCACAATTGGGAATTGACGAAAGGGC